>ERZ869909.132-NODE-132-length-112237-cov-22.504075_pt1 | contig 112237 bp, 101 predicted proteins | sample MGYA00520892_ERZ869909 | MGnify/ENA primary metagenome ERZ869909 (study PRJEB32215, sample SAMEA104723947) | bioreactor metagenome | biome: bioreactor; feature: anaerobic bioreactor; material: water | place: China | collected 2015-03-12 ... | reverse complement strand
TTGAGTGAACGAACATTCGTTTGTCAGTGCGGACACGTGATGGATAGAGACTTAAATGCAGCGATTAACATCGGTGTCCAAGGATTAATCAAATATGTAACAAAAGCGTATGGAACAGACGCGATAGCTTGGTAGATTAATAGACACTAGTCTGTTTTACCCAAGAAGCCCCCACTTCAAATGATATGCATTAAGTGGTGGGAGTAGTTCACTGGCGGCATTTCTTATGATATATATGAAAAAACAATTGATATCAATCGTTTAGCCGTCATCGATTCATACCGAAAAAAAGGCATTGGTACATCTTTGATGCAAATGGTTGAAAAAGAAGCTCAAAAGCTTGGGATTGAGTGGCTCCAGTTAGGAACAACATCTTTTTAGGCAAGAGCATTTTATGAAAGATTAGGATTTCATGTGATTCATACGATGCATGATTATCCTAAAGGCTTTGACATCTATACATTGATAAAGAAAGTCAAATAAATTGAAATCTTCGATATTTTCATGTAAAACAATAGTATAAATAGCGAGGTATACGGCATGAAAAACAACTTAAGTCATCAAAAACTTAATGAGTACTTTGAAATGCTTGATGAGACTTCATATCTGATACTAAAGAGAATTAGAGATCTTATCAAAGAAACATTTCCTAATGCGAATGAGACCTTATCGTATGGTGTTCCCGCATTCAAAGATGATAAAGTGTTTTTTTACTATGCAGCATTTAAAAAACATATTGGTATTTATCCACCCATACAAGATTCTGACTTAAAAGAACAATTAAAAAGACATATGAATGATAAAGGGAATCTGTATTTTTATAAAAATGAAGAAATACCTTATGAAATGATACGAAAAATTGCTATACATTTATATGATATTTATCACACTTAGGAGGTTCAAATGGACAAAGAAAAGTTATTAGAGACACTTAAATCGCGTTTTCTAAAGCATATGCATCGTCATCCAAATTACACGTTTGATGATGCGATATCAAAAGTAGATGATGAAAAACTCATAATCATCGAAAAAATGGAAGCACTAGAAGGCGAGCCTGATTTCGTTGAGATAGACGAAGGATTATATGTCATTGACATGTATAAAGAAACACCTAAAGCACGTGCTAATCTCTGTTATGATCAAGAAGCTAGATTGAAAAGGAAAAAATTTCCACCAGTATCTTCAGCGTTAGAAAAAGTGAGTGAGCTTAAGACTTCACTTTTGAGTCCAGCACTTTATCACGCCATTCAAAAGATAGAACCCCTCGATCTAAAAACATCAGCATGGCTTCTTACACCACATAGTATTCGAGAAAAAGGTGGAGCACTTTTTGGTGATTCGAGATATGACCATGTCTTTATCTATCATAATGGCGCAGATTCTTACTACTCAGTTAGAGGTTTTAGAAGCTATATAAAGGTGGCATAACAATGACACTAGAAGACATCATAGATATGGAAATTAAGTATATATCGCTTTTTTCTAGAAAAAAGAAGAGAGCATCAGGCATTATTTTATACGATGATAAGCAAAAAGATAAATATGCACATAATTTAATGTTTTTAAATCAACAAGTTATTGAGATTTCAGAGCTTAAGCAATATGAAAAAACACAAAGTAAACAAGGCTTTGTAAAGTTTAGATTAGAACACCAAGATCGATTAGATTTTCAATTTTTAAGTTCTTATCAGATGAGTACCTTTGGCTATTTTTCAAGCCATATCAATCATCTTCATTTAAATGCAAACAAAGATGCTGATATAAAAATCATAGATCCATCAGCAGACGATCTATTTTTTGAATTTATGTATGAAGAAGATTTACCTTTTGGTGTTTCTTATGCAGAAGGTAATGTTCAAAGACAAAAAGAAATCTTAAAAGCACATCAAAAAGATTATTTCTATTTGGGATTAAAATATCAGGACACGTATATTGGACATCTTAATGTTCATATACAAAATGATAGAGCAAAGATTGATGAGTTTTACGTTAAAGAAGATTATCAGAAGCAAGGCTATGGTACAGCATTAATGTCTTTTATGATTGAAACATTAAAGAGAAAAAAGATTGAAGAGGTATACCTAGTAACAGATTTAGCTGATACAGCCAAAGAACTTTATGTGAAATATGGGTTTAAGCTTACTGGAACATTTAAGGAATACCAAAAACATTTCGATAACGCTAAATAAGTTGAAAAAAAGCACGTTTTTCCGTAGAATAGTAAGTGAGTATAGGAGGATGAGATTTTGAAAGCGGACAATGTAAAATTAGTCTTCGATAAAGACTTTGTAGGTGAAATGACATCACCAACTGGAACGATTAAATTAGGCAGTCAAGAAAATGGTATGAAACCATATCATTTATTGTTTGGAGCAGTAGCATCATGTTTTTATGCAACATTCATAAGCGTTGCTAATAAAATGAGATTAAGCTTTTCAGATGTTGAAATTGAAGTATCAGGTAATAAAAGAGATGCTGTGCCAGCAACACTTGATTATGTCAAAATTGACATGGTTGTCTATAATGGTTCAGATGAAACAAAGCTTCATAAGGCAGCTGAATTAGGCGCACAGTACTGTTCAATACATGAAACCATTTCTAAAGTGGCTGAGATTGAATTAGTCGTCACATTTAAACAAAAATAAAGAAAATCCTTATGTGTATGACACATAAGGACTTTTTTATAAGAGATACTTTGTTAGTTGATCCTTTAGATCTTCTGACATAGGTTTTGATTTTTTTGTATCCAAGTCTACCTCAACTATGACAGAAGTTGCAGTTGAGACAAGTAAATCATTTTGAAATATTGCTTGGTATAATGTAAATGAGCTTCGACCTATCTTTTCGATGGATGTACCAATATGAACGATGCCAGGCCATTTGATTTCATTTAAGAAATTGATATTTAAGTTAGCTATCACAAAGGTGTTTTTTTCCATATCAATATTTAAAGTCACATAGAGCAACTCTGTACGAGCTGTTTCTAGGAATGTTGCAAATAAAGAATTATTAATATGACCTTGTCGATCTGTATCTCTATATCTAAGCTTCTCATGTGTGATATGCTTAAATTGATTAAGTTTTATAGGGTTCATGTTCTTGTCCATATGATTCTCCTTATGTACATATTATATACGAAATGAGTGATATTTTGAAACAAACTACTTTGTGCTATCTTATAAAAAACGATGACATACTTATGATGCATCGAAATAAGAAAACAAATGATCCTAACCATGGAAAATGGATTGGTATTGGGGGGCATATAGAAAAAGATGAGCATCTCTATCAAGCGATGAAAAGAGAAGTCCTAGAAGAAACAGGACTAGATGTAAAAACATATCATTCTCACGGTGTTATTTTTTTCGAGTCAAATCAATATGAGCATGAAGTCATGCACTTATTTAGTTCAAGTGACTTTTCTGGAAATGTCATCGAAAACAACGAAGGTACACTATCATGGGTACATATGAAGGATTTATTGACACTTAATTTATGGGAAGGAGACTTTTTGTTTCTTAAGTTGATGCTAGATGGTTCGCCTTTTTTTCACTTGAGACTTGTTTATGATAAAGATACATTAGTTCATCATGATGTAACATTCATGGATCAATAATATAAAACAAGGCACCGAGGGCAGCGGTGCCTTGTTTTCATTATTTAGCAGATTCTAGTGCGCTGATCAATCGCTTCGAATCGGTCACATTTCCAAATACGCCACCTTGCATTTTAATGGATTTAATAGCTGCAAGATGATTATCATGATCGGTTGCTCCAGTGCCATCCTTCATAAGAATGCACCAGTAACCATAGTCATTGGCTTCACGCATAATCGTATGCACACATACATCTGTTGTGATACCTGCAATGATTAAATGCGTTACACCTAAATTTTTAAGCACCATATGTAAAGTACTCGAACCAAATGCACCTTTGCCTGCTTTGTCTACGACAAGCTCACCTGGTATAGGGTAAACACGTTCATGTATATCCCAGTTTTTCTCACCACGGACAAGCAATCGACCTAATCCCTGATCAGGGGTATCACCGATACCCACACCTTTACCAATAATCTTACTTCTTAATATCTTATTAAAAGGTGCGTCTGATAAGTCTGGTTCGTGTCCTTCACGTGTGTGAATGACTTTCATATCAGTTTTTCTAATAGCCTTTAGGGCTGTTTCGATAGGTCCTAATGCAGAAGCAGTTTGAGATAAGTCATATCCCATCACATCTACATAACCTTTTTTACCACAAAAATCAATTTGCATATCAACTGATATGAATGCTGTTCTTTGTGTGTCTAGTTCAATATATGCCTTGTCACCAAACGTTGGACAATCTTCAACTTCTAAAGTGACCAATTTTCCAAGTGGTTTTCCATAAAGCCATGTTGGATAATGGAATGTTTTTGTCTTTTGAAACGCTTGATAAGCTTCATCAACTCTTTTTAAGATGCGATCTCGATGTCCTTCATAAAATGGTTCGTAACGTCTTAAGTTAGACATGTTTAATCCTCCTTTTTTTGTTTGAAGATGAGTTGCTCTAATATAATAACAATGATGATTACTGTGATCACTGGATTTTTGAAAAGTGTACCAAGTAATCGTGGTATGTCTTGATAAAATGCATCTGGTAAGGTATTAAGACCAAAGGCTAAAAAGATACTGAATCCAACAATGAATATTTCTCGTGTAGAAAAGTCTTTATGTTGGTGCCATACATTGGCACCAATACCAATGAGAGTACAAGCTACACCTAATAAAATTGCACCAGCAATTTCTAATGGCATGGCTGCCATCATACCACCAATTGGACCGAAGAAGCTCATAACAATGAAGGTGGTTGCTGCTATCATCATCAAGAATCTTGAAGCCACTTTAGTAAGTAGAACAAATCCAAGATTTTCTCCATATGCGACGTGGCTTGGAACACCGAAGATCGATGCGATGATACCATCTACTAGACCAAAGACCGTAAAATATCTTTTTTCATCTTGCTTTGTTAAGGTGTGATCAATGATATGTGTATATCCTTGAACATTACCATAGAGATTCACTGCAGAAAATAAATTAACGATTGTCATAGTCACAATGAGATCAATCGGCGGAATTGATAAACCATAGGGAAATAAGTCAGGAAATTTGAAGATTGGCATCGTACGAACGAGTGTCCAATCAAATTGGTTTGTAGCAATAAAAATGATATATCCTAACACGAGTGTAATGAGTACAGGGATCGTTGCTAAAACACCTTTACCTTTGATAGATAAATAACCACAAAGTAATGCTAATAAGATACCTACGATAAACATCCAACTCAAGTTGTTTTGAGCAATAAGATTAAGTCCAACAGATGATGTTGATAGACCAACCATCATGATCATGGAACCAGATACTAAAGGTGTCCAAACTTTACCGATGTGACTTATGATTCTAAAAAAACCTAAAATCATAACGACAAATCCAGCAATGATATATGCATTAAATGCATGAAGTGCATATGTTTCACCACCGACTTGATATGCAGCAACAAGCGCTAAAGAAGGAATAATGTTTGGTCCAGATATCATGGATAGTTTATGACCATAGAGCACACCAATGAATGTGGACAAACCGATCATAAAGATGACTCTCATCATATATAAACCAAGAGCTTCACCTGTAAAACCTAATCCAAGCCCTACAATCGTGTATCCCCAAACTACTGGGTAAAACATGACCATAACCCATTGTAAGACATAAAGTAAAGTTTCTTTTAAGTCTTTAGGCTTTTCATTTAAGTGATACTTCAATTTTTGTGTGGACATACTTAGACCACCTCACCTATCTTTTAGGACACTTCTATTTTATCATCTATGATGATAGGATGCTTTATCAAAAAACAACAAAATGAAATGATTGATATTGTTGAAAACCCACTATATAAACACATAAAAAAAAGAACCATCCAAAGATGGTTCTTAAACTATTTTTTAGAAGAATCCGACGATTAAGCCAACAAGTGCAATCACTGAGAATGCAACAAGGACGAATTTTGTATTGTTTTTAACAATATCGAAAATTGAAACCTTGAAACCTTCTGATAATGCAGCGACGTTGATTTGCACTGGGCTAATTTGAGTACCTAAACCAACAGAAATCGCGATTAATCCGAACCCTAATGGTGATAATCCAGGGATCAGAGCTAAGGTTGGTAAAATGAGGGTTAAGACACCAGCAGCGAATGCGCCAGATGGGATTGCAATTAAGAATGCAAACACACAGGCAACAAAGATGACCAACCATGATGGAGCATTACCAACTAGTGCAGCTAACTCACTAAATGTACCAAGGAAACCGACCATGTTGATGAAACCTAAGAATAGACCGACACCAAAGAGTGTTGTTAAGATGTATCTTGAGCCATCAATTAAATTCTCACTCACCTTATCTGGTGATACTTTACAGAAGATCACACAAAGGATTGCAGCGATTAATACGTTGATGAATGGTAAGAAGAATGGAACTGGGAATAATTGATTGATTTTTCCACCTAAAATAACAAGTAGTAAGAATGTAATCGTAGGGATAACCATGGTCCATAATTGTTTTGTAGGCATATCCTTATATTCACTTTCAGCTTGAGCACCACTAGTTAAAGCAGAACCTCTCTTATGTACACCCCAGAATGCTAATGCCGCTGCTAAGATGTAGACAACGATTGTGAAAGGAATCATCATGTTAGCAAAATCGCCAACTTCCATACCTGCAGCTGTAGCTGTGAATGCTGTTTCTGTTGATGCTGGCGAAGTCGTGAAACCAACAGCAGTCGCAATAGCCATTGCAGCAACAACTTCTGGAACGAATCCAACAGCTGCAGCCATAAGTGGTGCAATAACCATGGTATTACCAGCACCCATACCTGCCATGTATGTTGCTAAGCCTTGAACAATAACGATCGCAGCAGCTAAATAAGCTAATTTGCCCTTTAGTACGCGATTTAATGCTTCAATAAATGCTTTGATACTGCCTGATCTAGCAATCATAACAGCACCTGCAGCGTAGATTACTGGTGCAAGATATTTAGATAACATATCTGTAACACCAACATTAATAACGAGTCTATTAATGTCTGCTGGCTTAATGCCAGCTTCTAGAGTGCCCGTAGCAACTAAAATCCAAGAGACGATAATTGCAACAACGCCACCCACAAGACCAGCGACTAACATATGTTTCTTTCTAATAAGTAAGAACAAGATAACCGCGAGTGGTAAAATCATTAATAATAATTCCATATTTTTCCCTCTTTCTCTTTCTCTATCTATTTATTTTCTCTTTACTATACTTCTATAATAACAGCAATAGGTCCGCCACCGTCTGGTCCCTGATGTTCGCCACCACCAGAGATATATACCATTGGGTCTTGTACAACTGCTGCAATCACCGCGTTGACGACAGCACGTGCGTGACGTGTGTGGTTAATATCGGAGTCTGTGAGCATCGTATTTCTACGACCGCGCACTTCACCGGTTGTTGATGCTTCAGCTTTTGCTAAAACATTGACAATCTTTTTCGATTGTTCAGGTGTTGGTAGTTTATCAACTTTCATACCAGCACTTTCAATCGCTTCAATCACTGCGTTTAAATCAATCGCATCTTTCATGACACTATGACCAATTCTTAAATCGGATGCTGAGTTTAAAGAATTACCCATAACAATAATTTCACAATTCATAAGTTCAATACCTGCAGAGGTAGATGCAACTTTTGAGAATAATGACCAATCTTTGCAGATAACCTCATTTGAGATGTCTGATGATTTGACTTCGTTTAAAGCGACAGCAACACCTAAAGCAGAAGCACCTCTTGAAAATCCCATAGACTTATAAGTGTCTGTAGTGACAACAGTTTTCCCGCGTTTTGCAGCATCTTGAATACGTTCAGATGTGAGAAGTGGACATTTGATTTGGACAAAATGTACATCCTCATGAGACTCGATACCAGCTTTCGCCATTAAATCTTTGACAACCTTTGCAACTTCAAAGACCATTACTTCTGTACCGATTTCTTCTGGTAAGAAATCTCTTGTAAATCCAGAAGACGCAGCTAATCTTTTATCGCTAAAGCCTTTTGACTGAACTTCCTTTTTAGTAAATATGGTTGCGTGAGGACTCATCACGCCTTCAGTACCTCCTGACATGACAAATGCTACTCTTTCTGAAACTTCTTTTTCAGGGAGGTTTAATGCTTTTGACATGTAATTCCTAAATACTGTTGTAGTGAGTGCACGTGTAAAGTCATTGACACATCCATTGCCTTCTGTTTTCCCTAAAACTGCGATCACTTCATTTAGTTGAAAGTGCTTTTTTTCAACCAATGAAACAAATGATCTTAAATCATCAGGTGCAGACATAGGCACTTTAAAAACGCCAATTTTTTGCATATTTTTCACCTTTACCTTTCTATTCATCATAAGTATAACAAAGCGCTTTCAAAATGTATATGTTTAATTACTACAAAAGATGACATAGTCATATAGTAATTTTTCACAATTGGCTATTGTTTTTAAAAAAATTCCTTGTTATAATCATCTCATTAAGAGGTGATGCTATGATTACGCTTTCAGAATTGTTAAAAATTAATATTTTAGAATCATTTGAAGTTGTCGCTGGTAAAGATCATTTAGAACGAACAGTATCAAGTGTATCTGTCTTGGAGACACCTGATTTTGAGAAATATGTCATTGAACATTCACTTATCCTGACAACATTATATCCGATTAAAGATGATCAAGAATTATTCAAAAGACTTTTATATATTTTAAAAGAGAAGAACAGTTCAGGGATCATCATTAAAATCCATCGCTATATCGAAGATATACCAAAGGATGTTATAGTACTTGCTAATGAACTTGATATCCCGATGATTTCGATTGAATATGATGCAAATTTATCGACAATATTTAATGCGATTATTAGTGAAATTCAAGGTAGTGAATACTCTAAAAGTAATCTTACCTCCTTTTATTCAGAGGTCTTAAAGACAATCAGTGATAAGCCATCAGCAAAAGAGCTATGTCGTAGTGTTGAAACAATCGACGATTTAGATATTTTGATTTTCAATCCAACATCTGAAGATCTATATTATTCAAGTCAGACCATTAAAAACTATTTTGATCAATACTCAAATTCTCAATCGACACTTGTTAAAGATGGACAATCACTACTTTACTTAACAAATGTTGAGTATCAAGATGAAGTGATTTATCGTTTAGCACTTTTGACCAATAAAGAAAAAAGATACATGCTTTATAACTATGCGGAAATTTATAAAATGATGCTGATTTTTATTTTTCAAAGAAAACGTGAAAATTTCATGCGTCAAAATCAGTTTCTTCTTAGCTTTGTAAGTAATATCACATCGAATTTTAATACAAATGAAGAACTGATGGAAGTATCCAAATTTTATGACTGGGATGTTAAATTTCCACTTTTCTTGATGCTTTTTTCAATTAAGGGGTCACATAATGCTACAGCAACAGTCTATGCTATTTTACGTGCAATTGTTTATAAATTAAGAATCGATCGCAAAAGCGTTAGATATGTTTTTATGGATGATTTCGTGCTCTTTATCATCAATATCTCTTTTGATTTAAATTATGCATCTACGATTCAAGATATTTATGATTTAGTGATTGAAGAATATCCAAAAATTGACTTAAAGGTTGCATATTCTAATCCAATTGATTATGCACATGATATTCCTAAAGTGTTTGCGATACTATCTAAAACCATGAATAACGCAAATAGACGCATGATCGACTTAAAAATTTACAATGAAAATCATGTAAGACTTATAACATTGTTAAAATCACTCAATTATGAAGCCTTAAAGGAGTTTTCTCAACCGATAATCGGTAGACTTTTAGAGCATGAGAAGAAAACAAATCTGCCATTAATTAATACCATCTACAAGTACATTCAATGCAGATTTTCAGTGACGAAAACAGCTGAAGCACTCTTTATCCACCCTAATTCACTTAAATATAGACTTGGTGTCGCTGAGAAGCTAGGGTATCAGTTTGATAATGATCGTGCACACTTTTTCGATCTTTATCTAGCACTTTATGTCTATGTGAATTTGATGGAAGTAAATGAATGAATGCCTTCGGGCATTTTTTTTGATATAATGAACATAAGAAATCAAAACGAGGCAAGATTATGACTTTAAAAGAGCAAATCAAAAAGCTAGAAACTGGGGAGTTAACGAGTGTTGATTTACTGTTTCAAGCACTTAAAAAACATGAAGCGTGTTTATCCAAAAATGCGATTGCTACGATTAGTCCTTTAGCCTATAAAATGGCTTTAGAAAGAGATGAAGAGCGTAGAAAAGGTATTGTAAGAAGTCCTTTACATGGTATACCTATCGTTATCAAAGATAATATTTTGTATAAGGATTTTACACCTACCACTGCAAATGCTTTTGCATTTCATGATTTGGTACCACCATTTAATGCATCGATTGTTGATCGTTTAATCGAAAAAGGTGTCGTCATTTTAGGTAAAGCTAATCTATCAGAGTTTGCTTATTTCATGAGTTATGACAATATGCCTTCAGGATATGGCTCTATGTATGGACAAGTCAAACATCCTTTTGATGAATCTATTGATCCACTTGGCTCATCAACAGGTAGTGCAGTTGCTGTTAAATTAGGCATTGTGCCTTTATCTGTTGGGTCTGAAACCAATGGATCTTTAATGGCACCAGCTTATCGCACGCAAATTGTTTCAATTAAACCATCCTTTGGTTATGTCTCTAAACATGGCATTATTCCTATTTCACCAACCCAAGATACTGCAGGACCTATGGCATTATCTGTTTATGATGCTGCACTTTTATTAGATATACTTGCTTTTGAGGATGAAAAGGATCAAACAACACAAGCATTAAAAAGACCTAAATCTTTTTTAGAGTATATTGATGACCCCGTTAAAGAAGGTAAAGTAGGTTTTATCTTTATTAAAGAACACACCTATACAAAAGAAGATTTAATTGTAATAGATGAAACTAAAAGTGTTTTAAGTCGTATGGGCTTAGAAACGATTGATATAGAGATTGAGTATCCAAAAACAAAAAATGATTCAACCATGCTATATGAGTTTAAAGCTTCTATGAATGCATTTATTACTTCTTTAAATGGTGCAACAAAAAGGTCATCTCTTAAGGACATAATAGAATTTAATGAAGCAAATAAGGAACGCTGTCTAAGATATGGCCAAAGTATTTTAACTGCAGCAGAAAGTACCTCTGGAGATTTAAACGATCCTGTCTATTTAGCGTATAGAAAAACACTCTTAGAAGAATTTTCTTTATTTGAAACGCTCATTGAAACAAAAGGACTCATAGCGTTGACTGCACCATTATGGATGGGGTTTGCACCTATATATGGAAATCCATCGATTAATATACCTGCAGGTATCATTGAAGGTGTCATTAAATCTATGGTGTTTGTAGGTAAGAAATTTGAAGATAGCAAGCTGATTCAATTATGTCATCAGTTTGAAATGCATAAGCATTTATGAGAAAGAAACTTATTTTGTTTGCTGGACATTTAGCAAGCGGAAAAACAACTATTTCTAAACGTATAGCAGATGATTTAAATCTGACATGTTTAAATAAAGATGACATTAAGGAAATACTTGCTAAGCGTATTGGTTTTAAGAACCGTGAAGAAAATTTGAAATTATCATATGCAACCTTTGATATGATGTGTTATATGTTAAAGCGAGCGTTCAAACATGATGAAATTATGATTTTAGAAAGTAATTTCAAGCCTTATGAACTTTCTAAAATACATGAAATTGTTGATGCTTTGATGATTGAAACCTATACATTGTTTCTTACTGCAGAAGGTAACATTTTATACGATAGATATGTAATAAGAGATCAAACAAGAGATGAAGCTCACCGCTCAACAGGGCTCTTATCATATGACATATTTCTAAAAGTCATGGATGAATATCTCTTTGATCAAAAGTTTCATGATGTAAAGATTGATACATCATACTTTGACGATCAAGCTTATCGCAACTTAAAAGAACTCATAGAAACATTTATAAAAAAGGATGAACAAGATGTATAAAGAAGCATTCAAAAAATATCAACCTAAAAATGAACAAGAAGAAAGAGATTTGAAATTAATCAATGATTTCATTGAAAAAAATGATGATGCATTAGAACGCTCTAATTTGTGTGCTCATGTGACATCATCTGCTTTCGTTTTAAATCCAAGCTTAACAAAGGTTTTATTCGCTTATCATCATATTTATGATTCATGGGCATGGGTTGGTGGCCATAATGATGGGGATCCTGATTTATTAAATGTAGCAATCAAGGAAGCTATAGAAGAAACAGGCAATCAAACGATCAGACCATTTTCTAAAGATATTTTTACAGTTGACGTCATTTATGTAAAAAATCATATCAAACAAGGCATTTATATACCAGATCATCTTCACCTGAATGCAACCTATTTACTCATTGCTGATGAAGATGCCAAAATCGAGCATAATCCAAAAGAACATAAAGGGGTGAAATGGTTTGATTTAGACGATGTGTTTAATCACATTTCTGAAGAACGCATGATACCTGTATATAAAAAAGCATTTTATCATATCAATTTAATAAAAAACGCGCTATAATGAAAGCATGAAGAAATGTATGCGCTTTCATAAGTTCATAAAGTGATGTATGGATATCTAGATATCTATACTTTTTCTTTGGATTAAGCACATGAAATCATGATAAAAAATAGATAGGGAGCATGTTATGTTATCATTTAAAGACTTAAACAAGTGGATTGATGAAATGGTAGACTTATGTCAACCAGATGAAGTTTACTTTTGTGATGGCACTGAAGAAGAATATCAAAAACTGATGAAGGAAATGGTTGATAGCGGAAAAGCTATTGAACTAAACCAAGAAAAGAGGCCAAACTCTTATGCTTTTTTTAGTGATCCTTCCGATGTAGCACGTGTTGAAAATAGAACATTTATCGCATCCTTAAAGGAAAGTGATGCAGGACCTACAAATAATTGGGTAGATCCTAGTCTTTTGAAAAAAACGATGAAAACATTATTTAAAGGCTCAATGAAGGGTCGAAAGATGTATGTGATGCCATTTATGATGGGACCCTTTGATGCACCTTTATCAAAGATTGGTGTGCAACTTACTGACAGCGCTTATGTTGTATTAAATATGCGTATAATGACACGTATGGGACGCGATGTATTAAAGAAGCTTGAAACAGTTGATCAATTTATTCCATGTCTACATTCTATAGGTTATCCGTTAAAAAAGGGTATGGCAGATCCCATGTGGCCATCTGCACCTATAGAACAGAAATATATTTCTCATTTTCCTGAAGAAAAGCTAATCTGGTCATATGGTTCTGGATATGGTGGAAATGCACTTTTAGGCAAAAAATGTTTAGCATTAAGAATTGCAAGTGTGATTGCTAAAGAAGAAGGCTGGATGGCTGAACACATGCTTATTTTAAAAATAACTAATCCTGAAGGATTATCTAAATACTTTTTAGCAGCGTTCCCAAGTGCTTGTGGTAAAACGAATTTAGCGATGCTTGTACCTACTTTACCTAAGTGGAAAGTTGAAACCATTGGTGATGATATTGCATGGATATGGATGAAAGAAGATGGTAGACTATATGCGATTAATCCTGAAAGAGGATTCTTTGGTGTTGCAAAGGGAACATCCTATCAGTCTAATCCAAATGCCATGATGTCTATAAGAAAAAACACAATTTTTACAAATGTTGCGATCACTGATGATAACGATGTCTGGTGGGAAGGTATTGATGGACCAACGCCTAACCATTTAAAAGATTGGAAGCTAGAAGATTGGACACCTCAAAAAGGTACACCTGCTGCACATCCTAATTGCAGGTTTACAGTGGCTGCTAAGCAATGTCCTGTCATAGCAAAAGAATGGGAGAACCCAGAGGGCGTACTCATTTCAGCCATTTTAGTAGGTGGTCGAAGACCAACAACACTTCCTCTTGTGCATGAAGCTTTATCATGGTCTCATGGTGTGTTTCTTGGCTCTATTATGGGGTCAGAAGTTACTGCAGCAACCATTTCAAATGACATTGGAAAGGTGCGAAGAGATCCTTTTGCAATGCTTCCTTTTATTGGTTATCACGTAGGTGACTATTTAAGACACTGGTTAGACATGGGTAAAAAGTCAAATGAAGCATTATTACCAAAGATTTTTTATGTGAACTGGTTTAGAAAAGATGAACATGGTGATTTTTTATGGCCAGGGTTTGGACATAATTCACGTGTACTAAAGTGGATTTTTGAACGCACAGATGGACAAGGTCAAGGTGATTTAACGCCTATTGGCTATGTGCCTAAAAAAGATGCACTTGATGTGAGAGGCTTACCTATGAAAGCAGATGCACTTGATCAAATCTTAGATGTAAATATTGATGAATGGTTATTAGAAACAAAATCAATTCGAATGTATTATGAATCCATTGGTGAAAAAATGCCTGAAAGACTCTATCAAGAGTTAGATAAATTAGAAACAAGATTGCAATTTGAAAAAGAAAAAACACAAACAGAAGCATCATAAACAAACTACCATTTTTGGTAGTTTTTTTCTTCTATCGATGTATAATATAGATATCAAAGGGGTGAATGTATGAAACATTTTTATTTAAAGCAAAAAGTTTTTTCTTTTAGAGATCGTTATAAAATTTATGATGAGGAGCAAAATCTTTTATATCATGTGAAAGGACATTATTTTTCAATCACACATAAAATGGATTTTATCGATGAAAGTAATGATGCGCTCTTATATCAATTTAGACGTAAATTATTATCGTTTTTGCCCACTTATTTTATGTATGATGAACTAGGAGATACGATTGCCACTGTACATAGAAATTGGTCATTTTTTACAAAAAAAGTATCTGTTACAACCAAAGATAAAACATATCAAATTGAAGGGGCTTTTTATGCACATGCTTTTGATATTTTAGATCAAGGCACTGTGGTAGCAAGCATAAAAAAACGTTGGATTTCATGGGGAGATACGTATGAAATTACGATTGTTGATGAATCAGATGAAGCTTTTTATTTGGCATTAGTCATTTTAATCGATAGTATTTTCCATGATAACAGATCAAGATCATCACATCACTAGTATGAAAGGCTCCTATTTAAGCCCACTCGGCTATGTCAATTTTGAGGTGAACGAATGCGGTTTAATCCATATGTTTTTTGATGATGCTCCCTATCAAAATGATGAAGATTCACTTGTTTTTAAGGTAAATCAATCATTAGATGCATATTTTAAACATCAAAAAGAGACATTTGAACTACCCATCCAATTTGAAAAGGGGACATCTTTTCAAAAGGAAGTATGGGCAGCGCTATTGAAAATACCATTTGGACATACAAAATCTTACCAAGATATTGCACATATGATTGGTAAACCAAAAGCCATCCGTGCAGTAGGTCAAGCTTGTAAGAGAAATCCAATCGGTATTGTTGTCCCATGTCACAGAGTGATAGGAAAACAGGGAGCTTTAACAGGGTACTCAGGTAAAGATTATATTGAATTAAAAAGACAATTATTGTTACATGAAAGGGTAGATGTACGTGACAAGAGAAGAACTAAAAAAGATTAGAAGAGATTTACATCAAATACCAGAACTCGCATTTGACTTATTTTTAACAAGAGATTATGTTAAAAACCTATTAGTCAATATGGGCTATGAAACCATTGATACAGCAAAAACAGGGTTAGTTGCAGTTAAAAAAGGTCAATCAGATGAAGCGATTGCTTTTCGTTCTGATATGGATGCTTTACCAGTTACTGAATTAACAGGTGTTGATTTTTTATCCAAACATCAAGGGAAAATGCATGCTTGCGGTCATGATGGACATATGACGATGCTACTAGGTTTTGCTGATTATTTAAAAGATAAGAAGGAATTGAAAAAAACAATTGTTTTGATTTTCCAACCGGCTGAAGAAGGTCCAGGTGGTGCGAAAATCATTATTGAAGACGGTATTTTTGAACGTTTCAATATCAAGAAAATATTTGGTATACACTTATATCCAGGTTTAGAAGAAGGACTTTATGGTCTAACAGATGGCCCTATGATGGCTCAAAATGGCGAGTTCAATATTTCTGTAAAAGGTGTTTCTGCTCATGGTGCACAGCCCCATAAAGGTAAAGATAGTGTCTTGGCTGCAGCTTCACTTGTTCAAGCTTATCAACAAATCATATCAAGAAGATTAGATCCACTAGATCCAGCCGTGATTACGATAGGTACGATAGAAGGTGGGGAAGCTAGAAATATCATTGCACAAGAAGTCAAAATGACAGGTACGATTCGAGCATTTAGTGATCATATCTATCAAACAATCAAAAAAGAGATGCAAAAGATTGTCGAAGGCATAAAAATCATGTATGATGTAAAAATTGATCATGAAATTATTGATTACTATCCAACAGTAGAAAATGATCAGCATCTCTTTGAAACACTCAAAACATCACTCAAAAAAGAGCAGTATGACATCTTAAAACCCATGATGTTTGCTGAAGATTTTGCTTTCTATCAAAAGGTTGTACCTGGTATGTTTGTCATGTTGGGTACGAAAAATGATCAAAAAGGTTATATACATCCTTTACATAGTTGTTATTTCAATTTTGATGAAATTGTGCTTGAAAAAGGTGTTGAACTTTATATCAAGTTAGCAACTTTACATGGAGCAATCAAATAAGCAAAAAGACGCGATAATTATGCGTCTTTTTTTACTGAAATATATTGTGTGAGTATCTGATAGAGTGCTTTCGCATCAATTGGTTTCATTAAATATCCACTGATATCACGCCATTTTTCTTTCTCATAAAATTCATAAGGATGACCTGTCATGGCAACAATCGGTGTTTTAATATGTAGCTTTCTAAGTGCTTTTGCTGTATCAAAGCCGTTTAAAATGGGCATTTCTATATCGAGTAATATCAGATCAAAATGTTCTTTCTTGGCATAATTAATGACATCTTCACCGTGATTTACAAGTGTTGGTTCTAATTTTAGGTCAGTGAGCATTCTTTGCATGAGTTTTTGTGAGATAAAATGATCTTCTGCAACGAGTATTTTTGCATTTTCTATAAATTTCACAACAAGAGGATCTTCGGTTAATCCTTCTTTGTGTGAGTCAATTTTTAATGGTAACTCTAGAATAAACTCAGTACCTTCATATAATACACTCTCCACATGAATATCTCCATGCATAAGCTTAGCAAGTTGTTTACTAATGTGAAGTCCTAGACCAGTCCCAGTTTTTTGTTTAAAAGTACCTTGGTCAAATTGCTCATAAGCATCAAAGACTTTACTCACTTGTTTTGGTGTCATACCATGACCTGTATCTTTAACTTTAAAACCCAAACGAATATTTAAATCTTCTTGTTTGATTGGAAAAATGACAAGGCTAATACCACCGGATGATGTAAACTTAATCGCGTTTGATATTAAATTGATAAGGATTTGCTTAATTCGATTAGAGTCACCAATCAAGTGTGAAGGACAATCGATCAGTTCAATATCAAAATAAAGTTTTTTATGTTTTAAGGATTCAGTGAATAAAGCCTTCACCTCAGCAAGCAAAATATCCAAATCAAAAGGTTCATGTAAAATTGTCATTTTGTTTGCTTCTAGTTTAGAATAGTCAAGATAATCATTAACGATATAAAGAAGATGTTTTGATGCATTTTGAATGCGTTCAACAAATTCTTTTTGTTCAGGATCTGTGACTTTTTCATTCAAAAGTTCTGCAAATCCTAAAATAGAATGCATAGGTGTTCTAATTTCGTGGGCTAAGTCAGATAAGAGCTGAGCTTTCATCAGCAATTCGGATTGAATTTTCTTGATGTCTTTTTCGTCTTTCATACTTAGTTCCTTCCATGCATTTTATGTTTATACATAGTATATCACTTTTTTGTTGTAAAAAAACATGTGTTTCAAATCTACATAAGGAGAATATATAAAATGTAAAAAAGTGAAACATATGCATAGACATTTTCATGAAACTATGTTATGCTTGTCCTGTAACTAAATCACTACGTAAAAAGAGGCTGCGTCTGTTCAATAGTACCAAAGGGGAAAGGGAAAGACGCCGAAGTATGTGAAACCATGCTGGGCATATGTTGAATAAACATATGACTGTTCCCTTGGGTTGCCCAACTCATGAGGATTGCGCTTTGACGTGGAAGGGCGAAAGCATGTTCTTTGAACCACTGGCTTTTGCTGTGGTTTTTATTTTTTATCAAAGAGGAGTGTTTTTCTATGAATCAACATGCATTTGAAATTGCAGGGGTAAGCGTTGAATCCCTAAGGGAAAAGTATCAAACACCATTATATGTCATGGATCAATCAAATATAGAAGCAAAGTGTGCTTTATTTAAACAAGCTTTTAAGCATCAAACATTAAATACAGAGATTATTTATGCATCGAAAGCATTTTTAACAGTAGCTATGGCAAGACTTATTGATGAGCAGGGCTTATCTTTAGATGTTGTTTCTGGTGGTGAATTATATACAGCCATGAAGGCTAAGTTTCCTGCAAGCAAAATCTATTTCCATGGTAACAATAAATCAGATGATGAAATCATACAAGCTTTACACTATAAGGTTGGACATCTTGTATTAGATAATCCAGATGAGTTTAAAAGATTGTCAAGACTTATTAAGCCTAATGAATCAATAAATGTCCTTATCCGTATCAATCCAGGCATTGAGGCACATACCCATGAATATATTAAAACTACAAATCATAATTCTAAATTTGGTATGTCCATTTTTAGTCCTGAGGTGATTGAGTTAATCCATCAAATGAAGGGACATCCAAATATTCATTTTAATGGCTTTCATAGTCATATTGGATCTCAGATTTTTGAATCGAAAGCATTTATGGAGTCTGCTAAAGTTGTTTTAAACTTCATCAAAGAAGTTTATGAGAAAACAGGCGTATTAGCAAAAGTCATGAATATGGGCGGTGGGTTTGGTGTGGTTTATACCAAAGATGATCAACCGATTGACTTAAATTTGTTTTTCCCTGAACTTTTAGATTTTATTGATAAAACGTCAAAGTCATTAAAGATTGATGCTCCAAAGATTTTGATTGAACCAGGTCGTGCGATTGTTGCAGAAGCAGGATATACACTATATACCGTATCAAATGTGAAACATACATATGGTGGTAAATCTTATATCTTTGTTGATGGATCCATGGCCGATCATATAAGAACAGCTTTATATCAAGCAACCTATGATGCAGTCATTCCAAATCGTTTGGACAGTCATGAAAAAAAGGTCTTTACTGTGACAGGTAAAGCTTGTGAATCAGGAGATATTATAATTAAGGATATCTTACTTCCAACACCACATGAAAATGATATTTTGATTGTTAAATCTACAGGTGCTTATCACTATTCGATGAGCTCAAATTATAACAGACTCTTAAAACCTGCTGTTATTTTTGTCAAAGATGGAAAGTCCAAGCTCATCGTCAAACGAGAATCCTATGAGGATCTCATTCGTAACGATATCATATAAGAAAGAAGTATACATACATGAATCAAGACATGGTTGTGATGAAATTCGGTGGCTCATCTGTTGAGACCATCGAAAAAATGCAACGCGTTGCAGAACGCATCATTAAAAAAACAGAAACATTTGAAAAGGTTGTTGTCGTTGTTTCAGCAATGGGTAAAACAACCAATCAACTTTTAGAGCTTGCAAAACAAGCAGCAAAATATCCATCAAAAAGAGAAATCGACATGCTTATTTCTACAGGAGAACAAGTATCCATTTCACTTCTTACAATGATTTTAAATGAGAAAAATAAACATGCAATTGCTTTAACAGGCTTTCAAGCAGGGATTAAAACAGGTGGATTACATACCAAAAATAAGATACTTGATATTGATACATCTAAGATTGAAGGGTTTCTTAATGAACGTAAAATCGTCGTTGTCGCAGGTTTTCAAGGGTATAATGAAAATGGAGATATAACGACATTAGGACGTGGTGGATCAGATACAACAGCTGTTGCTATCGCAGCAAAATTACAATGCCAAGCAGAAATATATACGGATGTTGATGGTATTTATGGTGTAGATCCAAGACTTTATAAAGAAGCGAAAAAGATTGATGTTATTAGCTATGAAGAGATGAAGGAAATGGCTTTTTTAGGCGCTAAAGTCATGGAACCTAGATCGATAGAAATTGGACACAGATATCACATTCCGATTTATGTTGCATCGGCACATAATGATGAAATAGGAACATACATAAAGGAGTACAAGAAAGTGGAAGAAAAAACAATCACAGGCTTATCAATATCAGAAAAAGTGATGATGGTTACCATCGTTAATTTTCCAGCATATGCTAAAGATATAGCTGCATTATTTATAAAATTAGCTGAAAATGAAATCAATGTCGATATGATTAACCAAACACCTACTGGTGAAGGATTAATCAACTTAGCTTTTACGGCATCTGCTGATGATTTAGAAGCTATTAATGAGGTTTTAGAAGACATTGCTAAAAGATATCAAGAGATTGATGTGATTAAAAACATGAATGTCGTCAAAGTGTCTGTTGTTGGCACAGGTATGAGAACACAATCTGGTGTCGCGGCTGAGCTTTTTAAATTATTGGCAGATCATCATATTGAATTCAATCTAGTTACAACCTCTGAGATTTCAATTTCATATACGATGGATAAAAAACATAAACAAAAAGCAGTGGAAGTTATCTCTCATCACTTTGGATTATAGGAGTTAATTATGGAGTTTTTTAAATATCATGGCACAGGTAATGATTTCATTTTAATCAAGGAAGCACCGAAAAATCCAAGTTTGATTGCACAAAAAGTGTGTGACAGACATTTTGGTATTGGTGCGGATGGACTGATTTATCCTGAGCCTTCAAAGATTGCAGATATTAAATTTAACTATTACAATATGGATGGCTCTATTGCACCTATGTGTGGCAATGGCATGCGCTGTTTTGTGCAGTTTTTAATAGATGAGAAGTTAATAAGTACACACGATTTTGTTGTAGAGACAATGGCAGGATTAATACCAGTTTCATATAACAAAGATCATAAAGAAATCACTGTGGATTTAGGTGTTCCAGAGCATTCACTCAGTGATTCGCTTGTTAAAAAAAGCATTCAACCATTAACACCACATGTGTTAACTTTGGATAAAACAAATGTCACTTTATATGTAACCAATATGGGTACGATTCATACAATGATTTACGTAGAGGCATCGCTTGATATAGAAAAACTTGGTCCTTTATTATCAAAACATCCATTTTTTCCTAAAGAAACCAATGTGAATTTTATTACTGTCCATGATCAAACGACTCAAACAGTTAAAACATATGAGCGTGGTGTGGGCTGGACATTAGCTTGTGGCACAGGCACAGCAGCTTCTGCACTCTTATCCTTCCATTTAGGAAAAACGAATGCATCTATAAAAACATATGTACCTGGAGGTACACTTTATGTAGATGTCCTAGACCATGTATATTTAAGAGGACCAGCCGTTATGATAGCAAAAGGAGTATTTAATTTAAATGAGAACATATAAAATCGCCATCGTCGGTGCAACCGGTATGGTTGGACAAACATTTAGACAAGTCTTAGAAGATAGAAAGTTTCCAATCAAAGAGATTGTGTTTTTTGCTTCAGAAAAATCAGATGGTAAAACAATCGATTTCATGGGAAAAACCTATCTAGTAAAAGCCTTGAATTCTCATAGTTTTGACGAAGGATTTGATATAGCACTTTTCTCAGCTGGTGGTGAAATATCTTTAATATATGCACCAATCGCTGCATCAAAAGGCGTCAAAGTGATTGATAATTCATCCGCATGGCGTATGAAACCAAACATTAAACTCGTCGTACCAGAAGTGAATAAAAGTGTTTTAACAAAAGATGACTTTATCATCGCAAACCCTAATTGTTCAACCATTCAATCTGTTGTACCACTCAAAGTGATTCATGAACTTTTTGAAGTTAAAAGAGTGATCTATAGTTCTTATCAGGCCGTTTCTGGTTCAGGATATAAAGGTGTTATGGATTTAGAAAGAGGTAAAAACGGCGAACCAAACACATTTTATCCGAAACCAATTTATGAAAATGTTATTCCACATATAGATTCATTTTTAGCTTCAGGATATACCAAAGAAGAGCAAAAAATGGTCGATGAAACAAAGAAAATTTTAAACTTGCCAAATATCAAAGTTTCAGCAACATGTGTACGTGTACCTGTTTTAGTAGGACACAGTGTATCCATGTATGTTGAAACAAATAAACCTATCGATTTGTCATTGTTAAATAATACTTATGAAAAAAATCCAGATATTGTACTTCATAAGGATGACATATATCCGACACCACTTGATGTCGCTGGTAAAGATAGTGTGCATGTAGGACGTATAAGACTAGACCAAGATGAGCCTAACGGACTTCATCTATGGGTCGTTGCTGATAACGTAAGAAAAGGTGCTGCAACCAATGCTATTCAGATTGCAGAACACCTCATTAAGGAGGATTTAGTATGAGTTTATATAAAGGGTCAGGTGTTGCTATTATTACACCGTTTAATCAAGGAAAAGTAGATTATGAGGCATTTAAGAAACTTGTTTTATGGCATATTGATAACAAAACTGATGCCATCATTGTGTGTGGAACAACAGGTGAATCTGCGACATTAAATGATGAAGAAAAACTAAATTTATTTAAAACAGCAGTTTTTACAGCTCAAGGTAGAACACAAATTATTGCAGGTACAGGTTCTAACAATACAGCACACTCGATAGAGCTTTCCAAAAAAGCTGAAAAACTTGGCGTTGATGGGTTATTACTGATTACACCTTATTATAATAAGCCTACTCAAAGAGGTATGTATGCACATTTTAAACAGATTGCAGAAAGTGTCAATATACCATGCATCTTATATAACGTACCTGGTAGAACTTCGATTAATCTTTTACCAGAAACTGTTTTAGAATTATCAAGTGTGAAAAATATCCTTGCGATTAAAGAAGCGTGTGGTGATATTTCACAAATTGCTAAAGTGATTGAATTATGTCCGAAAGATTTTATCGTTTATTCAGGTAATGATGATCAAACCTTGCCCATCTTAGCTTTAGGTGGTTTAGGTGTGATTTCTGTTACTGCAAATATTATACCGTTTACAATTCATGATCAAGTCAATAGATATTTAAATGGTGATAAAGATGTGATTAAAGAGATGTTAGACTTAAGAGCATTACATCAAGCAATGTTTATCGAAAGTAATCCAGTACCAGCTAAATATGCATTAAAACTCATGGGTTTATCATCTGATGAAGTAAGATTACCGCTTGTGGAGCTAGAAGATAAAAACAAAATTTTTATCAATGATATCCTTGAAAAATATCATGTTAAAGGAGTCTTGTCATGAAAGTACTCGTTCTTGGTTCGAAAGGTAAAATGGGTGAAGTTGTTATTGGCTTACTAAAAAATGAACCAACTGTAGATGAGGTTTATGGACTTGATCGTAGAGACGTTTTTCAATCCTTTGAGGATATTCCTAAAGTGGATGTCATCATCGATTTTTCACACCCATCACTCTTAAAAGACATGCTTGATTATGCAGTGAGTCATAAAACACCCATTGTGATTGCAACCACAGGCTACAATGAAAGTGAAATCAAACAAATTGAAGAAGCAAGCCAGCATATACCTATTTTTAAAAGCGCAAATTATTCATTTGGAGTTGCAGCTATTTCCTATGCGCTAAAAAAACTTAGCCCAATGCTTGAACATGATTTTGATATTGAAATCATTGAAAAACATCATGAGCATAAAGTAGACGCACCAAGTGGTACATCCCTTTATTTAGCAGAAGTGATTAACAAATCATTAGAAAAACGAAAAACAGTGATTAATGGTCATCAAGGTAAAAAATCTCATGAAGACTTAGCGATCCATGCTGTTAGAGGTGGTTCAATCGTTGGGGAGCATCAAGTCATTTTTGCTGGAGAAGATGAAGTTATTGAACTTACACATATCGCTCAATCAAAAAAGATTTTTGCATTAGGTGCCATGAAAGCTGCACAATTTATCAAAGGTCAAAAAGCTGGTTTATACAACATGGATGACCTATTTAAAGGAGATTTATAATGAATGAATTTTTACTTGACGCTTATGAAATCGTCAAATTTATCAAAGAAGCGAAGAAAAAAACACCTGTTAAGTGTTACTTAAAAGGTGCTTTATCAAATATTGAATTTAAAGATATTAAAGTATTTGGTGATGCGCATCATGCAACACTTTTTGGTGAAGTGAGTGACATCATGCATATCTTAACGACTTATAAAGAGCAAATCGAAGATTACGTGATTGAATATGATAGAAGAAACTCAGCAGTACCACTATTAGACATAACACACATTCAAGCGCGTATTGAACCAGGTGCAATTATTAGAGAACATGCAACGATTGGAAAAGATGCAGTGATTATGATGAATGCAACCATCAATATTGGTGCAGTGATTGGTGAAAAAACAATGATTGATATGAATGCAGTGATTGGTGGTAGAGCTGAGATTGGCAAAAACTGTCATATTGGTGCAGGTGCAGTCATCGCAGGAGTCATTGAACCACCATCAAAAACACCAGTGATTATCGAAGATGACGTCTTAGTTGGCGCAAACGCAGTCGTCTTAGAAGGTGTAAAAGTTGGAAAAGGTAGTGTGGTTGCTGCTGGTGCCATTGTGACACAAGATGTCCCAGAAAATGCAGTTGTCGCTGGCTCACCAGCAAGAATTATTAAAATGAAAGACGAAAAAACCATCGAAAAGACAAAAATTTTAGATGATTTGAGAAAATAAATATGAATGTCTATGAATTAGATCAAGCTTATGTATTAAATACTTACAAAAGATTACCACTTGTCATTAAAAAAGCAAAGGGTTCTTTTTTGATTGATGAAAACAATCACAAGTATTTAGATATGTATGCTGGTATTGCTGTATCAAGTCTTGGCCATCAGCATCCAGCCATCCAAAAAGCAATTAAGACACAAATGAAAAAGCACCTGCATTTATCTAACTACTTTGCCACACATTCAACAAGCGCTTTAGCTAAGATGCTCGTTGAAAAAAGCTTTGCTTCCAAAGTGTTTTTCACGAACTCAGGCACTGAAGCTATTGAAGCATCTATCAAATTAGTGCGTAAATGGGGTAAATCTATTCATAATGATAAAATTGAACTTATAGCTTTAGATCAATCATTTCATGGTAGAACAATCGGTGGCTTAAGCCTCACTGGACAACCAAAGTATCAAGAAGCTTTCAAGCCGCTCTTACCAGGTATCAAGCATGTAAAAAGAAATGATATTACGGCAATCAAGAGTGCAATTAATGAACATACATGTGCTATATATCTAGAAATGATTCAAGGAGAAAGCGGTATAGAACCTCTCTCACAAGACTTCGTAGATGCACTCATAGAGCTTAGAAAAAAACATCAATTCTTAATTGTAGTTGATGAAATCCAAACAGGTTTATTACGTACCGGAAAGCTTTTTGCATATGAGCATTATGGTTTAGTTCCAGATACTCTAACGCTTGCAAAATCGCTTGGTGGAGGGATTCCGCTAGGTGCAATGCTTGTATCAAAACCACTAGAAAATGTCTTTGTTCCTGGTGATCATGGCTCAACATTTGGAGGCAATCCTTTGGCAACTGCAATGGGCTTAAGTACATTAGAAATCTTAAGTGATCCAAAGATGATTGCATCTGTAACAACAAAAAGTAATTATTTATTCAATGCGCTCTTAAAACTTAAGGAGGCATATCCTTTAATTCGTGATGTTCGAGGAAAAGGGTTAATGACTGGTATTGATGTTGGAAAACATGCAAAAACCATCCAAGATGAAGCTTTAAAAAGACATGTATTACTTAATGTAACCAATGTGAGTGTCATTAGATTATTACCACCATTAACGATTTCAATAGCCGAAATAGATATGTTTTTAAAAGTCTTTGAAGCCATTTTAAAGACATTAACAGAATAATTCAAATGAAAAATGGGGATTTGATATCACCCATTTTCTTTTTTCATGTATAATTATTTTAAACACTTGTGGATATAATCCATGTTTTAACAAGACCACCATGTTGAAATATTTCTATATTTCACTTAAAATGAAAGTAAGAGAGAAAGGTCATCCATGAAACGATACACTTGGAAACTCGCAATTGCATTCATTATTTCTTACGTCCTACTCATGTTGGTCGTTGTTTTTGCTTATACACAAATCTCGAGAAATTTTATATTAAATCAAGCAAGAAAAAACCTTGTAACCTCAGGTGAAGTAATTGCTGAACGACTTGATCAGCAGCTTGATTTTGATTATCAACGAATCTTTGACTTGATCACTTATCTTGAAGGAATTTCAATTGATCCATATTTATATCTATCTACCAATTATGAAGATATCACGATTCTAGATTCAAATTATCTTGGTTTCGGATTACTTGATCAAAGAACTTTAACTGTTGGAACAGAAACCTATACATATGAGTCCAATTATGATCTAGAAGACTTTGATCAAAAAGTATCGATTTATAGCTTCAACGAAGCCTTTGGTGAAGGTAGTGATGAAATCTACATATTTTTTAGATTTGAAGAAATCGTTGGTTTTTTTGAAGCTCAAAGTTATGTTGAAACACTTTTAGATTATAAAGCCTTTGAATCAAGATATCTTATAATGTCTCAGGATAACAAGGTACAATATACAAGTTTTGAAGCGACTCAAAATTTCTTTTATGACTTTTTACGAGAAGAAAGTATGTCTGAATCAGAGATTGATCGAATCAAAGACAAGGTTATGATTAATGATTCATTTGTCATAGAAACGTCCTTTTTAGGTACATCTTCATTTGTCACATTAAACCCACTAAATCCAGCACATTCGATTAAACAGTTTTATATCGTTCAAGTATACGACAGAGACTTAATCATCGATTCTATGGCTTATTTAACAAACATCTTATGGGCACTTTTCTTTGTCATCTTCGTTTTATTTGCTGGTGCAATGGTACTTTTATACAAGATATTGGAAAATAAATTCCATGATATTGAAGATGCAAGAATTACACATTATTATGCAAAACCATATATCGTAAGAGTCACAGCTAAAGGAAAAATTAAATCATACAATCAAAGTTTTCGGAAATTATTAGGTGATTATGATATTTATGATCATGTAAAAGATTTCAATATCAAAAAAGAATTCGATATGGAAGCCATTGAAGATGTTATACGTAGACAACGAGCATTTACTGCGATGTTTGAACTCGGTATGAACCGCATGGTTTATATTCGTTTCATACCTGTAAGATCACAAGGTGGTTATTTACTTATAGGGGATGACATAAGTAATATCGAGGGTCGTTTTGATGAGTATCGTAATCTTGCACTATTTAATAAAGTCACACACTTACCAAACTATAACTCACTTAGACAAGATCTACAAGCATTTTTTGAAGATAAAGATATGTTAGAGAAGAAAAATGCGCTTCTTGCACTTGATGTCGTATCTTTCTCTAAAATCAATCTCTTATTAGGTGAGAAGAGCGGGGATCGTTTCTTAGTCATTATGTCTGAGCTCATTGATGAATCCTTAGAAGGTTATCCTGCAACACTTTATAACACGGTTGCTGATAGCTTTGTAATATTCTTTAAAGATATTGAAAACTATAACTGGGTTACAAGATGGATTAATAAGATTATTGCTACTTTTGAAAAGCCAATTACAATTGATCGAAATTTCATCAATAGCGATTTAAGAATGGGTATTTTCTATATTGAAAAAGAACGTTATGAAATTTTAAATCCTGATGTTGCTTATGATAATATGATTCTTGCTCTAAATCATGCGAAAGAATCATCTGCACATAAGTATTTTACTTATGATGTAAGTTTATCACTCATTGCATCACGTGAGCAAAGCATGGAGTCTGACTTAGCTCAAGCTATTAAAAACCAAGAGTTTTATATGGTTTTACAACCTAAGTTTGATAATGACATCGAACAAATCATTGGTTTTGAAGCCTTAGTGCGTTGGAATAATCCAAAATATCAATCAGAATCGCCACTCAAATTTATTGAGATGGCAGAAAAAAATAATATGATTATTGATATTGGCCGTATTGTGCTACATGAAACTTTTCAGATTGCAAAAGAGTTTGAAAAATATAACATTAAAATAGCAGTTAACGTATCACCAGTACAGCTTCTTCAAGCAGGGTTCGTCAATGAAGTGATTTCTATTTTTGAACAATATGAGTTAAAGAAACATTCAATTGCAATTGAGATTACCGAAACATTCTTGATTGGATCCTTTGACTTGGTAATTAATAAATTAAAATTATTACAAAAATATGGTTTTGATATTCATCTAGATGACTTTGGTACAGGTTATTCATCACTTCAATACTTAAAAGACTTACCGATTAGTACAATTAAAATTGACCGTGCATTCGTTATGGATATTGAAACAGATGCCCATTCAAGAGCGATTGTTACGATGATTGCGAATCTTGCTAAAACCGTCGGTTTAGGGGTTGTTGCTGAAGGTATTGAAACAGATAAACAAAACCAAATAGCTTATAAAAGTGGATGTAATATTATCCAAGGCTATTTGATTTCACCTCCTGTGGTGAAACAAGAAGCGGTTAAGTTACTACAAGCGTATAATATCGATAAGTCTAAACACGTGAATTTAGCGAAACAAGTCAAATCAAGGGAGGTTAGAAAATGAGATATACAATTTATAACACATTAGAGCTAAGTAGTCTTCAAACCATCATTTTATCTTTTGTTGTCACACTTGTTATGCTAGCACTTATTTATTTTCTAGCTCGCTCTTATTTTAAGGAACGCGCGCGTATTAAAGAAGAAAAAGCACTTACCATTGAAGGTGTTATGACAAGAAATGAAATATCATCTATTGTCACTTCCCACATCGCTAGGGCTGGTAAAGATGGTGCATTTAGCTTGATTCATCTTGATTTGGATAAGTTCACAGATTTTGTGAATGCGTTTGGACAAATTGAAAGTGAAAAGATTTTAGAAAAGATTATTAAAAATATCGAAGTTGCAGTGCCAAAGTCAGTTAAGATTGCAAGATTACAAAACGATGAGTTCCTCATTTTCTTGTCCATGGACTATGATCGTACTGAAGCAGTCGATTTAGCAAATAAAATTAAAGCAGCAATTAATAGACCCATTAAACTATTTGGGGATACTCAAATAAATGCGACTGCATCCATTGCGATTGCTTTTTATCCGATTCATGGTCAAACATTGAAAGATTTATTAAACTCACTACAACTAGCAACCTATATCATAAAAAGAAATGGTGGAAACAATATTCGTGTCTATTCTGATGAAATGGATACTGAGGGTGGAGAGCATGTTGAGTATTATTATCAAATCAAGCATGCGATTCAACATAAAGAGTTCCAGCTTTTCTATCATCCGATGATTAATGTGAAAACCAATCAAATGTATGGTGTAGAATCACTGATAAGATGGAATCACCCTGAGCATGGGTTACTCTCACCCTTTAAGTTCCTAGGTATCATGGAACAATCAGGAGATATTAACTGGATTAGTTTATGGGGTCTTGAAACTGTCATTAAGACTTATCAAGAACTAAAACAAGAGTTTCCCAAAAAAGATTTTCATTTCTCTATTAACTTAAGCCCTAAGCAGTTAATGAATGAACATCTTCCTCAAGAGTTTCAAAAGCTACTCAAAAAATATCGTATGAATGCTGAATATATCATCATAGAAATTATTGAGTTTGCTGTATACGATGAATCTATTCAAATTAACCAAACGATTTCATCTTTGAAGAAGTTAGGATTCAAAATCGCAATAGATGGCTTTGGCTTAGATTATCAAACATTATCTAAGGCTCAAAATTTAGATATTGATATCATTAAACTCGATAACGAATTCTTAAAAGAAGAAGAATCATATATGAAAGCGAAATTTGCTTCACTACTGATTGAGTTTGCTCAAAAAAACAATTATCTTGTCATATGTGAAGCGATTGAAGATGAAGCAATGCTTGAAGAAGCTAAGAAATATGATATCGAAGTCATGCAAGGTTTTCATTTCACAAAACCGCTTTCTGCTGAGGCTCTCAGAGGTTATATAGGCACAGAAGCCTGGAAGGATCAAGTTCAAAAAGTTTAACTAATTAATAAAGAAATAGAAGATAGGCGATATAGCCTGTCTTTTTTTGTTATATAACTTAATAAAATATGAGACTTTTCTAATACAGTATGAATGAAAATAAACTAAATATAAATTAAATGCTTCGAAATAAGAAAAAATTAATGGATGTTAATAAAATTGAAAGAATTGTAAGAAACTCTTAAAGAAACTTAAAAATACTTAAGAATTTTACAGTGTATAATCAAATCGAATTACAAGAAAAGGAGTGATGCGTATGAAGATGTCTTCTGTGATGAAAGTCAAAAAGAGAATGCGAAGAAATCGCATATACCGATTAACATTTATCGCAAGTGGTATATTATCCCTCATCTTTGTGCTCATTACATTTTATGGTCAAAATGCAGGAAACTTCATTATGACAGTTGATCATGACGCTTACAAAAGAGGGATTGTCTTATCTAAAGAAGAATCATTTAGAGATCCACAGGCAAGACTGATGACACGAGCGATTGATGAAGCGATAGATATGAATTACACATGGCTTAAGGTTGAAGAAGTCAAATTAGCATCCGGAAATTACATTGATCCAGATTTTGATTATCTCGCTTTTACATTTCATATTAAAAACAACGGTAGTGAAACTGTAGACGTTGGATATCACATCAGAATTACCGAGGTTTATAAAGAAATGGATCATGCGATTCGCATTCTCGTGATTGAAGATGATGTTGAGACTATCTACAAAAAGCCAGAAAGATTTGATTCTGGAACACCAGTTGCTGATCACTTAAGTGGTATCAAGCCAATCAACTTTTTAAATGAAACCATCGTTACAAGGAAAAGGATTCAATCATTTAAACCAGGTGACACAAGAAAGTTTTCTGTCATCATATGGATTGAAGGAACTGATCCTGATACAACTGATGAGATTTTAGGTGGTTTAGTGAAGATGCAAATGATGTTTTCCATAGAAACGGACTAAGCTTATGAGGGTACTCAAGAAGATGCATGCATCGATCATATCCTTAATGATTGCTTTATTACTCTTTGGAACAGTTACTTATGCGTGGCTATCGATGTCAATCATCAATCATATCGACCAAATGAGTATTACAGCAACAGGTGGCCAGGAGTTAGAAATCTCTTTTGATGGTATAGAGTATACGCACGATATGCCAATAAATCAACTCGGTGATTTATTAGAAAATGTAGAACTTGATGATGTGACATCTTATGATGGCGTTCATTTTGTAAGAGGTGGCACAAAAAAGCCAGTAAGTGCCATCAAAAATGTTGATTATGTTTCATTCGATTTATATTTTAGAACAACAAGACCAGAAAGGCATGTTTATCTCGTCAATAATGTCAATCATAAAGTGCTTTATGACACATCAACAGCAGGTACTTATGTGGTTTCAAGAGGTGTGAGTTGGCGACCTAAAATCGATTATTTCAATGATATCAATCATAATGAACTAATCACAACTGACATGATGGGCACATATTATGCGAAGGATGCACTAAGAATGAGTTTTATCGAAAAAAAACTATCACATCCTAAAGAAGATTTGAGGGCCTTAGATGATTTAAGAAAAGTCATTTATGATCCATCAGAAAATCCATCTAGAAGTTATCAACTAGGTATAGGTGCACATGATTATTATGAAAAGATGACAGGTAATGAATTAGTACCTTTAGCATCCTTTCCAGAGGTGATTTATCAATTATCATCCTTTCATGAATTAAACCCCTATCAAGCAATCGATGATGCATCCATGATAATGACCCTACAACCGACTGGCACTTATGATAGCTTAGATAGAGAGTATTTCGCCGGAAGCGTAACCGTTAATATTTGGGTTGAAGGTTGGGATCCAGATTCATTCGATTGTATTTTAGAGGATCGTCTTAAGATTCAATTGCAATTTAAACTCGCAAGAAGTTTTGAACAATTACAAGGTATCAATTAACAAAAGTTAATTTAGATAAAAAAAAATAAAAATAGGAGACTAAAAAAATGACAAAAGTCACAAGAAAGTTATTATTATCATTATTCTCAGTTGTACTCACAGTGGTCGCACTTGGAGCAACAACATTTGCATGGTTTACCATTACTAACGTAGCGAGCGTTCAAGCATTTGACGCAGATTTCAAGGCTAACCAAGGTATTGAAATTGCACTTGGCGATATCAATACAGGTGGATTTGATGATCTAGATTGGGTAACTAATCTTACAGCTGATGCTATTTATGCATATATCGCATCAACACATTTAAGTGTAGGTCAAACAGGATTTGAGTTTGATCATGTGACATCCGTTAATGGTCGTGATTTTTCTAAGATAACACCAACTTCTGGAGGTTTTACATTTACAAGTGTCACTAAAAATGGTTCAGGATATATTGAACTACCTCTTCACTTTAGATCTGATACAGCAGAAGGTATTAATTTAAGTACACTAGATTTTCAATCACCACTTATTTCTTGGAGAGTTGACGTACCTTTCTACTCTGGATATGATAGTGAGTTAAATCCAGTTCAAAGAGTTACTGGTTCATCTATTAATGCGTATGCGCATGATGCAGTTCGTATGTCATATACACAACATAATTTAACTTGGAATGGTACGAGTTTTGATGAAGCATATGCTACAGTTGTTTATGAAAAACCAGCTTCAGAAACCAATATGGTTTTAGGTGGTGGTACGCTAAATTTAACTGGTACATTATTAGGTTTAAATGGTGAACCTGGAGCAATGAATTATTTCTATGCAAAAAATAATATTTTACCAGAAGGTTCAGGAGCTGTGACAGTCCCAGCAACTGAACAAATATTAGGAGCAGAAGGTAAAGACATTTTAACAATGCTACAATACAAAGACGCAGAAGGTGAATTGCTTTATGAAGGCTTTGATCCAGGTGCAAACTATTATGGTAAGGTTACTTTAAGAATTTGGGTTGAAGGTTGGGATGCAAATGCATATAACTCAATTTTAGGTTCAAGACTTACTGTTTCAATGAGTTTTACTGGTCGTTTAGGCGAGTAAATAAACATAGAAAAAACATCATCTTTTTAGTAAGGGAAGTGGAGCTTTCCACTTCCCGCCTCCCCTTTGAAGATGAAATCAAGGAGAAAACATATGGAAAAAAACGTATGGAAACGCATCACTTCATCTGTTTTTAATGTGCTCTTTTATATAACGATTGTGTTGATGCTTGTGTTTGCAGTAGCAAATATGAAAATTAAACAAGAAAATGATATTGCACATATATTTAAGACAGGTTTTTTATCAGTGCAGTCCGATTCAATGGTAGGAAACCACGTTGACTCATTTCATAAAGGTGACTTAATTTTTGTTCATATGATGAGTCAAGAAGAAAAAATGGATTTAGAGATAGGGACGATAGTTACCTATTATGACCATCAAATCAAATCATTTAACACACATCGTATCGTTGATATTTATATCATTAATGATGAAGTGCATTACATTACGCAAGGAGATGCCGTGAATGAACCTGATCAATCACCACTCCACTATCAAGATGTGATTGCAACATATGATCAAAAAATCTCTGGACTAGGCACAACTTTAGATTATGTACAATCATCAACTGGTTTTTTACTTGTCGTCATCCTTCCTGTACTTATGATACTAATCATAGAAGGAGCACTTTTAGCTAAGCATGCGATGCAACATCATAAAGTAAAATTCGAACAAAAGTTTAGAGCTATAGAACAACAAGCAATGTCAGATTTAGAATTAGAAAAAGAACGTATTAGACAACAAATACTTAAAGAATTACAACTTAACAAATAAATCGTTTTTGGAGGCAATATGGTCGAGTTTGGTCGTTATTATATTGGCTTTTTAAGAGAAGTATTTTCAATCATTGGTGCCTTTTTTAAAGGCCTATTTGATTTATTCGGTGTACTTTTCAGTAGTGATCTTAGCCAATTATTCGAAAATTTCATCATCTCGAGCACACGCTTTGGGTTACTTGACTGGGTGATGGCAATTATTGTCTTCATCGTCAATCTCATCTTTTTTGGCGTAATTATTATTAAATGCATTCAATTGTTAAGAAAATATATCAAATTTTCTAAACAAGAAATAGAAAAAGACGAATTAGTGAAAGAAATAGCTATCCTAAATGATAAAGTCGTCGAATTGCTTGATGAAAAAAATAAGATACTTGCGTTAAAGGTGTCAAATTTAGGTATCAACCCTAATGAATTAAACGAATTAGAGGAAGTAGATTCAGAAATTGACTCAAATGGACGCTTTGTTAAATTGATCAAGGTTGATCGATTATATCCAGATGGTAAGATTTTGACAGTGATTAAACAAGACGACATGATATCTTTAAAAGATTTAGTTTCTAGGTTCATCAATTTTTCAGCTTCAAAACTAGGGCTATATTATAATAGAAAAATCATTTCAGCTTTCTTTTCAGGCATGAGTGCTTCTAAGACTATGATTTTAGAGGGTATTTCAGGTACTGGTAAAACGTCACTTCCTTACGCTATGGGCAAGTTTTTTGGTCATGATGCACATATTGTTGCAGTACAACCTTCATGGCGTGATCGTGCAGAAATGATGGGATATCTTAATGAATTTACGAAAAAATTTAACGAGACTGACTTTTTAAAAGCTATTTATGAAACGACATATCGTGATGATATCAGTATTGTCGTATTAGATGAAATGAATTTAGCACGTGTTGAGTATTATTTTGCAGAAATGCTTTCTTTATTAGAAATTCCAGACCATGATCAATGGTTTATTGACATTGTCTCTGATACGATACCAGGAGACCCTAAAAATCTCATAAACGGCAAAATTTTACTTCCCCAAAATGTATGGTTTGTTGGCACAGCAAATAAAGACGACTCAACCTTTATCATAACTGATAAGGTCTATGACCGTGCCACACCGATTGAGATTAATACGAAAAGCGAGTATATTGATGCACAGCCCACTGAAGGTATTAAAGTGCCTTATGAATACTTAAATGAATTATTTAGAACAGCTTATAAAGAACACAAAATGTCTTTAGAAGCAACAGAAAAACTAGAAAAATTAGATCAATTTATAACTAAAAACTTTAAAGTTACTTTTGGTAATCGTATTATGAAGCAAATTAGATCATTTGTTCCTGTCTATGTAGCATGTGGTAATACAGAATATGAAGCTTTAGATTATATGGTAGCTAGAAAGATCTTTAGAAAATTTGAAGGCTTAAATTTGCCATTTTTACAAGATGAAATTTCTGATTTATCTAAGCTTTTAAATAAGCTTTTTGGCAAAAATCAAATGGAAGAGTGTCAAAATTATTTAACTCAAATTAAAAAAACGTTTTAAAGAGGTGACATCATGAAGCATTCTACAAGCACCTTGTATATCTATACAACACTCTATTTATGTGTGAGCTTTCTTTTAATGAGTGTTGTCATATTTTCATGGTTTACACTCACAAATCATAATAAGACAGCATTTATATCAGATGTAGCTGAAATTGAATCTGAGTACACATTTTATATATATGAAGACCTTTATCGAAAAGGAAATCAAAATCCCATGTTACTTGAGCAAATATGTGGGACAGAAACTTTGGATTGCTACAGATATATAGAAAATCCTATGGAAAACCAGTGGATTGATCATAGTGTAGCTCCAGGTCAAAGATTTAGTTTAGCGATTAGAGTTTTAAGTCAAGGACTGACTCAATCATATTTGAGTATAAACTTAGGTGGTATCGTCTCAGAGGGTTATGAGTCGAGCGGTTATAAGATTGAAACAGCAATCTATTATCAAGTGACAAAGATTAGTTATGTCATTAATCAGACAGAATCAGCAGATTATAAAGCGATTGGACCTAGAGTTTTTTATCAAGGCTATTTTGATCAAGGTGAAGAAGTAATGTATCCTTTAGTTAAAAATCTACCAACACTTGATATTTATTCAATGTCATCAGAGATGATTATATATTTTGATCTTTATTTTGATCCTAGTGTTAGAGGATATGATGAAGGCATCATGCATGATGATAGCCATGTATTTATAGGTCAAACATTATCAATCAATCATTTATTTATGAAGGTATCTTTGTATATGGAGTAATATATGAAAAAAAAGTGGATCATCCTTTTACTCATTTTAGTATTGTTATCTCTTGCAAGCTCAACCTATGCATGGTTTACATATGTGCAAAGAAAAAGCCTTGTTTCTTTTGTGAGCAATGATATTTCATATAGCTTTGAAATCAATGATGAGCCAGTGATGATTAACATGCTGATTGATGATCTTGTATATGTCGATTTTGAAGATGATATTCTCAATAATCATTCCAATGAATTAGAAAATATCGTTTCTATTCAAACATTTGAAGTTAAATTAAGTCCATCTGCACCTTATTCAAAGGTAGAATTTGACATCGAAGGTTTAAATCAACTAGGTTTAATTCCTATTATCGTCTATCAAACTGAAATAGAACCATTTAATTTTCATGCCTATCTTTTAAGCATCATCGATTCCATACAAGAAAAAGAAGCGCAAATGACATCGATTCATGCACATAACGAACAGATGATTGTGGCTTTAAATGAGAAAATACTTTCACCTGGCGAAAGCTTGACTTATGATATCTATCTTTTAGGTGATTATGATCAGGCAGCAGTGATCGGTGATTATAAAGATCTCACATATAATCTTTTAATCTCATTAAGACTTTCAACGAATTTAGGTGATTAACATGAAAACAAAAAAAATAATGCTTTTATATATCTCTATATGTTTTTTTGTTTTGTCACTTTTATCTGTATCTTTTGCCTATTATCAAAAAAGTCAATCAACTGATATCACCTTAGAAACTGGTGAAATCAATTTATCAATCTCTTTCTATTTAGATGATATGGTTATAGATGAAACGTCTATTTATTATGACCAAGCCACAAAGTCTTATACATTTGATATCACAGATGAAGAAGTTCTTAATCATATATCTAAAGTTAAAGTCATGGTGCATGTAGATACTGATATCGCACTAAAAATGAGATTCAAATTATTACAAAGCTATGTCGTAACACGGACCTATCATATCACTGAAGGAGAGACGATACCTCCTTATACACGCATCATTCAAATACCCAATCACAGTGATACCTATTATCCCTACTCTCTATTTAAAAAAGGATGGGCAAATACACTTATTCTTGGAGATGATGGTTATCTTTATGTTAAAGACACATTGTTAAAAGGGGATTATGTCATACCTCTAATAGAGGGTGGTTTAACTTATTATGGACAAAGCCATCAAACCTTTGAAGAGACAGGATATGTTTCATTCAATCTAATCGTTGAAGTCGTTCAAAGTAATAGATATGAAGCTATTTGGGGTATCAATGCTTCGTTTTACAATTCATAAGTTAAGGAGAGACGCCATGAAGGAAACCATTAAAAAACTAATAACAAGCTTACTTATGCTAGGTTTAAGTTTTTTTGTGTTTTCTAAGGTCAGTCATATAGCATTCGTAGATGCTGCCGAAGATTATCTAGAAAAATGGGTGCCATCTTTTGATTTTTCACCTATTAAGACTTTTTCATTCGAAAGTCAATATATCTATTTTAAAGATTTGATGTCAGATATAGATCTATATGATCAAGAAAAAATCTATGTGATTGAAGATGCTTATGACTTATATATGCTCTCAATAAAAGCAAGTGGAGAGGATAAATCCATCTATTTGTCTCTTCATTATGTACTTGGAAACGATATTGATTATTATGATGCAGTGCTATCTAATCCGGATTACAGATTTAAGCCTATTGGCTTTGATATGCCATTTAGCGGTACTTTTGATGGACAAGGATTTGAGATATCTAATTTGTATTTCGATACGATTTTAGAAGAAGATGAATACTATCAATCCTATACAAACTTAACCTATTTCTCGATGTTTTCTAAAACAACATCTAATGCTGTGATCAAAGATTTAGGTTTAATCAACCCAATTATCATTCAACCTATTTCATTTGGAACAATGCGTCATGTTGCCCCATTAGTAGGTCTAAATCAAGGACTCTTATCTCATGTCTATATCAGGGATACGAGATCTAGAAATTCAGGATATATGGTTGAAGGTGATTTTCATTTATCAGGTTTAGTATCAATTAATGAAGGTATCATAAATGATGCATATATTGTTACTGAACAAATTAGAGCTTTACAATCTAGGTATGTTAGCAGTGTTAATACTTTGATTTATTTAAATCAAGGTACACTTAATCGTGTCTATTACGATCAAATTGTCTATAAAGAGAAGCATTATAATGACACATGGGGATTAGGTATTGATACACTATCTTTTCAAAATCAGGCACTTTTTGGTGAAGGTTGGTTTTTTAAAGATAGCTATTTAGATATAGAGGAAGGTACAGCATTTGATGCTCAGCTTTTGTTAAATCAAACATATCCCATTTTAAAAGGCTTATCATATAGTGAAGGTGTATTTCATATAGAAAAACCAACGGATTTATTATATATGCAAAAGATGCTTACCTATTCAGGATATTTTCGTCAAGCAACATATCATATTATGTATGATTTTGATATGAAAGCAATCGCAAAAAATGCATATCAAGCAGCACCTGTTGGGTTTAGTGGTGTGCTTCAAAGTGGGCCATTTAATTCATCACATACTTTATTTGATCATGCACTTATGCAAGGTGGCTCAAATAATCATTATGTCATTATGAACTTATCCATTCAAAAACCTACAAAAATGGGTTATTTTGATGGATATGGACTCTTTTCAATGCTATTTGGTACAGTTAAAGACTTAAATTTTGTTAATGCTCAAATCCATAACCACATAGATCCTTATCAAACATACGTAGATGATATATCGATAGGCGTAGTGAGTGCCAAGATTCATAAAGGCTTCATTAGTAATGTACATATTCATCAGATGAGTTCTATTAATACATTTACTGTATCGCCTTTAAACTTATATGTAGGAAGTGTTGCCGGAGAAGCGTCTGGTACATTTAAAAGTGTGACTTCATCTGGTGAGATTTTATCAGATATACAACATGGTAAACTAGGACAATCCTTTTACACAGGAGGTCTTTTTGGGTTTGGTAGTGAACTAGAAATCGAAGAAATTCATGTGAGTACATCACTTCATGGATTTGAAAATATAGATCTTTCCGCACATCATTATTTAGGTGGTTTGGTTGGAAAAACGAGTCTTCAATATGGAGGAAAACTCCTATTTGATGGCAAAATAAATTCTAAACAAACTTTGATAAAAGCAGAAAAAACATACATTGGTGGCCTTTTTGGATATCTTTTAAGTGATGAAGAACATATAGAAAATGTCTTAGTAAAAGGATCGATAGAATTTGAAGATATCTTTTTTCAAGAAGCAACTATTTCTGGACTCTTCCAGGCTTATGGAATCGGTACTGGTCTTTATCAAAATGTAGCTTTTGAAGGATCTATATCTTTAGATCAGCCATTAAGACAATTAAGCAAGACTGAACTAGAGAATTCATCCTTGATGTTAACCTATGGTATTCAAACATCTTTGATGCGTGCAAACATAGAAGGTCTTTTTACTGATTCTGATGGCTCGTTTGATTTAGGTATCATCGATCAATTTAGTTCTAATCTTATCATTCATGATGGTATATCACACGAAGTTAAACAATCATATAGTAAAGGTGATCTTTCATTTCAAACAATTCATCCATTAACAAAAGAAGAAGTGAGACTATCAGCCAATATATTAGGGCAGGGTGTTTCAATCAATGGACTTAGACACGAAGGAGATTTAGATATCATGTTATCTCATCATGATAGTTTGGTGAGTGGATCTCTTTATGTGATGGGTTTATTTGAAACATTATCTTCTGGTTATGATGCAAGTGGTTTATTAAATCAAGGTCAAATAGAGGTAATTCAATCATCGATTTATCCTTTAAATTATCATCTATATGTCGCTGGTTTAGGATATGAAATAGAAACACCTTTGATACCTTCATTAGATCCAAAATCAATTGAAATCAACCAAGAAGTAGGCGTTTTAGATCACGCAATCAATGATCTTGACATCCATGTATCACTTGATACATTAGGTCATACATTATTAAGTGGAGGTGTCATTTATCTTGATAACCTCATGACAAACATCATTAATTTTGGAGACATTTCATTAAAAAATGATGCCAGATCTGAAAGCTATATGGAGGTTTCCGGTATAGCTACAAGACTTCTATCTAAAGAAGCACGTATTTTAAATAGCATCAATGAAGGTGATATCGTGAGTCAATCATATACACCTTTTGGGTATAATCATGCAGCAGGTATTTCAGTGCGTAATGATTTAAATCAAGCCCATCAGATCATTGATGTCACAAAAGAAGCACATTTAGCAAAAATCATGTTTACTATGAATTATGGAGACATATACGCATATAATCCCATCTTAGAAAATAGCACCAACGGTTTTAATATCACCACTGAGTCTAAAAGTAAGGCAGGTGGCTTATTTGCGTTAGGTCTTTTAAGCTTAATTAATAATATGAATTATGGTGATGTCTATGCACCTTATGTTGCAGGCGGACTACAAGGATTTCTCTATTTAAATAATTTTGGACAAGTCTCTCCAGGTGAAATCTATGTATCAAACTCGATACAATATGGTAAAGTTCGACAAATTACATCCTATGATGCTTCTTTAGATCTTTTTGAGATTTTAGAGGGTACACCACAAAAATCAAATCTTCATGGCTTTGGTGCTATTATCGGTAAGATTCATAATGGATTGTCAACCTGGGCTTTTGCTGGTACAACCAATCCTTATCACTTAGAAAACTACTATTTTGGTTATCTATTAAATATGGATCCTTCCATTCATATGTTTGGGCTTGCTCCGGATGCTACGGGTTCATCTGGTTTTTCAAATGCTGAAGAAGCTAACGCATTTTTAGCACAAATGGTAAAATACATGGCTACGACCAATCCTAATGATCAATCCGCACCACCTTTTACCATGTTTGAAGTCTACTGGTGGTTTGTTTCAAGACTTGTAGGCACACAAATTAAGTATTTAGATACAACTCAAACAGAAACAGGTATGTTTTCTGAAGCATTTGCATTTAGAAAGAGTATGCCTTATTATGCAGGCACAGATCAATATATACATGACTATATTGAATATGTTCCAAAAGGTAAAACAAATCAAAAGATGATGGATGAACTTGAACTTAAGCATAACCTTTCATTCGATGGTATTTATGCTCTATCTAGTAGCACAGGTACTAAAGAAGGTATCTTTATGCCTTATCATATGGATTTTACAAGATTTCATGATTATCAAAGCATGGCTTCTGATGATAGCTGGTATGGTGAAATCGATGTAATTGATTCACCTTCATATGTGATCTATCATACGTTAAGACAAATGGATGCAAGTTTAGCAACAACCATTTATGATTTAAAATTGATCCAAGGAAACAAGACAGATGGTCCATTATTTGGGGGACTTACTTTATCTAAGCCAGTCATTGATGAGGCAAGAGGGTTACTCACTTATTATTTACCAAGTAATGCAGCTCTTCTAAATGGACAATCACCTTCTTTAATGACTGTTTCAAGATTTGTAGAAGCTCAATCTGGTTTAGAAGGTGTCAGAGAAGTACCTGAGGTTTCAGCAACCAATGAGGTTTCTTATAAAGCAGTAGGTACACATCAAAAAACAATTGATGGGCATATGGTTGAAATCGGTCCATATGATTTATCTGGTAGATATAACATGACTCAGTCTGGAGCTTATGATACATATACAGAGTATGGTGGAGCATCATATAATAAACAACAGGCAGTATATAGAGAAACACTCACATCAGGCTCTGATGTTTTATCAGGTGTATTTAAACACCAACCACATGTGTATACGGAAATATGGATTATTCGTTATTGGTCAGCAACAGGTGTACTTCTTACACCATCACAAGATTTAGGTGCTGGTAATGGCGCTTATAAACAAACTACTGTAAGTGGTTATCTAAACCCAGTCTATGAGTATGTGGGTCCCTCCTCCTTAAGCGTGACCTATGTTAATTCAGGATATATTGAAAATGTATCTGTTTTTCCTGATGCATCAGATCTTTCATTTATACCTTTATTAGAAGAAGGATCTTATCAAATGAGCTCTGAGGCGTCCTTCTATCATAACGGAAATGCAACCTATGAAGAAGCAACCATTCCCAGAAGCTATGGCATTTATGAAGCTATGTATGATAGTGAAGGTACATTTATAGATAGCGTCGATTTACATTATGGTTCAATTCGGGTATATTCTAAATCATATAATCCTTTAGAGCCATTAACATATCGAGATTATGATATTAGAATTATTCGTACAGCACCTGAGTCTATCACTGACTTAAGTGAACTATCATTAAACGGTCTTAATGGCCTACCAGAAGTCTTTGATCTTATGGATGTCACAGCAACCGTTTTTATGCAGTATCAACCTCTCTTAGAGCATAGAAGACTTAAGGTGCTTTATGTAACCTTTGATATGGCACACCTTTTTGATGTTACTGAAAGATTAATACTATATGATAAAAATGGGGATCCTGTGGATGTATCTTTATATGACGTAACTTATGGTATGGTCAGTGCAGAAAATCCATTCAATAACTTGACTGGATCATTTGGTGAAGGTACTTTATACATCGATGTTTTATTAGATGATCTTTTAAGTGAAGGTACATATACACTTACTTTAGAGCTTTTATCTTTAGAAACATATGATATAACGTTTACCATTGAGCCTAGTGATCAAGCATTAGTATTATCTTTAGATTATCAAGATGAAACATATGAGATTGATGATCATTATCTTGAAAGCTTTATTCCACAAGGCATCTATTTTGATGTCCTTAAGTCAGAAACAAGCATCGTTGATTTTAGCAATTTAGAAGAAATGATAAACGTTAAAGCAGAAATGCTTGATGAGATAAAGCCATATTATTTAGAAGCTATAACGATTTCACCTTTTAGTCAAATAAAAATGATTGACTTACTAATTACGATGTTACCAGACCAAAGATATCAGTATGAGATTATTTATACAATTGAAGCGGAAAACTTAACACTAAATACATTCACACATCGTTTGATTGAAAAAGAAATACCCATGAATATATCTAAGCTCTATCACAATGGTAAAAGCTTAAATCTTCTAGAGCCATCTTACACGATAAGTTATCAGGATGCACCAACGATTCGTATAGAGTATGATTTAGATGACTTATATTTAAAAGGCGATCATATCATGACATTAGAGCTAGAAACAGAACTCTTGTTAGGTGAAGAAGTCATAGAGCATATCGATTATTTTAAAGATCTTCTAGAAGGTATTGGTTATGAATTATCTTTAAATGCGTATATACCTCAAGGATACTATGATATCCATATGACCTTTGAGCAATCAATCAGTTTATGGGGATATGATTTTGTTTGGTCTAGAACCTTTGATGGTGCAAGATTTGAAAAAATTCAAAACCATGAATCTAGACTTAGAAATATTCAGTTTATTTCAGATGAAATTTATGAAGGCTTTCAAGTTATTATGGATGAATCTTATATAGATGAAGAAACATATGCTTATTTAACCTTAAATCAAGAAGCAAGAGATTATCATGTCTTGCCTACTGTAGGGATTGTTTATAAAGATTTAACCTTATATAATCAATATTACATTGTTGGTACAGTCAATAAAACGATGATTAATTACTTTGAACCTGTTTTTGATATACCAGATCATGCGATGATTAAAAGAGTGACTAATCATGAAACAATTGATCCAAATGAACAAAGTGATGTCTTAAGTACTGATTTTTCAGTTGTTACAGATGGGTTCTATTTTGTACTTTACCGGATCTATGCTGAGGATTTTGACATGATTACAAGACCTGATGGTTTCACCGATTATTATATTGCAGTCCATGATGCTTCTCTAAATGTGAGACTAGATATTGAAATTAATGATACAATGGATGTACCACTTGATCAACTCTATGTTGAAATAAACATATGCCAGGAAGCAACAATCTTATCTTGTGAAATGTCAATCAATCAATCGTCTATGTCCATATTTAGCACGTATGATAATGAAGTGGGCATGTACGTACATGAGTCTTTTCAAACAACATCTTATGGGTTTTATAAGGTAGAAGTCGTTTTACCAAAGGGTTATACATATGAGATTAGGGTTGAAAACGTCTTGTTAGAAGAAGGTAAGATATACCTAGCAAGCTCGATTATTCCAAGAAGATATCGCGTTCAAATTACGATTTTGAGCATCATGAATGAAGATATTTGGGGTATTTATGAAGAAGATGGATTTTTATCATAAAAAAAATTTATTTTTAAAGTATAAATACTTTATGGGATAGAATGTCAAAAAATATCGAAAAAAATGTGATAAAATGAAACAAAAGTATTGACAAGCACATTGACAAGGTATAAAATCAAGATGTATCACGAGAAGGATACAAAAATGTAAAAGGCAAACTTAGGGAAACCTAAGGACGCAAAGCTATAGGGCCTAATAAAAGGTAGCCAGTTGTCATTTATGATGACGCTGGCTTTTTTGTTTCTAAAAACAGCCTAAAAAAATGAAGGTTAAAGGAGGTTCCCATATGAGACTATCGAACATCTTGGGTTTGAGAAAACAAAAGATTAGAAGTAGAATCTTCACACTCGGCATTCTCATCACTGGTTTTCTCTCCATTACATTTGGTGTCATTACCTTTTACGGACAAAACGCAGGGAACTTCGTCATGTCAGTTGATACAGCAGCTAGAAATAGAGGGATCGTCATTTCAACAGATCCAACATTCGATTATCACACAACAAGACTCATGAGTGAACCGATTCAAGATGCAAGAGATGTGACATATGCTTGGTTGAAAATCGATGAGATCATGGAGCATAACGGTAATTATGTAGATGTTGATCACGATTATGTAGCCTATACATTCTATGTGAAAAATAATGGTCTTGAAACAGTGGATATGACATACTACATCAGAATTACAGAGGTTTTCAAGAATTTAGATCATGCAGTGAGAGTCTTAGTCATAGATGATGGTGTAGAAACAATGTATATGAAGCCTGATGCTTCAAACAATGTTCAATACCCAGCATACATGCCAATTGCAGAACACTTTCTAACAAGTAGCATGGTAATGAGAGAGATGGTAGCAAACTTCAAACCAGAACAAATTAAAACAATCTCAGTTATCATTTGGCTAGAAGGTAACGATCCTGACACAACAGATGCAGTCTTAGGTGGCATGATCAAAATGCAAATGAACTTTACAGTAAACAACATTGGAATTAATTAGGTGATGGCTTATGAGAAGTATTAAGAAAGTGTACCTTTCACTACTCACCCTCATCTTAACCGCTATGATTTTCGTTACAGTATCATATGCGTGGATTAGTTTAAATACTATTAATAATATTGATGGTTTGACATTAACTGCTTCATCAGGAGATGAACTAGAAATGTCAATCGATGGTGTAAACTTCTATAATGCATTACCTGCTTCAGAAGTAGAGTCATTATTTAGAGAAATGAAACTCTATGATGTCACATCGATGGACGGGGTAACCTTTCAAACAGGAGGACTTAGAGGCTCAGGAGAAGCAATAAGAAACGAGCACTACTTAAGTTTTGATTTATGGCTAAGAACAACAGAAAAAGAAAAACACGTTTTCTTAGTTAATCATCAATCTCAAGATGTAACGTTTGAAAATTCTGATCAAGCAACTGGAACCTATATTGTATCTCAAGGTGTCTACTGGTTGTCAGATTTAAGATTCTATAATGGGCCAACAATAGATGATCTTGTAGTACCCGGAGATTTTGCAAAGTATTATGGTGCAGACGCAGTTCGAATATCATTCGTTGAATTAATCGATGAAACTAACGAATTAGATGAAAGGACTGAAGAAGATTTAAGAGTATTCTTGTTTGATCCATCCAATAATCCTAATAGAGGATTTGGTACACTATACGGTCAATACAGCTATTTCCAACAAAGAGCACAAATTTACTTACCGATACCTAACACTTTTCCAAATACCAGTTATCGTTTAAGTGCGATTGATCCGTTTGACCCCTATCAAGCATTAGATAATGAGTCTTGGATAGCAACATTACAACCAACAGAAGCACTCAATGATAATGATGAAGTATACTATCAAGCAAAAATTAGAGTTAATTTATGGGTAGAAGGATGGGATGCAGATGCATTTGATGCAATCGATAGAGATATCCTAAAAATCCAATTACAGTTTAAAGTTTTGAATAAAGCTCAATAAGAATTAACTTAACGAAAGTTAATTAAAATAAAAAAGAAAAAAATATAAGGAGACTAGAAAATGAATAGAATCGCAAGAAAATTAGTATTATCAATTGTTACGGTCGTCTTAACAGTGTTCGCACTCGGAACAACGACATTCGCGTGGTTTACATTAACCAATACTGCAGTAGTACAACCATTCCAAGCACAAATCGTATCTGATACCGGTATCCAGGTAGCTCTCGGTGATATCGCATCTCCAGCTGGTTTAACTGGGCTTCAATGGAGAACTACTATTACAACTGAAGAAATAGAGAACTATATTGATGCAAAATATTTAGGTAATTTTGAATTTATGAATGTAACTTCACCAAATGGTTTTACAATGAATCAATTAGGTGGTGTAGGTGCTCCAGCATCAAACTATCTCGAAATCAATTTACATTTTAGATCTTCAGATGCAACTGAAATTTTCTGGGAAGAAGTTGAACTTACAGCAACCACTAAAGGTTGGACTACAGGTACAACATTTGTAGATAGTAAAGGAGAAACTCGACTTGCAGGTTCAAACTTTAACATCAATGCAGCTGATGCATTTAGAATTTCAATTAGAAGTAATGAAGGCACTCCAATTGTATATGAAAATCCAGTAAGTGCAACTAATACAGTTTTAGGTGAACAACCAGGTGTTCCTTTCACAAATGGTGGTGTAGGTATGAATGGATCAACTAATTACTATTATGAAGTTAACCAAGTTCTACCAGAAGGACATGAATCAGTTACAACTGTTGGTACAGTTACAGCAATTAATGGACAAAAAGTATTAGACATGACAGATGATGATTCTATTATGTCTGACTTCAGATACTATGGATCTATTACAATCCGTATTTGGCTTGAAGGTTGGGATGCAGAAGCGTACAACTCAATTTTAAGTGAAGTTATTACAGCGAGATTTAGATTTACTGCATAATAAATTGAATTTCATGTTATAATTTATGTATTAAATTATTCTAGTCGAAGGTAGGCATCTTCATCTAGAGGATGCCTACTATCCTATCGATTCGAATAATACACTAGTGAGGAATTTATGAAAGACAAAAAACCTATCAGCTTTAAGAGAGTATCAGGTATCGCTTTAAATGTTGTTTTTTACACTTTGATTGTAGGCTTAATTCTCTTTTCATTTGCAACAATGCAATTAAAAAGAAATGATGATATCGCAGGATTCTTTGGTAGAGGTTTTTTAACAGTCTTAACAGATTCCATGGATGGTAATGAAGATGATTCATTCACATCTAACGATGTTATTTTTGTCAATATTTTAGATGACTCAGAAAGAGCAGATCTAAAAGTTGGCGATGTTATTACTTATTTTAGTATGGACATACCTGGCTTAGGTATACAGGGTTTTATTACACATAGAATCGTTGATACTTTTTCACTAGATGGAGAATTGTATTTAATCACACAAGGTGACAAAGTAGGATCTTTCCCTGATAATCCAATTCATATTTCCGAAGCTAGAGCACTTTACACAGGACAATTTGCTGGTGCAGGATCTGCACTTAAATATTTGCAATCACCTAATGGTTTTGCAATCTTTATTATTTTGCCAGTATTCTTATTATTAATTTTCCAAGGTATAGTCTTGGGTAGAAACATTTATCTATCTAATCAAGCTAAGATCGAAGTGAGAATGGCAGAACAAAAAGAACAAGCACAACTACAACTTGAAGCTGAGAAAGAAAAAATACGTCAGCAAATTCTTGCAGAGCTCAATACAAAAAAAGAAGAAAACAAACCTTCATAATTCAATAGAATATGACTTATACAGATAAGGAGCATATATGGTAGAGTTTGCTCGTTATTACATCAACTTCATTAGAGACATATTTGCAAATATCGGTGAATTTTTCAAACTCATATTTGAAGCGTTTGCCGATTTACTATTTCATAATGTAGTTGATTATTTTACGAATTTCATCACGGCTAGCTCAGAATTCACATTACTAGATTGGGTAATGGCTTTTCTCGTTCTGGTTGTAAATTTAGCATTCATCGTGTTCCTTGTTTTAAAATTATACCAATTATCAAGACGTTATGTTAAATTTGCAAAAACAGAAATTGAAAAAGAAGAACTTCTTGAAGAAATATCCTTCTTAAATCAAAAAACAGTAGAACTGATTGATGAAAAGAATAAGATATTAGCAATGAAAGTATCTAATTTAGGTATTACACCAGAAGATGAGAAGAAAAAACTTCAAAAACCAGAGGACTCTGAAGAAGAGTATGATGGTCCATCTAGATTTGTTAAACTCATTCAAGTTGATAAGGAATATCAAAACCAAGTCACAACCATTCAAATGCGTGATGAAGATATGATTAACTTAAATGATTTAGTGAAAAGATTTATTAACTTCTCAGCATCTAGACTTGGGTTATTCTATGATAAAAAGATTATCTCAGCATTCTTCTCTGGCATGGCAGCATCCAAAACAATGATCTTAGAAGGTATCTCTGGTACTGGTAAAACATCCTTGCCTTATGCAATGGGTAAATTCTTTGGTAGAGACTCGGATATCATCGCTGTGCAACCTTCATGGCGTGATAGAGCTGAAATGTTAGGATATTTAAATGAGTTTACGAAGCGTTTTAATGAGACAGACTTCTTAAAAGCTATCTATGAAACAACATATCGTGAAGATATTTGTATCGTTGTCCTAGATGAAATGAACTTAGCTCGTGTTGAATATTATTTTGCAGAGTTGTTATCATTACTTGAAATGCCAGATCCAGATGCATGGCTTATTGATATTGTTCCTGATTCACAACCTGGAGATCCTAAAAATTTAGTCAATGGTAAAATTTTATTACCTCAAAATGTATGGTTTGTCGGTACAGCAAATAAGGATGACTCAACTTTCACGATTACAGATAAGGTATATGACCGTGCAACTCCAATTGAAATTAATACAAAATCACAATATATTGATGCACCTGATACAGAAGGTGTTGTTATGAATTATGATTACTTAGTCGATTTATTTAGACAAGCAAATAAAGATTATCCATTATCCATTAAGGCCATTGAAAACTTAGAAAAGCTTGATAATTTTATTACAAAAGCATTCAAAGTTACCTTTGGTAACCGTATCATGAAACAAATTAGAGCATTCGTTCCAGTTTATGTTGCATGTGGTAATTCAGAATATGAAGCACTAGATTATATGGTAGCACGTAAGATTTTTAGAAAGTTTGAAAGCTTAAACTTACCTTTCTTGCAAGATGAGATTAATGAATTATCAGCATTACTTGATCGATTATTTGGCAAGAATGTCTTTGTTGAATGTCAAGCATTCTTAAATAATATTAAGAAATCATTCTAATGAGGAGTACATATGAAAAAAATTAGTGATTTAAGAATATTCCATGAACAACTCAATAGTGCATTTTATGAACTAGAAAAAGAAGTGGAGTTTCCAAATCACTTTTATCAATCACTCTTATCTGGTAGTAATGAAATCTACCAAAAAAGTGTTGAAGAAAAGAAGATTTTTCATGAAGACTGGATTCAAACTGTTGAATCATATTTTAATAGCTTAGATAAAATCACCAGAGATCCTAAGTCAGGACTTAAGTATTTACAAGAAGTTGAAGCTATTGAAAAAGCAAAAAAAATCAATAGTGACTCCATCAGACATTTAGCAGCTAATACGCAACTAATTAAGGAAGTAAAAGGCACAGATGTCATACCAAAAAGAATTCTTACAACACAAGCTGAGATAGAGTATGCGATTTATGAAAATCGCTTTATTAAGACTTTAGTTGATAGACTTTTTGATTTTGTTAATCGTCGTTTTGATATTGTAAAACATAATGTTGAAAACTACTCTAGCAGATATTTCAACATGAAATCTGAATTTGAGATGAGAGGATCATTAATCGAATTAACGATCGATATGAAAATGAAGGATCCTCTACTAGATGATGCACAAGCAAAGGCAAACCAAGAATTATTGAATCGTATTCAGAATTTACTTAAGCTTGTCAATGGTATTCGTGTCTCTCCATTTATGGAAGGTTTAAAGAATGCCAAACCTGTTGTTCCACCTATCATGCAAACATCGATTTTACTCAAAAATGTTGATTACAAAAATTGTTATCATTTATGGCTTTATTTAGATAAGTATAATCTATTAAACTTTGATGTCGAAGTTAAAGAAAAGAATTTATCTTTCGATCGTTATTATCTTAGAAATGTTTATCAAACTGCTTTAACTACATTCACAACTGTTTACGGCAACCAAAAAGCTTTGGAAGACCATTATGAGTTTTTAGATACAAAGGCTTATACTAGAAAAAGTCCTAAATTCGTTAAGAAAAGCTTGGAAGAATTGCTGACAGCACCAGACCCATTTGTTTTAGAAGATACAACGATTAATCAGTATTTCCTAGAGCAAAACAAAAAAGCATTTAAAGAAAAGTTAGATAGGTTCCAAGAAGAATCATCATCCTATGATGTTGCGTTAAGAAAAGCACTAAGAGATACAATCCAAATTTCTAATGCACTTTTTGAAGATTTTTTTGGACTAAATGAAGATGAAGAGGACTATGATATCTTTAGTCGATTGGTTAAAGAGGATTTAGACTCTGAATTACTTGAAGCCAAAGAAAGAGCAAGAGTCGCTAGAATCATCCGTGAAACAAAAGAAGTCGATTATAATAACTCTATTCGTTTAGAAAAAAGAATGCTAAAAGAAATTGATCGTATTGATAAAGAAATTCAGAAAAAGCTTAAGAAAAAGCATCTTGAAGAAGCTAAAAAGCAAGCACTTGAAGAAAAAATTCGACTTGAGAGAAAGAATCTTGATAAAAACCAAAAGGCGTTATCAAGTTATCTTGAGTTTGTAGCAGAGCAAAAGAGACTTTTACAAGAGCAAAATAAAGTCTTACTTGATCGTATTAAAGAAGAAGAAAAAAATATTAAGGCTGAAGAAAAGAAGATTATCGAAGCTGAAAAGAAAAAAGCAAGAGATAAATATCAAAAGGAACTTAAGAGAATCAAAACGAAACTCGAAAAAGATCAGCTTAAGGTAGAAAAAGATACTAAGAAGAAGTTGAGTCAATTTGATAAAAAATTCTTAGATGCTCAAAAGAAATTAAAACAAAAATCAAGAGCTAAAATCAAAGAAAAAACAAAGGAAATCAACCAAAAAGTTGAGGAAAAACTTAAAGAAACAACATAGGTGAATCATTTGAAAAAAACACTATCTACGATCTTTACGGTCATCGCACTCATCATTTTCATATTTGCAATCTCCATTATGTTTATTGGAACGAGAGCTATTTCAAATAACGAGCCACTCTTTATTTTCAATTATTCATTTTCGATTGTACCTACTGATTCCATGGTTGGGGATAACGAAGATTCGATAGATCCATTCGATATTGTTGTGATTAGAAGAGGTTCATATAATGAAATTGAAGTAGGTGACGTTATTGTCTTTCAAGGTAATGTTATGGGAAGAGAAGGATTAGTCATCCATAGAGTTGTAGGTGAACATCCAGATGGTTATTTTCTCACCAAAGGTGATAAGGCATCACCGAGTGAGGTTGTTGATCAGGATTTACCAGAAGATATTGCTCAACCCCCGATTACTGAGGAGATTTTTAAAGGTTTTTATAGTTCTAAGATAACATTCTTAAAGCCTGTCGCAAGACTTGCATCAACATCAAGAGGTTTAATCTTTGGAGCTTTAGCAATCTTTCTTGCAGCGATGATTATTTCTGAAGTAATCCATATGATGAAAATCATTAAGGAAGAAAAAGAAAAAACACTCAAAGAAAAACATGAAAAAGAACTCGCTTCATTAAGTCAAATTGATAAAGAAAAACTCTATCAAGAAATACTCGATGAAGAGCTTGAAAAAGCGAAAAAACCACCGCAAAATGATTGACAAAATGTGCAAATGAGCATATAATTAAATTAGGATATATATTATATAATAATATATAAAAACATTGGCAAAACTAGGGTAACCTAGTGACGCAAAGCTATAGGGCCTTACAAAAGGTAGCCAGTTGCATCTCATATGAGATCGACTGGCTTTTTATGTTTTCAGACCAAGGAGAAAACGATGCGAAGTATGATTCAATCTGTCATATTCTTAATCACTTCGATCCTACTGCTATCAGCAGTTGTTTTTGCTTGGTTTTCTATAACACAGGAATCTAGTATCCAACCCATTAGTGCCAATGTCGTTAGACGTGATATCGATTTTGATGTTTCATATGGTAAAAATGGTGGCAGTTATGTTAATTTTAATGATCCTGCTGATATTAATGCTTTCTTAAATGGATTTGCAGCTGGTGATACATTAAACATTAAAGTAATCGTCGAAAACAAGAATATGCTTTCTGATCCAGATTTACCTTTGTCAGTAAGATTATTTAACATCAGAGCGACTGAAACAGATATAGAATATAACTTGCTTGATTTCTATAGTCTACAAGATCAGACAGTTTATCTCACATGGTATGAAAACCTAGCAGAGTTTGACTTTGAAAATCCATATGCGACAAATTCAATTCTATTAGATATCATTGATCCAACAGAAGTCATATATGATGGTGTTGCATTGATGCCATCAAGAATATCTAACATGTTTGATTATTACATTAATGAATATGATGAAATCGTTAAAGAAAACAACATCAGTATATTCGAAGGCTACATTGCATCAAAAGAAATTCTTGTTATTGAGTTTGCGTTTTATTTAGATCCTTACACACCAGAAGGATTAGGGTTTGAAAATGGAGAATTGCTCATTGATGGATTGTATTCATTTTATGGTGAGTAGTTGAATTGAGGTGAAAAGAGATGTCAAGATTAATTAGACCTTATCGTATATTAGTTCTTGGACTATCTTTTTTACTGTTTTTTGCACTTGCATCTGTAGTCTATACTTGGTTCGTTTTAATTAACAGAACTGATTCATTTATTGCTACTGCAGCTAAGGTGGATGTTGAGTATAATATATATCTCAATGCTTCAGAAGTAGTTGAACCTGATTTTGTAAGTTTCTTTAATGGAGCATACATTGTTAAATCGGGTATATATACAATTAATGTTTCAAATATTGATGCTGATGATTATATTAATAATTTACGCGTTGATATCAAAGTTAATGGAACAATTGATCTTTATGTTAGAGTCAAAGTTGTTGACGCATTGTCACTTGCAACCATCGACTTCCAAGGTGTAAGAGGTGAGGTTGCTGTTGTTGATCAACCCATCAACTACGCCTTTAACCGCACTTGGTTAGTCAATGATATCTTCTACGAAGACATCTATGATGCTGAAGTAGCATTAGGTGGTATCACTGCTCAAGATGAAGTTATTCCACAAAATGTTTGGTATGATAACACTAAACAAGATGGATATTATTATTATCCGTCACTCATAGAAAGAACGACAGATTCACCGACCCTAACTATTCCATTCATTGAAGCTTATGATGGGGATGAATTTGATACAAAATCTGTAGGGTATTTCTTACAGTTTGCTATTATCGTTGAAGCGATTCAAGCTGCACATAATGCTCCAGCCATCAACTGGGGTATAGATACGCCACCATGGGGAGGTGTCTGGGCATGAGAGTCATTCTAAAAAGAAGCTTGTTAGTTATTTTAGCAGTCATTATGTCATTTGGTTTGTTCAACGAAAAGACACTTACACCTACTGGACAGATGATTGACTTTACTGAACAAATTGAACATAAATTTGAAGAACTTCCAGTGCTTAACCTACCGGAAGATACTTATATGTCTTATACATATTTTAGAGATGAAGTTGCATTTAATAATGCGACTGTTTTGGCTATTAACTTAGCAACATGGGACAAAATCATTAGGTTTGATACAGCTGATGAACTTCATCGTTTTTCAATGGATGTAAGTTATAACTTAAAGTACTCACAATTCGAGACGAAATTATCTCAACCAGCAATAGCAAAACTATTGAGTTTACATTATACACTGGGTAGAGATATTGACTATTCAGTCATGAAATCGAAGAAATTTAACCCCATTGGTTATGATTTCATTTTAGAAGGTGTCCCTTATCAACAATCATTTACAGGTACATTTGACGGAAATGGTTTTGAGATTAGTAACCTCTATTTTTCTGGTTATAACGAGTTAACAGAAATTCTTTATGAAGGTACAGAGATTGAAACTGAAGTGTCTTATATCAAATATTATGCAATGTTTGCTTATAACGAAGGTATTATTCGGAATTTTGGTATCATCAATCCAACCTATGAATTCAATTTTGAAAACAGTGAACTCTATCGAGCTGCTAACATCGTAGGTAAGAATTTTGAGTCAGGTATTGTCCATCATGTCTATGCCATTGACACTAGAAGTGTACTCATTGGTGGTGTTAGAATGGTCACCTCAGCGGGTCAAGCTGCAGGTGTTATGTATGAAAATAATGGTACGTTTCATAATGCTTATTACGCTGGTAGAGCCGTTGTCAATGCATCCTATGGTTCAAGATTTTCAGTACAACCTGTTTTGTTTCAAAATGTTGGAAGTGGCATTCATAGTGAGTTAGCCTTCGATGACACACTTTATCAAGAGTCAGTTACTGTTGGTGGTTCATCTTATAATATTACGACACCTAATGCGCTTGCTACCTCCATGACAACATCTGAGCTTAGAAACGTAAATGCGGTTTTAGGTGCAGGATGGTTTTATTATCCTGCTGAAAATAATCCAACACCGAAGTATCCATCACTTTTAGGACTTACTTATGTTTCATCGCCGATTCAAATTACATTAGATCAAGAAACGAATGATACAGTAACATTAAGTGAATACTTTGTTATTGAAGATGCACTAGATTTAATCGCTTTTTCAAAGTTACTTAATTATACAAGATCATCAGGCTTGACTCCATATCGTGAGTTGAACTATGTCATATCTGGTAATATCGATATGCAAATGGTGTCGGCTAATTCATATCTTACACCAACAGTTGAGTTTTCTGGTACATTTACAGGTATTGATAATGATGTCTATATTTATGGATTAAATATTGTGAATGGTATTGCTCAAGAATCCTATTATGCAGGTATGTTTAGTATTTTAACGGGCAGTGTTTATAATTTGATGATTATCGAATCAAGCTTAACTTTAACCGAAACAGATAATTTTGCGGGTGTAAAAAACTATATAGGCTTTGTCGCCGGTGATGCAATCAATGCGACTATCCGTAACGTGTTACTGGATGTCACGATAGATTTAGGACATAAAACATTAGGTGAACTTTATGTTGGTACACTTGTAGGTAGAGCTTCAGGCATTGTTTCATCGATCTATGCAACAGGCACATTAGAAAGTAATCAAGATCACATCTATCGAAGTGATATTTTAATCAACCCAGCATATTATATAGGTGGTATCATAGGTAAATCTGGTGAGTCCTCACTTTTCTTATATGATGCCATCAATGCTGTAACAATCAACGGTATCGGAACTTCATCAACATCCATGCTTGCATCTTCAAATCCAACCATTCATATGGGTGGAGTTATTGGTGCGGTTGAACAATATGCAGAGGTAAAACATACACTTGGACTACTGACGCATCAAGGCCTTATTAAGCCGTTTGAACTTGTTTCACAATATACAGAAACACAATATATTGGTGGTGTGATTGGTACATCTTATGGTCCAGCACACACCTTAAATGCAAACTTTGGTAACTTTAGAAATCAAGGTGAAATCGATGTAAGAAACAGAGGTACAAACCAAGTTTATACTGCTGGAGTGCTTGTTTCCAATCACAGTGAACCAGTAGAATTTGTGCATCTATTTAATGAAGAGCAAAGTATATTCACCTACTACACTGAAGATGGCGGGAACATTTTAGGTAATTTTAATAACCTCGATTATACAACGCTTGTTTATAACATTGGATCAAGTTTAACACTGTCACAATCATATAATGATCAAGCGATTGATTTATATGGAGCTCCCAATTATTCAGGTCTATATGTTTCCTCTCAAAATGCGTATACACTTTTAAGATTTGTTGAAAATAGAGGAAAGATTACGCTTAAAAATCAAACACTTAGCGAAACTCAGTCGATTGCAGGTATTTCTTTATCTGAGAATATCGATTACATCAATGTTGTATTTTCTGGTGGTATGGATATATATAACATCACCATGCAAACAACGACAACAACAGAAAAACAACTTTTCGTTGCTGGTTTTGCAAAAACCATTACTCAAGGAAGAGTCATTAAAAACAGTGTTGTTTTAAATGATATCGTTGTGGGTGGTATTTTATCGAATACACTTGATCGTACACCGAGAAACAACATTTATGTTGCAGGATTCGTGAATTATAACAACTCTGGTGACATGGATCCAAATGGTACACTAAGCTATCCTGTAGCAACCATGGGTATTATTAACTCAATCAATCAAGCAAATATTCATTCAACCTTTAGTCCTACCCATTATGGTATTACCGGTCATGCAAACTTGTTTGCTGGTGGTATTACGACATTTAATGATGGTGACATTCAAAACAGTTCTAATTTAGGTGATATTCGTTTCGAAAATTTAAGTAACGTCGACACATCCAATGTTCGATTTGATACGAACTCAACATCAGGTGGTAAAACCATTGAATACCGTTACGGTGTGATTACAGGTGGTATAGCAGCTTCAGTGATGAGTTTTAAATCGAGAATCTATGACTCATCTAATAATGGACAAGTTATAGCATTATCGAAAAACTTTGCTCGTGCTGGTGGTATTTTGGCTGTAGCCATTTTCCAAGAAATTACGACAGGTAATGTATTTTCACCTTACACGGCTAATAACAATAGAATCGAAGATTCCATTTTATCAAACTGTATCAATAATGGTGATGTATCATCCATCACCATATCGATTGCATCATATGGCCAATCATCCACATGGCAAACTTTAAGTGGTGGTATCACGAATAATTATCGTTTTGATATAACCCAAGATGTGACGGTGCCAGGGTATAACAATACCTATTATTCATCACTATCTAGTAGTTCAGTACGTATATTAACAGAATCTGGTTCAGAAGAAAGACCGGGTATTAATGCAGCAGCAGGTGGTGTCATTGGTTACGGTCTATCTGTCATGAGACGTATGATCAATCATGGTCAAATCAGTTCAACTGATGTCGCAGGTGGCGTTGTCGGTGCAACCGTTGTTTTAACAACAGCTTATGTTAAGATTGATACTGCAATTAATTATGGCTCTGTTAGAGCTTTTGAACGTGGTAGTGGCAACGCAAATTTTAATGCTGTTGATATTATGGATTATGAAACTATTCGTGATGGATTTTATCCAGTAAATAGCACGTTTATTTTTCCAGATGCAATTTCAGATATGCGTATCGCACCCGAAGACAAACGAGGTATTGGTGGCATTTTTGGACGTCTTCAAAGAGCAGCAAATCAATATATGATTGGAAATGGATCAAATGGTTCAGTCTTTAACTTTATTGTAAATATGGATCCAAATGTTGACTTAATTGGAAGGCTTGATCAAGTCCATAACTACTTATCATCCTTACGCTTCTTTGATTTTAGAAATTCGATTTATTATAGCGCAAGAAAAAATGATACGACACAAGCCGTATTCACAGGTGTTTACTTTTTTTACACACCCAATAATGGGACAAAAAGAAGATATGATATTACAGTATCCATAACCTCAAGAAAGTATGAGTATACATTTAATGGTGCATCTGGTCAATGGGAAAGAAGAACATATCAACGTACGATGAATCGTACTGAGATATGGCATTATGGTGTCCTCTATAAAAGAGAGGGTAACGAAACACCAACAAACTTGGGGTATAATTTTCAAAGAATCTCAAGAGATGAAACACCAGCTCATGGTGGTGGCGGTTGGAGTTATGTTGCAAACTCACTAATCAATGTGGGTAGCCAAAATGAATACAAGTATGTTTATGACTTACCGCTATATAGTCAGGTTTGGGATATAGAATCATCACGTATTGAACTTAATTCAAACTTTACAAATGTTCCGAATGGTTATTATATTTATGCAGGCACCCTTCCTGTCAGAACAATTACAGAAGAAGCATCAGATCCTCAAGGCGAGTATGTTTATAGTCCAACCTTTGAGATGCAAACAGATCCAGTTTTACAAGAATATATTTACTATGCAGAAAATGGTAACTTATCAGATACCTTTATGTCATCACGCCCAAATGGTATGTATGTGCTTGCGACATCATCGGGTAGTACATTTGGCTCGATATTGCCTGCAAACTTAAATTTCACATCTTTATTACCAATTGATCAGTCTCTTTATGATGGACTACCTCGATATGACATCAATTATGATGAAGTACCAAAAATTGATCCAACATCAAATCCAGATTATGAAGCTCTTTTAAATGGATATGAAGAGCTCTTTCAAACGAGATATAGTGATCAATCCATTTTCTTAGATGAAACAGAGGATCAAGCTGTACTTAATGAAATTGCTGGAAATTACACGAAGCTTTTGAATCCAACATTTAATAATTCGGATGGTCCAGGTGATTTAGGTGTCATTACATTTGATTTACATTTAACCTCACTTGATTTTTCAAGTGGATTTGCGACAGTCAATTTTCATTTGGATGATGTCGAGTTACCAGTGAATGCTGTGCTTGCAAGAACGATTGAAGATTATTATGGTCTGCCTTATGGTTCAAATATATCAAGCTACATAGCATCCTATCAAGCCTTACTTCAAGATTATGTCAATCCGGAGATACCAGATATAGATAAGCCGAACTTAAGACCTGTCTTAAGTCACACATTTAATGCACAAAATTTATCTTCTGGTATCATCAATTTAGGATATGTCAGATCCTATAGCCAGGTTTCTCAATATTTTCCATCCTTTATGAATCAAAACTATACAACTGATTATTTGATTCGATTGAATGTGATCTACAATCCTTCAGCAACTAATCCTTATGCATATAGTTATCAAATCGATGGTGGTACGACACGCACATCAGTGCCATCTAATATAACAGTTCAAAACGTAACCAGTACGTTAAGAATCAATTTTAGAGATACCTTCGGCGTTTTACCTATAGGTACAGATTTTATGTATTTAGGTAGTCCAGAGGGTGAAAATATTGTTTTAGAGTATTTTGATCCTAATACCAGTTCATATGTGATGGTTGATTACGAGGATTATAATATTCAATCCATACCATCAGTCAATCAAACACATAGACCTTTTAGTTTTACAATCGTTATGAACCCAAGTCTAAAGGGTGGAGCGTACCGTGTGGGTTATAGTGTCCTTCCTTATCAAACATCTAAGATCTATCACACATTTACAAAAAATGGATCGACAGCTCGTCAAATTGAAGAGATTGCGCATTACAGTCAAAATCCGCTCAGTTCAGTTGGCACATCATTTACAACAAATGTTAATTTTGGATATACATTTGATTTTTCAAGTACAACACCTGTACCAGTCATGAATCCAGATGCTAAACCTTATCAAAGTGATGTGCTATATTATGAGTTACCTTTCTTAACAAAGCTTGATGTCTCAGATTTCTCATACATCAGCAGCGTTACTGTGAATAATGTCACACATGTGAATGGATATCGAAGATATCAAATCGTTTATCAAATCACTTCAGAATCAGGTGCGACCACAACCTATACACATACCATTAATGAGCGACCGATTGCGATTCAAGATGTTTATAGGAATAATAACAAAGTCGTGATGAATAGTTTAAATCCTGTTGTCGTCACACGTGAAGCATTCTTAACAACAATCTCTATCAACTATGGTGTGGATCCAACCTATTCAAGTTCAGTCTATAATACGGTGACAGAAGATCCAACTGCATATTTTGGCATATCTCCAGAAGTAGATGGTATCACTTTAACAACAACAAGTACGTATCTAGTATTTGAAGTTGATGAAACAGCGCTTGCAGGATTATACGCATTTGATGTCACATATTATCGTCAAGGAGAACCTAACATTAATATGGGCACTGTCTATATAAGAAAAAATCAAGGTACAGATGCTTATTTACTTGATATCCAGTTTGCCGAATTAGCTACAGAAACTAATTACGCTAAGATTTATGTATCTAATACGAGCGGTGTACCTATTTCAAGTCCATATACACCAAACATATATTATGCGGGCATTGATTATGATGGTGCAGATTTAAATGATATAACTCAATTTAGAGTCGATGGACAAGTATCCAATATTCCAATTGATGATTATATCCCATTTTTCTTAAACTACTTACCTTTAGGTTCAACCATTCAAAGAAAGCTGTCAGATGGTAGTTATACAGTAGGTGTTACTGGACCCGATGATCCTAACTTAGGCGTTTTAGCAGCCGATTTTACAAGCCAAGAAGGTTCAAGTGAAAATGACGATATCATTATTACCTACCGAGTTGTTTCTGAAGATGGCTTAAATTATGTGGATTATCATATTACGGTTACTGATATTACCTATAACGTTTCTTATATTTTTGATGTCATCTATATAGGAAACGATTTAAAGCCACACATTAACAATAGTATCGTACTCATTAATGTACGAAATATGATAACAAATCTTCCTGTAACTGATACGATTGTAACCACATTGCCAGCATTTGACACAGTGATTGAGTATACCAATTCTACAAATTTATTTTTTATGGTTAATCAAAACCCTTATAAGTTTAGATTTGGTAGAAACAGAAGCGGATTCTTTTCGTTTAATGTCACCATTTTAGATCAAGATGGATATATATATGATGTAGAGATTGCGTTAAATGGCACTGATCCTTTAAGTAAAATAAATACATATGATTTAGATTCAAAGGATCAAGGACATTATTATTACATTAATAGTAGTACAAAAAATAGAACGAGATACTTCACAATCACGATATCTAATGCAAGAGAAGCAGATAGAGATTATGGATTTAGTGGTAAAGATGGTTCTTGGTTAAGAGAAAATGATTAAAGAAAAGGCTCTCAAACGCAAGTTTGAAAGCCATTTTTTTATGCGAGCATGATGCCTATAATGAGTGCAGCGAGTCCAAAGACTAGCAACAAGATGTTATATCCCGTTTTTCCCATCATTTTAATGAGTGCTTTAGATTTCATGTTGTTGTAAAAGAAGGGAAATTGTAAAATGAAACCTGCTAAAATAAATGCGCCATAAACAATTAAAATAATACCTAATATTTCCATATATTTTCCTCCTAGATGTTAACTCTTTTAATATAGAGTTTATAGAAAAACAAACCAACTAAACCATTAACTATGAGCCCTAACAAAAAGTAAATAAAGGTTGAAGGCAAAAGAAAATCAACAGGTAATAATGAAAATGATACAATGCGTGCTGTCCAAAAACCTGGTAAAAAGTAAATCAATATTTCAGTTGCATTTGTTAAAAATAGAGCAGCAATTGGTACTAATAGAATGATACCTGACATCTTCATGATGACAAAGCCTTCAACTTTGTTATTTGCAAATGCATTAATTAAAAGTGCAAAGATTGGACCTTGAAAAGGTGTTAGTATGGTTATAAAAAGTAAATCCTTAAAGGATAATGCATCATAAAATCTTCCTGCTAAGATGATTAATATTGTAGCAATCACACCTAAAATATAACTGATTAAAAGTTTAATTAAAACATAATATCTGACTTTGATCGGTGCAATTTTTAAAGATAGAAGCACTTGATCATCTTGATCATCTAAGAGAGAAAAACCAATGATTGCCCCAAACATAAAACTGTTTAAAAGTATAAAGACAACAGTCACGATATTAGATGCAATCATATTTGATTGTTCCCTTAGATAAGGCATCAAGAAGTATGCAACTACCGCCATCATGATCGGATAAATCATTAAAAATGTATACATTTTGTCTCTAAAAAATGAACGTAATTCATGACTTAATACGCGTATAAACATTATTACACCCCGCTTTGTTTGACTGCATAAGCTTTAAATTTAGGCAGTATATAATAAATGTATCCAAAGATGGTAAGTGATAATAAAATCAAAATCGAAAGAAAAACTTTTAGATCAAATACACCACCAAATGAAAATGTTATGAGCTGAATTGCAGATTCTGTTGGTGCAAGAAGTAAGATGTAATCCCAAGCATTCCCTTTAAAGATAATACCAAAAAAATGAAGTGCTGGTGGAATTGTGAATAGAAAACTATAAATCATCACATTGACGAGCATCGTTGTAAAATCCTTTGAGTGAAATGAAAAGACAAAGCCAAGTAAACTATGGAAGAAAATAGAAATAATTAGTGTCAATATGATGTACAAAAAGTTAACTTCTACACCTCTTACGAAATAAAAGACAATGATGATTAATAAACTTGAAATCACCTGATGAATCGTATTTGCGATAGCTTTGGATAAAATTAATTCTTGGTTGGTTGCAGGTGTCACGAGCATTGTTGAAAATGTCGCTTCAGTTTTTTCGAAAAACATAATAGATCCAACAAATATGACACTCATCATCGTCGCATCAATAATTAAGACAAAAGGTAGAAACATGGTTAATAAATCATGGTCATCAATAAAATAAAGAAGTAAAAACCACATGACTGTGACAATGAAGCTAATCGTTGTTACATGATATTTATTAAGTCTTTTTAATTCACCTAATGTTAAAGTGAGAAGTCTACTTGTCATGATTTAAACCAACTCCTGTCACCATAATAAAGATGTCTTCCAATGTTGTTTCACCTGAATGGATGGTTTCGATAGGTTTAGTTTTCAATAATTCATAAAATGCTTCATTTTGACCGATGTTTTCTAACTCAAATTCTTCTAACTTTGTTAAACCATTTTCTTGGTACTCAACTTTAACAGATCTTTTACCATATTTAATCTTTAAATTGCGTGGACTGTCAATTTCTTTGATTTCTCCATCAACAATAAATGCGACGCGATCACAAAGTTGATCGATGTCACTCATGATGTGAGAAGTAATAAATACAGTACCACCTTGACTTCTAAAATCACGAATCATGTCCTTTAAGATCATCGCGTTTGTTGGATCAAGTCCATTTGTGGGTTCATCTAAAAAGAGCATATCTGGATTATTTAAAAGTGCTCTAACGATATTTAATCTGATTTTCATACCTTTTGAGTATTCAGAGACCATCTTGTCTCTATCTTCCCAAAGACCCACACGTCTCATTAAAGCTTCAACATCCGCTTGTTTTTTATAGAGTTTTAAGAAAAATTCGATATTTTCCATTGCTGTCATCTTTGAAAAATGAATAGGCATTTCAAAGCTAACACCAATTGACTCATAAAAATCATCTTTTAGCTCAGCGATATTTCGACTGTTATAATAAATTGCTCCTTGATATGTGTCGAGCAACTTAATTAAAATCTTTTGTGTGGTTGATTTACCAGCCCCACTTGGTCCAAGAAATCCAAAAATCTCACCTTTCTTAATTTCAAAGGAGATACCTTTAATTGTTTCAACTTTGTTTTTAGGATACGTAAATCTTAAATTTTCAACTTTAAACATGAACATCAATTCCTTTCTTTAAAATGTCAAGTAAACCATTGACAGCCTTTTCAATCTCTTTATAATCGATGTCATCCTTTAAGAATGCATCGAGTGTTACCTTGTTCATAAATTCGAGTAAGAAACTTGCTAGAATGTGACTATCTACATCTTTTCTAATTCTTCCTTTTTTTTGATCGACTTCAATATAATTTTGATATAAAATGATTGCTTGTTTCATAGCACCTTTCACAAAATCACTTTTCTGATAATATTCAGAACCGATCATTTTTTGACCAGCCTTCATGAGTTTCGGATATGCTTTTGCAAATTCAAAGCCTTTGAGATAAATCAACTTGAAGCGCTCAAGTAGTGGAATATCATGTGAAGGTAAAAAAAGATTGCCAAAAAAAGCCATCTTTTTTTCTCCGATATAACGATAAAAATAGTTACATAAATCATTTTTATCTTCAAAATATTGATAAAAACTTCCTCGTGGAATACCTGCATCACGAATGATATTTGCCAAATTTATGTATTCATAGCTGTGCATGCTCATTTCATCAATAGCAGCTTCCATAATACGTTCTTTTTTTGCTTGATTTAAGTTAAAAAATGTTTGACTGGGCATAAGTTACCTCGAATATGACAACCTTGTCACATTTATAGTATACGTCTTCTTTTTTCAGATGTCAATAAAAAAAGTCAAACCTACTAGAGTTCGACTTTGTCCTTTTGTTTGCGTCTAATAATGAGCACTTTATATAACGATTCTTCAATTTTGGTGATTTCGACATTTTCGATTTGTTTAAGTGCATTGACAAACTCAATCATCTCTTCTTTATTTGAAAATAATTTCACTTCAAAAAGATATCTTTCCTCATCGTATTTTTTCATAAATTCTTTTCTAAAGGGTCCATGAAAATGCATATTTTCACATCCTATTCTTTAATTCAATGTTACAAGCGCCTTTATCGAGTTCTTTTTTCATCCAAAACAAACCGATTGCTATTAAGAGCAGTGAGACTAATTTATATGGTAAACCAGCTAGAGGTAGCGCAATCACAGAAAATGCAATCCCAATACTTGCGAAAAATGCGATCACACAGGATGTACATCCGTAGGTTAATATACCAAATAGAACAGAGAAGAAGCCAAAATTGGTAGCTTTCCCTTCTTTTCCTTTGAGTTCAACCATGGCAGTAGATAAGTTCATGAGTGCTGCGCTAAAAAATGACATCGTAAGATTTAACGTGATGTTAATGATAACCAAATACATGCCATAAGTGCTAATCATTTCTTGATAAGACATATTCAAGCTATCTACAATAAAATAAATGAGATTAAAAACGAGGAAAAATAAGAGTCCTTGTATGATGTATTTTTTTGATTTTTGTTTTTCAAGTGCAAGCGTAAACATACGTACCTCATTTTGTTGAATAAATTGATTAATTTAAGTATATCATATCTTTTTAAGGATTAAAAATGTTACGCAAAAATCACACATTTTCTTATAGAAAATAAAATTAAGGGACTTTATCATTGACATCATATTGATATCTTATATAATATATGTGTTATGGTTTATTATTGCTCAACAAATAGTTTACAATTAATAAACATAAACGTCTAAAACAAGCATTTTCGTTTATACACGCTAAACAAAGGAGTGAACACATGGCAGCATTGATTGAATTAAAAGATGTAACTAAAGAGTTTAATGGACAAGTTGTTTTAAGAGGTATTGACCTAACCATTGAACAAAATGAGTTTGTCACTCTTTTAGGTCCATCAGGATGTGGTAAAACAACAACTTTACGCATCATCGGAGGGTTTGTAGAACCTAGTCAAGGTGAAGTGCTTTTTGATGGTAAAAATATCTTATCAACACCAGCACATAAAAGACCGACAAACACAGTCTTTCAACGTTATGCACTTTTTCCTCATTTGGATGTGTTTGAAAATGTTGCATTCGGTCTTCGTGTAAAAAATGATTCCTTATCAACATTAACTAAAATCCGGATTGCACAAGAGGAATATCAAGATAAAATCAAAGGTTTAACGGATAAATCAGAAATTAAAGAATTAAAAAAAGAACTCAAAATAACGATTAAAAATTTAAGAGATCCTAATTTTGATAAGAAAAAAGATATACAAAAATTAGAAAAAGAGATGAAAACAGCTGATCAAGTAGAAAAAGAAAAGCTTAAAGCTCAAGTTGAACAAATCAAAGAGACATTTATCGATAAAAAAACGAAAGAAAAAGAAATTACAGAAAAAGTAAAAAAATATTTAAAAATGGTAGGTCTTGAAGGATACGAAAATAGAATGGTTCATAAACTCTCTGGTGGGCAACAACAAAGAGTTGCGATTGCTAGAGCATTAATTAATGAACCACAAGTTTTGCTTTTAGATGAACCACTCGCTGCACTTGACTTAAAACTAAGACAAGAAATGCAATATGAATTAAAAGAGATTCAAAGAAATTCAGGGATTACATTCTTGTTTGTGACACATGATCAAGAAGAAGCACTCACGATGTCAGATAAGATTGTCGTCATGAATCAAGGAGAAATTCTTCAAATTGGGACACCGGAAGATATTTATAATGAACCAGCAAATACATTTGTTGCAAAATTCATTGGTGAGTCCAATATTATAGAAGGTATTATGAAAGATGATTTACTTGTCCATTTTGATGGCAAGGATTATCTATGTGTTGATAAAGGCTTTGCAAGAAATGAAGCAGTTGATATCGTTATACGTCCTGAGGATATCGATATTGTACCTGCAGAAGATGGTTTACTAGAAGGCATTGTTGACTCTGTGGCGTTTAAAGGTGTGCATTATGAGATTGATGTGAAAACTAAGACTAGAATCTTCACCATTCATACCACAGATTACCATAAGCTAAATGAACGTGTAGGGATCAAGTTTGGACCTGAAGATATACACGTTATGGAGAAATGGTAATATGCAAAAATCTCAAGCATTTTTGCCTAAAGAAAAGCCTCGAAAAACACATAAAAAATTAACTACCGAAGGTATATTAGGTATTCCATATTACATTGTTTTAATTGGGCTTATTGTGATACCAATTTTAATGATGATACTCTATTCTTTTCAAAGAGAAGGTACATCTGTATTTATTATCAGTTTTACATTTGAGCATTACACAAGATTTTTAAGTGAAAGACAATTTGTAGAATTAACTATTGAATCATTATATTTAGCAGGTATCGCAACACTTGTAACTTTGATGATTGGGTATCCTATGGCATATCTCATCAGTCGATCAAAGCCTAGAACGCAATTACTAATGATTTTACTCATTAATGCACCTATGTGGATCAATATGCTTCTTAGAACAAGAGCTTTGCAACAGGTCTTTGAAATGCTCGCACCGAATTTACTAGGTTCTAACATAGGTATCATCATCGGGATGACGTATATATTTTTACCTTTTATGATTTTACCTATCTATGCAGTATTATCTAAAATTGATCCAAGTTATTTTGAATCAGCTGCTGATTTAGGTGCAAATAAGTTTCAAACGATTACCAAAGTGATTATCCCATTATCATTATCAGGTATTTTATCAGGTATTATGATGGTATTCTTACCTGCAGCAACCACACTTGTGATTCCTAAATATCTTGGGAATAATCGCTATCTCATAGGTAATTTAATCGAGAATGCAATGATCCAACAAGGACGCTTTGGTTATGGATCTGCTATTGCTATCGTTTTATCAGTCATCATCATGGGCTTTGTGTATTTGATTAAGAAAGTGGATCGTTTCCAGGGGGTGAATGTCGATGAAGACCTCTAATCTCTTTGGTAAAGGATTTATAATCATTGTCTTTACACTTACTTATCTACCCATTTTATCACTTGTCATCTTTTCTTTTAATTCAGGAAGAAGCTTAGTGAGGTGGTCTGGTTTCTCACTAGAATGGTATGTAAAATTATTTCAAAGTAGAGAGATTATGACCGCTGTGTTTATTACATTTTTGGTTGCGATTATCTCAACAGCGATATCAACAGTGATTGGGACGTTTGCAGCAATTTCTTTAACAAAAACGAAAAAAGCACTTCGTGAGATATCATTATCTGCAAATAATATCCCAATCGTTAATCCAGAAATTGTTACCGCAATCGCCTTCTTTGTCTTATTTGGAGCTTTTGCGATTGAGCGCGGCATGCTTACAATGATTTTAGCGCATATTGCATTTTCGACCCCTTATGTGGTCATTACGGTGTATCCTAAAGTAAGGAACCTAGACCCAAACCTTGCACATGCAGCACATGATTTAGGTGCCACACCTTTTCAAGCACTCTATAAGGTAATCCTTCCTCAAATAAAAATTGGGATTATTGCGGGTGCAGCCATTGCATTTACCATGTCATTTGATGACTTTGTTATTTCATACTTTGCAGTATCAGGTAGTGCAATTAAAAATATTTCGATTTATTTATACACATTAAAGCGTGGTGTAGAGCCCACGATTAATGCACTATCCACTTTGATTATTCTAGTGATAGGCACGAAAATTGCTTATGATTATATCAGAAGTGGTAAAAAACATACGGAGGAGTAGAACATGAGAAAAATTGTTTTCTTAATATCAGTTTTATCGTTAGGATTATTCCTAGCAGCTTGTACACCTAAGCAAACTTTAAAGCTTTTTATGCCAGGTGAATATATCGATGAAAGCTTAGTACGTGATTTTGAGCGCGAACACAATGTACGTGTGCAAATCATTACATTTGATTCAAATGAGGCAGCCATTCCTCAAATAGAGGCCAATAGTTATGATTTAATCATTCCTAGTGACTATGCGATTGAAGAATTAGTCTCAAAGAATTTATTACAAGAGATTAATTATAGTAAATTAGAAAACTTTAGTTTATCTGATTTAGATCAAGGCCTAGAAGGTGTCTTAAATGATTTGGATGCTGAAGGATTTGATTTATTAAACTATGGTATTCCATATTTTTGGGGTAACGTAGGTATTCTATATGATACAAATGATGTTACAGAAGCTTTCTTAAATGAACATGGCTGGAATGCTTTAGCTGATACGTCTTATGATGTGATGTTTTATGATTCATCAAGAGATTCATTTATGATTGCCCTCAAGGCACTTGGCGAAGCAGCATCGATTAATAGTCCAACAGATCAAGAAATATTGAATGCTGAAAACTGGTTAAAAGCTGCAAAAGGTCCTAAGACTAGCTTTTTAACAGATGAAGTTTTTGATGTGATGCTTGATCCAGCACAATACGACATGGCAGTTGTTTATTCAGGTGATGGTGTCTATTTAATGAGTGAAAATGAAAATTTAGGCTATTTTGTGCCTGAAGAAGGAACAAACGTTTGGGTGGATGCATTTGTGATTCCAAACAATGCAGTAGAAGTAGATTTAGCTTATATGTTTATTGATTATATGCTATCTTATGATATTGCATTAGCTAATGCGATTGAAATTGGTTACACATCTCCTAGAGCTGATGTGATCACTGAGATTGTAGAAACAGAAGAATATCCAGCAGATGCTTATGTGATTACACTTCAAGCAAATGATGAGTTCTTTAGATATAATACAGATTTAAAACGTAAAATTGAAGAAGCTTGGGTACGTGTACGCGCATCTTAATTAAGTGAGTAATGAGAAGAGAGTAAAATCCACTCTCTTTTTATTTTTGCTTGATGTTTTCAACCCTTTGAGATAGAATAGATATGAAAGATATAAACGACGTACGAAATAATAGACGGATGAAGACATGACAGAAAAAGTACTATCTCATAAAGAACAAAAAAGAAGAAATTATATTTTAAATGGCAACCTATGGCAGGTTGTTTTAACGATCAGTACACCCTTGGCCATTTATGGTCTTTTTAATTATCTTTACGGTTTTTTTGATTTAATCATGGTTTCGCACATTAGTGATCATGCAGTGGCATCGGTTGTCTTTATTGATGAAATTAAAAATGCAATGATGGCTTTTGGTGGCGGGATTGCTGCAGGTGGTGCCGTGATTGTTGCAAGATATTATGGTGCTGGTGAGATAGAAAATGCTAGAAAGCATGCGGGTGCTAGTTTTAGCTTAGCCTTAACTGTTAGCACAGTGATTGTAATTATGACCCTATTGTTTGGAAAGACACTATTAAGACTATTAAATGCACCAGATGAAATCATAGATGCAGGCATTGGTTATTTTAACATTCAAATGATTTCAACAGCTTTGATTGCAGTCAATGCTGTTTTTATTGGTCTAGAGAAGGCAAAAGGCAATACAGCTTTAATTCTAGTACTCAATATTGTCGCTATGATTATTAAACTCATTTTATCTTACATCTTTATTTTCATCATGGGTAAAGGTGCTTCCTATGTTGCACTTGCAACGCTCATTGCACAAGGTTTACTTATGGTGATTGCGTTATTCATTATGTTTAGCAAGCATAACTCATTTCAAATCAAATGGCATGAGTTAGGACTTAAAAAATATCTCATATTGCCCATATTAAGTTTATCCATGCCAGTATTTACAGGGAAATTTTTATTTTCATTAGGAAAAGTGCTCGTAAATAGTATGGCAGCTTTTTATGGACCCTTAGCAGTAGCAGCTTTTGGAATTGCGATGAAAATTGGAGGAGGACCTAATTCGATTGCCATTGTGTTTGAGGAAAGTGAAACGACAATCATATCTCAAAATTTAGGTCAAAGGCATCTTAAACGTGCATTAAAAACATATGCTATTTCTCATTTATATGCACTTATTGTTGGAGCAACACTTTTATTTGCTGTAAACTATTACTTTGATTTACTTTTACCTATTTTTACGACGAATTCTGATCCATTATATATGACGATGATTAAAGATATTTATTTTTGGGAAAAGTTTTCAACATTAACCTCATCATCTATCGCAGTCATCACAGGCTTATTTATCGGATTCAAATATACCAAAGTATCATTTTTTATCAATGTGATTAGACTCTTTCTTTTAAGACTTCCACTCCTTGTCATATTCCAATATTTAGACATTGGTTATGTTGCATTAGGCTATGTGATGTTTTTAAGTAATTTAATTACCATGATATTATCCATCATCTTATTCATTTTTTTCTACATCAAAATTAAAACATATGGCTATATGGACATGCATTTAGAACATCAAAGACAAGACTGAGCTAGGGCATATATGATGGTATCTATTTCTTTATTGACAAAATAATGAAAACGTTTGCTAAAAAGTGTTGACAACCATATTTTTTCATAGTAAAATAGAAGTATCAATAAACGGTGTCTGTATATAGAGACACCCAAACAATAAAGATTGTGAATGAAAAAAGCTTATCTACGTATGTCATGTCTTTTTTCATGTTTATATGACGACCATATAAAAGTTAGGAGTTTTTATGAAACCATTTATACATGATGATTTTCTGTTACATACTGAAACAGCAAAAAAGCTTTATCATGAGTATGCAAAACAGGTCCCCATTGTTGATTACCATTGCCATTTAGATCCAAAAGAAATCTACGTAGATAAAAAATTTAACAATTTGTTTGATGCTTGGCTATCTGGTGATCATTACAAATGGCGATTAATGCGTGCTAATGGTGTCACTGAAGATTATATTACAGGAAATAAACCCGATTTTGAGAAATTCATGAAATGGGCAGAAGTAGTGCCATCACTTATAGGAAATCCACTTTATCATTGGACACATTTTGAGTTAAAGAGATATTTTGGTATTGATACCTTGTTATCACCAGAAACAGCAAAAGACATTTACAATCAAGTCAATCGTAAACTTGAAACAATGACAGCAAGGAAAATGATTGAATTATCAAATGTTGATGTGATTTGTACAACAGACGATCCAATCGATTCACTTGAATGGCACATGAAGCTTAACAAGGACTCAAGCTTCAAAACAAAAGTGCTTCCAGCTTTTAGACCAGATAAAGCAATTAATATTGAACTTACATGGTTTCAAGAATGGATCTTAAAGTTATCTAAAGTTGTTGGATATCCACTGAGTTCATTAGATGCTTTAAAAAAAGCGTTAGAAGAACGTATTCACTATTTTCATCTTCACGGTTCAAGATTATCAGATCATGCGCTTGATGAAGTCATGTATGAAAAAGCAACCCATGAAGAGGTTGCTCTAATCTATGAAAAAGCTTTAAATTTAGAAGTACTTTCAGAAAAAGAAGTACGTCAATATAAAGGACATATGCTCGTTTTCTTAGGTCGAGCTTATCACAAACTTGGATGGGTTCAACAATATCATATTGGTGCCTTAAGAAACCTTTCCGAAAGACAGCTTAAAAATCTTGGTCCAGATACAGGATTTGATGCGATTAATGATGGCTTGGTTGCAAAACCACTAGCGCATTTATTAGATGCACTTGATCAAACCAATGAATTACCTAAGACAATTTTATACACGCTAAATCCTAGAGATTTTGAAGTAGCAATCACCATCATGCAAGCTTTCCAAGGTGGTGGCACGCCAGGTAAGATCCAGTTTGGCTCCGCTTGGTGGTTCCTTGATACGATTGATGGTATGACTAAGCAAATCAAGGCGCTTGCAAATAATGGACTAATTGCCAAATTTGTGGGTATGCTCACTGATTCAAGATCCTTTCTATCTTATCCAAGACATGAATATTTTAGAAGACTCTTATGCAATATCATTGGACAAGAAGTAGAACTTGGCTTATATCCTAATGATATCAATTACTTAGGATCTCTGATTAAAGATATAAGCTATGACAACGCAATAAGATATTTTAATTTCTGATTCATTTTTTATGAAATAGAGCAGCTTATTTAAATAAGCTTCTGAATCAAAGCTCTAAGCTGCTCTATCTCCTCCTCTTTGATCGGTTTTGATAAAGGATGACCTTGATAAGGTGATTCAAAAAATCGAAATGTGTCTTTATCCCATGCATCATAGCGATGATGTGAGAATGAGCCTTTAAAGGTGCAGTTGATGAAATGGGTTGCGCCATGAGCACGCCATGGTCTTGCTAAAGTCACTGCTTCAAGGGTTTTTGATTCAATGAGAGAGTCCATGAAGACAAAACCATAAGGTGCATCTTCATATGTTGAAGGTGCAGCAATATAACCTTGATTGGTTGCTATGATATGACAGTTTAAGAAATAGGCAGTGCCACTTCCAAAAATAAAGTCAACATCACCATAAATAGTTGTATGTGTGAAAAGATGCTCAGTTGTTAAAGATTTTCTTTCTTCAATAGGTAAAAAGTGATCGTATCTCTCACATAAATCCTTAGGTAGTGGTCCGATAAATAGCGTATCTTGATGACCTTTTAAAATGACATGATCAATTCTTGTATGCGTACCATAGAGTGTTAATGCGACTGCTTGTCCAATCGTAAGTCCTCGTCCTGAATGATTTTCGATTGTTAAATGCTCAAGTGTAACATAATCACCGAGGATCATCACAGTTTCAGTTCGAAATGTGTTATATAAAAGACCATCTTCATGCATTTTATAGCTATAGTCCCCGTTTGTTATTAATGTTTCTTTCGTTTTTGATCCAGATATTTTAAGATGATGATGCTTTAGGCGAAGCTTTTGGTGGTAAACACCAGCTTCTAAAAAGATTTCGATCTTTTCGTCTAAAGGATAATCATCTAGAATGGTTTGAATTTGATCATTTGGATTAAGATGTAATGTTATCATATTTATCTCCTTAGTTAAGTCTATTCTCATTATATAGAGGAGTTGTTAATTTGACAATTCAGAAATTTAGAAAACTTGATCTCTTGGTGTTAACCATTCTAGCCGTCATCTCTGATTTGTTAATCGCAATCTTTGGCATATTAAACATATCACTTTTTTTAAGTATTGCATTTCCAATTTTAATATTAGTCTTTGTAAGATGGCATCCATTTGGTTTCATAACACAAGGTATCATCATGTTATCACATCTTTTAATCTTTGGGTTATTTAGTGATAATGGATGGCTTGTTGCACTACTCCATAGTGCATCGATCTTAGGATTTACATTAAGTTATACCGTCATAAATAAATATGGCAAAAAAACAAGTATTGGATTTCAACATATATTTACCGCATTTATGTTGGGTTATATAGGATTTATCTTGCTTTCTTGGGGATTATATCATTTAATCAACCCCATAAGATTAGATGCGATCCTTATATCACACAGCATCAATATGCTATTAGGATTAGGCTTATTATTACTAATCAATAGACAAAAAGTATTACTCGTTAATATGGTTTCATACTTATTAGAAAAGAATGAGGAAAAGTGACATTATGAATCAAGAACAAAAAGAGCAAAACATGTCCATCGAAGCACAAAGAAGAGAAGCAATCATTGAAGAAATGGAAAGAACTAGATGGCATCGTTATTGGACTCAAATCAAAAAGGATTGGCCAATTTATGCCATGCTTGTGCCTGTCATACTCTTTTTCTATTTCTTTAGATACCGTCCGATTGGCGGCATTATGATTGCATTTAAAAATTATGACAATTATAGTGATTCGGTTGCTAACTCAAATTTTTACGGACTTTATGCATTTAGATATATTATGTTTGGTCCTCAGGCAAGAGATTTCTGGCAAGCATTTAGAAACACATTTACGTTATCCACGTATGGCTTATTCTTTGGATTCCCTATTCCAATTATCCTAGCGTTATTATTTAGTGAAATTAAGAATGAAGCATATCGTGCAGCCACACAAATTATTTCTTATTTGCCTAAATTTATTTCAACCGTTGTTATTACATCAATCTTAGGTCTCATGTTAGCTGGTGGAAACTCTGTAATGGCACCTGGTTTACTTAATGGGTTATTCCAACAAGCAGGATGGATACCTGCAGGTACACCAATGCTATCGAAACCAGAATATTTTAGATCCATCTATATCATCTCAAATATTTGGGAATCAGCTGGTTATGGATCAATTGTTTATTTTGCAGCCATTATGGCAATTAGTCCTACAAATTATGAAGCGGCTAAAATTGATGGGGCAAATAAGCTTTCTCAAATTCGTTATGTCACATTACCAGGTATGGCACCAACGCTTACGATTATGCTTATTTTAAGAATTGGTGAAACCTTAAATGTCGGTTATGAAAAAGTCATGCTACTTACAGCAAACCGAGGTAATGAAGTATTAAGCACTGCAGAAGTGATATCTACCTATGTCTTAAAACTAGGTAGTATTGGTATTGGTTCATCCGCTGGTGCTGCTGCAGGTGTCAATTTCGCTGCAGCTGCCGATGTCTTTAATTCCATTATTGCGATGTTTCTCGTGTTAGGTGCTAATTTTATCAGTCGACGTGTCTCAGACACCTCGTTATTCTAGGAGCGTCATATGAAAAGATTAGATAAAAGTGAACTCATATTTAAAATCATCGCATATATCCTTGTCACACTCTTTGCTTTAACGACATTATATCCATTTATTTATAGTATCTCAATGGCTTTATCAGGCTTACAAGCAGTTGAACAAGGCAAAGTTATATTATTTCCAGTAGATCCTCAAATGGATGCCATTAAGGCATTGCTCATTGGAGAAAGAGCTAAAGGCTTTTGGATATCGTATACGAATACTTTATTTTATACATTCTATGGTACTGCATTCTCTATGATCTTATCCATCTTTGCTGCTTATGCATTATCAAAAACGAATTTACTCTTTAAAAGACAAATTGGATTCTTAATTGTGTTTACGATGTGGTTTAGTGCAGGTTTAATTCCTACATACATTAACTATAGAGAGTTATTCGTAAATAACAGATGGGGTATCATTTATGGATTTGGTGTCCAAGCCTTCAATATCCTATTATTAAGAAATTATTTCAATGGCATTTCTAAAGAGATTGAAGAAGCAGCCATCGTCGATGGCGCAAACGAATTCCAGGTTTTAGGTAATGTCTATATACCTATGAGTAAATCAGCGCTTGCTACGGTTACACTCTTTTATGCCTTAAATCGTTGGAATGGTTATTTTTGGAACATGCGACTTGTTCAAGGCAATGAACATCCACTTCAAGTCATCCTAAGAGGGATTACAGAAGCGGCATCGAATACGGATATCATCGTGAATTATCCATATTCGCTTTACTCGCTTGCTTATGCAGCGATCATTATGTCTATTATCCCCATCATCGTGATTTATCCTTACTTGCAAAAATATTTTGCAAAAGGTGTCAACGTTGGTGGAGTTAAAGAATAAAAAAGAAAGGGAGAAAGAAAAGAATGAAAAAGTTTTTCAGTCTATTGCTAGTTTTACTAGCGCTATTCACAGTTGCTGCTTGTGACAACACATCAACAGAACCAACAGAACCAACTGTGCCTACTGTTCCAGATGAAATCGACTACGACTCACAAGTCACTTTAAACGTAGCGTTAAATTATACGTCTGGCGGTCAATTAATGAGTATTTCTTATCAAAAAGATGCAGCTTATGAGTCATTTAATGGTAAGACTTACACGAAAGGTGATTTATTACCAGCTTGGGAGAGAATTGGTGAAAAGTTAAATGTCACTTTTGTTGACAAAGCAACCTCATCAGATAACAACACAAATGCACAATTTACAAGACTTCAAACTGAAGGTTTTGCTGGTGTTGATTTAGTCAATGGTACAGGTGCGCTTATTGGACCTGAAGGTGTTAATGGTAATTTCGTAAATATTGGTGCTTATTTAGATCATATGCCTAACCTTAACGCATTTCTAGAAGCAAACCCATCTGTTAAAGTATCTATGACTTCAGCTGATGGTGGTATTTACTTCACACCTTATTTTGATGGTTTTGGTGAATTAGAACAAATGTTCTTAGCTCGTATTGACTGGATTGAAGACATCTTAGATGTTGCAACACCATCATTTGATACAACTGCTGCAGTTGTTCCAACGGCTTATACACGTCGTCAAGTGACTACGCCAATCAATGTGAATGTTACAGTAGCAAACTCAGATGGTACGACAAGAACAGTGAATAAAGCTTACACACAAAACATTTTAGATGTACTTGCTGGCTTAACGAACCCAACTGGTGCTTCAGTAGCTAATGCATTTAGAACACATATCCAAAATACTTATGGTGATCAAGGCTATGCGAAGTTATCAGACGTATTTGCTGGAACTGATGCAGCTTATGATACAGATGAACTTGTGGCTTTAATGTATGTTGTTAAATCAAACCCACAATATTTAACGCGTCAACATGCTGAACCAAAGACATCCGTAGAAGTTATCTTCCCACGTGAATCATCAGGTAACCGTATCCGTAATTTATTTAGAGGTATGGAAATGTTTGGTCTTCGTGGTATGTTCTCAAGACATGAATGGATTTATTTCGATCAAGAAGGTTTAATCCAAGATGCTAGACATGACCAAGCATTTGTAGATGCAGTCAATGACTTATCAGCAATGTATGCAGATGGATTAATCGTTCAAAATCCTGAAGAAGGTGGCACAAACTGGCGTTCTGTGTTACTAGGTAACTCAAATGGTTTCATGACATATGACTACAATGCAACATCAACAGCTACAAGCTTAATCAACAACGGTAGAAATGTCGATGCTGACCTTAAGTTCCAAGCAATCTTACCTCCAGTTATTGACTGGTTAGGAAACGGTGAATATTTCCACTTCTCAGAAGCTACACGTTCTGTTAAAAATGAAGCTTGGGGTATTCCAAAGCATGTTGAAGCAAATGAAACTAAATTATACAGAGCATTAAAACTTGTTGATGAACTTTATGATTACTCTACTGATGATTCAGTCGGTACAATCCATCTTTATGGTCCTCAAGGCTGGACTGATGGTACGATTTCATATGGTACTGATACAGTGTATAAATTAAGTGATGCAGCAAAAGCTGAAATGACAGCATTAGCTGGTGGTAACCATATCAATTACTTACGTCAATATGTTGGTGCAACAATGCCAATTGGACATATCCGTTCATTAGGCTTAGAGTTCCAAACATTATCTGAAGAAGGTATTATTGGTATTGAAAGATTAAATACTGCTGTTAAAGCAGGCGTCTTAAAACTTGCTGGTTTAGTTGATTCTGATAATCCTTGGTATCAATTATCACCAACATTCTTCCCACTTACTAAAGCAGAAAGTGATTTAATTACTGCTGCAGCATCATTTAGAACAATTTATAATGACAATGCGTTAGTAACTATGGTTAAATACGGTTTCTCTGGTAATGGTGGATCATTAACTGAAGAAGCTTATTGGAATTCATTTAAGATGAATAACATTGACGTTTATGAAGCTATTTATATTAAAGCTTACAGAGACGCATACGCAAGAAGTCAAGAATAATTAACAATAAACGTAGACTAGGGAGGGATTTCCTCCCTAGTACAACGTTTTTAAAAAACGAGGTTTTTAAATGAAACGAACACAGAAAATTATTGCAATTAGTAGCTTATTTGTCACATCATTTTATTTACTTTATGTATTATCATTTTCTACCAATTGGGCTGTTGGAGAAATTCTTGGTGATTTCTTTTTAGATGCTCAAGTAGCAAATAAAGCGATGTTTCAATCAGCAATTAGAATGATTGCATTAGCTGGCTTATTACTTATTTTTGGCACACACACAAACAGAAGATTTTTTATCTCAAATTATCTTTTATCTGCAGTACTTGCAGGTTATTTAGTGTTTGCAGGTATCCAAACATATGGATTTATGGGTCCGCTTAAAGCGAGTTATCTTGAACTCAATGACATGATGTTAGAACTTATTACTGCCATTAACTATGGTAAAATCAGCACATTCGTGTTTGATTTAGGAGTAATTATGTCAGTGATTATGATCATTCAAGCGATACTTTTAGTGTTCTTAATTTCTATGAAAGCAAAGCAAGAATTATTACGTGCTAAGACAAAGCGTACGATAAGTGAGGGCGTTTCTTTATGAAAGTATCTTATATTCAAGCAGACAAAATGCGCTATCAAAAAAATGCATCAGCTTATACACTCGTACTGATTTCTATTGTGACTAGTTTAGTTGCATTGTTTACATCGATTAATTATGATAATTTTGGTGTAACAGGTAATACGCAACGGATCATTCCAGATGTTAGAATTGGTCTTGAAATCGCATTAGGGATTGTACTTATGTTAGGGACTTTCTTAGCAGCTGAACGCGTGAAGATCTATGATATATTTTGGTCTACATATGGGCTCTTTATTTTAGCAGGTATTAATTTTATACGTATTTTTAACATTCCATTTTACGCATATAGCAAAGGATGGATTCCACAATCTACGCAATGGGTAGTTATTGTGATGCTTGTCGCAACAGTTATTTTATTATTAAGCGCTGGTGTGATATCCTTAAGAAAATCAATCATCTTGAGAGAACATATGAAGGAGTTGAACAAAGATGGCAACGATGCAGCTTAAAAACATCAATAAGATTTATATCAATGGTGTGCAAGCAGTGTTTGACTTCAATATTGATATTAAAGATGGTGAGTTTATCGTATTTGTAGGACCTTCAGGGTGTGGTAAATCAACAACACTTCGTATGATTGCCGGACTCGAAGAAATCACATCAGGTGATTTACTCATTGATAACATAAGAGTCAATGATATCGCACCAAAAGATCGTGATATCGCTATGGTTTTTCAAAACTATGCACTTTATGCACATATGACTGTGTATCACAATATGGCTTTTAGCTTGATTTTAAGAAAAGAAGATTCAGATAAAATTCATGAACGCGTCATGTGGGCAGCGAACATATTAGGTTTAACACCTTATTTAAATAGAAGACCACAGCATTTATCAGGTGGTCAAAGACAAAGAGTTGCTTTAGGTCGTGCGATCGTTAGAGACCCTAAAATATTCTTACTTGATGAACCACTATCCAATTTAGATGCTAAATTAAGAGGTTCAATGAGAAAGGAACTTAAAGCACTTCACCATCGTTTAAAAACGACAATGATTTATGTTACACATGACCAAATTGAAGCTTTGACGCTTGCTGATCGTATCGTGATTATGAAAGATGGTTATGTGCAACAAATTGGTACTCCTGAAGAGGTTTATAGTAATCCAGCGAATTTGTTTGTTGCTAACTTTATTGGTACACCACCTATGAATTTCTTTACAGCGAAAATTACAGATAAAGGTCACGTTGTTATTCAAGGTAATGATTTAGATATTAAAGGACACAATGTTTATGATATGCTAAAGAAGAAGAACTATTTTGGTAAAGAGGTCATCGTGGGCATTAGACCTGAATATATTAAGGTTGAACGTAAAGAAGCTGCAAAGAGTGGTTATGATTCAATCTGTGATATTTATGAGCTCTTAGGTTCAGATGCACTAGTTCACTTTAATTTAGGTGATAAACCTGTGATTGCGAAAATCAATGCACGTGAAATGATTCAAGCTAAAGATGACATTAAGTTTAATTTTGATATTGAACATATGTATTTCTTTGATAAAGATACGGAGATGAGAATATATGGTTCATAGCGAAGATCACATCATTAAAACTCAATCATGGTTTAAAAGATGGTACTCATTTAATAAACAACGTATCCCAATGATTTTTATCTTGTTTGGTGTCTTCTTTTTTACAGCATTTTTAGATTTTGAAATTCAAGGCACAGACATTAAACTACAATCACATATTTATGCCATTCAAAGGTTTTTAAATACACCTTATAATAACTTAACAGCGTTTTTCTTATTTTCTATGTATTTGATTGCACTGATTCAAATCTTTAATGGTGTCACTTTTGCACAAAAGAGATCACCATTTAGCCTTATTTTATTAACGATTTTATCCTTAATCCAATCAACACTCTCAGGATTATATACGTTTGCATTTTTTAATGAGCAAGCAACAAGAGCAGATTATGTGATTGGAGAAGCAGCAAAAATTGCTTATACAACAACCATCATTGGTTCTATTTTCTTCTTAATAGCTACCATCTTTGCATGGTTTTATGTGGATTGGAAATATGTCAAAGAAAAAGAATAAAAAAGATTCACTACAAAATCCATATTTCGTCGATAAACTCGCAAGTATACCAGCGCATGTCAAAATTGGTTTTCTTAAATTTTGGCTCGCTGGTGCTTCATTTTATATTACTGTCAATGGTTTACCTCGTGTTTTCGATTATTTAGATAGATTAGTTGTTTTAACACTTGTTTTAATTTTAGGTGTTGAGTATATTTCAAATACGATTATCTATTGGATGCACACTGATCACATTGACACAAAAAAATATTTACCACATGAAATTAATAGAAAATCGATAAAAAGTATTGGTATGACAGCAGTTTATGTGATTGTTATGATGATATTTTTTCATATGACACTTACACTTTATGTTGGATTTGGATTACCTACGATTGGCGATATATTAAGTGAATCCACGGCAGATCCCTTTACATTCGGTTTTATTTTCTTAGGTTTTGATTATTTATGGATACTTGCAAGAAGAAATTTAAATGAAAGAAGGCAAAAAAAGCATGTTTAAATTGATTTTTAAATCAACTAGAAGTTTAACATTTGAACTTAATAATCAAGATATCTATGAATCTAAAGAGCCTTTTGATGTCTTTGTGGATGATGTACTCGTTCTTAAAGACTACAAAAAGAATGTGTTTAGCTTATACAATTTAGATCCAAATACGAAATATAGAGTTAAAGTGAATGGTTTTGAATTAGATGTCGTCACTGAGTATGAATCTACTTATTTAAATGTTTTAGATTTTGGTGCTAAAGGTGATGGCAAGACTGATGATACGATGGCAATTCAAACAGCCATTTTGGCATGCCCGAAACATGGTACAGTAAAAATACCTAAAGGAACATATTATGTAAAGCCACTCTTTTTAAAAAGCTTTGTAACCATAGAACTTGTTAAAGGTGCGACGCTTTTAGGACATATTGATAGAAATCAATATCCCATCTTACCTGCTCAAATTCAAAAAGCAGATGGATCTATGCTAGAACTTTCCTCATGGGAAGGTGTTAGTGCACCTACTTTTGCAAGTATCATTACAGGCATTGAAGTTGAGCATGTGAAAATGATTGGCGAAGGCATTATTGATGAGAATGCTCAAAACAGTGATTGGTGGATCAATCATAAAGTTCAACGAGGTGGTGCTTGGAGACCAAAAGGTATTTTTCTATCGAACTCCAGCCATATAGGATTTCAAGGTATTACAGTAACAAACACACCTTCATGGAACTTACATCCTTATTTCTCTAGTTATATCGATTTTATCGATATGAAATTAATCAGTCCTAAGGATTCACCAAATACCGATGGTTGTGATCCAGAAGCTTGTGATCACGTCAATGTTATTGGTGTTGATTTTTCTGTCGGTGATGACTGTATCGCTATTAAATCTGGCAAATATGATTTAGGTATGAAGTATCGTAGACCCACATCGAACATGGTTGTTAGAAACTGTATGATGGCTTATGGTCATGGTGCTGTTGTTTTAGGTAGTGAGATGAGTGGTGGCATTAAAGATTTAACAGTCACCCAATGTTATTTTAAAGAAACAGATCGTGGTTTACGTATTAAAACAAGAAGAGGTCGTGGCAATTCAGCGATCATTGATGGCATCACGTTTGAAAATATCTATATGGACAATGTGTTAACACCACTTGTTATGAACATGTATTATTATTGTGATGATGATGGAAAGACAGAATATGTTTGGAGCAAAGAAAAACTACCTGTAGATCAAAGAACACCTTATCTAGGATCGTTTAAATTTAAAAATATTATTTGTGAGAATGTGCATGCAGCTGCCGGTTTCTTTTATGGTCTTCCTGAACAGCCCATTGAAAAAATTGAGCTGGAAAACGTATCTTTCTCATATGCAGAAAATGCAGAACCTTTCTTGCCTGCGATGATGAGCTATTTAGATCCAATGCTAAAAGAGGGCTTACATTTTAGATATGTGAACAATGTATCACTCAAAAATGTTCGTCTTAAAAATCCTCTAAACAAGCCAATCAACCTAGAAGACGTTAAAAATTTCGAAGAAAATTAACATAACATTGCTTTATGTCTTCGTCCATCATATAATGATGGGTAAAGGGCATAATAGACAACTAGTTATATCAGTAAACACCGTTTATATAAAAGTGAGGGATATATATGATGAAATCAGATATCGTTAAACGTATCATAGATGTAGGCGTCGTTGCTGTGATTCGTGCTGAAACGAAAGAAGAAGCAATAAACATTTCAAAAGCTTGTATCGAAGGTGGACTACCTGCTGTAGAAGTCACATTTACTGTGCCTTATGCAGATGAAGTCATTAAAGCATTAGCAAAATCCTTTAAGAGTGAAGAACTCATTATTGGTGCAGGTACAGTGCTTGATCAAGAAACAGCAAGAATCGCAATTTTAGCAGGTGCAACCTATATTGTTTCACCAGGCTTTAATTTAGAGACTGCAAAATTATGTAATAGATATCAAATACCTTACATGCCAGGATGTTTAACCATCACAGAGATGATCACAGCCATGGAAGCAGGGGTAGATATCATTAAGCTTTTCCCAGGCAGTGCATTTGGTCCAAGTTATGTTAAAGCAATCAAAGGACCACTCCCACAAGCAAATATCATGCCAACAGGTGGTGTCTCTTTAGATAATATAAAAACCTGGATTGAAAACGGTGTTGTTGCAGTTGGTGTGGGCTCAGAACTGACTGGACCGGCTAAAAAAGGTGATTATGAAGGTGTTAAATCATTAGCAAAAGCTTTTGTCAAAGAAGTTAAACTTGCTAGAGAGAAGAAGGTATAAGCTATGGCAAAAATTGTTACCTTAGGCGAAATTATGCTTAGACTATCCACGCCTGGACAAAAAAGATTTGTTCAATCAGAGAAGTTTGATATAGTCTATGGTGGTGGCGAAGCGAATGTCGCGGTGAGTCTTGCTCAATTTGGACATGATGCTTATTTTGTGACTAAGCTTCCAAAACATGAAATTGGACAAGCAGCAATTTATGAACTATCAAAATATCAGGTACATACAGACTATATTGCACGTGGAGGAGATAGAATTGGTATCTATTTCTTAGAAACTGGCGCATCCATGCGTGCATCGAAAGTGATTTATGATCGTGCACATAGTGCTATCGCAGAAGCGGATCAAAAAGATTTTGATTTTGATCACATCTTCAAAGATACCGATTGGTTCCATTTTTCAGGTATCACACCTGCGATTAGCAAAAAAGCAGCAGAACTCACAAAAATCGCATTGATAAGTGCTAAAAAACATGGTGTCAAGGTTTCAGTTGATTTAAACTATCGTAAAAAATTATGGACACCAGAAGAAGCACAGCAAGTGATGAAACCACTTATGCAGTATGTCGATGTTTGTATTGGTAATGAAGAAGATGCTGAGTTAGTCTTAGGCTTTAAGCCAAAAAATGTGGATGTCTCTAAAGGTCATTTAGATCTTGAAGCTTATAAAACTATATTTAAAGAAATGAAAGAAGCATTTGGATTTGAAATGGTTGCAACGACACTTAGAGAATCGTTTTCAGCAACTAAAAATGGTTGGCAAGCCCTACTTTATGATGGTCAAACATTTTATCCATCCAAATCATATTTGATAGACCCAATTATAGACCGTGTTGGTGGTGGAGATTCATTTTCTGCAGGTTTGATTCATGGTCTACTCACAAAAACAAACGATCAAGCGATTGAATTTGCAGTCGCAGCAAGTGCACTCAAACATACGATTCCAGGCGATTTTAATATGGTTTCTGAGTCTGAGGTTGAAGCACTTCAAAAAGGTGATCAGTCAGGACGTGTTCAAAGATGAAAGATAATAGATCAGTAAGTCGTATTTTACAAATTTTAGAGCTTATTGCTAAGCATGATGAAGGTTTAACATTAGGACAAATTTATCGTACATTAGACATTCCAAAAGCAACTGTTTATGATTTCTTACAAACTTTATATAGAGCAGATGCGATATATTATAAGGACCCAAGACTAAAAAATTATGTCATTGGATCTAAAATGTTTGCGATTGGTTCAGTCTATACAAGAAACTCAAACCTCATTGAAGCATCACAATTTGAGTTAAAAGATTTTGCAGAATCACATGGACGCACTGTGTTTGTTACTAAGCGTATCAATGACAAAATTGTCTACGTTTATAAATATCAACCAAGTTCATCTAAAATTGTTACACCACAAGAAATTGGCACAGTTTCAAGAGATTTCTTAGAAGGACCGATTGGTAAATGCTATGCTGCCTTTGACAAGGGTGTTTTAAATCAACAAATTAAAGATTATGAACAAATTAGAAAAGATCGTTATTGCTTTTCTAACCTTGAAGATAACTCACATATTTGCACGCTTGCAGCACCTGTTTGGAACTTTGAAAATAGAGTCGTAGGTGTGATTGTAGCATCTGATCTAGCAACAGATGGTGCTAGAAGAGAGCCACTTGCTAAAGAGTTTAAAGACATCGCTGAACGTATTTCAAGAAAACTTGGTTATCTAGGAAATTTTAATGCTTAAGTTAGGTATTCGTGCACATGATATTGGCCGTATGACGCCATTTGAACTTGCAGAAGAAGCCAAGTCTTTTGGTTTTGATGGCGTTCAATTAGTCTTTAAAAAAGCACTCACTCACCCTGTGAATTTCAATGATTTAAATGAGATTAAAAATGCTTTTAAGAAACCAAAGATCATGATGTTAGGCGCATACTTTAATATGGTTCATCCTGATTTAAAGGTTGTCACTGATGGGATTGACTATTTTAAAAAGCATTTAGAAATATCTTATGCATTAGGTGCGAAATATGTTGGTACTGAAACAGGCTCTTTGATGGGTTCGCCATGGGGGTATGTGAAAGAAAATCATGCACCAAAAACCTTAGAAAAAGTCATAGAGATTGTTAAAGACTTGTCAAGAACAGCAGAAAAATATCATGCATATATTGCCTTGGAAGGTGCTTATGCACATGTTGCATATAGCCCAAAAATCATGAAAAAAATTATCGATCAAGTGCAAAGTCCTAATCTTAAGGTAACTGTTGATTTATTTAATTTTCTTCATATGGGTAATTATAAAAAACGCATGGCGATCTTTGATGAAGCCATTTCATTACTTAAAGACCACATTGTTATTTTTCATTTAAAGGATTTTATCGTTGATCATGATGCACTTGTTCAAGTAGGTCTTGGTCAAGGCTTGATGGATTATAAGACCATCATCAAAAAAATCAAAGAGTCGTGTCCCAATGCCTATCTCATTTTTGAAGGTGTTGTTGGAGACGATATAAAAACAAGCTACAAGTTGATTAAAAAATTATTAAAGGAGTGATAGATCATGAAACTTGACATTAGATACAATAATCATCCAGAAGATTCAAAAGCTTATGATACAAACACACTTCGATCAAGATATTTGATTGAAAAGATATTTGGTAAAGATGAGATTTTATTTACATATTCTCATCATGACCGTATTATTGCTGGAGGCATTATGCCTGTAGAAAAGGAAGTCTCATTACCAGTTACTAAGGATTTAGGTACAGAATTTTTCCTTGAACGTAGAGAATTAGGCGTCATTAATATCGGTGGTGATGGTTATATCAAGCTTGATGGTAAAAAATATGATATGGTATCTAAAGATGGTATCTATGTAGGTCGTGGTGTGAAGCTGGTGTCTTTTGGATCTAAAGATCCCAAGCATCCTGCAAAATTTTATATTAATAGTGCACCAGCACATGAAACCTATGAAACTGTTCACATTCCATTTAATCAAGCAAAACCAAACAAATGGGGTTCACCAAAAACACTCAATGAACGCACGATTTATCAATATGTCCATCCAGCTGTCTGCAAATCATGTCAATTAGTCATGGGCATGACGATTCTAAGTCCGGGATCTGCATGGAACACCATGCCATGCCATACGCATGAAAGACGCATGGAAGTCTATTTCTATTTCAATATGGATGAAAACACTCGTGTCTTCCATTTTATGGGTGAGCCTACCGAAACAAGACATCTTGTTATTAAAAATGAACAAGCAGTCATTTCACCTTCGTGGTCCATACACTCAGGTGTAGGGACTTCAGATTATACGTTCATCTGGGGTATGTGTGGCGAAAATATCACATTTGACGATATGGATTTTGTTGATATGAAAGATCTAAAATAGTAAAGGAGAATGCATATGTCAATGTTACAAGGATTTGATTTAAAAGGAAAAGTCGCTTTAGTTACAGGTTCATCCACAGGTTTAGGTCAAGGTATGGCTTTAGGTCTTGCTGAAGCAGGGGCTGACATTGTAGGTTTAGACTATGTTGGATCTGATGAAACAAAGATTTTAATCGAAAAATTAGGAAGAAAATATGTTGGCTTAAAGGCTAATCTAATCACTGCAAAAAAACAAGATCTCATAAACATTATCGATGAAGTCGTTCAACATATGGGAAGAATTGACATTTTAGTCAATAATGCAGGTATTATCAGAAGAGAAGATACACTTGATTTCTCTGAAGAAAATTGGGATGATGTTATCAACATTAACCTAAGATCAGTTTTTTTCCTATCACAAGCTGCAGCGAACCAGTTTATTAAGCAAAAATCACCAGGAAAAATTATTAACATCGCATCTATGCTATCTTATCAAGGTGGTATTAGAGTACCTTCTTACACAGCATCTAAATCAGGTGTGAAAGGTATCACCATGACGATGGCAAATGAATGGGCAAAATATAACATCAATGTAAACGCGATTGCACCAGGCTATATGGCAACGAATAACACGAAACAGTTAAGAGATGATGAAAAACGTGCAGGTGAAATCTTAGAGCGTATACCAGCCGGACGTTGGGGTACACCAAGAGATGTCGCAGGTGCAGCAGTCTTCTTAGCAAGTTCAAACTCAGATTACATCAATGGTTTTACCATTGCTGTAGATGGTGGATGGCTTGCAAGATAATTAAATGCTTTAATAAGACGTCATGTATTCCATGACGTTTTTTTCTTTTAGATTGCTATATAAATCATATGAAATATGATACAATCTTAATGAGGTAATAATTATGAATGTAACAAGACGAGATATTCGTATTGAAGTGATGAATGCACTTTATCAATACGATTTATACCAAAGTGATGATTTAGCTTTTATCCCCTATTTTGAACTTGAAGAAGCTCAAAATGTCTTTTTTGAAGTATCATCACACCTAAAAGAAATCGATCAAATCATTGAAAAAAATCTTTACGACTATGCTTTATATCGCTTATCTTTTTTAGATCGAGCGATTATTAGATTAGCAACTTATGAAATGACATATTCGGATTTAGATCCAAAAATCGCGATTAATGAAGCTGTAGAGCTTACAAAGATTTATAGTAATTTAGATGATGAGAAACAGCATAAGTTTACTAACAAGGTTTTAGATAATATCGCAAAAGCACTTAAGGGATGATATTTTGGAACAATACCTAACTGTCACAGCCTTAACTAAATATATTAAAGCGAAACTTGAAGGTGATAAACACCTTTTTTCCATTTTATTAAAAGGTGAAATCTCGAATTTCAAAAGACATTCAAGAGGTCATTTATATTACACCTTAAAGGATGAGGGTGCTCAAATATCAGCCATTATGTTTTCAAGAGATGCAGATAAACTCACATTTACACCCAAAGAAGGAGATCATGTGCTCATCACAGGACGTATCAGTCTTTATGAGCCAAGTGGTACTTATTCGATACAAGTTACCTCAATGAAGCTTGATGGTATTGGTGAATTATACTTAAAGTATGAAACCTTAAAAAAAGAGCTGGAAGAAAAAGGATACTTTGCTTTAGAGCATAAAAGAGAAATTCCTAAGTTTCCAAAAGCGATTGGTGTCGTAACCTCACCTACAGGTGCAGTCATCGAAGATATCAAACATACAGTATCAAGAAGATACTTACTCACTGAAATTCATTTATATCCTGCACTCGTTCAAGGTCCAGATAGCGCAATGAGTATTCGAAATCAGATTTTGCTTGCGAATACACTCAAAGAAGTTGATGTACTCATCGTTGGTCGAGGTGGTGGTTCCATTGAAGATTTATGGGGATTTAATGAAATGCCTGTGATTGATGCCATCTACAATTCTAAAATTCCAGTGATTACTGCAATTGGTCATGAAACAGATTACACATTAAGCGACTTCGTGTCAGACTTAAGAGCACCAACACCCACAGCTGCAGCAGAACTTGCAACGCCTAATAAAGCAGACTTAATCATCAAAATCAATGAATCAGTTGATCAAATTCAATATAAAACAAAACAAGTTTTATCCTATAAATCAAGAGATTTAGTCTATATCGATGAAAGACTGGAAAGATTATCTCCGAGTGGAAAACTAGAATTGCTTAAAGAAAAAATTGATCGAGCAAGTAAAGATATCCATCTTTTATTTCAAGGAAAGCTAGAAAATGATCATAAAAAGCTTGAACTCTATCATTCAAGACTTAAGAGTCCACTTGATCAAATTAAGATGTTATCTCAAAAAAGAGATAATCTACATGAGAAGCTTAAAGAAAAGATCCTTTCAATCTTCACACAAAAAACATATCAGTTTGATGTGCTGCGCACCAAAATACAAGGCTTAAATCCACTCGTTATGATGGATCAAGGCTTTGCACTTATTAAAAAAGATCAAAACATCATCACATCAGCCAATGATTTACATATTGGTGATGATGTTGATATTAAGTTTAAAGATGGCACGTTAGGTGCTAAAATAACAAAAAAGGTAGGATCGTAAAATGGAAAAGAAAACATTTGAAGAAACTTTAAAAGCTTTAGAACAAGTTGTTAAAGATCTTGAAAATAAGGATATCCCTTTAGATGAAGCAGTCAAAAAGTATCAATTAGGACTAGAATTATCTAAGGCATGTTATGAAATGCTCGAAGAAGCAGAAAAACTTGTGGTAAAGGAAATTAAATAACGTATGCATTTATTTGACATCAAGGATCCTAGCTTTTTAAAAAACTTAACATACAAGGAACTTAAATCACTCGCAGAAGAAATGCGTGCTTTTTTAATTGAGTCGATTGAAAAAACAGGTGGTCACTTAAGTTCTAACCTTGGTACTGTCGAATTAATTATTGCACTTCATTATGTGTTTAACTCACCAGAAGATGCGTTTATTTTTGATGTGGGGCATCAAGCTTATGCACATAAAATCTTAACTGGCCGTGCTAAGGATTTTGATACATTACGTCAAACTGATGGCTTATCTGGTTACATCAATTATGATGAATCGATTCATGACCAATGGGAATCAGGTCATGCTGGTACTGCTTTATCTGCACTTATTGGTACACTTTATGCAAAAGCACTAAAAAATGAAAAAGGTGAAGGTATAGCAGTGATTGGTGATGCATCGATTACAAATGGTATGGCTTTTGAAGCTTTAAACTTACTTGGTAGAGATCAAAAACGTCGTGGCATTATCATTTTAAACGATAACGAAATGAGTATCTCAAAGAGCGTTGGTTCAATTTCTAAAGCACTTACTAAATTGCGTTCGATGAAAATTATTATGCGTTGGAAACGTATTTGGTCACGCATCTTACCAGGCTTTATTTTAGGCTTTTTAGGTCGAGTTAAGCGTGGTATCAGAGGCTTTTTACAACGTCAAAACATTTTTGAAGATTTAGGTTATATGTATATAGGACCTATTGATGGTCATGATTTAAAAACTTTGATCTATAGTTTAAGACGTATCGAAAAGGTTAAAAAATCTGTAGTTCTTCATATCATTACTGAAAAAGGTAAGGGACATGTGGAAGCAGAAAAAGATATGATTGGTACCTATCATGGAGTTTCCAAGCCATCTAACGGTAAAAAAGTAGGTATCTCATGGAGTGAAATGATTAGTCACAGTATAGAAACACTCCAAAAAGATGTTAAAACTTTTGTGATTATGCCTGCGATGGAAATTGGTGCGCATTTCTCACATTTTGCTAAAACGTATAGCGATAGATATTTAGATGTTGGTATTGCTGAAGAGCATGCAGCAACCATGGCTGCTGCTATGGCACATCATGGTATCAAAGTATTTTTACCACTTTATGCAACTTTTTCTCAAAGAGCCTTTGATCAAATCATGAATGATATTGCTAGATCTAATCATCATGTCGTGATTGGTATTGACCGTGCAGGTATTGTTGGAGAAGATGGTTCAACACATCAAGGTCTCTATGACGTATCCATGTTTTATACGATGCCCAATGTTGTCATAACCATGCCATATGATGGTAAAGAAGCTTATAATCTTTTACATTATGGTTTCTTAGAACAAAGTCATCCATTTGTTATACGTTACCCAAGAGGTACGGTCATGTTTCAAAAGGAAGAACCGCTTCGTTATGAAAAAATTGATCGTTTATGGCAGATTTTAGAAACAGGCAAGGATTTAACGATTATTAGTTATGGTCCAAGTCTAGACTTACTTAAAAAAGCTTATCAAAAGACAAAATATCAAGCGACTCTCGTGAATGCAAGGTTTATTAAACCTATCGATGAAGAGATGTTACATGATTTAATGAAAACAAATCGACCCATTCTTGTGTATGAAGAAGCTTCAAACACAGGTTCATTATATCCCCAAATTTTAAAGTTTATGGCTAAAAACAACTACCATAACAAAATCATTGAAATGTCTATTACTGACATCATTGTCGATCATGGACATTATCAAGATATGCTAAAAAAATTAGGTATGGATGAGACATCAATTATCAAAAAAATAGAGGCATTATGCCATGAGGCTTGATCAATATTTAGTTGAACAAGATTTTGCTAAATCAAGAAGTCAAGCACAAGATTTAATCAAACGTTCATCTGTATATGTGAATGATGTCGTTGAAAGAAAACCATCTTATCAGGTTAAAGCAAGTGATTTTATCAACATAGAAAAAGAAACCATCTTTGTGAGTCGAGCTGGTGAAAAATTACAACAAGCCATCCTTGATTTTAAGATCGATTTTCGTGATAAGATATGTCTTGATATTGGCTCTTCAACAGGTGGTTTTACAGAGTGTGCTTTACTTTTTGGTGCATCCTTTGTCTATGCTTATGATGTAGGAAAAGATCAGATGGATAAGGATTTGAGGTTAAATCCGAAGGTTGAGCTTCATGAAGAAACGAATATTTTAGATGTAGACATTAAAGAGGTTGATATCATCATGATTGATGTGTCTTTTACATCTATAAAACCCATATTGCATCATGTAAAAAATCATCAAAAGGAAATGATATGTTTAATAAAACCCCAATTTGAAGCAGGTCATATCCACTTTAAACAAGGTGTTTTAAAGGATATAAGCCTTCATAAGGCGATTCTTACAGATATTTTAGAGGAAGCTCGCTTGTTAGGGTTTTCCATCGCTGGTCTTAAAAAGTCAGTACTCAAAGGTAAAAAAGGTAATCAGGAGTATATCCTTTATATCAAGCCTCAAAAAAACAAAGAAGACATTAAAAAACTTATTGGAGATCTGTATGCTTAAATCATTACACATTCGTAATTTTGCACTTATAGATGATATCGAAATGACATTTCATGATGGTTTATCTGCGATGACTGGTGAAACAGGTGCAGGTAAATCCATTATTTTAGAATCGCTTCAACTCCTTTTTGGCAAAAGAGCTGATGCACAAATGATTCGTCATGGTGAAACACGTGCCCATGTGCATGGTGTTTTTCTTGTCTCAAAAGAGGTTAGAGAGCTTTTTGATTTACCAGAAGAGATTGAAGTCGAACGAGAAATTGATCAAAACGGTCGTCATTTCATGAAACTAAACGGTAATAACGAAACACTTTCTCGTATTAAAGATATCATGCAAACGATTGGTAGTATGCATTCACAAAATGAGACAATGAATTTATTTGATAAAAGCTATTACTTAACTTTGATTGATCAGGTTAATCAATCAAAAATAGATACCTTATTAAATAAGTATTTAATCGATCGAAGCACCTATTTAGAAAAGAAAAAGCATTATCTGTCTTTGAAAGATAAAAAAAGCCAATCTTTAGAGAAAAAATCATTCTTGGAATTTCAAGTAGAAGAGTTGAGTGCTTTAAAATTAAAACCAAACGAAAAAGAAATACTTGATGAACAAGTAGAAAAACTCAAACACCATGATAAAATCATGCGTGAGCTTACACATGCTTATCAATCAATTGAAAATGAGCAGTTTTCAATCGATGCAATTTTTGAGGCATCTAAAGCATTAGATAAAATCAAATCATTTGATGCACAGTTTCTCTCTTTAAGTGAAAGACTTTCTTCAGCATATTATGAACTTGATGATATCAAATCACTGATCTATGAAGAACTTGAAGGCTTTGATTTTAATCAACAAGCTTTTGATGAGATGCAAGAAAGAAGTTATGAACTCACCAAGATTGAACAAAAATATCAAAAAACAACAGATGAGCTCATCATATACTTAAAAGAGATTGAAGATGAGCTACTCATGATCACAGATTATGACTCATATTTAAAACAAGCTGAAAAAACGCTAGAATTAGCATATCTTAAAGCTTTTGAGTCAGGTTTAGCACTTACTAAAGAAAGAGAAAAATGTGCTTTAAAGCTTGAAAAAGATGTCTTAAATGAGTTAAAAGAACTTGATTTAGAAAAGGCAAGCTTTAAAATTTTATTTGAGCCTATCAAAAAAGATGAAACATCTTTACTTGAAACAGGACTGGATGAAGTGGATTTCATGATTTCACTCAATGAAGGTGAACCAATTAAACCACTTTCTAAAGTTGCATCTGGTGGAGAGCGCGCAAGATTTATGTTTGCATTAAAATCGATTTATGCAACTTCAAATCATTTATCACTTTTAATTTTAGATGAAATAGATATTGGTATTTCTGGTAAAACAGCTGCTAAAGTTGCAGATAAGATGAAAGCATTAAGTAAAGACATGCAACTCATAGTCATCACGCACTTACCACAAGTAGCAAGCCGCGCAGATCATCAGTATCAAATCATTAAAACAAAAGAGGGATCACGTATGGTCACCCGCATTCATAAATTAGATTATGACATGCGCGTAGAAGTGATTGCCCTCATGTTATCTGATGAAAAATTGTCACATTATGCGATTGAACAAGCGAAAATGCTCCTTAATAAATAAAAAAAGCTTTCGCTTTTCTTATGCATTACCTAATACAATTGATAGTACAAATGTTAAGATAATAAGTCCAACCATACCAAAGACGATAATCCAGACGATAGCTTTACCCCACCATGTTTCGGTCGGGTTGACATAGTGTTTCTTTTGATCGTTCTTAACTACGTTTTTTTCCTTGTTTGCCATAATTTCACCTCGTTTGATTAATCGGGTATATTATACTATAAAAGCCCTATGAAAGAAAGTGTTTTGATGAAAAACGATGTCAAAATTATCTTCCATATTGACTTAAATGCCTTCTTTGCAAGTTGTGCAGTCATAAAGGAACCTTATTTAAAAGATAAGGTCTTTGTTGTTGGTGGTAATACGACATTAAGACGTGGTGTGATTTCAACAGCTTCCTATGCTGCAAGAAAATTAGGTATCCATAGTGCGATGAATATCAATGATGCTTTATATATTTATCCAAAGCTTGTTGTTGTACCTTTAGAGTTTCAACTCTATCATAAATATTCTCAAATCTTTTTTAAATTTCTAAAAAAATATGCTGATTTAGTTCTTGAAGGATCGATTGATGAAGCTTATGTGGATATGACAGAAAGATCAAAACATCAACATCCCTTAGATATAGCAAAAGAGATTCAACAAGGCCTTCTTCAAGAACATGGGCTCCCATGTTCTATTGGGATTGCTCCAACGCTTTTTTTAGCCAAAATGGCTTCTGATATGAAAAAGCCCTTAGGTATTACCGTATTAAGACGAAAAGACATTGTTGAAAAGCTTTTTCCTTTACCAATTAAAGAATGTTATGGGATTGGAAAGAAAACCTATCCTAAACTTGAAGCAATAGGTGTTACAACTATCGGTGATTTTACAAAAGAACAATATAAACATGCGATATTAGAGATTATGAGTGAAGCATCATATCTTTCTTATTTAGATCATATTTTGGGACGAAGTAGTGATATCATTGATCCAAAAAAATACATGATACCTAAATCGATATCCAATGAAACGACATTAAATTATCCGATGGATCAAAGAGAAGCCATTTTTAAAATCGTGATTGATATGCTAGAAGAAGCACATGAACGTTTAACAAGAGAGTCACTCGTTTCTAAAACTGTTGGCATTAAATTGAAAAATACATCCTTTGAGACGATGAATCGAGGAAAAACGCTTGATTTTCACACGGATGATTATGATGTGTTTTATGATACCATTGAGCAACTATTTGAAGCACATTATGATGAATCACCAGTAAGACTAGTCGGTGTTTTCTTAAGTTCTGTCATGCAAAAAAAGGACTTAAAGATCGATCTTAATTTATTTAACTATCAAGAACTCTCAAAAAGAGAAGAGAGTCTATATCAAACCATTAAAGATATAAATGATACTTATCCAGGCAAAGTCCAAAAGGGTACAAAAAAGACATCATAGGATGTCTAAGATGTCTAATTTAGAGGTATGATCCCATGTTTTGGGGTCATCTTTTTTATATTGTTTTAAAAACTCAATGACTTCATTTGTAACAGAAGTTGGTGTAGAGGCTCCTGATGTGACAGAAACCGATGATATACCATTTAACCAGTTTAAATCTATATCTTCGATGCCACCAATGAGATGTGATGGAATATTTTGATGATGCGCTCCAACAAAAGCTAATTTATTTGAATTAGAACTCTTTTCATCGCCTACAACAAGCATCAAATCTACCTTTTCTTGGTTGATGACAGCATCTTGTCTTACAGTGGTTGCATTACATATTTCATTATCAAATAGATAATCAGGATATTTTGTTTCGATAATCTTTAATACAGAATCAATATCATACATCGCTAAAGTGGTTTGATTTGTAACAAAAACCTTTTCATCTTTTAAATAATCAGGCAACAAAAGTGCATCCTTTTCATCTTCTACAAAGTAAATCGAAGGATCAATCGCTAGAATTGCCTCAGGTTCAGGATGGTTTCTATGTCCAATATAAATGATTTTATAGCCAAGAGCTAGCTTATCTTTAACAGCCTTATGCACGCGGTAGACGTCTCTACATGTCGCATTCATATATGTTAATCCTTTTTCTTTAGCCTTTTCAATCACTTGATCAGAAATACCATGAGCTGTAAAAATGACGGTACCTTCATTTACCTCTTCTAGCATTTCCATTCTTGTTTTACCAGGTTGATCGAGTGAAATCACGCCAAAATGACGGAATGCTTCCGTGATTTTTTTGTTATGGACAATTTGACCAAGCACGTAAATCGGTCTTGGATACGATTCATTTTTGATGACTTTTTTTACGATGGCGAGTGCATTTAAGACGCCATGGCAATATCCTCTTGGAGTTAAGTCAATTACTTTCATGTTCATCACCAATCTTATTATACTAAAAAGGAGGAGAACTTTGTTTCTTTTTACATTTAAATGCCATTCATGATATAATCATATGGGTGAGTTTGATGTATATAAAAAATAAGTTAGATCAATTAAATTTTAAGGAAATAACACCAATTCAAGCAGGTGTTTTTAAGCATTTTAAGCATCAAAAGCACTTAGTAGGTTTAGCGCCAACAGGTACTGGGAAAACCCATGCTTATCTATTACCAATTTTAGAAAATATCACATTTCAAAAAAATGAGGTTCAAGCACTCATTATTGTGCCAACCAATGAATTAGTGATTCAAGTAGAAACAATGCTTAAAGCTGTTGAAGATCGTGTTGTTGTTAGAAGCTATTATGGTGGCTCCAATAAGCAAAAAGAACAAGCATGGCTAGAAAAAAATCAACCTGATATTGTCATTACGACACCAGAAAGATTAAAGGCTTATGTGGTTGATTTGAATATTTTAAAAATTCAAACAACCAAATATTTTGTTTTAGATGAAGCAGATATGATGTTTGATTATGAATTCCTATCTTTAATAGATCAAATCTTACCTGCAATGCCAAAGGCTAAGTATTTACTATTTTCAGCAACCATTCATCAAAGTATGGAACCATTTATTAAAAAATACTTTGGTGTTTATGATTTGATTGATACCTCTAAATCACATACTTTAAATATAACTTATCCTTTAATCAATATTAAATATCAAGAACGATTAGATGTCTTATCTAAACTAGTCCAAGTGATTAATCCTTATTTATGCTTTGTCTTCGTCTCTAAAAAGGAAAATCAAGAAGTGGTTTACCAAAGACTCGTTGATTTAGGTAAAGAAGTGGTAAGCATAAATTCAAATATTGGTGTTAAAAAAAGAATTAAGTTAATTGAAGATATTCTAGCTTTAAAATATCAATATGTTGTCACATCTGATTTAGCTGCTCGCGGTTTAGATTTCAAGATTTCACATGTCATCCATTATGATTTACCACATTTTTTAGAGTTCTTCCAACATAGAAGTGGTAGAACCGGACGCATGTATGAATCTGGTATGGTTATTACATTCTTAAGTGTGGATGACCATAGAAAAATTGATAAGCTCAAAAAACAAGGAATTCCTTTTGTTGATTATGTGTTAACAGATGAAAGCTTAGAGAAACAAGTGAGAAAAAAACGTGAAGTCTCCGAAGAGGAAATCAATGCTCTAAAAAAATTAAAAACGAAGAAAAAAGTAAAACCTAATTATAAAAAGAAACATGCAGAAGAAGTAAGAAAAACAAGACAAGCCATTAGGAGGAAAGAACATGCAGCTAAAAATAGGTAGTCATGTCTCAATGAGTGGTGATGAGATGTATTTGGGTTCTGTGAAGGAAGCCTTAAGTTACAATGCAAATGCTTTTATGGTATATACAGGTGCACCTCAAAACACCATTCGTAAAAAATTAAGTGATTTAAAGATTGAAGAAGCTATATCGTTTATGAAAGAAAATCATCTTTCTTTTGATAACGTTATTGTTCATGCACCATATATTATTAACCTAGGAAATCCTGACCCTGAAAAACGTGCTTTTGCCGTATCCTTTTTGACTGAAGAAGTAAAAAGAACTGCAGCAATGCAAGTAAGTCAAATCGTATTACACCCGGGGTCTGCAGTTGGTAAAGACCGTAATGAAGCGATTAAGTGGATTGCTGAAGGTGTGAAGCAAGTCATCTTAAACACAAAAGACCTTAAGGTCAAAATCGCTTTAGAAACCATGGCTGGTAAAGGCAATGAAGTCGGCAAGACCTTTGAAGAACTAAAAGAAATCATGGATTTGGTGAATGAAAGAGATCGAGTATCTGTATGCTTTGATACATGCCACACACATGATGCTGGATATGACATCAAAGAAAATTTTGATGGTGTCATTAAGCATTTTGATGAAGTGATCGGTAAAAAATATATATCAGTTTTTCATATCAATGATTCTAAAAACCCACAAGGTGCATCCAAAGATAGACATGAAAATTTCGGTTTTGGTTACTTAGGATTTGATGCATTAATCAAGGTTGTTTATCATGATGAATTCAAAGATATCCCTAAAATACTAGAAACGCCTTATGTAGATGGTCATCCACCATATAAAGAAGAAATTCTAATGATTAAAGAAAAATCATTTGATCCAGAGCTTAAAAATAAACTCCAAATCATTCAAGGATAAGACTCATATTTTTGAGTCTTTTTTATTATTTTTTGTGATAAGCATTTAAAAAAAATAAAGTTGTTCAAAAAAGCTAACTTTCGTTTATAATATTAACGTAGTTAATTAAAAGGGGTGCAAAAGATGCGTATTGAATTTGATGAAAAATTAGATTTTAGTGATGTTTTAATTAGACCTAAAAGATCCACACTATCTTCAAGAAAAGAAGTATCATTGGAAAGAGAATATACCTTTAAACATAGTGGGTATACCTGGAAAGGTGTTCCGATTATGGCAGCCAATATGGATGGTGTAGGTACCATTCCTATGGCAAAGGCTTTACAAAACCATCAACTATTTACATGTTTAGTTAAAAGCTATGGGATCGAAGATTTTAATCTTCACATGAAAGATTTAAATCCAAATCACATGGCAATTTCTACAGGTACATCTAAAAAGGATTTTGAAAATCTAAGATACACACTTGATCAACATCCAAATATTAAGTTCATATGTATCGATGTTGCAAACGGTTACTCAGAGCATTTTGGTGACTTTGTTGAAAAAGTAAGACATTTATATCCAAAGCATGTCATCATTGCAGGAAATGTTGTTACCGCCGATATGACTCAAGAACTGATCTTACGTGGCGCAGACATTGTCAAAGTGGGTATTGGACCAGGTTCTGTATGTACCACGCGTATTCAAACAGGTGTCGGTTATCCACAATTATCCGCGATTATCGAATGTGCTGATGCAGCACATGGCTTAGGTGCACATATCATCAGTGATGGTGGATGCACATGTCCAGGTGATGTCGCAAAAGCATTTGGTGGCGGTGCTGATTTTGTGATGCTTGGAGGTATGTTTGCTGGTCATGATGAAGGTGGTGGCGACATCATTACTGAATATCATGATACCCTTCAACGTGTTGAAGAAACGTTTGAAACGATTTATAAGGAAAAGAAATTTGTTGAGTTTTACGGTATGAGTTCATCAACAGCAATGATAAAGCATCATGGAGAGGTTGCTGAATATAGAAGCTCAGAAGGTAGAACGGTGAAGATTCCTTATCGTGGAAAAGTGGATACGACAATCCTAGATTTATTAGGTGGATTAAGATCTGCATGCACATATGTTGGTGCACCTACCTTAAAGCAATTTTCAAAATGTACAACATTTATTAAAGTACATCGTCAATATAATGATGTATTTGTCAATTCTAAACATTAATACGAGCACACCTTAAGGTGTGTTTTTTTTCACAAATATTTCATATAACTGGTTTGACATTGCATTTTAGTCCTTATCAATTTATAATGAGTAGTATAAGTTAACATAAAGGAATGACATACATGAAAAAAATAGGCTTTGGGATACTTATCCTTCTTTTTACAATTTTGATTCAAAGTAGAAGTATGGTTGTATTAGCTGATGAAATCGCTAATGATGCTGTTTACTTTGGATCTTATACATGCTTAATATGTCAGGAGCTTGAAAACTCAGGTGTTCTAGAGGAAATCGTAGAAGAAGGTTACACATTAAAAAAATATATGGCAGAAGATGATTATGATCTTTTTCAATCGATGTTTTCTAGATTTGCTAGAACCTATGATGTGCCTAGGGATCAAAACTTAGTGCCTATTTTATATGCTGGAAATACATATTATATTGGTTTAACAGCGATTATAAATGCTGTAGAAAGTGGCGAAATATATGAAGTTATGGATTCAACACCGCTTTTAGAACCTGTTGAACTCATTTATGGAGATATCACTTTTAGAGATTTACTTTTACTTATAGGATCTACAATTTTGTTAGGGTTTTTAGATGCATTTAATCCTTGTGCTTTAGCGATGTTACTTATGTTTTTATCTTTTTTAACGGATAAAAAACGAACAAAAACAATCGCGTGGATTTGTTTTTATTACATATTAGCTGTCTTTACAACTTATTTTATTTTAGGTACTGCATTACAGAGTGCTTTAAGTTTACTTGTGCCCTATATGCGTATCTTCTACATCATTATCATCACACTTGCATTATTGATTGCAGCACTTAATTTTCTTGATTTTTTCGCAACCAGAAGAAAAGATTATGGAAAAATAAAAAATCAATTACCAAAACGTATTTTTGTCGTGACAAGAAAACTTATGCAAGGTTTTTCTGATAAAGTCGAAACAGGTGCACATTCCATCTATTTCTCTGCCTTTTTAATCGGTGTCTTTGTCGCGATTATTGAGTTTCCATGTAGTGGACAAGCATTTGTGGCTTGGACTGCAATTGTCGTAGATCGCACAGCATATCAATTGATTTTTATGATTTTACTCTTTTTCTATGTGATGCTGTTTGTTGCACCACTCATCATTATTTCAGTCATTGGACTCAAATCAAAAAATGTGCCAGTGATCTCAAATTTTATACGTGAAAGATTAGATCTGATTAAGCTTTTGAATGCCTTGGTATTTTTAGGTGTTGCGCTTTATTATATCTTTAAGGTGTTTCTATGAAAATAAAACGTGTGCATGTTTATGATTTAAATCAAAAAGAGATTTATAAAGGACCTCTTTTAGGTTTGTCTTATGAGAAAAAAGCGATTATTGATACATGCATCCTTTTATTTGATGATGATAGTCCTTGTATCATTCATGAATCCTATGCCATACAAACACTTGCAGATGAGGTCGAAAAGATTTTACTTGAAAGAGAAGAAAAAACTTTGATAATGGATGAAACCTTGCTAAATGCATTACCCATGTTAAATAAAATATACGAAGGTTATACCTTTTTACTCGAGGTGAAAAGATGAAAACATATGATTTAGATCATGCAGCTACAACCTCTTTAGCCCCTAGTGTTTATGAAAAAATGAAGCCCTTTTTGGAATCTTCATATGGCAATCCATCATCGATGCATGAATTAGGTATTCATAATAAAAAGGTGATCAATCAAACCAAAAAAGGCATTGCAGAGTTACTGCATTGTTATTACGATGAACTTATTTTTACAGGTTCAGGGACAGAAAGTATTAATTTAGCACTCAAAGGCTATGCCTTAAGGCATCCAGATAAAAAGGAAATACTTATCACACCAATTGAACATAAAGCAACCCTTCAAGCTTCTAAATTTCTCCAAGATCAAGGCTTTAAAGTACTTTATTTAAAAATTGATGAAGAGGGATATATTGATTTATCAGACTTAAGACAAAAATTATCGCTTTCAACGCTTATGGTATCCATCATTTGGGCGAATAATGAAATAGGAACCATTCAACATCTTGAAGAAATCAGAAGAATTACAAGTTATCATCAAGTCATGCTGCATGTGGATGCAATTCAAATGATTGGGCATTACCCCATTCATCTAAAGGACTTAGATGTAGATATGATGTCATTTTCAAGTCATAAGTTTTATGGTCCTAAAGGGATTGGTTTGCTTTATAAGAAAAAGGATATAGACATTGAACCACTTATTCATGGCGGTGGACAGGAATTTGGTTTTAGATCAGGCACAGAAGCTATCCATCAAATCGTTGGCTTTTATGAAGCTTTAAAATATGTTCATAAAGATCTCCATAAAAAACAAAAAAAGCTTAATGATCAAACCAAAAAGCTATTTATGATGATAAAAAAAGATCATGATGTCATCTTAAATGGTCCTAGTTTAAATGATCAAAGATTACCAGGTTTATTATCATTATCCTTTAAACATAAAAAAGGATATGAATTGCAGTATGCACTTTCTAAACAAGGGATATATGTTTCAACAGGTAGTGCATGTTCCAATCAAGATATTGAACCCTCACATGTGATTAAAGCTTTAGAAATACCTAAGATTTATGCGGATGGCACCATTCGTTTAAGCTTAGGATATGACTTAAAAGAAGAGGATTTAAAGGAAATCAGTAGACGATTTAACATGATTTTAAGCGATTAAAAAGGACGATTTATGTCGTCCTTTTTCTATGTGTTTTTTAGAATATGCTCATAAAGCTGTTCATATTGCTTAGCCATTTTCGAAAGTGAATGATTGACATGCATCGCTTGATGAATGAGTTCTTGCCATGCATCTTGATCGTTATGATAAACATCTAACGCAAGAAGAATAGTTTCTTTAAGTTCATCAGCGTCATAGTTTTTAAATGCAAAGCCAACACCAATATTTGTAAACTTATTATAGGGTGTGACAGAATCTTTCAAGCCACCTGTTTCTCTTACCAATGGTAGTGCACCATAACGCATTGCAATCATATGGTTTAAACCACAAGGTTCAAATAAACTAGGAAGTAAGAAGATATCTGATGCTGCATATGCTTTTTGAGATAACACTGGATCAAAGCTTGGTTCATAATAAACAAGATCAGGATATTCTTGTTGAAGCTTTGTAAAATATTGTTCATAAAGCGCATCACCACTACCTATTACGACCATCGAAAACTTCTTTTCGTTTAAAAATTCAGATAAGACGGGCATTAAAAGATCAATCCCTTTTTGTCTAGCAAAACGGTGGATAAATGATATCATTGGTCTTGAGGTATCTTGATCTAAGCTTAGTGCTTTAAGAAGCGCTTTTTTATTGGCTAGCTTACCTTTTTTAGAGGTATTCATCGTATAAGTTTGATCTAAATTTTGATTTCCACTTGGATCATAGAGTTCTTGATCCAAGCCATTTAAAATACCATAAAGATCATGTTGTCTAGCACGAAGTGGTCCATCTAATGTGAATCCATAAAATCTGGTAAGAATTTCATTACGGTAATTTTCAGATACTGTATTGATCGCATTTGCACGCATGATGCCACATTTTAAGAAATTGACGCGATCTAAATGGATATATGTAAAATTTTTATGACCGAATAGTTTTTCTGTCTCTATAGGATAAGATCCTTGTTTTTCTAGATTATGAATAGATAGTAGTGTCTTCATGTGTTTAAACTTTGGATCTTGCATACGATATTTTACATCAAGAAAGAACGGGATGAGTGCTGTTTGCCAGTCATTAGCATGTAGGATGTCAGGATAATTTTTGGTTAATTTGATGTATTCGAAGATCGCAAAGTTAAAAAACGTAAATCTTGATGCATCATCTTCATAGCCATAATATTTTTTTCGACCAAAAAAATCATCATTTTCAATGAAGATATAAGGAATACCATCATGATATGTGATGTAATAGATCGCTTTTTTCTCATAATCACCCATAGTGATTGTTGCTTCACCGATTTTTTGAGTTTGAAAATGTTTTTCTTTGATGACCTCATAATAAGGTGTGATGATAGAGACTTTATGACTGAGTTTTGTTAATGCTTTAGGTAGTGCAGCAGCAACATCTGCTAGACCACCTGATTTACTAAAAGGATATGCTTCACCACTACAAAATAATATATTCATGTTTTTCACCTGCCATCATTATAACGAAACAACTTCAAAACTACAAGACAAATTCACCCTTCTTTTCTCTATTTATGGCTATTAAGCCCTCATTGACTAAAGTCAAACTCTATGATAAAATCATTTTGGTTCGAGATAACCTATTTTTATTTATAGATAAAATGGTGGAGGGTACATATGAAGCGTTTGGTTGTCGTTGGTACACAATGGGGTGATGAAGGAAAAGGTAAAATCACTGATTTTCTCGCACAAGAAGCAGATGTCGTTTGTCGATATCAAGGGGGCAATAATGCAGGTCATACTGTCATTATTGATGGCGTAAAGCATAGTCTTCATTTACTACCTTCTGGTATATTAAATCCTAATATTTTAAATGTCATGGCCAATGGTATGGTCATCAATCCTGAAGCGTTTTATCAAGAAATCTCACAATTTAATGATTTTAAGCTTGTTATATCTGATCGTGCACATGTCGTACTACCTTATCATTTAGAGTATGATAAAGCATCAGAACATCAAAAAGGTGATCAAAAAATAGGAACAACCCACAAAGGGATTGGACCAGCTTATAGAGATAAAGCAAGTCGTGTAGGCATGCGTGTATCAACATTTGTTCATCCCACACGCATGAAAGAAAAACTATTATCTTTAATTGAAGATGCGAATCGTGAATTATATGGCATGGGTTTAGGTAATCTCGATTTTCAATCGATTTACCAAAACTATCAAAAATATGCTGATTTCATGAGACCTTATGTTGCTGATACATCGATTGTCTTAAATGACATGATCAAAGAAGATAAAAAAATATTATTTGAAGGTGCTCAAGGTGTGCTACTTTGTTTAGATCATGGGACGTATCCATATGTCACATCAAGCTCTCCAACAGCTGCATCTGTGCCACTAAACACAGGGATTGCACCATGGCTTGTTGAAGGCGCGGTTGGCGTCACTAAAGCCTATACAACGCGTGTAGGAAGTGGTCCGATGCCTTCAGAGATTCATTCAAGTTTAGCAGATGATATAAGAATTAAAGGGAAAGAATTTGGGACAACGACTGGTCGTCCTAGACGTATTGGTTGGATTGATACAGTGATTCTAAATCATTCCAAGAGAGTGAGCGGTTTAACTGGGATTGCTATGACATTATTAGATGTCTTATCTGGTGTTGATACGTTAAACATATGTGTTTCTTATACACTAGATGGTAAAGAAATTCACTCTATACCCGCTGATATCCAAGATTTTGAAAGATGTACACCAAACTATATCACGATGCCTGGTTGGCATGAAGATATTACAGGTGTTAAGCATTTTGATGAACTCCCTTTAAACTGTAAAAACTACATGGAAAAAATCGAATCACTCATTGATACTAAAATCGTGATGTTTTCTGTGGGACCTGATAGACATCAAACCATCATGAAAGAAAGAGTCTTTTAGGAGGCATATATGATTTCACGTTATCAACATGAAAACTTCAAATATTTATGGAGTGATCAAAATAAATTCAATCAATTTTTAAAAGTAGAGATCGCAAACGCTTATGCATGGATGAAACATGGATTAATCAGTGAAAGTGATTATAAAAAGCTTGAAAAAACTACTTTTAAGCTAAAAGATATCGAAAAACTTGAGCTTGAAACAAAACATGATGTGATTGCTTTTACGAGAGCATGCTCCTTATCCTTAGGAGATGAGAAGAAGTATTTTCATTATGGTCTCACTTCAACAGATGTTGTAGATACTGCTCAGTCACTCATTTTAAAGGAAGTTAATGATATTTTAATCGATGATATTGATCAGTTTATGGAAGTACTAAGATACCATGCACAAACCTATAAAATGACACCTATTATGGGTAGAACCCATGGGATTCATGCTGAGATTACCTCTTTTGGTTTAAAATTCGCTTTATGGTATGACGATTTTAAACGTTTAAAAGCACAGTTTTTAGATGCTGCAAAGAACATGGAAGTGATTAAGTTATCAGGTGCTGTAGGTACCTTTAGTCAATCTGATCCAGAAATCCAAAAAAACGTTTCAAGAAAATTAAATCTCATAGAAACAAATATTGCAACACAAGTCTTACAGCGTGATCGACATGCAAATTACCTATCATCAATCGCTTTATTAGGTGCTGAATTAGAAAAGATTGCGGTAGAAATTAGACATTTATCACGTACTGAAGTTTTTGAGGTTTCTGAATATTTTGATCAAAACCAAAAAGGATCATCTGCGATGCCACATAAAAGAAATCCTGTCTCATCTGAAAATATCACCGGCTTATCAAGAGTACTTAGAGGTTATATGGTTACAGCATATGAAAATATTGCCTTATGGCATGAACGTGATATCTCACATTCATCTGCTGAAAGAATCATTTTAGCGGATGCGACATCACTCATTGACTATATGCTCAAAAGATATAAAGAGACGCTGAAAAATTTAGTTGTTTATCCAAATCATATGTTAAGAAACATCAACTTAACTCAAGGTGTGATTTTTGCACAAGGTATTTTACACAAGCTCATTGATCAAGGCTTATCAAGAGAAGAGGCATATGATCTTGTTCAAAAGTTGTCTTTTGAAGCACTTAACAAAGAAACACCTTTTAAGGATTTACTATTAAAAAATGACACGATTTTGTCATATTTAAAACATGATGATATTAATCATCAATTTGACATCACACATTACTTAAAACACGTCAATCATATCTACAAAGAAGTATTTGGGTAACATAAAATATCATAATTTCAAAGACATTTCAAAAAAGTGATAATAGATTGATATGAAAATGAAATTATGCTATAATGACTTACAGTCAAACTAGGAGGCATTATCATGGCAAGAGCAAAAAGTAAACCCGTTAAACAAGATAAATATTCATCTTTAAAACCTAAAATTCATCCATTAACGATTGCAGGGATCATTGGATTCTTTGTGGTTGTTCTTGGTCTTATTTTAGTCTTACAACCAAACGAACAAACAAGATTTTATAACGCATATATGGGCGTTGCAGTCGAAGCGAGAACTGCTGGTCTAAGTGAGAAAAACCCATTTAGTCAAGTCACTTATAATGGTGGATTATTTGATAAAGGACTTAAAGACATTTTAGAGGACGAAGAGCTTGTGATTGTATATATTGGTACACCAACATGTTCAGTCTGTGTATCACACGTTGGTGCTTTTCAAGCGTATTTTGAATCTAGAGAAGTGAATTTATTAACTGATTCCATTTACTACATCAATTCACAAGCGGATCAAACAAGTGTCATCAAACTTCAAGAATTATTTCCTGAAAGTGTAACAAATGTCACACCACAACTTATTGCATTTAAGAATGGTGAAGTGATTGAAACTTTTCAAGTACTATCAAGCACTACTGTTTCAGAAATGAACTTAAGCGTTAGAAACTTCTATAACGCAGTTAAAACACATTTTGCATAAGAGAAAAAGAAGCACACTGTGCTTTTTTTGATAAAGGAAGTTGCTATGATTGAACGTATTAAACAAACCATAAAATTGAATATTGAAACAAGCTTAAATATCACAGATGTTGTCGTAGAAGAGCCAAAAAAGGGATTTGCTGATTTAGCGATTCCACTTTTCGCTTTTGTCAAGTTATGGAAAGAAAATCCTATGGCTGTTTATAAGAAGTTTGAACCTGTTGTATCAAAAATTAAGGAAGTCAAAGACGTTGAATTCATGAACGGCTTTTTAAACATTTACCTTAAACGAGAAAGCTTCGTAGAAGAAGTTCTTAAGGAAATTCATGATACTAAAGCTGATTATGGCAAAACCACACTTGGTGAAGGTAAAGTAGTTGCTATTGATTATTCATCACCTAATATCGCAAAAAGCTTTACAGTAGGACATTTAAGATCAACGATGATTGGTAACGCAATCAAACTTATTTATCGTAAATGTGGTTATAAGGTCGTTGGTATCAATCATTTAGGTGATTGGGGTACGCAATTTGGCAAAATGATTGTTGCTTATGAATTATGGGGTAATGAAGAAGCTGTTAAAGAAAATCCAATTACTGAGCTTCAAAAGCTTTATGTTAGATTTCATGATGAAGAAAAAGAAAACCCAGAACTTGAAGATAAAGCAAGAGAAGTCTTTAGGGATTTAGAATTAGGTAACAAACATTACTTAAAATTATGGTCATGGTTTAAAGAAGAATCGATGAAGGAATTCATGCGTATGTATGATCTTCTAGGCGTTGATTTTGAATCCTTTGATGGTGAATCCTTTTATAATGATAAAATGGATGATGCCGTTAAAGAAATGGAAGAAAAAGGTATTTTAAAGGTTGATGAAGGTGCAACCATCGTTGATCTTGGAGAAAACTATCCACCAGCTTTAATTAAAAAATCAGATGGTGCAACCCTCTATGTTACTAGAGATGTTGCTGCTATATTATATCGTTATAGAACCTATCAAGCGACACACTTTATGTATGTCGTTGGTAATGAGCAACAGCTTCATTTTAAACAGCTTAAAATGGTCACAGATTTAATGGGCTATGATTTTAATGTCGAGCATGTCAATTTTGGTTTAGTCTTAGTCGATGGTAAAAAAATGTCCACACGTGGTGGTAAATCTAAACGCTTAGAAGAAGTGATTGCACAGGCTATCGATGAAGCGAAAACGCAAATTGTCGCTAAAAATCCTAACTTAAAACATAAAGATGAAGTTGCTAAAGCAGTAGGTGTTGGTGCGATTATTTTTAACGACTTAAAGAATGAAAGACATTTAGATGTAGATTTCAATTTAGCAAACATGCTTAAATTTGAAGGGCAAACAGGTCCGTATCTTCAATATTCAAGCGTACGTATTGAATCAATTTTAAAAGAACATGCTTTATCCAAAAAAGCCATTGATTTTAATTATTTCTTAGAAGATCATTACTTTGAAGTTGTCAAATTACTAGATCAATTTCCAGAAGTCATTAAAAAAGCGATGCTTACTAATAGCCCTAACTTAGTTGCTAGATACACACTAAGTCTTGCACAAAGCTTCAATTCATTTTATGGTAAACAACGCATTAATGTCGAGAATGAAGCGCATAAAGAAGCTAATTTATACTTTATAAAAGCGATTCAAATCGTGATTAATGAAGGTTTAAGACTTTTAGGTATGACAGCACTTAAAGAAATGTAAAAGTGCTTGATTGAAAAAACTATTCATGATATCATTATCTTGCGTCTTGCAAGATAGTTTTCCCCGCGTGATGAAATTGGTAGACGTGCCAGACTCAAAATCTGGTGGATGAATAATCCGTGCTGGTTCGAGCCCGGCCGCGGGGACCAATGCATAATTTATAGAGATGTCTTTTTATAGGCATCTTTTTTTTTTTTAAAAGTACAGCAAAAAGAACGTATGATTTTTCTAAACCAACATAACGAGGATAAAAAAATAAAAAAACTATCCTCTAAGTCTTGGCGTGACTAAATGCTTGTGATATGATATATTCAAGGATAAAAATTATGATAAATTAGTCACGAGGTGTTCATATGAATAAATTACCTTTTAGTATCAATCTAAACAAAGTTGAAATACTGAAACAATTAAGTATAGCGAATCATCATATTGGTGAGCTAAAAGGCATCTTAAAATTGTTGCCTAATCCAGATGTGGTTTTAAGTTTGATTAATCTAAGTGAATCAAAAGACTCTTCTGCAATAGAAAACATCATCACAACGTATGATGAAATTTTCAAAGAAATTGTTTCTAAAGTACCATTAGGTGGAAAACCAAAAGAAGTCATCAATTATAAGAAAGCGATAGGTTATGGATTAGAGCTTATTAAACAAAAAGAATTTATAAGTACAAATATCCTTGTAGAGATTCAAAATATCATTGAGCCAAACAAAGGTGGTATAAGAAAGCTGCCAGGAACTGTAATTATGAACGATAAAAACAATAAAATTGTACATACACCACCTCAAGATGAAACCGAGATTAGAGACTTAATGCAAAATTTAGAAATATTTATTAATGATAATGAGGACTATGATCCACTTATTCAATTAGCGCTCATTCATTTTCAGTTTGAAAGTATCCACCCATTTTATGACGGGAATGGGAGAACCGGAAGAATATTAAATAATTTATATTTAGTTTTAAAAGAAAAAATTCAACAGCCTATTTTATACTTAAGTAAATATATTATTGAGCATAAAGACAAATATTATGAACTATTAAGAAAATGTAATGAAAATCTTATTTATATTGAAGATTTTGTTATGTATATATTAAAAGGTATTTCTGAGACATCTAAACATACAGTTAATCTAATTTTAAGAATTAATCAATCCATTGAACACACAAAAGATGAAATGAGAAAGAGACTTCCTGACATTTATAGCTATGAGATAGTTGAACATTTATTTTCTCATATGTATACAAAGAATGAATTCTTTAGAGATGATATTGGTATTTCAAGAGCAACAGCAACAAAATATTTAAAATTACTTGTGAAAGAAGGTTTTATTGTCTCTGAACAAGTGGGTAAGGAAGTCATTTATAAGAATATCCAATTACTAAATCTTGTAAAAGATTAAATGCAAATTTGGAGGAATAGCCCATGAAAAAAGGATATAGTGTTTTTGGTAAGGCATATGAAGTCATGTTTCGTAGCGATCTACACGATGAAGACTCTATTGATCACTATATATTAAGAAATATGATTCTTTTAGATAAAGATTCAAAATCTTTCTTATATAAAAAGCCACGACAAATATCAGATGACATAAAATTTCATGAACTCTATGAATTTTCAAAGCAATTTGAAGGAAGCGATACTCTAGATACAATTAAAAATATATCAAAACTTCTTTACAAAATTGTAGAGGGCTTTGATGTGCCATTTGAAGATATGATATTTGGTGGTAAAGAAAAAGAAATCATAAAAAGAGGCACAGATTGGTGCACAGATATTTCTAGGGTTGGCGCAGCGCTTTTACAGTGTTTGAAAATTCCGAGTCGAATTGTTGTTTTAGTTAACAATAATGTTGCATATAACGGTCACCAAGTTGTAGAAGCCTATATCGATGGCAAGTATATGATGTGTGATTTTTTATATGGTGTTGTTGGAAAAATTAACACTATTTACTCGGTCCATGATCTTCTTAATAAACCAGAACTAATTAAAAATGTATATCAATCTCATGTTAAAGAAAATTCGCAATTAGATTATATATCAGGATTATATAACTTAGCTGCAATCAGCGAATATGATATTACTAAAAACTACAACTATACTATTTCTAGTCCTAATGAATATTACCTTAGATTGATGAAATTGAAACTAAATGGTCAGTGGCAAATGGAAGAAGCAAACTAACAAGAAAAAGCAACACACAATATTTTAGGGTGAAACTCCGTAATGTATACATCAAAATCGGGTAAAACTCCATCATAAAGACACAACATAACATGTCAAAGATGCTTTTTCTATTAAAGCGTCTTTTTTATCATATAATTAACATAATATTCAATATGAGGAGTTATTATGGGAAAGGCAATTGGTATCGGTGGTGTGTTTATTCATTTTAATGGTGACTCAAAAGAGTTATTTGATTTTTATCTAATCGTTTCAGAAAACTCCCTCTTCAAAGAATTAAGTGGGAGATGAATGAAACCAACTTTTTTCTTTAAAATATCTATAATTAACATGCCCTCGTATATCATTAAATGATATAAT
>ERZ869909.131-NODE-131-length-112366-cov-27.572398_pt1 | contig 112366 bp, 87 predicted proteins | sample MGYA00520892_ERZ869909 | MGnify/ENA primary metagenome ERZ869909 (study PRJEB32215, sample SAMEA104723947) | bioreactor metagenome | biome: bioreactor; feature: anaerobic bioreactor; material: water | place: China | collected 2015-03-12 ... | reverse complement strand
ATCACATTTAGTGCGGGTGCGAATATGCAAAACAGTTGGGCTACCATTGCAAAAGTAAGCGTTGCCGGTCATGCCAACATTTACCACGGTTCTTACAACATTGCTGAATTGATCCTGAACAGCACGGCCACTATCCACCAGGGCGGTAATACTTTTGGTTCAGTACAAATGAAAGGCAATGCCACGGTAAACGGCAACAACGAGTTTGGCACGCTTGAGCTTTGGCCTGGGAAAACCTATACGTTCCAGAGTGGGGTGACACAAACCTTTACCGGCAATCTGATAGCCAACGGAACCTGCAGCGAGGGCATTACCATCCAGGCTTCTTCAGCAGGAACGCGGGCTAACTTTTCAAAAGCCAGCGGAACTGTTACCATTAACCGCGTGAACCTGAAGGATAACAATGCCACAGGCGGGGCAACATTTGTTGCCAACAACTGCAACGACCTCGGCAATAACCTGGGCTGGACCATCAATGCTTTGGCAGGCCAGGATCTTTACTGGATCGGCAATGCCGGCAACTGGGACGATGGCAGCCATTGGTCTCTTACGAGCGGCGGGGAGCCGTCATATTGCACTCCCACCAAACTTGACAACTTATATTTTGATTCCAATTCTTTCACCTCTCCGGGCCAGGTAGTTTTAGTCAATGTCGCGAATGCTGAGTGCACTGATTTAGATTGGACAGGTGTTACAAACAATCCGGCATTTTCTGCGGTTTCAAACAGCTATAACCTGAAAATCTATGGATCGCTCGTTTTGAGTCCGGGCATGAGCTTTTCTTTCACCGGCCCCACTTATTTTGAAGGAGAAGGCTCTGCAAAATCAACCTATGTAATTGACATGGCAGGCAAGAATTTCAGCAACCATGTGTATTTTAATGGCGAAGGAGGATCCTGGACTCTTGCAGATGAATTCAAACTCGGCAACTTTGACCTGTACCTGAACAAAGGCACCCTGAACACCAACGGAAAAAGTGTTACATGCCGCCGCTTCATATCCACCACCAGTGATACCCGTGCGCTGAACATGGGTGCGTCCCTGTTTAGTCTTGGTTCGAACTCAAACCAGGCTTGGTATGTAAGTGGATCAAACATGAGTATTATTCCCGGAACTTCAGAAATCAGCTTCGCAAGCGCCGGTGCCGGTTTATGGAGTCAGACCCCGACAGCCCTGAACTTTAACGATGTAACTTTTGAAGGCACAACAGGGGTATCTTCGATCTCAGGGTCAGCAGTATTTGGTACGGTTTTATTTGCCGGAAACGGAACCATCAACGGCGACCATATCTATAATACATTGATTTTCTCACCGGGTAAAAGCTATACGCTTGAATCGGGCAAAACCCAGGCCATTATCAGTAATTTCCACGCCTGGGTAAACGACGGAAGCCAAATCTATATGCAGGCTTCTTCAACCGGTTCGCAGGCAACCATCTCAAAGGTCTCAGGAACGGTTTGGGCCAACCGCGCACAATTAAAGGACATGAAAGCCACCGGTGGCGCCACTTTCAATGTTTACAACGGAACCGACCTGGGAAATAATACAGGCTGGAATTTCCTGGATCCCACCTATTATGATCAGGAAGAGAATATTACAATCGGGCTTGATGAAGCAGAATGCCTCGAGGCTACCGAAATAATCACTGTGGGCGGCGATGGTAAAACTTTTGTGGTGCAGAATGGAGGGGAAGCCAGGCTGATTGCCGGATACATCGTGCGTATGCTGCCGGGAGTCAGGGTACATAGCGGTGGAAAACTGCATGCCAGGATTTCGCAATATGGCGAGTTCTGTGCACCTGAAGCGAGTATGCTGGCTGCACTTGAAGAAGAAAGCCCAGAAATCCTGGTTGAACTGGAGGATGCTGATGAATTCATCATTTATCCGAACCCAACGACGGGCTGGTTTAAGGTTCAAGGTTCAAAGTTCAAAGTTGAAAAAAGCAGGATTGAGATTCTCGATATAAATGGAAAGGCTATGTTATTCTTGAACCTTGAACCCGGAACCTTGAACCTTGAACTTGACATTAGCCACCTGCCGGCCGGGGTTTATTTCTGCAGGATTCAAAACAACGAACAGATAATCACCAGGAAACTCATCAAACTGTAAGGCCTGACCCCGTCAGGGATCAAAACCCTGACGGGGTTAATTCAAACAACATGCAACGCATCATTATCATTGACGATACAAACTGTAAATCAGTGCTGGAGGATTTTCTAAAAATGCTCAGGCAGCATGTTCAGTACGATGTCAGCATCGGCGACGATTCTCTGCACAAGCAATTGCTGTTGGAGTGTATTAAGGAAATACCGGATCAGAAGAAAATCACTGTCAAATCGGAAGGAAATATTTACCTCATAAGCAGCCGGAATATCACCAGGATTGAGGCTTTCAATGAAGAGTCTGTCCTATTTCTGAACAATCATAAACCGATGCAGACCAATGATAGTATTGATTATTGGACTGAAAAGTTCAGTGACCAGGGTTTTATCAAGGTTCATCAGAACCATACAGTGAATATTCATGAGATTGTAAAGGTTCAACTTGGCGAAAAGCCTTTTATGATACTTTCAAATGGAGATAAAATCCCTGTTGACATGGCTGGCCAACATCAGATTGCATCCAATATTGAAGAAATGCTTTGATTGTGGTTATTAATTCCTTTTTCAATTGGCCATGTTAGTTAGTGCCAGTGCTGCGTGATGGCCTGGAAGGAAAAACAACCTGTAGCTTATCATTTATACCATTTTTGCTAATTTTGGCGCTCATTCAACTAACAAAAGATTATGAACGGAAGCATAGCTATATTATGTGGTGGCGGACCCGCCCCGGGTATCAATACAGTGATAGGAACGGTGGCCAAAGTTTTTCTGAAAAACGGTTATCGCGTGCTGGGGGTGCATGAAGGGTACAAAACAATCTTCAGTCCGAACCCAAATTTTCAGGAAATTGATTTTCCGATGGCCGATAAAATTTATAACCAGGGTGGATCGGCTTTGCAGATGAGCAGGTACAAACCAAGAGACACGGAGTTTAACATTGACTTTTTTGTTAAACACGATGTGAAACTACTGGTTACCATCGGAGGTGACGATACTGCTTCAACCGCTAACCGTATTTCCAGGTTCCTTGAAACCCATAATATTAAAATCCAGAACATCCACGTACCCAAAACCATTGACAATGATCTTCCGTTGCCCGAGGGTCAGCCTACATTTGGCTATCAGAGCGCCAAGCAGGAAGGCGTAAGGATTGCAACCACGGTGTATGAGGATGCACGAACCAGCGGAAACTGGTTTATCGTTTCAGCAATGGGTCGCGAAGCAGGCCATCTTGCTTTCGCCATCGGCGCATCATGTCATTATCCGATGATCATTATTCCTGAGATGTTCAACAAAGTGAGCATCACTTTCGATCGCATCATCCGCCTGATCATTTCGGCAATACTAAAACGAAAAGTACTGGGACTGCCCTATGGTGTTGCAATTGTAAGCGAAGGCGTTTTTCATTTTATGACCGACGACGAGATCAAGGGAACCGGCATACAATTCACTTTCGACGATCATGGCCATCCTGAATTGGGCAATGTAAGCAAGGCCCATATTTTCAACATCTTACTCCAACACAAACTGAAAGCAATTAAACTGGATGTGAAAAGCCGCCCGGTGGAACTGGGTTATGAATTACGCTGCGTAAGACCCATTGCCTTTGACCTGTTGTATTGCGCCATGCTTGCACTTGGAGTGAAAAAACTCTTTGACGAGGGCCATACCGCCTGCATGGTTACTTCGGATCATACAGGCGAGATAAAGCCATTGTTCCTTAAAGATGTAACCAACGAGCAAGGTAAGGTTCAGCCACGCCTTGTTAATATGGACGGCCCCAAAACAAAACTTGTTTTTGATAACAACCTCCAGTTCATCAGCAAATCCGACTACGAAGCCGCCGGAAAATTTGTTACCAATCCTGCTGAGTTTGATTTTATGCGGATATTAAACTGGGAATAGGTTCAGGCGCTTAAATTTTTAACTTGCCAACATGATGTCGATTCTTTTGTGATGCAGTGATGCAGTGATGCAGTGATACGTTAGAAGGGTTTTGGATTTTTTTGAGTTTTGAGCTTTGGATTTATTTTGGATTTTTTAATGTTATCAACCCTCCTATCGGCGAGGCAAGCTTTTCCCCGAAGGGCTTTTTTCTGGCACGGAGAAACATAGAATCTTATCCACCAGCACCTTAGCCAGCTTTACCGCAGATTCATGCGACCAGCCGGCGATATGCGGGCTCAGAACCACCCGATCGCTTTGGGCAAGGTATTGAAAATCCTCAGGAGTTGATTCGAGGTTTTCGAGGGTATTCTTTTCGTATTCAATTACATCAAGGGCTGCCCCAAGCACCTTGCCTTCTTTCATTTTCTGAACCAGATCAGCTGTTTTTACAACCCGCCCGCGAGAGGTGTTTATTAGCCGGATTGGTTTCGCAAAGCAATCCAGATAATCCGCATTAACCAGGTAGTCGGTTTCAACAGTAAGGGGTACATGCAGGCTCAGAATATCCGTATCGCGGAAGAGGGTTTCCATATCGCTTTCTTCAACAAAATTATCGGAGTAGGCTGTTTTATATTTGTCGTATGCAATAACGCGAACCCCAAACCCGGAAAGCCGCCTGGCAAAAGCGCTCCCCATGTTACCATAGCCAATGATGCCAATGGTTTTACCCATGATTTCCACGCCCCTGTTTTCTTCGCGCTTCCACAAGCCTTTGCGAACCTGACTGTCAGCTCTGAGCATATGGTTCATCATTGCAAGCAACATTCCTACAGTATGCTCTGCCAGGGCGTCGCGGTTGCCTTCGGGAGCACTCAGGCACGCAATTCCTTGCGATTCGGCATAGGCTGTATCTATGTTTTCCATTCCTGCGCCAACACGGCCAATAAATTTAAGATTGACCGCTTTTTCGAGTATCTGTTTGTCGAGGCTGATGCCACTGCGAATGATAATCCCGGTATATTCATGAATGATGCTGCAATAGTCCGGGTAAGTGAATCCCGGATGGTGTTCGCACCGAAAGCCTGCCTTTTCCAGACTTTCAGGAAGATACGGATGAGTGGTGTCAACAAACAAAACTTTAATCATATAGGTTGCTGCAATAAAAGTGAAACAAAGCAGAGAAACAAAAGGCAAATTTCCTGATTTTCTGCCACATTTTACTTAAAATCTTATCTTTGCCAGCGTTTTTCAAAAAAGAGAGCCGGTAATGTGGGCTTTAATGGGAACAAGTTAATTCTTCTGCATGTTTCAATTTCTCGTTCGCGTAATTCTTCGCTACAGGCTGATAAACCTGATCGTGATCGGCGTGCTTGCGCTATTCATGATATACATGACAACAGGCGTAAAGCTTTCATACGAAATGGCGCAGATGCTTCCCGAAGGCCATCCCACCCAGGAGGCATATCGTAACTTCAAAAAAGTATTTGGCGAGGACGGCAGCGTGCTCTTCATTGGCATCAAAGATCCTGAATTATTCCAGCTTGACAAGTTCCGGGCATGGTATGATCTCACCTGGAAAATGAAATCCATTGACGGGGTGCAGGAAGTAATTTCCAATGCACACATTTTTAATGTCATTAAAAACGACAGCCTGCAACGCTACGATTTCAATCCGGTTATCAGCGATTTCCCTGAAACCCAGGCCGGACTGGACTCTCTAAAGAACCTGATATATAATCTGCCTTTTTACGAAGGCTTGCTGTTCAATTCCGAAACCGGAGCCACTTTAATGGCCATCACTCTTGACAGGGAAATGCTCAATACCAAAGGACGTTTGGTTGTAACTGCCGAAATTGACGAAGCCGCCAGGTTGTTTACCGAGCAAACGGGTATTAAAACCCATCTTTCCGGTCTGCCTTTTATCAGAACCACCATCATGAAAAAGGTGCAGGCAGAACTCAAATTGTTTCTCGTTCTTTCAATGCTGATCGCATCCATAGCTTTGTTTGTATTCTTCCGATCCTTTAAAGCGGTTGTGTTTCCAATGCTCATTGTAATCATTACAGTTGGCATAGCATTGGGTATGATGGTATTATTCGGTTATGAAATTACGATCCTTACCGGCATTCTGCCACCCTTGCTCATAATCATAGGCGTGGAAAACTGTATCTTCCTGTTAAACAAATTCCACCATGAATACAGGGCGCACGGAAACAAAGTCAAAGCCCTGTCGCGCATGCTTCACCGGGTTGGAAATGCCACTTTTCTTACCAACCTGACTACCGCTACCGGTTTTGCTGCCTTCACCCTCACAGGAAACAGGATTCTGGTTGAGTTCGGGATCATTGCTGCCATCAACATCATGGTTGTTTTCCTGCTCACACTTATCCTTATCCCCATTTTCTTCAGTTATCTTAAACCACCCAAGGTTCGCCATATACGGCATCTGAATAACAAATTCACCATCAGCATCCTTGAAAAAATCGTTTATGTGGTGCTGAACCACAGAAAAAAAGTATATCTGATTTCCACAATCATCGCCGTGGTGGGAATAATCGGAATCACGCGCCTGGAAACCTCCGGCAATGTGGTTGACGACATCCCGCACAAAGACAGGATGTACCAGGATTTGTTATTCTTTGAAAGCGAATTCCGCGGTGTACTTCCATTTGAGATTCAGATTGATACACACAAAAAGCGTGGCGTGACCCAATTAGCCACCATACGCAAGATTGATCAGTTGCAGGATACCCTGGCTTCCTACCCCGAGTTCTCTTCTCCTCTCTCGGTTGCCGAGGTGACAAAATTTTTACGCCAGGCATTTTACAACGGGAATGTTGCCATGTATGGGCTCCCCACCCAGCAGGAACAAAGCTTTATCCTGCGCTATGTACCCGGTATGGATACCGAACGCCGCACCCTGATGAATTCCTTCATGGACAACGAAATGCAGGTTACGCGTATCAGTGTGCAAATGGCAAACATCGGAACCCGCGATATACAGCAACTAAAAGACGATCTTCAGCCAAAGATTGATGCCATCTTCCCGCCCGATCAATACGAAGTAACCCTCACAGGAACCAGCATTGTTTTCCTGAAAGGAACCGATTATCTTGTCCGGAACCTGCTCACAAGCCTGATTATTGCAATCATAGCCATCACACTTTTGATGACCATGCTTTTCACCTCCTTTAAAATGGTAACCATCTCAATGGTTCCCAACCTGTTGCCACAGATTCTTACTGCCGCCATGATGGGTTACCTTGCCATCAACATTAAACCATCAACCATTCTTATTTTCAGTATTGCGCTGGGGATTTCCGTTGACAATGCCATCCACTTTCTTTCACGCTACCGCATGGAATTAAAAATTACAAACTGGAACATTGGCAGTTCGGTGATTTCGGCATTACGTGAAACAGGTTTCAGCATGATCTATTCATCAATCGTTCTTTTCTTCGGTTTTGCAATTTTTACATTATCCACTTTTGGTGGAACTGAGGCCATGGGCTTCCTTATCTCATTTACACTGCTAATTGCTGTACTTTCAAATCTCTTTGTGTTGCCTTCCCTGTTGCTCAGCCTCGACAAACGGGTTACCACCCGGAATTTTGAAGAGCCCATTATTGAAATTTTTGAAGAAGACGATTCAAATAATGGCAAATCCATACCGGCATCTGGTTAATCTTTAACCATATAACTTTTCTATTTCTTAGTATTAATCAGATTTCATTACTTAGCGGGATAACATCCATGAAACAAAAAAAACCAATCCTTTTTGCCGTACTGATCATTTTGTTCCTGCAGTCATTTTCAGCGGAACCAATTCTCATTTCTTCCATTCCCGGAACAGCCAATAATCTGAAAGTAACAGGAAGCATAGGTTATTATGCGGTAAACAACGGGCTCCTCATCATGGATGAAGGTTACCCTGACTCACCAGTTATGCAGTCGTTTCTTGAGCTGCCCGATGCCTGCCGTTATATTGACATTCAAAACAATTATGCATACCTCACCGCAGGCATTCACGGCTTGTTCATTATTAACATCAGCAACCCGCAAAAGCCAATTGTGGAAGGCAATTACCGTTTCGACAACATTACCAATGCCTATTCGCTGGTTGTGATCGGATCCTACGCTTACATTGCATACGGCATGGCCGGTGTCAGAGTGGTTGATGTTTCAAATCCTTCCAATCCGGTTGAAGTTGGCCATTATTTGCCTTCTGATCCCGATATTTTCAGCCAGATCATTTTTACAGGCAGCTACCTGGTTTCAAATATTGGCAACAAGCTCTATTTTTTCAACATTTCAAACCCCATCGTTCCTGAGTTCTTAACAACTAAAACCGTGTATGGCAGCATCAGCGATATGGCTGTACTGCCCAACAAGCTTCTTACCCTTACCAATTTCAGCGATGGTTCCAACTTTTTTTACGGACTTATCAGTTACGACATCAGCAATATCTATTCAATTCCTCAGATATCGCAATACAATACAGGCGCGTATGCCTATAAATTAAGAATGGATGCTAATCATGCATATATAGGCAACGGAACTCTGGGCATAACGGTTTTGCAGATTGATGCCCTGGGGCAAATCACCTATACTGGTTCGCTGGGTGGCTTTTCAGCGCCTGTAAGGCTGGCATTGGTTCAGGATGGTGTTGCCCGGGTAACTGGCGAAAAAATCGGCATCCATTATCTGAATGTACCCATACCGGCGGTTTTTGAACCTTTGGCAACATTTCCGCTTCTTTTTGATTGCCGCGACGTGGTTGTAAACGGCAACCATGCATACATTGCCGATGGCCGTAACGGAATAGCCGTTATTGATATCAGCAATCCTTACCTCCCCGAAATTCTCGGACATGCCCCCAATACCGGAAATGGCCTTGCCATCGCATTAAACGGCAATCATGCCTATATAGCCGATGGGCAAACCGGAGTCATGGAATACAATGTTTCCAATCCGGGTCAGCCCTTACAATCCGGAACGGTTCAAACTGCCAACTGGGCACAGGACATTGTTATACGCAACAGTATTGGCTATGTAGCGGTTGATGTGAGCGGAATCCAGCTTCTCAACCTTGCCATTCCCGGCCTGCCTTCTATTGCCGGACCGGCATTTAATCTTTCCGGCACTTCCTACGGAATAACCCTTTCAGGCGATTATGCCATTACAGCCTCCGGCGGGGCCGGAATTCACCTTGTGGATGTAAGCAATCCATCTTCGCTGTCGCTGACCGGCACTTACAACACCCCTGGAAGCGCTTACGACGTATTCGTGGCAGGCACACTGGCATATGTTGCCGATGCACAGGGAGGCCTGATCGTGGTAGACATCCAGAATCCAGCCTCGCCCTTCGGATTGGGCCAAAGCACTTTACCTGCCAATGCTCGCAGGGTACGCGTTCTTGACAACAAAGCCTATGTGGCCGACTGGAACAGCGGCATAATGGTTTTTGATGTAAGCGATGCCACAAATATAAGCCTGCTGGCTGAGGCAAATGTAAGCGGAACTGCACACAACCTGCATGTTGATGCATACCATATTATGGTGGCAGCCGGAAACGGTGGCTTTAAAATTTACCAGCATCAATGGGTTGGAATAAATGAAAAAGCAAGGGCCACACACCAAACCATTGAAACCATGCCCAATCCGTCAAACGGCAATTTTCAGTTGCTGATCACGGCAGAAAATCAGCAAATGGCTTCATTGTCGGTAACCAATTTCCTGGGGCAGGAAGTTTGCCCGCCTCAGACCATCATGGTCAATACAGGAAAAACCCTGATCGAAAGCAACAGTTTGCTGTCTAATCCGGGCAAAGGTACTTACCTGATCAAGGTTACCGGAGAAAGTATTAACCTTGTAACCAAAGTTGTTATAAATTAGTTCTAACTTTGAGGATCAATATTTAATCATACCCTATGAAAGGAATTATTCTGGCCGGAGGTGCAGGCACCAGGCTTCATCCCCTTACACTGGCTATCAGCAAACAACTGATGCCCATTTACGACAAACCCATGATCTACTATCCGCTTTCGGTGATGATGATGGCCGGAATGCGTGAAATACTGATTATCTCAACCCCTCAGGATCTGCCGCATTTCGAGCGTTTGCTGGGCGATGGTAAAAATCTTGGCTGCTCATTTTCCTATGCAAAACAGGAAGTACCAAATGGCCTGGCACAGGCATTTGTGATCGGCGAATCATTTATTGGAAAAGATAAGGCTGCCCTTGTTTTGGGCGACAATATCTTCTACAGCACAGGACTGGCAAAACTGCTTCAGCAAAATAATGACCCGGATGGCGGAGTGATATTTGCTTATCATGTTTCAGATCCGGAGCGCTATGGCGTTGTTGAGTTCGATAAAAACATGAAAGCCATCTCCATTGAGGAAAAACCCAAACAGCCAAAGTCCAATTATGCCGTTCCGGGATTGTACTTTTACGACAACACGGTAGTTGAGATCGCAAAAAACCTGAAACCAAGCGCCCGTGGCGAATATGAGATCACCGATGTGAACAAGGAATACCTGAAGATGGGCAAACTCAAAGTAGGTATGCTGAGCCGCGGAACGGCCTGGCTGGATACCGGCACTTTTGCATCCTTGATTCAGGCTTCGCAATTTGTTCAGGTGATAGAAGAACGCCAGGGGCTGAAGATCGGTTGCATTGAGGAGATAGCCTACCGCATGGGGTTTATCAATGCCGCTCAGCTTGAAGCCCTCGCACAGCCGTTGCTTAAAAGTGGGTATGGGGAGTATTTGATGGAAATATTGAAAAGTTAAGTCCTGAAGCTCAAAACTCAAAATCCAAAATCCAAAATAAATCCAAAAATAATAAAACCCAAAAGGGGATATGAATAACAGCAAGCCATATGATCTGAGAGAGAGGTTGTTTCTGTTTGCTAAAAGAACCCTGGAAATATGCAAAATCATCCCCAATTATCCTGAATGTAACCGGATCAGAGGTCAACTGGGAGGTGCAGGCACATCTATTGGTGCGAACTTTGAGGAAGCAGACGGAACACTAACAAAAAAGGATTTCGTTAATAAAATTGCAAATGCAAGAAAAGAAGCCAAGGAGGCCAGGTTCTGTCTAAAATTAATCAGTGGCACATACATAGAAGCTGCTGAAATAGCTGAAGACATCCGTGAGTCAGAAGAAATAATAAACATATTAAGCAGCATTATCATCAAATCAACTGCAAACAAAAGAAGTTGATCAATTGGATTTTGATCCGTGATAATTGCTATTGGGATTGGGATTTCTTTTAGACTTGCCACACCGCAGGATTTTGAGCTTCGGATTTGGGATTTATTTTGGATTTTGATTATTGAACTTGGGATTTATCTGGAGCCTGCCTCGCCAGCAAACGTATTTTGATCTTTGAATTTGGGATTTATTTTGGATTTTGATTTTTGGATCTGGGATTTCTTTGGCCCTTTAGCTTCAAACCTAACCCTCTAAACAATAGTTTCAATGAACCTCAAGCGATATCAGGAACAAATAGAAAATGTCATCGCCACCATACCTTATCCAGCGCAGCCGGCTGAATTGTATGAACCCATCAGCTATACACTTTCCAATGCAGGCAAGCGTTTGCGACCGGTAATTTCAATGATGGCCTGCGACCTGGTTGACGGCGATTGTGCCGATGCAATACATCCGGCAGTAAGCCTCGAAATGTTGCATAATTTTACCCTCATCCACGATGATATCATGGACCAGGCTCCACTGCGCCGGGGTAGGGAAACCGTTTACCGTAAATGGAATCCGAATATTGCCATCCTTTCGGGGGATACGCTTTTTGCCATGGCCTACGATTACCTCATACGCACCGATCCCAAAATCCTTCCGCAACTGCTGCATGCTTTCAACCGAATAGCCATCCAGGTGTGCGAAGGACAGCAAATGGATATGAATTTTGAAACACGGAACGATGTCAGCATTGACGAGTATATTGAAATGATCAGGCTGAAAACTGCGGTTTTCTTTGGTGGCTGTATCCAGATCGGCGCCATTACGGGCGGCGCTGAAAAAAGCCAGATTGACCTGCTTTACGATTATGGCGAAAAATTAGGCATAGCATTTCAATTGCAGGACGACATACTGGATGCGTTTGGTTCGGAAAAAGAAATTGGCAAAAAACAGGGCGGTGATATTGTAGCTAACAAAAAAACCTTCCTTTACCTCAAAGCCCTTGCGCTGGCTGATGAAGAAACCGGTTTGAAATTACGCAAACTTTTTTCAGAACCTGTGGAAGATGAAGACCGCAAAATTTTTAAGGCGCTTCAGATTTTTGATAAACTGGGTGTTCGCCGCCATGCTGAAGCCGTCATGGAGCAATACTACCAGGCCGCCATGCAAAGCCTTGATAAAGTAAAAGCCGATCCGGCCAAAAAGGAAATTTTCAGGGAGTTTGGGGTGAGGCTGATGAAGAGGGATCGGTGAGAGGCGGAGGCGAAGGCGGAGGCGAAGGTTGAGGGAAAGGACAAGGTTGGTTGAAACCGGATTTTTTTGGATCACCACTCCAAAAAAACCTGATATTTTTGGAATCACACTCCAAAATTATCCCGAAACCTTAAAAACCGAAATCGAAAAACCGAAATAAAAAGGTTCTATTACTCAACGTGGTTTATAAAGTTTATGAGGTTTATAAGGTTTATGGGTTTAGGTTCACAATTCAAATGTTCGAATGTTCAATTGTTCAAAAACCAAAATCCGAAATCCGCAACCGAAAATCTAAAATCAAAAATCACCTTGCTTCTCCAATTCCATCTGCAATTCCTCCCAGCGTTCCATCTCCTTCTCAAGGTTGGCTTTAAGCAGGTTATAACGTTTGTATGTTTCAGCATCGTTAAGCACTTCTTTGTAACGAACCGGATCGGCAAGCATTTCGTCAAAACGTGAAATTTCCTGTTCCATCTGTGCAATGTCTGCTTCCGATTTCTCAACCTGGCTGCGGAGTTTTCGTAACATTTTTTCGCGGTTTTTGCGCTCTTCCCATTGCAGTTTTGAATCCGAAACCTGGTTTTTTGAACCCTGCGAACGGTTCAGGTTGTTGGCTTGCTCCAGCGCTTTCAGCGATTCCAGCTTGCGGGCCTGAAGGAAATCATACACGTCGCCAAGGTATTCGCGGATGCCACGGTTCTTGAATTCAAAAACTTTGTTGGTGAGGCCCTGAAGAAAATCGCGGTCGTGCGAAACGATGATCAGCGTACCGGTGTATTGCATCAGGGCGCTTTTCAGGATGTCTTTCGAAACCATGTCGAGGTGGTTGGTAGGCTCATCAAGCACCAGCAGGTTCACAGGCTTAAGAAGCAAAAGCGCTATGGCCAGCCTGGCCTTTTCACCGCCTGAAAGCACTTTCACTTTTTTATCAATATCATCATTGCTAAACAGAAAGCTGCCCAGCAATCCACGGACTTTTGGCCGCATATCGCCTACGGCAACATCGTCAATGGTTTGGAAAACCGTTTTCTCTCCGTCAAGCAGTTCAGTTTGGTTTTGTGCGTAATATCCGATATGCGAATTGTAACCTATCTCCAGTTTCCCCGTATGATCCAGCACACCAGCTATGATTTTGGAAAGCGTGGTCTTGCCTTCTCCGTTCCGCCCTACAAAAGCAACAAAATCATTCCGGAGTATTGCAAAATTCAGATTTTTCAAAATCTCCCTGTCACCATAGGATTTATTAAGTTCAGTGGCTTCGACCACTACTTTTCCCGATCGCGGAGCAGGGGGAAACCTAAGCCGGATGGCGGAATTATCGGTTTCTTCCAGCTCAATCATTTCCATTTTTTCCAGCATCTTCACCCTCGACTGGACTTGTCGCGCTTTGGTATTCTTATACCTGAACCTCTCAATAAACCTTTCAATCTGAGCCACATGCCGTTGCTGATTATTAAGGGCGGCAATCTGTAGTTCGCGTTGCTGCTGCCGCAATTCCACATAACCCGAGTAGCTGGTAGTGAAATCGTATATTTTCCCCAGCGAGATTTCAATGGTGCGGTTCGTAACTGCATCAAGGAATGCGCGGTCGTGTGAAACCAGGATTACCGCACCATGGTAATCCCGCAAAAAGCTCTCAAGCCATTGTATGGATTCGATATCTAAGTGGTTGGTGGGCTCGTCAAGCAGAAGCAGATCGGGTTTTTGGAGAAGGATTTTTGCCAGTTCCACGCGCATTTGCCAGCCGCTGCTAAACTCTTTCAAAGGCCGCTTGAAATCTTCCGGTTTGAAGCCCAAACCAAGCAGCACTTTTTCAGTATCGGCCTCGCGGGTTTGACCACCAATCAGATGATAGCGGTCGTTAGCCTCGTTCAAACCAACGATGAGGTTATGATAGGATTTACTGTTGTAATCCTCGCGCTTCGAGATTTCTTCTGTAAGCTGATGTATCCTTGTTTCCAGGTCAAGGGCTTCTTTAAATGCGGTAAGCGCCTCATCAAAAACACCGGCTTGGCTTCCTGTTTCCAGTTCCTGTGGAAGGTATCCGGTGGTCTTGCCATTGGGGATAACAACCGCTCCCTTTTCCGGCTCCATTTCTTTGACAACTACCCGCATCAAAGTTGTTTTGCCGGCGCCGTTGCGGCCAACCAGGCCGATGCGATCCTTTTCATTGATCAGAAAGGACACATCATTAAACACATATGTGCCTGTAAAATGAACAGATAAGTTGTTAACTGCAAACATCAGATCAGGAAAATCATTGTTCTACCCTACCTTGTTGAGCAAGGTTATAATAATAATTTGCCCGGTCGAAATCGCGCTTTCCGGCAAAATATTCGGCCAATCTGATGCAGGTGGGCACATGGATACGGCGCTCAACAGCAAGTTGCCAGAAATGTACCGCCAACTCCATGTTTCCCTGCCGCATGTAGTAATTGCCCCGGTAAAGAAATGGCAGTTCCGATCCGGGATCAATACCAAGCAATTGATCGTTCACCTGCTGGGCCTTTTCATGGTTGCCGATCAGATTGTTCAGGAAAGCGATCTCAGCCATGGCCCGCAATCTGGATGGATTGATCTCCAGTACTTTTTCAAAAGTTTTGATGGCCTTATGGTAATCGCCCTGATCCCGGTAAAGACTTCCCAGGTTGATAAATGCGGTTTCGTTATCCGGTAAAACTTCTGCAGCGCGGTTCAGAAAGAAAACGGCCGAATCAGGATTGTGCTTCAGTCGCATATAAACGGTGCCGAGGTTATTCAGGGCAATGAAATAATCGGGATAGATATCAATGGCTTTTTTAAAGTGCCCAATCATTTTGTTGGTCCTGAAATTCAGAGCAGGATCGTCAAGTGTAAAATTGGGGGTTTTGTACAAACGGTTCATAATAAAGCCGGCATACTGCGCATTCACTTTTGCCGAGCGAGAAAGCCTTGGAACGTCGGTATGATACAGGCTATCAAGATTTTTCCAGGCCCGGTTCCTATAATGTGTATGCACCGTATAAGGGATGGCCATGATCAACACAACCAGTAAAGGCCCGGTTATTCTGGCAAGCGGAAGTTGTTTGCTTTGAAAATCAACCTTAAAGAGCCTGTATAAGCCATAAACCACTGCAATGGCATAAGCCAGTGACGCAGCATACATAAAGCGTATAGCAACAATTCCGGGCACCGTGGTAAACAAGTTGGAATAAGGGGCAAGTGTAATAAAATAGAACAATATGACAAATGACCACAGGCTCTTACTACGCAAACCTTTAACGGCAACAATGAGCAAGCCGGTGTGTATCGCAAGCGAAAGCAATACCCAGGGATTATCAAAGCCCGCAACAGGAATGGTATCATAACCGTAATAATAAAGCATGGGATAAGGAACAAACAACATCCTGAGGTAAAACAGCATGATGACTGCCACCGTAGCTATGCGTTTGAAAAAACTACTTTCCATGAACAATGGATTTTCGATGAAATCAATTTCACGGATTGGATCCGGGAGATACAAGCGTGGCCCAAATTGTGCAATAATGGCAACAAGGATCACCACACCACTTATCCAAATAAGGTTTTTGCTTCTGAGGTCAGTAAAAAAGTAAAGCGAAAGAGGGTAAACCGCCAGAAATACCACCGCCGAGGATTTCGAAAGGTAGGCAAACAGATAAGCCAGCAAGGCAAAGATCAGCAGCTTTGTGTTTTGGGTTCGGGCATAACGGATCAGAAAAATCCAGGCAACCACAGCGCCCAGAAAACTCAGGATTTCGTCCCTGTTTTTTAAACTCGAAACCACCTCGGTGTGGGTAGGGTGAACCATGAATAAGATGGTTATCAGCAATGGCAGGCTGAAATGCCAGTCTTTAAGCAATAGCCGCAGCAGGTTATACAGGCAGAAAGCCGTTATGATGTAAAGCAGCAGATTGATTATATGACTGATTTTGGGATCTTTGCCCAGCAACAAGAACTCAAGGGCAAACGAGAATTTTACCATTGGCCGGTAATCAAAATTCAACTCACCAAGGTTGCCCGAAGTTCTTACGTACCTGCTGGTAAATATTTCGCCTATTCCCCGCCAACCTTTTTCAAGCACCGGATTTTGCTCAACAACGTACTCATCATCTATGTTATAGCCATGATTGATGGTATTGCCATACAGTATCAATCCGGCAAGTATCAGCAAAAGATAGGGCCAGAATCTGAGGAAGCCCGGCATTTTTGTTGGTTCTTTTGATTTTCTATTGTCCTTCGTTAATTTTGCTTTCATTTTCATTGGCTCAACATTGTTAAGACTAAGAAGCGCAAAGGTAGACATTTTATGCGACTGGAAACTCCAACGCAAGTGTACAAAACGAGGAGGCAACAACATGAGTGTTGTGCAACAATATCAATTTCGATATCCCGGCCAGCGCTGAATCTAAAATATTAATTCCAAAATAATTGCACAACATAGTTTGGTTCAAAATTATTTATACTTTTATCTGAAATTCAGGATTTACTAACCCATCTGTGCCATGCTTGTTAAAACATTCGGAAGTTCCATTCAGGGAATCAATGCAATAACCATCACGGTTGAAGTCAATATTGATATCGGGGTCCAATTTATGATGGTTGGCCTGCCCGACAGCGCCGTGAAGGAAAGCCACCAGCGCATCGAAGCTGCCCTTCGCAACAACAATTACAAAATACCAAACAAAAAGATTACCATCAATATGGCGCCGGCCGATATCCGCAAAGAAGGTTCGGCTTACGATCTCACCCTGGCCATTGGTCTGCTGGCGGCTTCGGAACTGATCAAAGCCGATAAGGTGGGCGATTATATCATCATGGGCGAACTTTCGCTCGACGGTGGCCTGCAACCCATAAAAGGCGCTTTGCCCATTGCCATTGAAGCGCGAAAACAAGGTTTCAAGGGTTTTATCCTCCCAATGCAAAATGCAAGGGAAGCAGCCATAGTTACCGACCTGGAGGTTTACGGCGCTGAAAATATCAAGCAGGTGATTGATTTCTTTGAGGAAACCGGAAAATTGGAGCGTGTAACCGTAAATACCCGTGAAGAATTCTATTCCCAACTAAACCATTACGAACACGATTTCGCCGATGTGAAAGGGCAGGAAAACATCAAACGGGCTCTTGAAGTGGCGGCTGCGGGCGGCCATAATGTGATCCTGATAGGACCGCCCGGCTCAGGAAAAACAATGCTGGCCAAAAGGCTGCCTTCCATACTTCCGCCACTGAACCTTTATGAAGCCCTTGAAACCACCAAAATTCATTCCGTTGCCGGAAAAATGAGCAAGGAAGCATCTTTGATCTCGGTGAGGCCTTTTCGCTCGCCTCATCATACCATCAGCGATGTGGCTCTGGTAGGCGGCGGTTCGAATCCGCAACCCGGCGAGATTTCGCTCGCGCACAACGGGGTATTGTTCCTCGACGAATTACCTGAATTCAAACGCACCGTGCTGGAAGTGCTCAGGCAACCGCTTGAAGACCGGGTGATTACCATTTCGCGTGCCCGGTTCACAGTTGAATATCCAAGCAGTTTTATGCTGGTGGCCGCCATGAACCCCTGCCCATGCGGTTTTTACAACCACCCCGACCGTGATTGTGTGTGTCCGGCCGGAGGTGTGCAGAAATATCTGAACAAGATCAGCGGCCCCTTGCTCGACCGCATTGATATTCATGTAGAAGTGGTCCCTGTTCCTTTCCGCGAGCTTACCGAAATAAAAAGCTCAACGCCCAGTTCCATCATCCGCGAAAGGGTTGAAAAAGCACGCTACCTGCAGGAACAAAGGTTTAAAGACCAAAAGAACATTTTCTGCAATGCACAGATCAGCAGCAAAATGCTTCGCAGCATCTGTGAGATTGACTCAGCCGGCATGGCGCTAATGAAAACCGCAATGGAAAAACTCAGCCTCAGCGCCCGCGCCTACGATCGTATTTTAAAAGTTGCCCGCACCATCGCCGATCTTGACAACAGCGCCCGAATTAAAATCGAACACCTTGCCGAAGCCATTCAATACCGCAGCCTGGACAGGGAAACGTGGGGAGGATAAACTGTTTTTTTAATGAACCTTGAAACATATACCGCTAAGACTCGTTTCTTCATTTTCGGCATGACATGAAGAAAGCAAGAGCAATCTTTAAATATCTCGCATACCGCTTTAAAGCAAAAGGAAGGCATGGTGTCCATTCGCCTTTTGTTTACAATTTTATGCACGAGGTATTGCACAACACTTCCCCGCAACCAGAAATACTGCAGGTTGAGGAACTGGCCAACGAGCTTCGCGGTTCGCGTAAAATGATCGAAGTTACCGATTTCGGGGCTTTTACCGGAAACAAAAAGTTTACAACCCGTTTCAGGCGGGTGGGCGATATAGCAAGACTTTCGGGTACACCATCGCGAACCGGACGATTACTGTTTAATATGCTGCGCTATTATCAACCCGAACATGTGCTGGAACTGGGCACTTCTTTTGGGATCAGCACCCTGTATATGGCCCTGGCGGGTGAAAAAGCCAAAGTAACGACCATTGAAGGCTGTGCGAACACGGCAGAAATCGCACAAAAGAACATCGGCAGCATGAAACTGCAAAACATTGCAATACATGTAGGGGAATTCGGAAGTTTGCTGAACAAGGTTATAGAAACAATGCCAAAACTTGATTTTGTGTTTATTGACGGCAACCACCGCAAAGAACCAACGCTGAAGTATTTTGAAACCTGCCTGACCAAAATCCATAATGACACCGTCATTGTTTTTGACGACATATACTGGTCCAAAGGCATGGAACAGGCATGGAAACAGATAAAATCCCATCCGGAAGTCACCGTTAGCATTGACCTTTACAGGATCGGAATAGTGTTTTTCAGAAAAGAGCTCAGCAAGCAGGATTTTGTTTTGCGGTAAGTTACGGCATTTGTGGTTTAATCCCTTTATAATGCCCTATATCCCAAAAAGAAAAGTTTACTAATTTTGCTTTTTATCCCTAAAAGATGCGTTATGAACCAGGAAGTCATCCAGCTTATTAACATCGTCAGAAACTATTATGTAGGCGCCGAAACGGTAAGGGCGCTGCGCGGTATAAATCTCAGCATCAAAAGAAACGAATTCGTTGCCCTTATGGGGCCTTCGGGTTCAGGAAAGTCTACACTGATGAATATTCTTGGTTGCCTTGATACGCCCACTTCCGGGCAGTATTTCCTGAACGGCAAAGACGTAAGCAAACTGGACGATAACCACCTTGCCGAAATCCGGAACAAGGAAATTGGGTTTGTATTTCAAACCTTCAACCTGCTCCCCCGTTCCACAGCCCTTGAAAATGTAATTCTTCCGCAAATCTACGCCGGCGTAAACAAAACCCAGCGTACCGAAAGGGCAAACCAGGTTATGCAATCCGTTGGCCTTGCCGACCGCACCCATCACCGGCCCAATGAGTTATCAGGCGGTCAGCGGCAAAGGGTTGCCATTGCCAGGGCGCTGGTAAACAATCCTTCTATCATACTTGCGGATGAACCAACCGGAAACCTCGACTCAATAACCACCATCGAGATCATGAACCTGATCAGGGATATTCATCGTGCCGGAAACACCATCATAGTGGTCACACACGAAGAGGACATTGCACGTCATGCACACCGCATTATACGTTTGATTGACGGCCAGGTGGCTTCGGATGAAACCAATGAAGAGGCTGTGCGGATCAGCCGGGAAGAGAAACCGGCCAGGGTCTGAACCAACCGGTCTGCTGTTTTTATTTTATTATACCGGAAAAGCCAAACCCTATGCCGGACTTTGTTTAAAGTGTTCGTAAAAACATTGAACAAAATAAGCCACTTTCCGTTTCCTATAAACTTTGCAACAAACATATCAGTTATGAGCCAGGATTGGAAAATTTATACAAAAACAGGCGACAAAGGTGAAACCTCGCTGCTTGGCGGTACACGCGTTCCAAAATACCACGAAAGGATTGAGGCATACGGCACACTTGATGAGCTAAACTCCTTCATAGGCCTCATTTGCGACGAAGGCGCCGACGCCCGCACTCAAAAAATCCTGCTCGAAATTCAGGACAGGCTCTTCACCGCCGAATCGCTTCTGGCTTCCGATCCTGCAAACCCGCCAAAACGCAGATTACCCATTCTTACAGAAGACGATGTAGAGCTGCTGGAAAAAGAAATTGACCTCATGAATGAAACCCTGCCCGAACTCACCTCTTTTATCCTGCCGGGGGGGAACCGTTTGTCGTCGCTGGCCCATGTTGCCCGTTGTGTTTGCCGCCGCGCCGAACGCATCACCATCAGGCTTGAGCTTCAACATCCTGTTGATCCTGTGGTTATCCGTTATCTGAACCGGCTCTCGGACTATCTTTTTGTGCTTGCACGTAAGTTTGTGTACGACCACAAAGGAGAAGAAAGGCCGTGGAAGGCGCGCGTATAATTGCAATTTATTGACTTTCAATTATTAAGAACTTATTTAACAAAAGACTTGTTTTATTTGTTAAAAAAATTACTTTTGCAAAAAATTAAACCTAATCTTCCAAAATGTACTGGACCTTAGAATTGGCTTCAAAACTCGAAGATGCTCCCTGGCCAGCAACCAAGGAGGAATTGATTGATTATGCAATCAGATCGGGTGCTCCGCCGGAAGTTATTGAAAATCTCAATGAAATTGAAGACGAAGGTGAAATCTATGAGAGTATAGAAGACATCTGGCCGGATTATCCGACAAAGGAAGATTTCTTTTTCCATGAAGACGAGTACTAATCTTAATTGAAGCCGCCCACAAAGCGGCTTCATTCATTTTTCCATTACCTTTGCATCATTCAAACATCCTGTGATGTATTTCTGAGAAACAATTATTTTAATCATCCGAGGGCGCAGCCCCGATATATAACCGTCTAAGCATTATGTTTTCAATCTTCAAGAAATTCTTCAAAACCAAGTCGCAGCGCGATGTCAAAGCTTTACTACCAAATTTGGCAAAAATCAAAGAAGCTTATGAGGTCATCAAAACCCTCAGCAACGACGAGCTCAGGGCCAAAACTGCAGGGTTTAAATCAGCGATCAGGGACTATATTTCCGATGAAGAAAACCGCATCGCCGAACTAAAGAAAAGGCTCGACTCCGAATACGACATGGAAGTGTCGGAAAAGGAAAACATTTACAAAGAACTTGACGAACTGGAAAAAACCAGTTATCAGAAAACCCAGGAAATCCTGAACAAGATCCTTCCGGAAGCCTTTGCCGTGGTGAAAGAAACCGGTCGCAGGTTTAAGGAAAACCAACTTATTGAAGTCACCGCAAATGATTTTGACCGTAACTTGGCCGCCACCCGCGCCCATGTTGAAGTAAAAGGCGACAAAGCCTATTACCACAATACCTGGGTGGCCGGAGGAAATAAAATAACCTGGGACATGGTACATTACGATGTACAGCTCATAGGCGGAATGGTTTTGCACGAAGGAAAAATCGCCGAGATGGCGACCGGTGAAGGTAAAACCCTGGTTGCCACCCTGCCTGTTTACCTCAACGCGCTTCCCGGAAAAGGCGTTCACATTGTAACCGTAAACAATTACCTGGCACGCCGCGACTCGGAATGGATGGGCGTTCTCTTTGAATTTCACGGACTCAGGGTTGATTGCATTGATAACCATGAACCCAATTCCCCGGCACGCCGGAATGCCTACCAGGCCGACATTACCTACGGAACCAACAACGAGTTCGGCTTTGATTACCTGCGCGACAACATGGCCCGGGGCGTGGAAGACCTTGTGCAACGCCAGCACAACTATTCCATTGTGGATGAGGTTGACTCCGTTTTAATTGACGATGCCAGAACACCTCTTATTATTTCCGGACCAACCGCAATGGGCGAAAAGCAGGAATTTGAATCGTTCAAGCCGGAGGTTCAGAAACTTTATAACGCACAAAGGCAATTTGTAACAAAAATGTTGGCCGAAGCCAAAACGCTGCTGGAAGGCGAAAACATAAGCCCCGAGAATGAAAAAAAAGGTGGCGAGCTATTGCTCCGTTGCCATCACGGGCTACCCAAAAACAAAGCGCTGATCAAATTCCTGAGTGAACCCGGCATGAAAGCCCTGATGCAGAAAACCGAGAATTTCTACATGCAGGAGCAATCCAAACACATGCACATCATTGACGATGAGCTGTATTTTGTGATCGAAGAAAAAAACAACTCAGTGCAGCTCACTGACAAAGGCATTGACCTGATCACCAGCGCTTACGACGACCCCAACTTCTATATTATCCCCGATATGGGAGCCGCTGTGGCAGAACTTGAAAAGATGAACCTTGGCGAACGGGAGAAAGTGGAAAAGAAAAATGAGCTTCTCCAGGATTTCTCGGTCAAATCGGAACGTTTGCACACCATCAACCAATTGCTCAAAGCCTATACGCTTTTCGAAAAGGACGTCGAGTATGTGGTGATGGATAACAAAGTAAAAATTGTTGACGAACAAACCGGGCGTATCCTGGAAGGCCGACGCTACTCCGATGGCCTGCACCAGGCCATTGAAGCCAAGGAAAACGTAAAAATTGAAGCCGCCACACAAACCTATGCCACCATTACGCTTCAGAATTATTTCAGGATGTACAAGAAACTGGCCGGTATGACCGGTACTGCCGAAACCGAAGCCGGTGAATTGTGGAACATCTACAAACTGGATGTGGTGGTGATCCCTACAAACAAGCCCATTGTACGCGACGACCGCGAAGACCTGGTATATAAAACCAAGCGCGAAAAATTCAACGCTGTAATTGATGAAATTGAAGAACTCATCAACAACGGAAGGCCGGTGCTGGTTGGTACCACCTCCGTTGAAACTTCGGAGTTGTTAAGCCGCATGCTTCAGCGAAAGAACATCAGGCACAATGTGTTGAACGCAAAACTACATCAAAAAGAAGCAGACATCGTTCTTGAAGCCGGAAAAGCAGGAACAGTGACCATTGCCACAAACATGGCCGGCCGTGGTACCGACATCAAGTTAGGCCCGGGCGTGAAGGAAGCCGGTGGTTTGGCAATTATCGGAACCGAAAGGCATGAATCAAGACGCGTTGACCGGCAGTTACGTGGTCGTGCCGGCCGTCAGGGTGACCCGGGTAGCTCGCAGTTCTTTGTCTCGCTCGAGGACGACCTCATGCGTATGTTCGGTTCGGAAAGAATTGCCCGCATCATGGATCGTATGGGAATTGAAGAAGGCGAAATGATCCAGCATTCCATGATCACCAAATCCATTGAACGTGCTCAGAAAAAAGTAGAGGAAAACAACTTCGGCATTCGTAAAAGACTGCTTGAGTACGATGATGTGATGAATACCCAGCGCGAAGTGATTTACAGCAAGCGCCGTAATGCCCTGTTTGGTGAAAGACTGGCCATTGATATTTCAAACATGACTTACGACCTCTGTGAGCAAATGGCAGCCGATTTCCAGGAAGCCAATGATTACGATGGGTTCGGGATGGAGATATTGAAAACCCTGGCTATAGAGAACCCAATATCAGAGAAAGAATTCACTTCTGCCAGTCATGACAAGCTCACCGAAAAACTATTCGTTACGGCATCGCAAAACTACAAGGATAAAGGACGCTTTATTGCCGAAAAAACATTTCCAATCATCCGGGATGTGTATGAGAAGGAAACCCGCTTCGAGAACATTGCCATCCCTATTACCGACGGCATGAAAACCATGCAGGTGGTGGCCAATCTCAAGAAAGCGTATGAAGATCAGGGCAGGGAAGTAATGATAGCCATCGAAAAAGGAATAACCCTGGCCATTATTGACGATTCATGGAAAGACCACCTGCGCGAGATGGACGACCTGAAACAAAGCGTTCAATCTGCTACCTACGAACAAAAAGACCCATTGCTAATTTACAAGTTTGAATCGTTTGAACTTTTTAAAAAGCTGATTCAAAAGGTGAACCGCGAAATTGTCTCTTTCCTCATCAAAGGCAAACTGCCCCTGCAGGATGCATCGCATGTTCGTGAAGCCAGAACCCCGAGGGGAATTGACAGCAGCAAACTAAAAACCGAACGAACTGATATGCTGTCGCAGGCACACCGCACCGGCGAACAGCAGGTTACGCAGCCGGTGAGGGTGGAGAAAAAAGTGGGGCGTAACGAACCCTGCCCCTGCGGCAGCGGCAAAAAGTACAAACAGTGCCATGGGAAAGCTTTATAAATAAATCAGGATCAAAATATTTAGTTTATCCAACCCTATGGCCAGTGAAATCATCAGAAATGGAAGAGAGTTGTCGGTTCCTGAAGCATAGTAAAGAACTAGGGAACATATCTTTTTTTATTCGTAGAAATGTATTTTAAGAGGCAATCAAAACGTAAAAATACTTTATGAAATACAAGCGAATCCTTTTAAAACTCAGCGGCGAATCGCTGTCGGGCAAGAATCAATATGGCATTGATGCTGAAAAACTGGAAGAATATGCATCAGAAATTGCCGGTGTGCATGCCATGGGCACCCAAATAGCCGTGGTGCTTGGCGGAGGAAATATTTTCAGGGGATTTCAGGGAAACACCACCGGAATTGACCGTGTGCAGGGCGATTACATGGGCATGCTTGCCACTGTGATCAACAGCCTGGGTTTACAGGCAGTGCTCAGTAATATCAACATCGCCAGCGTTGTTATGGGCGGCCTGGCCATTGATCCGCTATGTGAAAAAGTAAGCCGCGAACGTGCCATCAATGAGCTGGAACAGGGAAAGGTGGTGATTATCAGCGGTGGAACCGGCAACCCGTTTTTTACTACCGATTCGGCAGCGGCCCTGCGTGCTGTTGAGATCAAAGCCGATGCTATTTTGAAAGGCACACGCGTTGACGGCATTTATTCAGCAGATCCTGAAAAAGACCCCAATGCAGTAAAATACGATACCATTGGTTTTGACGAAGCCATTGAGAAAAAACTCAGGATCATGGACCTGACCGCCTTTACCCTTTGCCATGAAAACAATCTGCCAATTGTAGTATTTGATGTGAACCGTAAAGGCAATCTGAAAAAAATCATTGAAGGCCAAAATGTTGGAACATTGGTTCATGGTTAACCTCACACATTAAGCTGACCGGAGAGCCAATAGAATAATTGTTATAATAAAACCCGGGATGAATTAATTTTAAATTTCTTCGGAAAATGGATAAGATACAAGATGAAGACTTCAGGATCAAAATCGGCATTACCAGCGGCGATTTAAATGGCATTGGTTATGAGCTGATCATCAAAACACTTTCAGACCAGCGCCTGTGTGAACTATACACACCCATTGTTTACGGCACATCAAGGGCAGCCTCATACCATCGCAAAACCTTAAACATCGGCGATTTCAATTTCAACACCATCCGCAAAGCCGATCAGGCCGGGCTGAGAAAACCCAATATTGTGAACCTGCGCGATGAAGAAGTGAAAATTGATCTCGGGCAGCCAACCCCCGAATCAGGAGAAATAGCCTACCTGGCGCTTGAAGCAGCTGTGGAAGACCTGAAACGCAACCTGATAAATGTGCTGGTTACGGCTCCCATCAACAAACATGCAATCAAAATGGCAGGCTTTGAATTTCCGGGCCACACGGAATATCTGGCCTCACGATTTGAAACACAGGATTACCTGATGTTAATGGTAAGCAAAAAGCTGCGCATTGGTATTGTAACCGGGCACCTTCCCCTGAGCCAGGTTTCAAACGCGTTGAACAAAGATTTGATTTTGAGAAAAGCACGGGTTTTGAACGATTCCCTTTTACGTGATTTTGGGATCCGCAAACCCAGAATTGCCATACTCGGCCTCAATCCGCATGCTGGCGAAAATGGAATGATCGGTCAGGAAGAAACTCAGATCATACATCCGGCAATAAAAGTTTTGAATGATGAAGGTATGCTGGCTTACGGCCCCTTCCCTGCCGATGGGTTCTTCGGATCTTCATCCTATCAGAAATTTGATGGCATTCTGGCCATGTATCACGATCAGGGAATGCTTCCCTTTAAAACCCTTTCATTTGATTCAGGCGTAAACTTTACGGCTGGTTTGCCTATAGTAAGAACCTCCCCGGCACACGGCACAGCTTACGAACTGGCCGGGAAAGATGAGGCTTCGCCTGATTCCTTCCGTGAAGCGCTCTATCTGGCATGTGATATTTTCAGGAACCGGATGATGTATGAAGAGATCACAAGCAATCCGCTGATAAACGACAGAGACGATCACAACGATGGCGCAGAAACCTGAGCTCCCGGATAATCCATGCCTGAACAACACTATACAGCCCAATCCATTGCAAGCATTACCGGAGGGAAACTTATTTCCGGTAACAATCCCGATAATCCTGTCCATCACCTGGTAACAGATAGCCGACGGCCCGTATCCATTCATTCCGACGTGTTTTTTGCACTGGTTACGCATCGCAACAACGGTCACCGCTACGTTGGCGAACTAATTGAGAAAGGCGTGCGGACTTTTGTTATCAGCGAGGAACCTGAAACTGAATGGAAGCAAAGTGGAGCGAGTTTAATTGTGGTTGAAAACACGCTTGAAAGCCTTCAAAAGCTTGCCGTGCATCATCGCAGCAGGTTTCAGTTACCGGTGATCGGAATCACGGGAAGTAATGGAAAAACCATTGTAAAAGAATGGATGTGGCAACTAATTGGCGGCAAAAAGTTTCTGGTCAGAAACCCCAAAAGCTTTAATTCACAAATTGGCGTCCCACTGTCGGTTTGGCAAATAAATGCAGACCACAATCTGGGTATTTTTGAAGCCGGAATTTCCATGCCCGGCGAAATGAAAAAACTTGAGCAGATCATACAACCAGATACCGGCATTTTTACGAATCTGGGGCCGGCACATGATGAGAACTTCGGGTCACAGCATGAAAAAGTGCTGGAAAAACTGCAACTGTTCCGCAATTGTAAGGAGTTGATATGTTGTTCAGGACACAAAGTAATTCTTGATGCCTTTGAAAGCCTGCAGTGGAATAAAAAACCACAACTGATAAGCTGGGGCAAAAACCCCGGCGACCATCTTCAGATCCTTTCCACTGAAAAGCAAGGCGATCGAACCTCTCTTAAAGCGCTTTTCCGGAAAGCCCCTGTTGAGATACGGGTTCCGTTCACTGATGAAGCCTCGCTTGAAAATGCAATGCATTGCTGGCTTGTGCTTCTGCATCTGGGTTTTGCAAATCAACTCATAGCCGAAAGGATGATGCAGCTTCATCCGGTAGCCATGCGGCTTACACTGAAGGAGGGCATTAACAATTGCTCCATTGTTGACGACAGCTACAGCTCCGATCTTGCTTCGTTAAACATTGCTCTGGATTTTTTAAACCAGCAAAACCAGCACAGGCAAAAAACCGTGATCCTCTCGGATATGCTGCAAAGCGGCCGTGAGGAAATTGACCTGTACAACGAAATCGGGCAACTAATCAGCAATAAAAATATCGGAAGGTTTATAGGCATCGGACCCGCCATGCAAAGGCAAAAGCATTTGTTTGGCAGGCAGTCAGCTTTCTTCGGTACAACCGACGATTTTCTCAAGGCCCTGCCTGAGATCAATTTCAGGGATGAGAGTATTCTGATCAAGGGCGCCAGGGTTTTCGGTTTTGAAAGGATCATACAAGCCCTGCAGCAGAAAACCCATGAAACAGTACTTGAGATCAACCTGGATGCTTTGGTTCACAACCTTAATTATTACCGCACAAAACTGAAGCCCGGCGTAAAAATCATGGCGATGGTCAAAGCATTTTCCTATGGCAGCGGCAGTTTTGAAGTTGCCAATGTGCTTCAGTTCCATCATGTTGATTACCTTGCCGTTGCATACGCCGACGAAGGTGTGGAACTTCGCAAGGCCGGAATCCGCCTTCCCATCATGGTTATGAACCCCGAAGAACATGGCTATGAAGGCATTTTCAGCTTTGGCCTCGAACCGGAAATATATAATCTGCGCACCCTGGAAATGCTGCATGGGGCCAAATTCCGCTTTACGGAAAAACAGGACAATCCCTTCAGAATCCATATCAAACTTGACACCGGAATGCACCGCCTGGGATTTGACGAAACAGATATTCCCGAACTGATCAGCAGGATAAAAGAATACGGTTTTGAGGTGGCCTCGGTTTTTTCGCATCTCGCGGCCAGCGACGATGCCAGGCACGATGAATTCACCCGCCTGCAAATTGATTCTTTTAACCGGATAAGTGTCCTGATGCAACAAGGGCTGGGTCACAGCTTTTTGAAACACATTCTGAACACGGCAGGCATCAGCCGCTTTCCGGATGCGCTGTATGATATGGTAAGGTTGGGCATTGGTTTGTATGGTATCAGCAATCTTGCTGAAGAACAAGTCTTTCTGGAGCATGTAAGCACACTCAAAAGCATCATCTCGCAGATCAAATCAATTAAAGCCGGTTCAACCATCGGGTATAACCGTGAGTTCAGGGTGCTGAACGACATGAGGATCGCCATTGTGCCGGTTGGCTATGCCGACGGGTTGAGCCGCAGCCTCAGTAACGGAAAATACAGCTTGCTGGTAAATGGAAACCCCGCGCCCATCATCGGGAACATTAGCATGGATATGTGCATGCTGGATGTTACCGGAATACCGGCCGCCGAAGGGGACGAAGTGATTATTTTTTCTCCTGCCTGGCCGGTTACAAACATGGCTAAAGCCATGCACACCATCCCTTATGAAGCGCTTACCGGCATTTCGAGGAGGGTGAAGCGGGTGTATTATCAGGAATAAATATTGGGGCGGGCGATTTTACTGTTTTCTGAAAACCAATTCTACAGTGGCCCCTTTTCTGAAAATGCCTGAAACCATTTCAAATAAAACAGCAAGCGGTGATAAGGCGGCACAGAAAACTTTTTGCAAAACCATATTAAATCCTGAATATTCACGGGTGTAGTCATTGTTGCCTTTAAAATGCTCAAACAATACTTCGCGCTTTTTCAGCATCAGGTTGAGCAGGCTTTGTATCATCCCAAAAGGGTTCTGCTCAAGTGAAAAATAGCTTTCCGAAACCAGTTGGTAACCCCTTTGCTGCATGATCCTGATAAAATCATCGGGGGCAAAGAAAAACAAATGACGTGGCGGATCCAGATGCAGCCAACTGCCTTTGAACAACCGGCTCTGAAAACTGACTATGTTGGGAAAAGAAAACACCACATGCCCACCGCTTCTGATCAGATAATCAATATTTTCAAGCATTTGCCCCGGATTCCTGATGTGTTCGAAAACATGAAAAAGCGTAATCAGCGAAAATGAGGATGACGGGTAATCTTCCTTGCCGATCAGGCCGGTTTTCACATGAATATTTTTTTGTAAAGCAAGCCTTTGGGATTGTTTGCCCTGCAGCTCAGTACCATACAGCTTAAATTTTCCGTGTTTACCGAGGGCCAATAAAAAATCCCCGGCACCACATCCGATATCCAAAACATTTTCATTTGCCTTCAATAATCTGGCAAACCGGCCGGCGCGATGAAACCTGAAATGATTTAAAACATATTCCACCGGAGCGCGGAATTTTTTATCCCCGCTACCATAATAGCTGTCATCGTAGGCTTTAGAAAGCATTTCGGCTGTAGGAAGCGGATCCAGAAAATATGCATGGCAGGCATTACAGAACCTAAGCTGATATGCATTCCCCCACATGTCGGCGAGGGGATAAAGTGTTTTGTTGTCGGTAGCACCGCAAAAAATACAATCCGGCATCATTTTTTCAGATTTCATAAATTTTGAACCGTGCCAGGCCCCATTTCTGCATGCGATACATCAATGAGGTTTTTAAAACACCCAAACCGTAGATCGTGCTGTTGCGGAAACTGATTGATGAGCCTTCGGGGAAATATTTGGTTGGGCATGAGATTTCCGCAATTTCATAACCTGCAAAGAACACCTGGGTGATCATCTGGTTGTCGAAAACAAAGCCGTCAGAATTACGCTCATATGGAATCGCCTTTAGAACTTCCGACGAAAAAGCCCTGAACCCGGTGTGATATTCCGAAAGCTTCTTATTCAGTATGATGTTTTGCACAAGGGTGAGAAACCTGTTTGCAATATATTTGTACAGCGGCATACCGCCCTTCAGGGCGCCAGTACCAAGAATTCTGGATCCCAGAACCACTTCATACACACCATTGGCAATAAGATAGCACATGGAGTGAATCAGTTTGGGAGTGTACTGGTAATCGGGATGAACCATGATCACAATATCAGAGTTCAGGCTAAGCGCTTTTTTATAGCAGCTTTTCTGGTTACCGCCATATCCCTTGTTTGTTTCATGGCGTACGATATGCCTGATCCCGATTTCTTTTGCAATGCGAACCGTTTCATCGTTGCTGTGGTCGTCAACCAGGATCACATTGTCAACAATATCAAAAGGAATCTCATTATAGGTTCTTTCTAATGTTTTTGCGGCATTGTAAGCCGGCAATACAACGGTAACGATTTTATTGCTGATCATCCTTTATACTATTCCCTCCATCTGAGATTGAATAAATTTCTATATTCCCATGCTCGCCTATCTTATTAGTAAACAGAAAACTCAGATGTTCATGGTCATAAACCTCTTCATCATAAACAAACACATATCTGGCGCCTTGCCCAATCGTTCTTTTGATCACATCCGGGTTGCGGCCCACGCCCAGTTCGGTCCAGCCTTTTCGGTTCATCAGATACAGGCTTATGTTTGTGCTGGGATCGGAAATGCTGATCACCTTATCATCTTTTCTGATCCCGATGGAATCGAGGTAAGGCCCGATTGTTACAAAGTGGCGGGTGTTTTCAATATAATTCTGGTTTTGCCAGGCTTTGGCGCTGTATCTTCCTTTTATTCTGGCACGGGTAAAGTTTACATTAAAGAGTAGGAGCGCAACAAGTAAAGCCCTGAAAAGAAAACCTGCGTATAAGCCGGAATAATGTTTTTTTATGAGTAATACAAAGCTAATCCATGTAACAGGAATAAGGATGAAAAGATTGATGGTGTAGTAATCATGGTCTTTCAGGGGTTGAAAGAAGATGGTTGCAAATGCAAGCAAACCCAAAGTAAGTATCAGCATAAGCAAAAGGAATAGCCTGTTCGCTTTTTTATAATGGGCTACAACAACCAACCAGAACAAAACAATAATTGCCTGGGTTTCCCTGGCAAAATAATTCCATTTCATGTGGTCAATAATGTATTCAACAACAACGCAAATCTGCGATTTATTCAAATCCCAAACAGGCAGAATACCCAGAAGGAATACGCCGGGGTTGTGCTCTGCGCTATACGACGAGGCATAGCTGTACCATAAGAACTGAACGGCCAGGACTATAAAAAACCCGACAGCTTGTTTCAAAGGTGAGAAAAAGATTTTTCGATCCGGTAATATTCTTATGTTAAATAGCTCCAGGAGAAACAGCCCGATAATTGCAAAGAAGCCGATCAGGGATGAGATTTTGAGCAAACCGCCAAGTGCAAAGAAAAGCAGGAACAGCAGAAAGTGTATGTTGCGTCTGTTTTGGCTGAACCGGTAAAAGAACCACAATCCGATAAGTGCTGCGGAAAAGGCAGGAATATCCATCAGGAAATTATTGGAATAGTAAGCCAGTGTAGGAGAAGCAAAAAGCAGCAATGCACCTGTTAGGGCCAGCGTCGAGTCTTTGAGAACTTGTTCGCACATTTTGAAAAGCGCTAAAAGCCCGGCGAAATAAAAAACTAACACAAAAAGACGATAAATAAACTCATGATGCCCGAAAACCTTCCACAATTGTGCCACCGTCCAGTAGATCAAAGGAAAGTCGCTGGCTGTTTTGCCTGATCCGTCGCGTCCGAGAAAATGAATAGAAGGTTCAAAAAACGGATTGTTATCCTGGTAATAATTCAGCGTGATGGATAAACAATCGCATTGCCGCCACTGATGAATGCTTTGGGGCGGTTTAAAAAGTATTTCCTGAAAATTATAAACCAAAGAGATGATCACAAATAAAGCGGCAAAAAACCATCCCGAATATGAAGGGAAATAAAAATATTTAGCAGAAACGGGTAACCTCCACATGATTATCCTTTGAATCACCTGAAGAAAACCACCCTTGGTTTTCGGCTGTTTCATTGGATCTTCCATAACATAAATCATTAATGATCAATGCGTCTGACAATCAGGTCGTCGAAATAGATTTTGTCAGGTCCCGGGTTCCAAAGGTAAATATTTACCATTTCATGCAGGTAGGATGGAATGGAAGCAAACAATTCTATTCGGCCCCAGCCCTTTGGGTCGGTTTCAACAACATCGCCGGATGCTCTGTAAAAAGCATCGACGTTTTTTGCGGAAATAACTATTCTGCCTTCGGCATCAGCCGGGTATTTCCATATTGAAATGTGATATATCTCACCGCCCGCCACACGCATCTGAAAATTGGACCCATAAGGCTTTTCAGCGGTAAGTTTCACTGATTGCGTACCTGACCGGGCTGCACTTTCTGATAACAATTCTACCCCCGAAATGAAAACCCGCCGTCCCGATGACTGAATAAAGCGTTTATCCTCAGTCAGCAACTCATAATCACAATACATGGAATCGTATATCCTGGTTTTAGAATGGGGTTTTGTAGCCTGAATACCCAGCATGGCCTGGTTGTAATCTGGTGGTTCGAGCAAATCAGCAAAGTCATGGCTGCCTTTTACTTTCCCAAAGGAATACCAGTAAGCGGCTTTGCTCATCGAGTCGTAATGGATGGCGCCAAAACGGTACTGCATGGTTTGATAAATGCCGTGTAAAACGAGAATAACAACAAGGGTGTTTATGATGTATCTCATACGCTTTGAATGCTTTGCAGAATAGCTCATCAAAGCGGCCAGTGCAAAAGCCATCAAAGGATAAGAATCAATCATGGGCCGTATTCCAAACCCGCCGCCGTACCACCAGCTCCACCAGCTAAACACAATGTAAATGTTGAAAACAGTGAAAAACAGCACCGGAAGAAACAATTCCCGTTTTTCCCTGTAAAGCAGGCCAATTCCTGCCAATGCCAGAACCATGACAGGGGTGTACAATAACCAGCCTTTGCGGTAACTGAACAAGCCATTGATGATTTGCGGGTTCAGGAAGAAAAACGATTCGCCCTCATAGGAGAAAAACAACCATGAGCCTGTATTCACTTTCCAGAAAATCAATTGCGGAAGCCAGACAACAAAGGATAGCAAGGCAATTAACAAAATGTGCTTCCAATTTTTCAGAAAGAATACGGGTCGTTGCCGTAATTCCCTGGAGGATTTCACATCATACAGCATGAAAACAACGGCAATCAGCGCATTGGTTGGCCTGATCAGGCTTATCAGACCAAAAACAAAACCAAGCGCCAGGGCGTGGCGGAATAATTTTTTCCCAAACCATTTATCGGTAAGCCAGATGAAGATTACAAATAGCGTAAAATTGTACACATGTGGCATAGCCGCTTCGATGGTTGCATAATGCAGCACCTGTGTGCCGGCCACAATGCTTAGCAGCACAAGTGCAACGATCCATTCAGGATTGTATCGCAGCAGCATTTTCCGCAGAACAAGCAAACCGATCAGCAAATAGAATGCAGAACCAAGCAACAGGAAAAACATATAAGGGGGCGAATAACCCGACATTTCCGCCCCTGTAATCCATGCCGTTAAGTGTCCCAGGAGAAAAAACGGCATATACATGAAAGCAAGCCCCATGGTCACTTTCTGATAATACCCTCCGTTTGGGCTAACATACTGATACATTTTGTCGTAAAAGTAGTCGGGATCTTCGTCGAAAAACCTGAAAGTAAGGTCGTGGTAAACAAATGCGGCGGGCAGGTAACTGTAATAGCTTACAATATCATGCTTTACAACCTGCTGGTTCCGGTTCCAGAATTTGTTGCTGGCATGAATCCATACAATGCTGATCATTACAGCAACCAAAACCAGGGACGAAGGCCTTGAAGCAAGCTGCGAATAGAGTTTTTTTTGGTTCAGAATTTTTATCATCGGATAAGTAAATGGATCATAAATCACTCTATCAGGGTCTGACCCTTTTAAAAATTCCATATTTGATGACAGTCCACAGGATTTTGAAACCGTCAACGGTTTTGAGCTTTTTACCTTCGCCTTCGTTGCGGGGAAAATAACGTACGGGAACCTCGGCAATATTGTTACGTTTCACGCGCAATGCCTTGATCAGCAGTTCCGCTTCAAAACCAAAACGGTTTTCATGCAGCTGAATGCGCTCATAAAGGTTTTTCCGGAAAAGTTTGTAGCCGCAGGCCATATCGGTAAGTTTCACGTTGATGATTACCGAAGTGAGGAAGGTGAAAAACCGGTTGGCCAGATAACGGCGGTACGATGCCAGCGGGCGGTTCACACCGGCCATATAACGCGAACCGTTCACAAATTCCACACCCAGCTCCTGCATGGCATGAAGCATAACCGGAATATCCTCAACGGCAAGCTCCAGGTCGGCATCGCGGATCAGAAAAGTATCGCCTGAGGATTTGCTGATGCCGGTTCGCACGGCCGCACCCTTGCCCATGTTTTTTTCATGGCGGAAAAGCCGGATGTGATCGTGATTGTCAGCAAATTTTTGAACCAGGTCGTAGGAGCCATCATGCGAGCAATCGTCAACAACAATGAGTTCGTGGTGTTCCACAAATTCAGGGAATTCAAGTAAAAGCAATTGACTTAACAAAGTGCCAACTGTTTCCTGTTCGTTATAAAGCGGAATAATTATGCTTAAATTCATAATTGAAAGGAGAATATTGAGGTTTCAGCCGTTTCTAAGCCGGCTCAAAGATAGCTAAATGAGACGTTGATGAAACGAGAAACCTGATTTTGTATAATGCCATAGACATCGACATGATCAGTAAGCGACCGGATGATCTTTCTCTCTCTTCCTGAAGAATTTAAAAACTTTTTGTGCATCATTCTTCAGAAGGGCCAAAGGTACCGGATTGGCAATCCAACACATAAGGCCAACAAGCCCACCCCAAATAAAGAAGGAAAGAAACTGAAGTATCGAGAATGAAATAGCTGCCTCGCTATCAACACTGTATAATGAAAGAAGCAACACCAGGCTTGCCTCGCGGGTCCCAAAACCAGCCACACTTACAGGCAGAAGCAATACAAGGCCCACAATGCTGATAATATAGGCAGTTTCAACAATTCCCATGTTGATCTCGAGCGAAAGGAACAAAAACCAGGTGGTCAAAAAGAAGAACACATAAGCAAGTGCGGTAAGCAACCAGCCTCTCCAGGAATGTTTTCCGGTGAGCATTATCAAACAATCGTTGATGAATGAAATCAGTAAATTGTTCTTCAAGCGACCTGAGCTGCCAAGCCAGCGAAACAATACTCTGAACACAAACAGGAGCATAATCAGAAATAAAGCTGAAGCAATTAGGGAAGCAGGATTTCCCCAGGAAATGAAACCAAGATATTGTAAGCCACCTGCAATCCCAAAAAGATAAAGGAAGGCGAGATCAAAAAGCCGATCGCCAACTGTTGTACGAAATGCAGGAATAAGCCCGGTTCCCGTATCCTGGCGCACGTTATATACTTTAACCAACTCGCCAAGCCTGCCAGGGCTGATCACTCCTACAGCATAAGAGGAAAAATAAGCCAGGATGGCCAGTCTGATGCTGTAGTTGATCTGCTGTTGACGCAACAAATCCTTCCAGCGAATGCTTTTTATTAGCAGCACAATGATCACGCCGGTGAGGGACAGCAAAAACCAATGAATCCTGATGTTTAAAATGATGCTGATAAACTCGTCTGCATCAAATTGGATGTTTCTGAAAAGCAGGAACAGAATAAAGCCAGTGCCAAACAGTTTAATTAACAATGAAATATGCGATCGTTTTACTTTCATCTGGCTGTACAAATCATTTTGAATTAAAATCAGAATAGCAGGTTCTTACGTTTAATGCTAAAAGTGCTCTTTTTCCAGATATTTCTTGCTTTTTCAAAAAGCCTGCCTATCCTGCCCGGAGGGATTGACTCCACTACATATCTTGCAAACCGGGTTGAAGCCAGCAGGAATAACATATCAATAAAGACTTCCATAATATATCTTCCGAAACCAAAACCCTTTAGCCTGTATCCATAATCCGGAACCTTCATTCCCAGCATTTTCATAAACCGTATACGGATGAAAGCGCCCCGCTTTTTCAGATCATAACCATGAGAGTGCATTTCAATGGATTCTTCAAGCGTGATGGGGCTCATATCCAGAAAACCATCCTGCTGCATCTTGTTGAGCAGGGCTTCGCCCCTGGCCGAACGGGCAATTACCATGGAAAATCCTTTGCCCCGTTCTTCATACACCGGCGCCCAGGCATCGCCGCCCGAAACATCCGTAAATTCATTGGTGAGGTCGGTGCAGATCAGGCTGTTTTTAACAATGTGAAAAGGGATCAGGTAATTGGCGTGGAATTTTTTCAATTGCAGAACGCGTCCGCTTTTGAGTTCCACCCGCATATTTCCCGGCCATTCGCCGTGGCGGAAATAAAGTTTTTCAATTTGTGTGTGATCCTTTTCGCCATAGGATCGCAGAAAACTGCGCACCGACGAAAAGTGCAGGGTGTTGCCGTAAAAAGGCCCGAAAACATATTCAATATTCCTTACCCAGGGATGTTCCATTTTCTGCAACGCCCTGATTGACTGCACCTGCCCCGGCAAGCCAACATAGGCCAGTTTGCCATTGAAAGCCCCGATTTGCGGTAAAATTTCGTTTACCGAACTGATAATATATTTGCTTTGCGCCGCCGACAGGATTTCCTCTTCGGTGGTAGCGATAAAAGGTTCGGTAAGCCAGGGTTTTTCTTTTGACATACCCAGCACCACAGCGCCTTTGATGGCCCCGGTTCTCAGCAGATAAACAAGCAGCGCGCTGATGATACCGCCGCTGGCGGCGTTGAGCCTTATGGCAGGATCGGTACAGAAACCAATGCTGATGCTTCGGAAAGGGCCTGTATAGGGATGATGAGGCGTTTCTTCGCCGAAAAAATGTTTGCGGTTCTCAGGAAAATCAAAAGCCCTGCCGCTGCATGCTTTTAATACAATATCTGTTGTTTCAGGGTCGGGGGCTTCTTTAATCTGAGGAAGATAGCGTTCTTCTTTATTGCCGAACACAATTTTTCCCTGCGACAATCCCACACAGGCGCCGCAGCGGTTGCACAGGCCGCCCCTGATTACTTTCTGTAATTCCTTAATCCCGTTCACATATATAAAATTGGCGGATGCCAAGATTGGCAATCCGGGTTCCCTTGTATTTACTGATGACCTTTTCGCCCCAATCCTGCAGCGCCGCCGGGCCAACAGGGATCAGAACGCTGCCATAGTGGTCAATTAATTTCCAGCGTGTTAATGCCAGCATTTGTTTCACCTCGCGTGGATGGGGAAAGCGGTGCGGGCCCTCGCCATGCCCTCCGAAAAGAAATGTGTATATCCTGTAGGGCAGCTCCGAAGAGGACGGCGGACAGCTTAACACCATTCTGGCCCCGGGTTTTGATACGCGGTGCAACTCTTGCAGGAAACGGATTGGTTCGGCCACATGCTCGAGCGTTTCCAGTGTGAGTATGCGGTTGAACCAGCCATCTTCAAATGGTAATTTTGAATAGGTGCTGATTTTCAACTGCCTGATCTGAGGGCGCAGGCGGGCAGCTTCTTTCATCAGGCCGGCCGAAATCTCAAGGTTGATCACATCTGCTTCGGGTTCGGCACGGCGGATGTAATCGTCGGCCTCGCCATCGCGGCTGGTTATGTTCAGAACCATATGCCCTGCCTCCAGTTCCAGATGTAAAACACTCTCTTTAAAGCGCTGGTCATGGGCTTGCTTTACCTTGTTGTTTTCCTCCACGTATTTATGGGCGACGCTGTCCCAGAATGCTTCCACATCGCGGTCGGTCCAGTTATGGCGGAATTCTTTTTTGATCATGATCATTACGACCGGCGGTTCATAATTGAAATCTGATCGGCAACCAGGCCGATAAAAAACAGAAACATACCCAGCATGGTAATGATGGTTGCGCTGTTGGCAAAGCGGCCTGTAAACATAAAAGCATAAACTCCCCAGATTACGCCAATTGTTGTGATCAACACGCTCATTGGAAAAAATATCTTTAAGGGATTGAAAAGCATGATGATGCGAAAGAGCAAAAGCATTGTTTTGCTGCCGTCGCGCACAAACTTAACGTTGCTGGGCCTGCCCTGGCGTTCGGTAACCTTAATGGGTAATTTGCCGATTGAAAAACCTTCCTTGATAAAAGCCATGGTGCTGGTGGTTGAGAAGGAGAACCCATTGGGCATCATATGCAACATGCCCCGGATCAGATCGCGGTCAAAACCACGCAGGCCGGAGTTAAAATCCGGAAGTCTCTGATCAAAGAGGTACTCTCCTACCCAACGGATGAGTTTCTTCCCGCCCTGGCGGTTCTTTACCTGGAAAGAATCGGAAGTGCGCTCACCGATAACAAGTTCATGTTCATCAAGCAATTCGGCGATCTGGGGAATGTAAGCGGGATCATGCTGCCCGTCGCTGTCGAGCATCACCACTTTTTGCCCATGGGCTTTTCTGATGCCTGTTTTCAGCGCTGCACCATAGCCCTTGTTGGTATGATGTTTTATCAACCTGACAGGGAAACGGCTCACTATTTCGGCTGTATCGTCGCTGCTTCCGTCATCTATCACAATCACTTCATATTTTTTGTGGTAATCAAGTGCGACTAATTTCTCGAGCAGGCCTGCAATTCCTTCGGCTTCGTTATAGGCCGGAATAATAACCGATACGGCGGGGATTTCTGACATGAGGCTGAATAGTATTCATTTAAGTGCGCAAAGATAAGGCTTTGCCTTATAAGGCTGCTATGATTGTCAGGTTTTCGGCATCAGGGAAAAAATTAAACGCTGTAAGCGACCAAACGCCCTCAGAAGCATGAACATATAGCGCTGTTGCAGAAAGCGATGCGGCAAATACAAAGGAATGATTTAAACGGGATGAGGTTTGTAAAAAAACCATACTTTTGACCCGGTATATTTAAGATTTACGCTATTTATAATTTACCCGGTGCAACCATGTTAAAGAAGCCCAATCGCATCAGTTTCCTGATTGCCCTGGCCATTGCAGTAACTTTTTCAATAATCAGGCTTAATAATCCTCACAACAACATTATTTCCCACGATTATTACGGGTCGTACCTTTATCTTCCCAATGCTTTTATCTATAATGATATCGGCATGAAGGACTTTCACGTATTCGACAGTTTGAATAAGGTTTACCGCAACACACCCGTGTACTACCAGTTTAGTGCAGGCAAAGACGGGCAGAGAGTTTTACGGTATTTTACCGGCCTGACATACTTGTTTAGCCCCGGGTTTACTGTTGGGCATCTGGTTGCTTTACACAGTGATTTTCCTGCCGATGGGTTCTCAAAACCCTATCAAAGGGCTCTTCTTGTAAACGGATTGATCATAGGCCTTATCGGGTTGTTTTTTGCCCGAAAAATCCTGTTACATTTCTTTAATGACACGGTAACAGGCATAAGTCTGCTGCTTCTGTTTGTCGGGTCAAACATCGCCTATTTCTACACCTATGGCAACGATGCGCCCCATGTTTATCTTTTCTCGCTCTACACCATTTTCTTATGGGCCACCATCAAATGGCACCAGCAGCCAGGGATCAAAACTGCCGCATTACTGGGGCTGATGGGCGGACTGATCATCATGACCCGGCCCAGTGAAATGATGGCCATGATCATCCCGGTCTTTTGGGGCACAACCAATCTGAAGTCGTTACGCGAAAGGGGCTTGCTGTTTATACGGCATTTCAGGCACGTTCTCGTTGCATTGCTGATAATAATTATCCTGGCAATTCCTCAAATCATTTACTGGAAGATCGTTTCCGGGTCATACATATTTTTTCCCTACGACGATCCGGCATCCAGCCTTCAGCTCTCAAATCCCAAATTTATATACACATTATTCGGCTTCAGGAAAGGCTGGTTTGTTTATTCGCCGATGATGATTTTTTCAATTGTTGGACTGTTTATCATGTTTCGCCGGAAACCCGGGTATGCCTGGCCAATTATAGTTTTTACATTATTAAACATTTATCTGGTTGCATCATTTTCAAGCCTGATCAGCTATGGCTGGCGCGCCTTCATTCAATCCTATGCACTACTCATTATACCCATGGGGTTTTTTGTTGAATACCTTATCAAACGCACAACAATCGTTAAAAAGCTCATTTTTAGCATGCTGATCTTACTTATACTTCTGCAGTTATTCAAGAACTGGCAATTAAAAATTGGTGTGATTGATGGTTCAAGGATGACACGAGAGTACTTTTTTGCCACTTTTTTTAAGTTGCGTCCAAGTCCTGAAGATAAGAAACTCCTCTTAATTGAAAGGCCTTTGCCCGCTGATGAATTTCTTAGAAACGAAGAAGATTATCATCATCGTGTGTTAGCATTTTTTGATTTTGAAACACCCACAGCATCGCATAAATTATATTACGATACAACTTATTCATTTACTGGCAGGCATTCGTTCAGAATGGAAAAAAGCATGCCCTTTTCTCCGGCATATTCTATTGAATTCCGCGAGCTGACCAGTCATTACTATGCATGGATAAGGGCAAGCGCATATGCCTGGGCTTCAGAAAAACACCAGATGGATAAGTTGCGCCTGGTAATGCAGTTCTCTCATAAAGGCAGGATTTATAAATACAGAAGCTATGCCCTGGGTGATCAAAGATATTCTGCGGTTCCCGCCGAATGGAACAGAATCTGGATTGACTACATAACACCGGAAGTGGTATCAAATCAGGATAAACTACAGGTATATTTCTGGTATGAGGGAACTGAGCCTGTTTATATTGATGACCTGAAAATAGAACTCTTCCACAAAGATCTGCCATAGCCGGGATAGAAACCGGTAGCGCTAAAACACTTTTTTTGGCATCCGAAAATTTGCTCACCTGTTTCAACGCACAAATACCTTCCCTGACTTGATGAAGTCTCCAACAACCACCCTGACTATGTAGATACCCGAGGCCCTGTTTAAAGTAATCGAGCACCTTCTGTTGAAATGCCTTTCATGAACCAGGCGGCCTGTAATGTCATAAACAAAAACGGTTCCGGCATTGTCAAACGGCAGGTGCACATGTATAACTGAACCGTGTGAGTAGATTTCAACGGCATCCCTGATAACCTCATTGATGCCAATTAAATCGGTGAATCGAATTTCATCCAGCCTCAGTTTAGACCTTGGTCCTGAAATCCCCTCAACATGATAGTATCGCCACAAAAGTTGAACATACTCTTTATCCAGAATTTGTTGCGGCAAGGTTACAGAGTCGAACTTAATTACATCGCCATCGGCGCCGGCGATGTATTCAACAATTTCTCCGTTTACAAGCAGATCGCTGAAAGGATCGTCAATATGGGTGCGGTATTGCAAGCGGATGCCGTACTTTCTGGAATTTTCAAGTATGGTGCCTCCCAGCCAGCTTAAATTGGCCGAGACAATCCCACGGGTGTCAACGGCCAGTAATGCACCACCCAGGTCGCGGCCGCGGCCTGTGTTGATGAATGAAATGCCGTTTTCCCCCAGTCCGTTAATGCGGGTACGACGGGTATTGTTGTATGGAAACCCGATAGTGACCTCATCGTCGGAATGGTAATCATCGTGAGGGATATAATACGGATATAGCAATGGTGTGTCCAGGCCGGGCTCGTTTTCATCGCTTTGCAGGAAAAGCATATGTGGGGGGTAGATGTACTCCGGCTCATTGGGATCCCATGATGTGAAAGAAAAATTGTTTTCGCCTGGTTTATATGCTTCAGGATGCACCAGCACCCTGAATGAGGTGGCAACCGGATCATGGAAACCATCATCGGCCAGAACTGCAACCATTGCTCCGCCGGCCTGCACAGGGTTCACAATAAGATGATTGTTATTAATGCTTACCGATACACATAGGGTATTCGTGCTGAACACTGTAAAGGTCAGCGAATCATTATCCGGATCGCTGAAAATCTCATGCAGGTTCACTTCCAGATTCAACCCCGACCCGATCAATTGCTGAAATCCGATCTCATTTTCTACCACAGGGGGAAGGTTGGCGGATATTGCTTTCCCATCAAGGCTGAAGTTGTTGAATGTCACCCTGTTTCCCCCATCGGCGGTCATATCCTGTCCTGCGAACCGAATGCGGATTAAAAAACCCGGATTGTCATTAGCGGCTGTAATTTCAGTAAAATCAATCTCGTATAAATGGTAATCCTCATCCAGAGGATGCATAGATGTGATACCATCATCAATCCAGGTAGCGCTAACGGGGTCAACAGAATAATCTATAACAAGCATGTCGGCAGCGCCTTCATCTTTTGCCGCAAACCTGAATACCAGGTCTTTATAATTTACTGATGGAAGGTGGAAAATCAGGGTGTTTTCACCGCCATCGCCAGCAAAGGGTTGTTTCACCTGTAATCCGCGAATGTTTGCATCCTGGTATGGAATGTTGCTGTTTCCTTCCGGCCGGTAATTGATCGCTGTGGGTGCATTGCGGCGTTCCATGGAGGCTTTGCGCCAGTTGGGATGGCCGTTAAAAAACGGATAGCCTTCGAGGGCCGATTGGTATTGCAGCATTCCGTTGCCTTGCAGCGGGAAAGTGGCGTTGATTTGCTCAAGTGGGGTATCGTTTGGCAAGCTTGACCCGAAACACCAGTAATAAACAAGACCGGGTTGATCAGATCTCACAAAATGGGCCTTTAATGCGATATTATCTACCGGTTTTATGCTGGCAATTGCAGGAGTGCCTTCCGGTAATCCTTTCCAATGGCTGAAGGCATAACCTGCTGCGGGAATGGCTTCCACTTCAATGGGAATGTCTTTAAAATAAATGCCCGTCCAGGGATAGGGATTGCCGTTTATGCCGGGGGTTCCATCCTTCACATCAATGGTATTGACCCTGATGTGGCCGTGCCAGCGGTTGGAGACATCCAGTGTAAGTTTATATTCGCCTTCAAGGTGAAAATGATCAGCAATGTGATTGCGTTGGTAAGTTGGCCTCGCCTCGGCAAATTCTTTTAAAACACTGACATGATTCTGCCAATGGGTCATTCCATAAGGTGTTTTCCATCTGAGAATGTGCTCAGGCATTTCAGGAGCTACTTTATTCTGAGCTTCATCTATTGTGTTTATGATGCGCTCGGGTAAAAGGTGGGTATTGAGCAAATCTGCAAAACGGTTGATAAATCCATTTCTGAATTCAGGATTTTCTAAAAAGCTCCTTAACAGAAATGTGGACCATTCAGGGTTGGGCCATTCATGATTTCCAGTAGCAGTAGCAAAGGCAAGTGTATTGTGCATAGCTCCCGCACTGCCTTCCCACAATCCAAATGCAAAATCCATATCATATAATATCCAGCGCCAGCGTCCGTCGTGGCCATAGGGTGCATCGGGCTGATATTCTGATGTTCGCAGTCTCCAAAAGTCAAGATTATTACCCGGCCAATCAGTGTTGGAGGCAAAAACGTTAGCAATCTGGTAATCCCTGAAATTCTCAACATCAATTCTGGTCAGAATGTGATGGTAATGCTCATCATCTTCAAGCCCGTATTGTGATATGTATTCAAGAGTTTCATTATAGTGTTCCACATCGCCTTCATTGATTGTGATGTTGTTTGTCAGATAGTCAATATTTTCAGGGTCTACACCATAAACCCTGTTAAAATAGAATTTATCATACCGTTCCCTGAGATTATGAATTCCCCAGTATTCGCCATTAATAAACACAACTACAGGCTCATAGGCCTGGGTGTCAAAGTGGAGGTCTTTGAAAATGCGGTGTATGGTTGCATCACGTATCATGGTAAATAAAAAATCCTGCCCTGAATTGCGAAACAATAACCTTTTAAAACAATTGTGATCCAGTTCATTAAAAAACTTATGGTTAAATGATCCGTCCCCATATTTACTACGGGCATAAAGTCTGAATGATTTCATGGGCCGGCGGCGGGCTTCCCCGCCATGGATACGAAAACCTGACAGTTGGGAAATACCTGGCAAATGACTATCAGCCTCAAAAAATTCAACGTTTACAGGCATTTCAGCCTCATCCCCTCTGCGATGGAAATTGGCAACAGTTTGCCAGTTATGAGCAGCATCCGGATTTTGAGATCGCCAGTTATCATAGTCAATACCGGCAACATAAATTCCGTCTTCATAGTCGAAAAGGTCTTTCCTGCAAACCTGAATTGAAACAACCGGCAGGGAATAACGTTCCCGGCCCTGCTCCGTTATGAAATAGGAGGCTGACTCAACCTTGCTACCAATGGCGTTCTCCTTCAATGCAATTGCCCTCACCACTGTACCCTTAAAAACCGGCTCATCAGGAAAATAATAAGGTTCGTAATGCCAGGTAGTGGATATCCGGGTAATGGTGTCGGAATTTGCTGAGTGATCGGTAATTATAAGGGGTTGATGGTATGCAAATGAATTACAGGAACCAAATAGTAATTTGCCGAAATCATCACCGGGTTTTTCCGGATACTGATTCTTGTAAGAAAAAGTCGTTCCATTTTGTTTTTCAGGGGTTGGATAGGAACCATCAAGCGTGAAAACTATTGTTACTTCCGGATCGGGATGTGTAATGTTCAACTCAAATCCCTGTGTATAAAACCCTGCAGGATGCGAAAACACCGGAGGATCCAGTATTTCGGAATAGGTTGTGTTTATATTGCTTTCACCGGGTGTTGGCTCATCAAAGAAAAACCACTCCCCTGTTCCGTCGGGTTGCCGGCCATAGGAAATATCTGTTGGAATGGCTATGGGATGCACTTCATCAACTGTAGTTCCCGAAGGATGGGTTAGCAATACTTCTTCGCCTTCGGCTTTGATACTGAAATTGGTATGAAGCGGCATCGATGGATTGATGCGGTTCTTGCCCGAAGCCCAAACCAGAATAAATTCACCGGGCAGGATGCTTACATCAGGGAATACCCATTTGAATGGAGTGCAGAAATCGTCCGAAAGTCCAAAGCCTTCAAGATGCAAAGGGTCAGAACCATAATTGTGTATTTCAATCCAGTCTTCAAAATCGCCGTCTTCATCAGAAATGGTTGAGGCATTGGATGCCATGATTTCATTGATTGCAACAGTTTGGGCTGTGAGATTGTTCCATTGGGACAAGAATAAAAGCATATGCATAAGTCCGATAGCAATAATTCTTAGCAGTGTTGAGGAAGTTGTTTTCATGATCAAAGGTTCGAATGATGGTTCTTTTAATAAAACGCCATCAGAAGCAGTTATCGTGTAATGATGATTTTTCTGGTTGCTATGCGTTGATTTTGGGTTAATTTCAGCAGATAAAGCCCCGGTTTGAGGCCAGCGGCATCATAGGCAATCTCATGGCTTCCGGATTGCTGTGGCTTGTTTATTAAGACCTCTTTTTGTTGTCCGGCATAGTTGTATAAGGCAAGAAACGTATGTCCACTCTCAGGCAGGTGGTAACGAATGGTTGTAATGCTGCTGAAAGGATTCGGGTAATTCGGCTCAAGAATAAGCCAGGTTTTTGCGGGAACAATATTGCCGGTATTCAGCGAAGCGGAACCCACAATAATATTATCCAGTCGCAGCTCATCGCGCTGGCCGGAGTTCGGATCAAGTTGCTGGCCGGTAAAATAGTATTTCCATCGAAGCTGAACATAAGGCTGGTGGTTGAGTTCTGATGGAAGCATAACAGGACCGAATACTTTCTCATCCCCTTCGCTTTCGTTGCGGAAATATTCAATTATGTTGCCAAGGCTGTCGGTGAGGTTCGCAAAACTGCCTTCATGTCCGGTGCGATACTGTAGCCGTATGGCATAGGTGCGGGAATTGGCCTGAACGGTTCCGCCTGTCCAGGTAACAGTAATATCCTCCAACCCACGGGTATCAATTGCGAGCAGCGCCGCTCCCAGGTCGCGTTCACGCCCGGTGTTGATAAAAGAGATCCCGTTCTCGTATAACCCGTTCAATCTGGTGCGCCGCGTTAAGCGGTAGGGAAAGCCAGTGCTGCCCAGGTCATCGCCATGGTATTCGCCATCAGGAATATGATAGGGATGGGTCATTTCGTCTGCAAGTGCCGGGTCGTTCCTGCTGCTTTGCTGAAAAATCATATGAGGAGGGAATTTCCCTTCCGGTTCGTTGGCATCCCAGTAATTAAACGTATAAGTGCCGTTGGCAAGCCGATATGCCGGCGGGTTCATTTCATCACCTGGAAAATCGTCGCTTTCCTCGAAAATTGCGGTAAGTGCAATATTTCCATCTGGCGTAATCCCGATCTTTTCTGACTGGCCTGAATAACTGCCTGTCCACTCAACAAAGCGGTAACCGGGTGCGGGAATGGCCTGGATGTTCAGGGGAACATTCCTGAAATAGATACCTTCCCAGCTTCCGGCTAATTCAGGTTCGATGGTATTTATCCTGATTTTACCGGCTCCGTCCTCATTCACCGCAAGGCTTACATTCACGGTTCCCGACAGGTTAAAATGGCTATTGATGTGGCTGCGCACATAGCCCGGCCTCTGCTGCGCAAAGTTTCGCATGCGCTGTACTTCCTGTTGCCAGGAACTCAGGCTTACCGGTCTGCGCCAGCGGTTGATGTGTTCCTGCATTTCGGGTTCGAGCAGATTACTGATGGAATCAATCATATGGATCACATTTTCCGCACTGAAAGTGGTGTTCAGCAGGTCTGCAAAACGGTTGATAAAATGATTCCTGTAGTGTTGATTCTGCAACAGCCTCCGCAGTATCAATGTTGACCAGGGTGGGTTTGGCCAGTTAGGGCCATTGGATGCGGTGGCAAATGCAAGTGTATTATGGGCGGGACCTTCGTTAACACCTGGCACATAGAAAAAATCCAGCCAAAAGCCAAAATCGGTGTCAAGCATCATCCAGCGCCAGCGACCGTCGCGCACACCGGCTCCCGCTTCGTAGCCTTGCCTGTAATATCGCCAATAGAGCAGGTTGTTTCCGGGCCAGTCGGTATTCATAATAAATATCTGCGCAAGCTGGTAATCGGTAAAGCTTTCCATGTCCATCATGGTTTGAACCGTCTCAAAGTGGTGATCCAGCGCCATGCTGTTATTGGAAATGTAGTTGCGCATGCTCACATAATGGCTTCTTCCATCGGGGTTGCCAAACTTAAACACCGAATTGTTCTCAAGCGTTGTGAACTCATGCTCTTCCAGCCCGTAGTGTGCCAGGAAGTGATGTTGGTTGTAGCGATCGCGTACGTTGTGAATGCCCCAGTATTCTCCGTTGACAAACAGAATAGCTGGTTGGTAGTATTGCGTTTCCACATGCAGATCTCTTGCGAGGCTTTGCATAAAGGCATCGCGGAAAACGCTCATATCCCAATCGTTGCCCGAATTCCTGATAATGAATCGTTTAAACTGGTTTACGGGTTTATCGGGAAACAACTGATAATTGATCCAGCTGTTCCCATATTCGCTACGGGCAATGACGCGTATTGATTTTCGCGGACGGCTGCGGGTGGTGTTTCCATGAAGGCGAATACCGATATTTTCATTGAAAGCCTGGGTTCCATCCTTCTGAAAAAGTGTGAGATTGGCAGGCCGTTCCCAATCCGGCCCGTCCTGGAAATAATTGGTATGATGGCCGTGCACGTAAATACCGATGTCATCGTCAAAAAGATTGTCATTGTTTGTTGCCAGCGAAAACCAGGGCAAAGAATAGCGTTGGCTGGCATCAGGGTGAACCAGATAGGTGTGTGTGGTAACAGGCCCTGGAGGTGCATCAGGATGAAAAGCCCTGGCCCGTACAACATTTACCTTAAATACCTCACCTGAAGGTGGCTGCCAGCCTTCATAATACGGAGGGCCGGGATCGGGGTTGTTGTTGGTAGGAATAAGCGAAATCAGATTGGGATCGCCCTGACGGTTACGGATGTGAATGGGTCCGGCATACAGGTTTGCGCTTTCGTTTGGCATCGAACCATCAAGTGTATAAAAAATTTGGGCATCAGGGGATGTATGATTGAGGTTCAGGTAGAACTCTTGCTGAAAAGCGCCTCCAGCGGAAGAAAAATTCACCGCATCAAGCAGAAAATCATAGCCCGGTCCAATGTTGGGCGATCCGGGAGTGGTGGCTGTAAAAAACCGCCAATCGCCGGTTCCGTCAGGATAACGGCCGTAAGAAATATCTGTTGAAATTGCAGTTGGAACCATTTCGTCAATCGTTGTTCCATTGTGATGTGTCAGGATGATTTCCTCGCCGGATGCGCTGATGCTGAAGTTTGTGTGAAGCGGAGCTGCCGGATTAATCCGGTTCTTGCCCGAGGCCCAAAGCAACAGGAATTCACCGGGTTGAATGCTGATGTCAGGAAAAGTCCATTTAAAGGGTAATTCATAATTGTCAGATAATCCGAAACCCTTGAGGGCAATCGGGTCTGAACCAAAATTGAAAAGCTCGATCCAGTCTTCGAAATCGCCGTCTTCGTCGGTAATGGCAGTGGCGTTTGATGCCATGACTTCATTTATTGTCACGGATTGGGACAGCATGGAAGTGGAATGTAATGCCAACATCATGAAAATCCCAATAAAGCCAGATTGCCTGATTATAATTTTTATTATGCATAAAATCATCATCGCGAAATTACTGATTATTTCCAGGCTGGTTTTAAACATATAGAAAAAACCCAACAAAACCTCTACAACATCTTTTCATAACCCTGACTATTAGAGTTGTATAATCACATCAAAAACAGCATCCCGGAAATATGGCTAATATTCCGGAACAATGGTTATCATTGCATAAAATATTAATCCTATGTTGAATATCATTCTCTTCGGGCCTCCGGGAGCCGGTAAAGGCACTCAGTCGCAATTATTGATGTCGCACTATAATCTGAATTACATCTCTACCGGCGAGGTGCTGCGTAACGAAATCAAGGCGGGCAGCGCATTGGGTGTGAAAGCAAAAAACATTATTGAAGCAGGCGGACTGGTTGACGATGAAATTATCGTTCAGATCATCGGAAATGCCCTAAGCAGCCATCAGCGTGCCGAGGGTTTTTTGTTTGACGGGTTTCCGAGAACATACGTTCAGGCATATATCCTTGATGGTTTGTTTACCAGACTCCAAACATCGCTTACTAGGATTTTTATCCTGGATGTTTCCGACGAAGAATGCACCAAACGTCTGCTGCAACGGGCCAAAGAACAAAACCGCAGCGACGATAATGAATTGGTGATCAGAAGGCGCCTGCAGGAATATCATCAGAAAACACTGCCATTACTTGAATTCTACGAAAGTTCGGGAATCATGACACGCATTGACGGAACAGGTTCGACGAAGGATATTTTCGAAAGAATCAACACGCATATCACCTCAGAGTTAAACCACCGTCCGGCAAACATTATCCTGTTTGGTTATCCCGGCGCGGGACGTGCCACACAAGCAGCCAAACTTGCTGCTGAATACAACCTCACCATTGTTTCAACCGGCGAACTGCTTCACGAAGAAGTGCGTGAAAAAGGGCCTCTTGCCCCTAAAATTGAGCCTTACCTGAACAACGGCCTGCTTGTCCCCGACGAACTGGTAATCCGTTTGATTGAGAAGAAACTCCAGCAAACCGATAAATCAGGCAGAGGTTATGTTTTTAAAGGCTATCCGCGCACTTTGGTGCAAGCCTATATCCTTGACGGTTTGCTCAAGAAAAAAGGAGCTGCCATATCCTGTGTGATTAACCTGAAAGTTCCTGTTTTTGAGCTTATCCGGCGTTTGGAGGCAAGAAGCCACACCGAAGCCCGCATGCCTTACGATGGCAATGCCGCAACCATTGTTGCCCGCCTCGAAGAGCATGAACAACGTACCGAACCGGTTCTGGATTATTACAGAGCACAGAATCAGGTAATCGAAATAGACGGCAAGGGCGAGGATAAAGAAGTTTATCATCGGTTGAAAGAATCCGTTAAACGCGCTGTCAGCAATATGCGATAATCAGATATTGTAGTCGGTATCGGCTCAGAATCCGGAGTGGTTTCTGCATGATTGAAACACCACAATAACTCTACATGCATTAGTCTTAAGTAAGACTTTCTAAAAATATCCACCCTACATCATTTTCTCATTTTGTTATTTTTCAGGCTTTTAATTTCGTCCTGGCAACTACAATACGCTGAATGGGCAAACTGGACACCTTATCAAACAAATTAAAATTATAAGGGAAAACATTATATGTTTGCAGTGGTTTACAACAAATCACAAATGCCATGTTCTCATTCAAGCACGCAAACAAATCAATCGAGCTGATTGAGCGTTTCCTGAACACAGTTGACCAGGGAATGTTGATTTTCAAGGAGGGGGTAAAAAATTATCTCCACGGCAACAAGGAAAGCTTTCTCGACAACCTGAAAACACTCTCCACCCTTGAAACAGAAGCCGATATAATCAAACGAAAGATAGAAAACATTTTGTACACCCAATCGCTCATGCCCCAGTTGCGAGGCGATATACTGAAATTATTAGAAAGTCTTGACAATATTTTAGACCTGGCCAAATCCAATCTCTTTCAGTTTGATGTGGAGGTTCCATACATCCCCGCCGAAATCCATCCCGATCTGGTAAAACTCACCGAATTAAGCGGTTCAGCGGTTGAATCTGTTATTCCGGCCTCAAAAGCCTATTTCCGGGATCCGGCTTCGGTAAAGGAAACACTGCACAGAGTTTATCTGTTTGAAAAAGAAGCCGATAAGCTTGCTGATGGCATAAAACGCAAAGTATTTCAGGAAATGCCCAACCTGAAGCTCAGCGAAAAATTCCATCTACGCTATTTCACCCTGCATATCGAAAACCTCTCCGATGCAGCCCAGAAGGTGGCCGATCTGCTTTCCATCATGGCAATAAAAAGGAATATATAAATCTAAGCCCGGAAGATGTTATTTCTGGTATTCATATCAAGTGGCCTTTTTCTTGGCTGGTCGTTAGGCGCCAACGATGCCTCCAATATATTTGGATCAGCGGTTGGGTCTAAAATGCTCAGCTTCAGAAGAGCTGCATTTATTGCAAGCATTTTTGTGATATTGGGTGCAGTTTTTCAGGGCCAGGGTGGATCAGAAACACTAAACAAACTCGGTTCGGTTGATGCTTTGGGTGGCGCTTTCACGGTAGCCCTGTGTGCTGCCTTTACTGTTTTGGTGATGACCAAACGCAGCCTGCCTGTTTCAACGAGCCAGGCTGTAGTGGGCGCAATCATTGGTTGGAGTGCCTTTACAAACAACCAAACCGATTATGCAGTACTCGGTAAGATTGTTGGATCATGGATTAGCGGACCCTTGCTGGGGATGATTTTTGCTGCCGGATTGTTTCTGCTCATGCGATGGGGCCTGAATAAAGCAAAGATTCATGTTATTAAATTGGATTATTACATCCGAATCGGCCTGATTATAACCGGCGCTTTCGGAGCCTACAGCCTGGGCGCTAATAATATTGCCAATGTAATGGGTGTGTTCGTAAGCTCCGCTCCTGCCATTGAACTTGATTTTGGCTTCTTTACCCTCGACGGAGTGCAACTTCTTTTTCTGCTTGGAGGATTAGCCATCGCCTCCGGGATTTTCACCTACAGCGAGCGTGTGATGAACAAAGTGGGCAACGGTATTCTTGCCCTGACCCCGGAAGCTGCTATGGTTGTTGTGCTGGCACACTCTATGGTATTGTTTATTTTCTCCTCCCAGTCTCTTGCCACTTTCATTGCTTCGGTTGGATTGCCTCCGGTCCCGCTGGTTCCGGTTTCCAGCACACAGGTGGTAATCGGATCCCTAATGGGTATCGGGCTGGTGAAAGGCGTTCGGGAACTGAAGTTTAAAGCGCTGGGCGCCATTGCCCTGGGCTGGGTGCTTACACCTGTTTCGTCCGGTATATTAACATACGTGGTTTTGTTCTTTGTGCAGAATGTTTTCAATATGCAGGTGAGCAGTATGGTGGTGGAACAACCGGTATTTCTGGATTCAACTGCTGAGGTGGCCAGGGTGGTGCAGAAGTTTAATATGGTGCTGCCCGGAGCGCTTATTGCCATAAGCGTGCTGCTGGTTACACTTATTGTAATGAATTTCAGGCAACAGCGCCTGAGGATGAAAGCCGAAAACGAGCTGCTGGTGGAGCAAAACCAATCCTATATATCGCAGAAAACCCTGAATGAACTTGAGCTGAAAGCCATTCAGACGGAGAATGAACTGCTCAGCAACAAGCTGGAAGCCAAAAAGAAAGAACTTACTGATATGGCGCTTAACATTTCTGAGCAACGATCTTTCTTTGAAAGCCTGCTCAAACAAATTGATGAAATCATCCATGACCCGGCTCACGGAAAATGCAAAGAAAAGCTAAAAGACCTGGCCATCCTGGTTCGACAAAAAATGAGTTTTACCGAGGAAACCGAAGAGCTTTACGGAAGAATTGAATTGATGCACAAGGATTTCCAGGCAAAACTTGAAATGACATTTCCGGATCTGACCGAACAGGAAAAACGCCTTGCCACATTGCTGCGTTTGAACCTTTCGAGCAAGGAAATAGCTTCGTTGTTGAATATCAACACCAAAAGCGTGGAAATTGCCCGCTACAGGCTGAAGAAGAAAATGAAACTTTCAAAAGGCGAAAGCCTCATGCAGTTTATAAACAACCTCTAATACCAAAATCGTTTATGAAAAAAATGAAAACTATCCTACTTACCGTCCTGATGCTCATTGCCTCACAGACAATGTTGGCGCAGGCAAGAACCGTTACCGGCAGGGTGACTTCAGCCGAAGATGGTAAAGCAATTGCAGAGGCTACGGTAAGGCTTAAGGGAGCAATAACCGTCACAACTACAATGCCTGATGGATCTTTTACGATTTCTGTTGATCAGCGATCATCAGATGTGCTCGTGTTCAATCATCCACACTATGATGAAATTGAAATTAACCTGAACGGAAGAACCCAGCTGGAGGTTACAATGATTCTGAATGTGCGTTTCAATCAGTATGGAGTTCCTGTTGAACGCCGTGGACTGAACGCCGAAGAGCGTAGCGGTATACTGGTTCTCGAAAGCCCGGATCAGGATTATCGCTTCTGGTTTGATTTGCGTGTTCAGCTCGACGGCGCTGTTTTCTGGGGCGAAACATTTAACCCCATCGGCAGCGGTGCAGAGGTTCGGCGTGCCCGTTTTGCAGTTAAAGCTGAACTGGGCGGCAACTGGATGGCCGAACTGGATATGGATTTTGCTGATGCGCTTGCCGATCTCAAGGATGCTTACCTGAAGTACCAGTTCAGCGAAAACACCTGGATCAGAGCCGGTAATTTCAAAGAACGCTTTTCGATGGAAACCAATACCACTTCCCGCTATCTTACTTTTATGGAGCGCCCTGTTGTAACCCGCACACTCACTCCATCGAGGCACCTGGGAATTCAGGGTTCCTTTGGAAGGTACGGACTGCTGGCGGTTGCAGGCGTTCACTTCCAGGATGTGGGCGATTTAGAAGCAGTACAGGCCCGAAAAGACAACAACAATGCTACCGGACAGGATGAAGGCTATTCCCTGACAGGCAAGCTCACCGCGATGCCTTACTACAAGGATACCCAAAAGGGACTACACTTCGCACTTGCCGGTTCGTACCGTACACCGAAGCTGCATGACAGGGTTAACCAGGTAAGGTTTGATTCGCGTTCGTTTGGCAACATCAACCGTAAAAAATATCTTGATACTGACCGCTTTGATGTTGAAAACTATACACTTGCAAACTTTGAAGCGGCAGGGTATTATAAAGGCCTGAAGTTACAGGGCGAGTACACCCGCGCAAAAGTTAACCGTCCCGATGATAAAGGAACCGAAAATTTTGAAGGATTCTATGTGATGGGAAGCTATCTTCTTTTTGGAGGAAACCATCTGTACAATACCAACGAGGGTGAATTCACACAAGCCATGCCGGGTAAATCGTGGGGCGATATTGAAATTGCAGCCCGTTATGAATTTCTCGACCTCAACTCGAGGATGGATGGTATTATGGGCGGAGCCGGCGAGGCGCTGGTATTCGCTGTAAATTACTACGCTAAAAACAATATAAAACTGGCGGTAAATTATGGTATCGCCAACCACGACAGGTATGCCAACGGCCGCAGCAGACTATTTGTTGGCACAGACGAACAGGGAAAACCAACCACTAACCCCGCACTGGTTACTGAACCGAAGGGCAAGGCCGGCGAAAAATACAACATATTGTCTTTCAGAGTTGAAGTAGCATTTTAACAATACAAACATTTATATGAAAACAAAATTATCATTCCTAATTTTTGTTGCTTTAGCAATTTTTTTTACCGGATGCGTGAAAGATGAACCTGTTCCTCCGGTGCCGCCGCCTCCACCCACCGAATTGTCGGTGATGTATTACTGGCATTTCAACAACCTGCCCGAAGGAAATCTGAATGCTATCGCAGCAGATTTTGCTGCAACCGGAACAGCCAATATTTCTTATCCCGGAACCGGCAGCGGCTATATGGATCGTTTTGATCCCGGAACAGACCTGAACGCCCAGCTGTCAGAACCGGCAGGGTTTGGCCTTCGCCCACGTAACCCGGCCAACACACGCGAACTTCTGATCATAGCTTCTTCGGCAGGTTTTGAGGAACTTGAAATCAGTTTTGCAGTTCACCGTTCGGCTAATGGGGCCCAGGAAAATGAGTTTTACTATTCGCCTGACGGTGGAACCAATTGGGTGAAAGCCGGCAATTATGAAGTACCCCTGGACTGGGAGCTTCGGAAAATTGATCTTTCTGAAATAGATGCCGTTAACAACAACCCAAATCTTTGCTTCAAAATCCTCTTTACAGGAGTTGGTGCTGATGGTACCACAGGAAATAACCGATATGACAATTTCGCAATCTGGGGCAAAGAACTTGCCGGTGCCGAACCGGTAAAACTTGCGATTGTTGCTGTTAACAACGGTATAAATCCGGTGGCCAACGAGGAATTTTCAGTAAATATTCAGGTGCAGGACAACAATGGTTTCCCTGCTGCCGTATCTGCTGATACCCCCGTAACCCTTAGCCTTGCCAGCGGAAGCGGCAGCCTGGGAGGAACGATCACAGGAATCATTCCGGATGGTTCTTCAAGTCTGGTAATAACTGGTGTTACATACAGCCAGGCCGAACAGGGCGTAAGCATCACAGCCACGGCAGCAGGCCTTGCTGCGGCAACCAGCCAGTTATTTGATGTGGATGTGCAAAAATTTACCCTTACCCTTCAGGCCTCTCCTGAAGGTTCAGCAACCTTCACAGGGGCCGGAAAGTATGAAGCCGGCACAGTTGTTCAGGTAACAGCCAGTCCAAAATCCGGTTATGAATTTACATCATGGACACTTGCCGATGGAACAATTATAACAGTTGAAGAATTTGAATTTACTATGCCTGCCAGTGATGTTACTCACACAGCCTTTTTCACCCAAATTCCCGCTACTGCCGAGTTGATCCATTACTGGCATTTTAATGCATTGGAAGCCAATGTAGCCATCGAAAACCCTATTGTTGACAATATTCCGGTAATCGCAGATTTTTCGGCAACCGGCGAGGGGAAAATCACCTATCCCGGAACCGGTGATGGTTGGTGGGATACCCGCTCGCATCGTCCACAGGATCCGGTTTCAAATTTCAACCTCCGTCTTGATCAAGCTCCGGATGAGGGCAACGTACTCAGGGTTAGAAACCCATCAGTCACCCGTGCCCTGGTTTTTGAGGCGCCAACAACAGGATTCAGCGATCTGGTGGTTACTTTTGCGACTACCCGCACTGCCAATGGCGCACAGGATCAGGAGTTTTACTACTCAGCCGACGGCGGCAATAACTGGGTACTTGCTGAGCCTGCCTATCCGGTGAATAATCTGGATGCAGGCGAAGGCTACACAGAAAAAGTGATTGACCTGTCTGAAGTGGATGCCCTGAACAACAACCCGCAAACCATGTTCAGGATTCTGATGGTGGGTGAGGGATCTGCAAACCCCACAGGCAATAACCGCTTTGATAATTTTTCAGTAGATGGCTTTATTATTACCAAAAGATAACCTGACAAAGCTATGAGTAAAGAAACCCTAAAAATCGGCGAAATCTCGAAACCACGTTTCGAGTTTCGCTCTTTCGGGCAAAATTTTGACAATGCCCATTTCCGGATGGCAAGAATGTCGGCTCCCGTTCCCGAAAAAGTATGGGAACGCCATTCCGATGAAATTTATATCATGTCCAGAACCAACGACATCAACAACACCAAAATCCGTGATGGCAAAATGGACATCAAAACCTATGTGCAAACCATTGATGGCCTTGAGCAATGGAATCCGTTGATGAAAGGCGAATTTCCGATGAAAGCTGAAATGCTTATAAACGAAGTTTTCCCGGCTTTCCAGGTCGAAATGCCTGCATTGGACAAAGAGGTATATTCTTACGAAGAATTCATTGATATGATCAACCGCCATCCTGACCTGCAGGCTGTTCGTGTACATAAACAGCGTTTTGGCTACATGGTAAACAATACCATTTGTGAATATGGCGTGGTGCTGATAAACGGCGCGCGGCTGGTAACGGTGAATTCAGAGTCAACGGAAGTAGATGACATCAAAAAAACCATCACCGACCTCGGTCTCGAAGGGATTGAAAACATCAATTACCTTCAGGCAATAAAGCGGGTAATTGGGATGATTGATAAACCTTTGGCGAATTGAAAGAGTTTATAAGGTTTATAGGGTTTATGGGCTTGTGAAATAATTAAAAGTTATTCAAATTTATGAAGCAGTATTCATTTGAGAAACTTCAGGTTTGGCAGGATTGTCGGGCATTGGTAAAGAGGATTTATATTCTCACATCAAAATTCCCTGAGGATGAAAAGTTCGGTCTGATCAGTCAGTTGCGTCGTGCAGGTGTTTCTATTATTTCAAACATTGCAGAAGGTTCTTCAAGAACAAGCCCAAAAGACAAGGCCAATTTTTACACAATAGCCTATTCAAGCCTGATGGAAGTTGTCAGTCAGTTAATTATTAGCAATGATCTTGACTACATCCAACAAGATGACTACATGGCTTTACGTGATGAAATTTATCCTATCTCGTTCAAAATTAACGCACTTCACAATGCAACTAAGGATAATAATCAAGGATAAACCAAAACCATAAACTTCATAAACCTTATAAACCCAATAAACATCACAAACCAAATAAACATTAAAAAAATGGGTAAAGAAATTGAACGCAAATTTTTGGTAAAAGGCGATTTTAAACCTTTTGCAAGTGGGCAAACCCGCATCACACAGGGATATCTTTCATCGGTTCCTGAGCGTACTGTAAGGGTTCGCATTAAAGGCAACAAGGGATTTATCACCATCAAAGGAATTGGCAGCGCCTCTGGCGCCAGCCGTTACGAATGGGAAAAGGAAATTCCGGTTCAGGAAGTTGAAGAGCTGCTCACAATATGTGAACCGGGCGTAATTGACAAAACACGCTATCTTGTTAAAGCCGGAAACCACACTTTTGAAGTAGATGAATTTTACGGTGAGAACCAGGGCCTGATAGTGGCAGAAGTAGAGTTGGGTTCAGAAGATGAAGCCTTTGAGAAACCCGAATGGCTGGGCGAAGAAGTTACCGGAGACGTAAAGTACTTCAACTCCATGCTTATGAAAAATCCGTTTACAAAATGGTAAAGCCCCCAAATAGAGTGTTACTCTTATCCGGTTGAGTATTTTTGCAGACTAATCATATACAACATGGCTGATAAGAACGCAGTAAGCGATGAAAACAACAATTTCGATCCGTTGGATATGCACAATTACCGGATTGAGCGGCTTCCGAAAAGAGATAAGTCGGATTTTGAAAGGTGGCTTGCAATAGCCGGAGTACCATTGGCCATACTTGCTTTTATTCTCTTTGCTTTTTTTATCGAACTCCCCTTTTTGCAGAATATTGAAGCCGGAAACCTGGTTTCGGAAAAAGCGCTAAAAGAATTTAACCGCATTGGCAGCGAAGCTTTTACGCGCAGCAATTCATATATGCTGGCCGTTTTCATGGCATCAATCATATTATGGATGACCCAGGCCATTCCCAATTATCAAACTTCACTTATACTGATCATCTCTCTTGTTCTCACCGGCGTATTGCCCGAACGGGAAGCTTATGCACAGTTGGGACATCCGGTAATGTGGCTGAATATCATGTCGTTTGTGCTGGCAAGTATGCTGGTTGAAACAGGAGTGGCCAAGCGTTTTTCCCTGTGGTTCATACTCAGGTTTGGGAAAAATGCCGGAACGATTTTCTTAAGTTTCATTGTGATCAATCTGATACTTTCGGCATTTATTTCGGCTACCACTGCCAAAGCGGCCATACTGCTGCCCATTTTTATGGTGATAGCTGCCATCTATGGGGCTCGCCAGGGGCAGGGCAATAAAAACTTCGGACGAAGCATTGTGCTTCAAAACCTGCTCAACATCAACCTGGGTGCAGGGGCTTTTGTTACCGGTTCAGGAGCCAACCTGCTGGCGGCGGCCTTGATAGCAGGAGCCGGTACATCAGTGTTTTTTGCCGACTGGATGCTTGCTATGCTGCCTGTTATGGTGGGACTGATGCTTATTGGCTACATCCTGGCTATGAAAATATTTTTCCCGCTTGCTCCAGAAGAACGGTTGCCACAGATAAAAGGGGGAATGCAACGCCTGAAAGAAGAATACGAAAAACTCGGACCCATTCACAGGCAGGAGATAAAAGCCATCATCATTTTTGTTTTGATATTAGGATTTTGGGCCACAGACAAATTGCATGGCATAAGCGCCACTGCAGTAGCTTTTGTTGGGGCTATTGTAGCCTTGCTGCCACGCATAGGTATCATCAAATGGAATGATGTGGACATTCCATGGCACCTGCTGTTATTCTCCGCTGGGGCCTATACGCTTGGCGCTGGACTGGGAATTACTGATTTGCCTTCTATCAGTGTAAACGCCTTTTTCGACAGCATTGGCATAGGTGATCAAACCGAGTTCTGGAAACTCTATCTGCTGCTTACCGGTGTGATGTGTTTCAGTGCATTGATTTTCCAATCTAAAACCATGCGAACCATGATTTTCATTCCCATTGCCATCGGTGTAGCCAATCGCTTTGGCTTTGAAATGATCAGCCTGGCGCTTCCGGTTGCTTTCATGATTGAACATGTATATGTGCTGCCATTCAACAGCAAGCCGGCTGCTTTGCTTTACGAAACCGATCAGTATAGCCTTACCGATGCTTTCCGTTTTGGCTTTACCCTGATGGTTATTGGCTGGGTGCTAAACATCATAGCCGGCGAAACCTGGTTCCGTTTCCTCGGGATCACACCTGATGGCGTTTTCGGGATTTTCCAGTAATACTCACATGTAAATTGATTTCAAAAAAAGGAAGTAGATAACAATGCATTTACACAGTAATTTAAGAGGTTTTGCGGCTTTTTTACTGCTGATCCTTTTTACTCAGGCTTCATTATCCGGGCAGGAAATTATTGCGAAATGGACATTTGATAACACCACTGAACCGGCAATCGGGACAGGAACCGCCAACCTGATCGGAGGTGTTACACAACACTCTGCCACCCTTGGAAATGGCTGGCGTATAACAAGTTTCCCGGAACAATTTACCGCATCCGGAACCGCAGGAGCACAATTCATGGTTCCCACTACCGGGTTCTCTGATATCAATTTAAATTTCGGCCACCGCTCATCCGGCACCATGAGCCGCTGGGCCGAAATTCAATACACCACTGATGGCGGTGCATCATGGCAAACTCTTGACAACAATGGCGGAGGGCTTACACCTCATGATGAAGTATATGATTTCGGTTTCAGTTTTCCGGAAAATACAGGCGCTGCCAACAATGCCTTGTTTGGAGTGCGGATAGTTTCTGTGTTCTCCCCTGTTGGATTCAATCCCGAGGTTCCTAACATTGTTTACCCGGCCAATACTGCCTATCACCGTGCCCGTACACCCGGAACAGGTGGAAACGCCTATGGTGGAGATGGAAACTGGAGATTGCTGAATGTTACCATTTCAGGAACCCCCGGACTTACCGGATTGCCTGTTAAACTTGCAGTTGTATCCGTAAACTCGGGTCAGCCTCCAAGCACAAACACTCCTTTCAGCGTTATTGTTGAAGCGCTTGACATGGAAGACAATCCCGCCAGCGTAATATCCGATACCCAGATCATTCTTACCAAAGCAACCGGCAGCGGCGAACTTGGAGGAACCCTGCTTCAAACAATGAATTCCGGCAGCAGCAGCCTGGTATTTGACCATGTAACCTACTCGCTTGCTGAAACCGGGGTAAGCATCAAGGCAGGAACATTTAAGAGTATGAAAAATATTACAGCCCGCCCGGTGGTTCAGTTGCCCTCCGTATTAACCGAAAGTTCAGGAATGATCGTCAGCAACCCAAACCGCATCTGGTCTCAAAACGATTCAGGAAATACAAACGAATTATTCTTATTTGATACTACCGGATTACTGATCCGCACCCTGTTGATTTCCAACGCTACAAATGTTGACTGGGAAGATCTTGCAAGCGATAACCTGAACAGGGTTTACATTAACGATGCAGGGAACAACAACAACGACCGCACCGATCTCAGGATATACCGCATTCCCAATCCACAAACCATTCCCGGAAATTCAGTTTCGGCCGAAATCATTCATTTCAGCTTTGAGGACCAGACCCAGTTTCCGCCACCGGCTTCAAACCGCAACTTCGATATTGAAGCCATAATCTGGAAAAGCGATTCGCTCTTTTTGTTCACCAAAAACCGCAGCAACCCACAAACCGGTTATTGCAAAATGTACAAGCTTCCTGCCCAACCCGGAACACACACTGCCTTGCTGATTGATTCAATCTATCTGGGCGCTACCAACCAGGAAGCCAGGGTTACATCTGCTGATATTAACCACCAAACAGGCGAAGTGGTGTTGCTGACGCAAACAAAAATCGTTTCATTTGTAAATTATCCCGGAAACCGGTTTTTTAATGGGGTGGTAAGCGAGAATTACTTCACAGCGTCAATGGGTCAAATAGAGGCAATTTCATTTACCGGCGACAACCGCTTATATATTACAGAAGAAGGATCGGGAAGCACAGCGGGTTTCCTTTATGAGGTTCAATGGCCATAAAATCATTGGGCACGTTAATAAAGATTAACACATATTTTTATGGCTGATAAGCTTTTTTTTACAACCTTTGCATACGTTTGCCGCTCATTTTCGAACCAGAACAAACCGCCATGAACACTTAATCAGATAATATATTCCCTAATTATTTTTTTGACTTAAATAAATCAAATGATGAAAACAAAAACTACCTTAATTTCTTTTCTGGCTTTCGCAGCCATGCTGATGTTCGCCGTACATATATCAGCCCAGCCCACCATTATTACACAATGGAATTTTAACAACGACGACCTGATACCGAACATCGGAACCGGAACCGCCACCAATATCGGAGAAACAACCTACACATTTGCCGCTGGCGTTACAGGAAATCCCGATCGCGGTTGGAATACTACTACTTATCCTGCTCAATCTACCAACTCCGGCACAGCAGGAGTAATGTTCATGGTGAGCACGGTGGGTTATCAGAACATCGTTATTGATTACCAGCACCGTGCTTCAGGCACAGGTTCCCGCTGGTCGCAGATTGAATACACCCTTAACGGAGGCTCAAACTGGATTGTATTTGACAATAATGATGGCGGTCTAACACCGCATGATACTTTTTACCCTCATTTGTTCAACTTGAGCGGCATCAGCGGTGCCAACAACAACCCGAATTTTGGCGTAAGGATTGTTTCAATTTTTTCTCCCCAGGCATTCAATCAAAACACCACTCTTTCATATGGCCCTAATGAAGCCTACATGAGAGCCAATGCACAGGCAAACTATGCCCCCACACCGGGAGAAGGTACTGGAAATTATGGTTCAGCCGGCACCTGGCGTTTCGATGATGTTACTTTCACGGGTGAAGAAATCACAGGAAGCACGCCTGTAAAGCTGGCAGTAATTGAGGTGAACAACAACAATTCACCATCAACCAACACACCCTTCAGTGTGGTGGTTCAGGCGCAGGATGCCAACGATCTTCCATCAAATGTAACATCAAACACAAATATCCAGCTTTCAAAAGCCACTGGTGCAGGCACTTTGGCAGGCAACCTTACCGGAACCATTCCAGCCGGCGGGCACACCATTACCATTGAAGGGGTAACCTACAATACTGCAGAATCAGGTGTTTCTATCACAGCTACACGTACATCAGGGATGACACTTTCTCCCGGTACAAGCGCGCCTTTCACCGTGCTGGCAGCCGCCAATCATCTCGCTTTTGAGGGATTATCCGGTTTTGCACAGGTTGGGGCAAATCTTCCAACCTTTCATGTAGAAGCAAGGCGCCCCGACAATTCTGTTGACCAGAACTACAGCGGTTTAATTACCATTTCCAAGCTCACAGGGCCCGGAAGCATGTCCGGAACCCTTGCCGTTAATGCCGTAAACGGTGTAGCCACTTACAGCGACATCCAGTTCGACGCAGCCGGCCAATACACCTTGCTGGCCACCGCCACCGGCCTGACCGAGGCAACAAGCAATGTTGTTAATGTAATCGGGAATCCCGAACTGCAAACAGTCATTCTTCCTAAATTCATCCAGGGAATAAACGGAACCAACAACAACCGCCTGCCTTTTGCTTATCGTGTTACCTTCAACAATCTCATTCCCAATGCTACTTATAAATACATTAACCAGATTGTGACCAGCGCCGACAGTCCGACAACCAACGGTGCCGGAAACGTGATTTTTGTCACACCCGAGGGCGATTTTATCAGAACCACCACTACCAATTTTGCCAATCCCGGCCAGCACGGCGAATTTACCACAAACGCCAACGGATCTTATACAGGCTGGTTTGTATCCGAGCCTACCGGAAATGCACGCTTTGAACCAGGAAATTACCTTTTCATGCGTATCAGGATAAATGATGGCGCCGGTGGAACCGTTGCCCAAAATTACCTCACAACGGCTGATTCGGTAATGGTGATCAATTTTGGAACCGAAAACGATCCACTTCAGGGTAGCGGTGTATATGGCAAACATTTCTCGACAGGAAAAAACTTTGCTTTCCTCTACGATAACGTTGCCGGAACAGGACGTCCCATCACCGGAACCCTGATTGAAAACGACGGAACTTCAGGAGGTACCGTATATCCGGTATTCTACCAGAACCTGGTTGATGCACAGGAAGGTTCATGGGGGGCAATTATCCCCAACCAACTACCCAATGGCATCAGAAGGGTAGAGGTTCGGAGCCGCACCACAGGTGTTATCATTGATGGAACCGCCACAGTACCCAATGGAATCTGGCCTTATGGAAACAGTACTGTTAACCCGACAGCAGGCACTGATGCAATCCTCATTACTCCATGGCCCGATTTTATGGCCAGCCAAACCAATATTTCCCCCGGAACCACAGTAAACTTCACCGATTTAACTTTAGGAACCCCAACCAGCTGGGCCTGGCAATTTCCCGGAGGGTCGCCCGGAACCTCTGTTCTTCAAAATCCTTCCATTGCCTATTACAATTCAGGCGAATTTGACGTGGTACTTACTGTGACAACTGAATTCGGAACCGAAACCGTTACCAAAACAGAGTACATTAATGTGAATCCGCTGCCGTGGCCCGATTTCGTAGCCGACATCACTATTGTTACCACCGGTGGCAGTGTTGAATTTACCGATCTCAGCACAGGCGATCCAACCTCCTGGCTCTGGACATTTGAAGGTGGTACACCTGCAACCTTTAACGGACAAAATCCCCCTTCAATCGTTTACGAAACTCCCGGAACATTTTTTGTCACCCTGGAAGTAACCAACCAATGGGGTTCAAACACCCTGACCAAGGAAGAATACATTGCTGTTGGAGATCCACCGGTAGCTGACTTTGAAGCCGATGCCACAGGAATTATTGAGGGAAATCCAGTTAATTTCACTGACCTGTCACAGAATGAACCCACCGCATGGGAGTGGACCTTTACGGGTGGAACCCCATCAAGTTCAACTTTGCAAAACCCTGTAATTACATACAACACACCTGGAGTTTACAGTGTTTCCCTGAAAGTAACCAATTTATTTGGCGAGGACATTCTCATAAAAACCGACTATATCACTGTAAATCCTGTAGGCATAAAAACACCGCAAACTGCGCGCTTATCAGTCTGGCCAAATCCTTCTTCTGGATTGATCAGCCTCAGGCTTCCTGAAACCAACATGCAAATCAAGGTGTATAGCCTTACAGGCAATATGGTTTATCAGTCAATCAGCCCGGGCTTGCTCGAAAGCATAAACCTGAATCACTTGATGAAGGGTATATATATAATTGAGAGTGTTTCAGAGAATAGTGAAACCATCCTGCGCTCAAAACTTATTATCAAGTAAGCTGGAAGAGATCAGCACATCCTGATTTCTATTTCGGCAAAATGCCGGTGTGATATCAGCCGTTCAAAACACAAATACGGAACGGAAACACGGATAGCACACCGGCATTTTTTATTCTGGGAAATCGTATTGGAATTTAACTTCAGGTATCAGCTCGAAAAACCGACCGGACTAAAAATCGTCAATAAAAACAGGCCTTTGCTGTTGCCATTGCTTTCGCTCAAACTCATCACAATCAGTGATTACATTAACACCGCGCAGAGGAGATTCAAAGTCTTCCATTGAAATATTAAGTGTGGTATCGGCATAAATCTTTTGCATGTAAAGCGCCCAAATGGGTAATGCCGTGTTGGCCCCCTGCCCCAGCGACATAGCCCTGAACCGCACGCTGCGGTCTTCGCCACCTGTCCACACACCGGTGGTCAGATCGGGTGTAATACCCATGAACCAGCCATCGGAATTGCTTTGTGTGGTTCCGGTTTTACCGGCAATCGGATTCCTGAGCTGGTAACGGAACCTTAGCCTGATGCCGGTACCACTTTCTACAACGCCTTTCATGAGTTCAAGCATAAGCCAGGCGGTTTCTTCGCTCATGGCTTCCTGGGTTCGGGGAATGAACCTGCTGATCATGTTTCCGTGCTTATCCTCAATGCGGGTCACAAACACAGGCTCAATATATACGCCTTTGTTGGCATAGGTGTTCATGGCGCCCACCATCTCATATAGTGAAATATCAGGTGTACCCAGGCAAATTGCCGGTACCGGGTCCATGGGAGCGGTAATTCCCATCTTGCGGATCATGGTGATTACGGCCTGGGGAGGATAACGCTTGATCATAAAAGCAGATATCCAGTTAATTGAGTTGGCCAGGGCTTCTTTGAGGGTAACCATTTCGTTTTCCTTGAAGCGGGAAGAATTCCTGGGTTCCCAAAAATCGCCGGTTGGCAGTTCAACTGTCTGCTGTACGTTGGGAACACGGCTGCAGGGCGAATAATCGCCTTCCTGCATGGCAAGGGTGTAAACAAAAGGTTTGAAAGTTGACCCAACCTGCCTTCGCCCCATAGTAACCTGATCGTACTGGAAATGTTTATAGTTGATCCCGCCAACATAAGCCCTTACGAATCCGGTTTGAGGTTCCATTGACATCAAGCCCGATCGCAGGAAGAACTTATAGTATCGGATTGAATCCATGGGTGAAAGTAACGTATCTCTCTCTCCCTGCCAGGTAAAAACCCTCATCGGTACTGGTGTTCTGAAAATCAAATCAATGGAATCGGATGATACGCCGCTGCTGCGTAAACTGCGGAACCTGTCGCTGCGACGCTTTGAAGCCTCCATGATTTTATCGATCTCTTCCCTGGCAATGTCCGGTTCAAAATCAAAAGGTGCATTTCTTTCTCCACGCCAATGGCGGAAAAATGCAGGCTGAAGATCTTTTGACAAATGCTCAGCCACAGCCTCCTCGGCATAGCGCTGCATGGTGGCATTAATGGTTGTGAAGATCCTCAACCCGTCTTTATAAAGATTATACTGCGATCCGTCGGGTTTAATGTTTTTATGAATCCAGCCATACAGGTCGTTATCAGCCCACTGTAATGAATCCTCAAGAAAACGCTGGCGGCTGGTGTAACGAGCGGGATCGGGCTCACGCAAATGCATGATGATCCGCAAATACTCCCTGAGATAGGGGGCAAGGCCCGCCACATGATCCTGAACACGGTATGAGGACATATCAATCGGAAGCTCCAGCAATTCTTCAAAATCGTCCTGAGTAATAAAATTGTACTTACGCATCTGGCCCAAAACCACATTTCGTCTTGCCTGGGCGCGTTCGGGGTTTCTGACCGGGCTGAACCAGGAAGGTGCCTTCAGTATACCCACCAAAACGGCGGCCTCATCAACGGAAAGTTGATTGGGTTCCTTGTTGTAAAAGGTTCTGGCAGCGCTTTTTATTCCATAGGAATGGCTGCCAAAATCTACCGTATTGAAATACATGGCAATAATTTCTTCTTTGCTGTAATTGCGCTCCAGCCTTGCTGCCACCACCCATTCCTTGAATTTGATGAGCACCATGCCCATAAATGTCTGATTGGGTTCGCGGGGAAAAAGATTTTTGGCAAGTTGTTGTGTAATGGTTGAACCTCCGCCCTTGTTTTGCCCTGTGAGCAGTCCGTAAGCCACCCTACCAAACGCACGGACATCAATACCAGAGTGCCGGGTAAAGCGGATGTCCTCGGTGGCCACCAGGGCGTTGATAAGATTGGGGGAAAGTTCGGTAAAATGAATGTTTGTGCGGTTTTCAATAAAGTAGGTGCCAAGTATCTGCTGGTCGGCAGAAATGATTTCGGATGCGAGATTGCTCTGCGGATTCTCCAGTTCTTCGAAACTGGGCATGAACCCAAGCCAACCCATTGAAATGGATGTAAAAAGCAAAACAAGCAATGCAGGAATTGAGGAAAAGATTACCCAGAACCAGATCAGATATTTTCTGTAAACTTTTTTGCTGCCGTCTTTTTTATTGGCCATGATTGTGACTTTTATTTCATAGTTTCACTTTTCTCGATGCGAATGCCCACATCCGCGATTCCTTGCAGGGTTTGGTCGCGCATTGCCTGTTCAAGGATAAATACAAAATTTCCGGTGTCAGGAAAATAAAATCCCTGACGGACAAGAAAACTGCTTTCGCGGATTTTTCCCATGCCTTTGCCAAGCCATCGTCCGTAGCGGTCGGCAAGCAGAAACTCAAGGGTGTCGCGCCGGGCAGTTTGATCGGGATGGATGGTTGTTAGGAATACATACAGATTGCTGTAGGAATAATCAGTGGTATTCCTGAAAGTAAATATTAAATCATAAGCAGCTTCGGCATCCCCGATCTGAACCTGAAAACCAACAGGGTCGTTCATATTCCAGGATTCTTTTTCCTTGCTCACGAATTCTTCGAAATAAGGAAGGTTGGTACAGCCGGCCATGAGCAAAACAGTGGCACAGCACATAACATAAACCTTTATTCCGGCAATTGAAAAAAAGCGCATAGTATTAACCGGTTTGATGAGATACTGAAACAAGTTCAGCAATCTGCCTTTATCTAACGAATTGAGGCTGGAAGTATTATTCATTGTCAAAGCGCGTGAGGTCGTCCTGCCCGATAACGTTTCCGAAGTCAACCTTCTGTTCTTTGGTTTTGGCAAAATCCTCAAGTTTATCCGGCATTTTTCCGTTTTTGTTTTGATCAATAATCTGCTGAACCTTATCGGTTGGAATAGCAAGCAAACTGCCGGTATCGTTAAAGTAGGAATACCACATCAGCTTCTTGAAGACATCTGACTTCTGGTAAAATGCATCCCCTTTCCTTGTTTTCAGAACCACCTGGTTGTCAGGGAAATTCTTTAATTCGTCAACATAAGCGGCATACTCATAATTCAGGCAGCACTTCAGTTTTGAGCATTGTCCTGCAAGTTTTTGCGGATTGGGTGAAAGTTGCTGAACACGCGCAGCTGTGGTTGTAACCGACTGAAAACCCTTGATCCAGGTAGCACAACACAGTTCCCGTCCGCAAGATCCAATCCCTCCAAGCCTGGCTGCTTCCTGCCGCACCCCGATTTGCCGCATCTCCACGCGAATATGAAACTCTGAGGCCAGAAGTTTGATAAGTTCCCTGAAGTCAACACGGTCGTCAGCGGTGTAGTAAAAAACGGCTTTGGTACCATCGCCCTGGTATTCCACATCGTTTACCTTCATTTTCAGGTTCAGGCCTGAGGCAATTTCCCTGGTGCGGAATAGCGTGCGGTCCTCGTTGCCAACCGCTGTGATCCATTTGTCGATGTCAGTGGCCCTGGCTTTGCGGTAAAGCTTTTTAATTTCATGTTTTTCGGGATCAACTGATTTATAACGCATCTGCAGCCTGACAATCTCTCCCCTCAGGCTTATAATCCCGATGTCATGCCCGGGCGAGGCCTCAACAGCAACGATGTCGCCAACGAAAAAGTCGTTTAAATAAGGCAGGCGAAAAAAATCCTTGCGGTTTTTTTTAAACCTCACTTCAACGCAATCAAAGACTTGTTTCCCGGGAGGCAGCGGAATTCCTGCAAGCCAGTCGGTAACGTCAAGTTTGGCGCAACCGTGGCTGAGCAATTCGTCATTTTTGTTGTAGGGATCCGGTATTCTGCAACATGCACGTGTAAAAAAAGGATTCCTGGCGGGATATAGGGTATTTTCGTCTTTCATTTTCATGGAGCTTAACGGATGCCGAATCGTTGAGATTCAATCAGCTGTGAAACATTTCTCTGCAAAAGTGTAACCTGCAAATGTACATAAAAAACAGCATCTGCATTTTACTATTTGCGGCTTCGCAGCAGTTGGTTGATTTTCAGCGACAGATCAAGAAAAAGGATGTTGGGGTTGGCATTGCGCTCGATATGATATGATGCCTCGTTCAGCAACTTATTGGATTGCAGAATAAAATCTTCCGTAATGGTTCGAGAAAATTTTATCATAAATTCCTTTTCGTGGTCTTCGCGCCTCAAAGCGTCTTCGCCCTGAACCTTTACCATCAGGCATTCTCTAAGGATCTGAAGCGCGTTAGCCAGAAAAGCTTTTTGCTTTTCGCGGCCAAGTTTTATGATCCCGGTTATCCATTCAGTTGTGGCTGCAATTTCAATAGTATAGCACAGCCGCATCCATTGCCTGAACTGGTTGAAATAATCATCGGTGCTCTCATCGTTAAGCAGAGAAAGCGCTTCAACCATGTTGCCCTCTGCAAGCAATGCAGCCCGGTGGGCGTTTTTGGGTTCCACCCCGTAGTTTTTTATGAGTGCGCTGCGTATTTCCCCGTCGCCCGGTTTCCTGATTTTTACCAATTGGGTTCTTGAAAGGATGGTGCTGATTATTTGTCCGGGATCCTCGGCAACAAGCAAAAACAAGGTGCGGTCGGGCGGTTCTTCCAGAATTTTTAAGATTTTGGGCGCTGCTGCATGAAAGAGTTTTTCAACCATCCAGATGATCATCACTTTGTACTTTGCCTCGTAGGATTTGTAGCTGAGGGTTTTGATGATCTCGTTGCAATCGTCGGCATTGATAATCCCTTGCTTGTTCTCTATACCAATAGTGTCGTACCATTGAGGCAGACGAATATAGGCATTGTGTTCCAAAACCAGTTTGCGCCATTTGTCAGCAAAATTCTTGCTGATTGGTTTTTTGGGAACATCTTTCGTTGCCGCCACCGGATAAACGAAATGAAGATCGGGATGGGCAAGCTGCTCAAACTTATGGCATGAGGGGCATGTGCCGCAGGAATCCGTATCGCCTGTTTTGCGCCCCGTGCAGTTTATAAACTGTGCGTAAGCAATGGCGAGTGCAAGTTTGCCACAACCTTCGGATCCCATAAACAACTGTGCATGGCTGATTCGGTTTTCAGTAACGGTTTGAACCAGTCGCTCTTTAACATGGGTTTGGCCTATGATTTTTTCGAATCGCATAGCATGAACAATTGTGGATTACCTGGCAAGAAACATCAGCAAGAACACGCCAAAGCCAGCAATGAAGCCAACAAGCACCTGTGCCGGACTGTGTGCCCCAAGCTTAAGGCGTGCAAATCCGGTGAGTCCGCTTAATAAAATCAAAATGATGATCAGCAAAGGCATGTCGAGCATCAGCTTCAGCGACAAACTTGTAAAAGCGCCCGCCAAACCGCCCATGCCTATCATATGTACGCTTATCTTCCAGAAAAAACTGGTAATCAACCCGGCTACAACCGAAATAAATGCGCCTAGCATAAACAGGATGAAAACCGGAGATAAATTCAACTGCAAGAGCAAATAATAGCCTAAATAATAAAAAATGGCCGTGATCACAAATGGCCAGATACGCTCCTCCCGGCTGTTCATCTGAAGCGAGCGGATAATCCCAAGCCTCGACATCAGCGCCGAAAAAAGCATAGGCAGCAGGCAGGTGGTGATGAAGATCAAAACGGCGATCATCCATTTGGCCTTTGAAGGAATGGCAGCAGAAAAATAGACCTGCATATTGAAAAGGATCAGCAGTGAATAGGAAGGCAGCAAAAGCGGATGCAACAAGTAAGATACTGTTTTAGCCACAAAAGTTTCAAGTCGTTCAAGCATGATCCTGCATTGGGTTATAGTTCTTTCCGGAGCCTTGCAACCGGAATTTTGAGTTGCTCCCTGTATTTGGCAACAGTGCGCCGGGCAATGTTATAGCCTTTCTCCCGGAGGATTTCGGTGAGTTGATCGTCGGTAAGGGGTTTGCTTTTGTCTTCGGCTTCGATACAGTCGGAAAGTATCTTTTTGATCTCGCGGGTTGAAACTTCTTCTCCGCTGTCGGTTTGCATGGATTCGGAGAAAAAACTCTTCAGCAAAAAAGTGCCGAATGGCGTTTGCACATATTTGCTGTTGGCCACCCTCGATACTGTTGAAATGTCGAGCTGCACCATTTCAGCGATATCTTTCAGGATCATAGGTTTCAGCAGTGTTTCATCGCCTTCAAGGAAGTAATCCTGCTGATAGTCCATGATGGCCTTCATGGTAACAAATAGTGTGTTTTGCCTTTGCCTGATGGCGTCAATGAACCATCTGGCCGAATCAATCTTCTGTTTGATAAACAAAACAGCCTCTTTGCGCTGGGCATTGTTGTTGCCTTTGTTTTCAGAGAATGTTTCCAGCATGTCAACATAACTGCGGTTCACACGCAATTCCGGGGTATGGCGGTTATTCAGGGTCAGTTCCAGTTCGCCATCCTTATTGTGTATGATGAAATCGGGCACAACATAGTGATTGTCCCTGATTGTTTCATCCATGGAGTTACCGGGCTTCGGGTTCAGTTTAATAATTTCATCAATCGCCTGCTTCAACTCATCTTCGCTGATTCTGGCTTTTTTCAGTATCTTATCGTAATGCTTTTTGGTAAACTCATCAAAGTACTTATCCAGGATAAGAATGGCATTTTGCACCTGTTGGGTCTGGGAAAGCCTTTGTAACTGGAGCAACAGGCACTCTTTCAGGTTGCGCGCGCCAACACCGGGTGGGTCAAGGGTTTGCACCACACTTAATACTTCTTCAATCTCCTGCCGGGTGGTCATTACATTTTGTGAAAAAGCAAGATCGTCAACCATAGCAGCTACCTCGCGCTGCAGGTAGCCCGATTCATCAAGGTTGCCAATAATGGTTGCAGCAATTATTCTCTGTTTTTCATCAAGATAGTGAAGTCCAAGCTGCGACATCAGAAACTCATGAAAGGAAGTGCCCGAAACAAAGGGGGCCTGTTTATGTTCGTCGTCGCTGCTGGTGTTGTTTGCCGAAAGTTTATAGGATGGAATGTACTCGTCGTCGTCCATGTAATCGCTCAGATCGAATTCCTCATCGGGATTGTTCACATCTTCCGGATTGGGCTCATCCATTTCATCATCGCCACCTGCGGTATCTATTTCCTCTGACTGTGAATTTTCTTCCATATCAGAAAGATCCTCCAGTGCAGGGTTCTCCTCAATTTCCTGTTTGATCCTCTGCTCAAGCGCCATAGTAGGTATCTGCAACAGCTTCATCAGCATGATTTGCTGTGGCGATAGCTTTTGTAGGAGCTTTTGTTGCAGTTTCTGGTTGAGCATGGATTAACTGATTACACGTTAAAACGATTTATTCCCTAAAAACGATTTTAATGCCTGCAAGTTACAAATATTATCTCTCACAAATGGTATAATCCCTCGATTTATATTTCTCAGAATTCAGCATTCTGGGGTGTACGCGGGAAAGGGATTACATCACGGATATTGGCCATACCACTCACAAACAGCATCAGGCGTTCAAATCCCAGGCCGAATCCGGCATGGGGAGCTGTGCCGAATTTCCTGGTTTCAAGATACCACCACATTTCCTCCTCAGGAATATTCATTTCACGGATGCGGTTGTGTAATTTATCGTAATCTTCTTCCCTTTGCGACCCTCCGATGATCTCGCCGATGCGCGGAAACAACACATCCATGGCCCTTACGGTTTTGCCATCGTCGTTTTGCTTCATGTAGAAAGCTTTGATGGTTTTGGGATAGCCAGTAAGGATAACCGGTTTTTTAAAATGTTTTTCCACCAGGTAGCGCTCATGTTCGGCCTGAAGATCGGAACCCCAGGAAACGGGAAATTCCCATTTCTGGCCGGATTTTACCAGAATATCCACTGCTTCGGTATAGCTGAGGCGCTCAAACTTGTGTTCCACCACCAGTTTGAGGCGCTCAATCAACTCCTTGTCGTACATATTGTTGAGAAATTCCAGGTCGTCAATGCAATGCTCCAGGGCATAGCGGATCAGGTATTTAAGAAAATCTTCAGCCAGATCCATATCATCATTGATGTCGTAAAAGGCCATTTCCGGTTCAATCATCCAGAACTCAGCCAGGTGTCGGGGTGTATTGGAATTCTCGGCGCGGAAGGTAGGCCCGAAGGTGTATACCTTCGACAATGCGAGCGCGGCAAGTTCGGCTTCAAGCTGACCGGAAACGGTAAGGTTTGTGGCCTTGCCAAAAAAATCTTCCCGGAAATCAACGGCGCCATCTTCCTTTAAAGGCGGATTTTTTGCATCCAGGGTAGTTACACGAAACATTGCCCCGGCTCCCTCGGCATCCGACCCGGTAATGATGGGTGAATGGATGTAGTAGAATCCGTTATCGTTAAAGTATTTATGAATGGCAAAAGCCATGGCATGACGCAAGCGCAAAACTGCGCCAAAGGTGTTGGTCCGGGGTCTCAGGTGGGCGATCTCACGTAAAAACTCCAGCGAATGGCCTTTCTTCTGCAAAGGATAGGTTTCAGGATCGGCGGTGCCGTAAACCAGAATTTCTTTTGCCTGAATTTCAACCTGCTGGCCTTGCCCAAGCGATTCGACCAAAATGCCGTTTACCGAAAGGCAGGCGCCTGTTGTTACCGGTTTTAGTGCTTCCTCGCCAAACTGCTGCACATCTGCCACAATTTGTATGCTGTGTATGATTGAGCCGTCGTTCAAGGCAATAAAGGCTACATTTTTATTCCCCCTCTTGGTTCGAACCCAGCCTTTTACGTTAACGGTTTGTCCGACAGGCAACACGTTTGCCGGCCTGAGCAGGTCTTTTATCATGGTTCTTCTGATCTCTTCCATATGTTCTTTTCATTTATTCTGCAAAAAAACGATTTTTTCAGGTGACTGCCAATTCAGCCACCAAACAATCATTCTTCTTTTTGCTCTTCTGCAATATCCATATTCCCACAGTAAGCTGCTTATCCATTTTTTCAATTTCTGCTTCCTGCTCAAGGGTATAGGACCGGAAAAGTTGCGCTTTTCCGGGATATTGGCCGGCAAGCTCAGTTGCCCGTTTCACAATCAGATCCTGCATGTCCCGGTTTGATGGTGTTATTTCTTCGGGAGGAATGATTCGTTCCTCTAATATTTCAAAATCGCTTTGCTGAATTTGATCGTAAAACTCTGATTTTGCAGGCACACGGTCGTAAGCGGGCAGTGTGCCGTCCATTTTATAACCATCGTCAATAATTACATATCCATCAGGCTTCAGTGCATGGGAAAGGGCTAGCAAGGTTTCCCCGATAAACCCGAAAACAGGGCCAATGGCCCCAAGTATGATCAGATCAAAATCCCGGCAGCTTTGAATCTGTTCCCTGATATCGCCCTGCCGGAAATGGCATAAATGATCAACTGCTTCCCGGCGGGCAATTTTATCCGCTTCTTCCAGAAACTCATTCATCCCGTCAATGCCCGTGATCCGGCAGGCCAGACTTTTGGCCAGGCGTATCCCAATAATTCCTTTACCGCAGCCAAGATCCAGCACTTCCAAAGGCTTGTTGCCGATATGTTTTTTCACCATTTCTTCCACCAGATGCGGATCGGTGCCAATTTCTTCCAAATCCTGAAGCAGATAGGGCAGGAAAGGGTATAATTCAGGGTTCGCACCGCCATCAAGTGATTCAACGATGCTGGTTTTCAAGTCTTTCATAAAACAGGGATAATAATCCAGAACTTATCTGAGCGCCTTTACCGCTTCTGAAGCGGCTGCAAGCGTTGGCTGTATAGACAATTCCATGCCCACAGCCTGCCTCATCCATTCCTGCGGGATCAGACTTCCCTGGCTGAACATTCTTTCAATTTCGGTTGCAAAATGCTTGTCCGCGATATATTGTTCAATCTGAAAATCAATGATATGGCCCAGGGGGTAGTTTGAAAGATAAAGAGGATAACTGATCATGTGTGAATAGATGGCCAGAACCGGTTCGTCAGCGCCTCCGAAAACAGGGGCATAAAATTCATTCCAGATTTCTTTGGAAATGGCAATTACGGCTTCTTTCAACTGCGCAGGAGTGGCATTGGGATGCTCGTACATCCATTCCCATACCTTCATATCCACCAGCGAAACGCCCATAATCTCATAGCACGACCAGAAATTGGCCAGGGCGCGCATATGATCCTTTAAAGGATCATCATCCCTTAGCCCCAGTATTTCCATATCGCGTTTCTGGAAGATGAATGCCAGCGCTTCGGTGAAAGCGGTATTGGGAACCCGGCTCAGTGAATAATAATCAACATCATGCAAAGAGATTACCTGCTCAACATTGTGTCCGAATTCATGCATGGCAATGTTATATCCTTTGTAATCCATTCCATCACCGGCAATACGTGTGCGCAACAGAACCTTATCATCGCGGATAAGTGAGCCGTAAGCGTGGCCTGCCCCACGGCTTGCTTCAACTTTGGTATTGCAGGCAAGGAAGTCAGCCTTTTGTTTGCTGAAACCTAGTTTAACCAATATGGGCGAAAGTGCATTCTGAAAATGCGCAGCTGTTGGGTATTTCTTTCCCACTATCTCATCAAGTTCTTCTTCGGTATAAGTGCCCCGTGGCCTGAATCCATTGTACCAGATATCAAACGGTTCAAGCGGCCGGCCAAGCCGTTCGCTGATCAGCGCTGCGACTTCCTTTACCTGGGTACTCGAAATAAATTCAGTAAAAAGCCTGCGAACATCCTCCTGAGGAATTTCCATATTCGACTCAAACTGACGCTGAAGGTATGTGGGGTAGTTTGGGTAATAGGGATCAAGGTTCTTGTTGGCTTTAAAATTGTTCAGCAACATCTGATAACGCGTATCCGGCTCAGATTTAAAAGCAATGGATTGGCCGTTTTGATAAAGGATGTTTTCTGCCGGGTTCCATTGATAATCATTCCTGTTGATCACCTGTTCCGGTATGCTCTGGTCAATAATGCGCTTCATCACTGCATAAATCATCTGCTGTTTGGCCAGTCCGTTCTCTCCGGCATAGTTTGATTTGAGTTCGTCGCGCAAACCCCAATGGGTAATCAAACGGAGATCTTCGGGAAACAAGGTTTCGCCCTGCTCATTTACAAGCTTGCCCATGTAGATATTATACTCGTTTATATAATTATCGGCCTGCGTTTCAATGGCAGAAGCCTCCTGAATAAGATGGGCGGGAACCCGTGAAATGTACCAGTCGCCAACGCGCGCATAAGCCCAATCCAGGCGCGACCACTCTGACCCGAGGTTGTTCTTCTCTTCCAGCGTGTAGAAAGGAAAATTTAGCGCCACAATAAAGGCTATTTTGTTTCTGAAAAAATCCTCGCGCATGTGTGCCCCGGGTTCGTAACTGCCAAACATGACATCCAGGGTATGAATCGGACCCTGGTCGAGATGCAACGGACGCATCAGGTCTTTTTTAATTCTGAGCATATTGCCGTTAAGTATCTCAAAACTAACCATAAGTTTGTCGAATGTGGTTTTTAGATCCTCATCGGAAGCAATAAAGTTCTCCTTGCAAAAACTGGCGAAATCTTCTGTTGTGCCATCGCTATCGCGCCAAAGACCGGCAACCTGCTTCACGCCGCGCTCGATTCTGAACTGCATTTGCTGGCCGTGTTTCTCAACCAGATCTTTAGTAAGCTGATGCACTACATCGCTGGTAACCGGCGATAAACCGGCATTGTTGTTTTTCATCTGTTTTCCTCCGCAACTCACAATAAATAAAAGTAATAGAACCGGAATCAATGTTTTTTTCATGGCTGTATGTATTAAGGATTTGCTTGCCAGCAAAGTTAGTGTTATGCGGCAACATGACAAAATATTGTAAAGTGAGCCAGGTCATAATCTGACTGAAGCAGAAGGCGTCAGAGTATCACTCAGGTTCAGGCAGGCAATAAAAACGGGCCTGACGTCAACATAATGATGAGCAATGGCAGAAGGAGGATAACAAAATAAGGTTTTTGTCTTTAACAGCCCTATTTTCGCCTTTCGATTCCTTTTCCCGGTCATTCACCAATATGTTTTTCATTGAAAAACGGGCCTGTAATACTTTTGCAGGGAAATTGAAAATCAAAAAACCTATGAGAACCAAAATTCTGGTATTGATTAGCCTGACATTTACACTTTTCTATGGCTGTAAAACAAGTCATCAATCTATAAATACAGAAAACCCACGGAAACCGGATTACAGGTTTCAGGCTGGCATAAACAAAGGAGGCATAGTTGAGAACACTGATCTGGAGCAAATCCCCAATACCGGCGTTGATGCTTTTACGGGCGCAACAAGGGCCGGCTTTAATGCAGGGGCGCATGTTGTTCTTCCTCTTTGGATTAATTCTCTTGAAACCGGAATTGATTATATGCGCAACAACCAAACCTTTACTTACAACGACGATTTTAACTCATATTCGGGTACCCTTAAAGCCGGCGTTTCGCAACTGATGTGGCCGCTCACATACAATTTTGGTGTGTTCAGAAAAAACAATGCCAACGGTTTACTTCAGATCAAAGTCGGGCATGTGCTGCAATACAATCTGGTTAGCATGAATGAATCAGGGCAAAACCTGCCTGATTACAACATCAGTAAATTCAGCAACGGTTTTACGTTGGGTTTTTCAGCTGTGCCCTTCAGGCTGAAAAACGGCGCTGGGGCTGGATTTTATCTGGATCTGTATCGCGGATCACAGATTTTTGAAGACTTTTACAACCGAAAAGATTTTGATATTCCTGGATCGTCTTATCTGAAAGCCGGAATACTTTATCAATTGCCAACAAAATAAACCCTATCGCTATGACTACCACCACAAGAAGGGATTTTCTGAAAACCATCGGGCTGGCCACGGTTTGCGCTTGCACAGGAATGGCAGCGCTGAACGCTTGCTCCATGATCAAAGGGGTTTCGGCCACCGAAACAATTCCGGATTATGCCTGGAAACGCAATGATGACGGAATCATCATTGACCTTGCCAAAAGCGAATGCCTGGTGCTGCCGGGCGGCGCCGGTAAATTATCAGTTGACATTGGCGATGAAAAGCCTCTCAAGCTGATTGTAGTACACCACGAGGAAGGGCATTTCAGGGTTTTCTCAGACTGCTGCACCCATGGCGGGCGCGAGCTAAATTATTTACATGAAGAAGGCAAGCTTCAGTGCAGCAGCTTCGGGCGCTCGGAATTCAGCATGAAAGGCCAGGCAATAAAAGGGCCTGCCGAAGGCCCGCTGGCTGTATATCCGGCGGAAAAGCCAAACCACAATGCGCTGATAATAAGTGTTTTATGATTAATCGGGGTTGATAAAACCTATTTCATTGTAATAAGCATCCTTTAAATACTTCAAAATTCAATTATTCTCCGGTAGCTATCGGGATGTTCAAATGTTCTATTATTCAATTGTATAGCCCTATGAAAAATCTTATTCCAATTATACTACTAAGTGTTGTAATATTGACTTCCTGCAGCCCGGTAAAAAGAACCTTCGAGAACGACCTGCTGGCTCATTTTCAATCTTCTGACGGATCGGAAAAGGTGCTAACCAAAGACGACATCAGCCATTTGCCCCAACCGGTTCAACGCTATTTTGAACATTGTGGTTATATTGGTAAACCGCTTCCAATGAACGCCGAAGTGGTCTGGGCCGACAGCCACATAAAAATGGCACCGGATAAAAAATGGATGAAATTAAAAACAACACAGTTCAACTGTGTGGAAGTGCCATTCAGGATTGCATACATGAAAGCAAGGATGTTTGGCATCATTCCCTTCGACGGCCGTGATATTTACTTCGGCGGCCATGGCCATATGTATGGCAAGGTGGCGAACCTGATCACGGTTTTTGACGAAAAAGATCAAGAAATCGCCCAATCGGCCCTTATCATTATCCTTGCCGAAGCCCTGCTGGTTCCCGGTTATGCACTGGCTGACTATATCTCATGGGAACCTGTTGATGAAAATAGCGCCAAAGCCCGCCTGGTTCACACAGGAATAGACGTAAGCGGCATCTTTTTTTTTAACGAACAGGGCGAAATGACCCGCTTCGAAACCGGCGACCGCTATTACATGCATCCGGAAAAAGGCAATGTGCTTACGGCTTTTTCAGCCGAAGTGGGGGATTACAAAAAACAAGGCGATCTGAAAATCCCCGGCTCGCTGCTGGCTGTCTGGCATCTGGATTCGGGACGCTATGAATACTGGAAAGGCAACATCAGCGAGATAAAGTATAACATTTCCATTGCTCCCTGATGGGCTTTTCTTTACCTTCGCAGGCCAACGAAAAGAAAGATAGTATGATGAGAATCCTGATTTTTGCAGCATGCTTCCTGTTCAGCGTAAACGCATTTTCGCAGATCATGGTAAGCCGCAAAAGCGACCGCCATATCAACCAGCGCGCATCCGGCGTTTTGCTGCAACACGGGTTCAGTTTTTATGATTTGCCCGGGGGAGTTGCCTACCGCCCCCTGCTTCTGGCTTATTACAAACGTTATCCGATTTTTAACACCCACCGGAATATTAACCTGGCCCTTGAGATCGGTCCGCAGGCAGGAATTGGCTTTACGGATCAGATTAACCTGGAAGTTGGCATGCTGGTTTACCTTTCCGCCAATTTTTCTGTTACCCAATGGGATATGATCAGTTTCATCACCGGCGCCGGGCCGCATTTTATCAGTGTGGAAACCGAAAGGCAAGCCAATGGATTTGTTTTTTCCGACAACCTTTTCCTGAGCTACCGCCGCAAAATGATCCTGAACCGTAGTCCGTGGGAACTGTCAATCTATGGTGGTTTCAGGCATCTTTCCAATGCCGGCATTAAACAACCCAACGATGGCATTGATAATATTATGGTTGGCCTCGGATTTGTAAAATTGATCTGAACAGAACCCAAACCCAAGCCTTTGAATTGCCATGTTCTATTCGGTTTATGAACCCACTGATGTGCTCCGCCCATTTATCCTTTTTTACTGGATACTGGAAACGGATACAAGCCTTGCCCTCTCAGCAAAGCAGCGCATTATTCCCAATGGCTGTGTGGAGCTGATATTTCACTTTGGCGACAGGCTGAACACCCTAATACCGGATAAGCAGCCCGAGAAACAGCCGCAGTCAATGATTTCGGGGCAATCAACCCGGTTTTACGATGTGGAGCAAAGCGGAAAAACAGGCATGCTGTCCATACTGTTCAAACCTCACGGGGCCAGGATGTTTTTGGATCTGCCCATCAGTGAAATCACCAACCAGAATGTTGACCTCACTTTGCTGGGCCGGCAGTTTGCACCGGAATTAACTGAAAAGATTGCGCTCGCAGGCAATCATGAAAGCAGGATCAGCCTCATTGAGGAATATCTGATCAGCAAACTGACAGACAAACATCTATACAACGCCAACAGGCTGGCCGGAACCATTGAGATCATCAACAGGTATAAAGGGCTGGTGAGCGTTGGCGAACTGGCTTCAGCAGCCTGTTTGAGCCACAAGCAGTACGATCGTGTTTTCTATGATTTTGTAGGATTGCACCCCAAAGAGTTTCTGAAAATTGTCCGCCTGCAATACGTTTTCCACCATCACAAACACCACCGGCATGAATCCCTGACCGAACTCGCTTACTCCTGCGGCTACTACGACCAGGCTCATTTCGTAAACGATTTCAAAACCCTCACCGGCTACACACCCAGGCAATGCTTCGCCGAATGCGACAGTGAATCAGATTATTTTTTTCAAGTGTAAGCGATTATAAACCTGAACCCGCCAGCATCTTGTTAATAATGTTGTGATACTGTGATGCAGTGTTGCTGTGATGCAGTATTGCTGTGACTTGTCCGCCGAAAGCAAGGGCTTGTGGGCTGGATGGCGGATGCTGTGACTTGCCAGCCGTAAGCACTGGACTGTGGGCTGGTGGCGGGTGCAGTGGTGCAGCGATGCAGTTAGAATGTCTTTTGATGGGTTGTTGGAATGGAGCAATTGATTGTTATGCCAAATTTCTGAAAACCTCTGACACACTAACACCTTAATACTTTAACACAACAAAGAAGGATGTCTGATTTTTACAATTTCGTTCATCCGGCCAGCCGTTCCTTTGCACTGTCAATTTAACGTCAAATTAAAACACACAAAAAAATGGAAAAACTGATTTCATTCTTCGAGATCCCGGCAGCGGATTTTGACCGCGCCGTAGCGTTTTACGAAACCGTACTCGACACCCAAATTCAGGCAGAAGCCTGCGACGCTGAAAAAATGGGATTCTTCCCCAATTGCGAAGGCGCTATTTCCTGTTCGCCGCAGATCAGGCCATCGGCCAATGGCGTGCTTATTTCGCTGAAAGTGAAAAGCATTGAGCACACGCTTGAAAAAGTGGAAAAACTTGGTGGAAAAACCATCATCCCCAAAACCGCCATCGAAGCCGAAGGGCACGGGTATTTTGCTGTATTTCTGGATTGTGAGGGAAATAAGATCGGGTTGCATGAGAAGTAAAAACGAATTGCCGATTCCTGAACTGAAATAATGAGGTTGAAACCAAAAGGCCCGGCAGGTTTTTTGTCCGGGCCTTTTACCCTTAAGTTCTAACGCTTTTTTCCCTTATTCATTCCGGCAAACAAGTCATTCAACGAAAAAGATTTTATCCGACAGGAAATGGTAATAATTTTGCTGTGTATATCGGATACCCCGTTGTATCCTTAGAAGCATAGAAGAATATTAACCATTAATTTTTTAAGCCATGATCCTTTCAACAACCCACACCGTTCCCGGAAGGGAAATCTCTGAAATAGTTGGCCTGGCACGGGGAAGTACCGTCAGGGCACGCAACGTAGGCCGTGATATTGTGGCCGGGCTCAAAAACCTGGTAGGCGGCGAGATAGAAGAATACACCCAATTGCAGGCCGATGCCCGCGAACAGGCGCTCCAGCGTATGATTGAAGATGCCCGCAGCCTTAAAGCGGATGCAGTAGTAGGAATTCAGGTTTCAACTGCAATGGTAAGCCGCGGGGCAGCTGAAATTTTGATTTATGGAACAGCCGTAAAGCTTAAATAAAATGGGAATTGCAAAGGTAATTATCGGTTTATATGCCCTGGCATTTCTTGGAGCCCTGGCAGGTATTATCTACCTAATTATAAGGCGAAGAAGGGTAAGAAAAGGTGAAGATTTTGAAAGAAGAAATAATTAAGAACCCTCATTTCCATCTTCTATAAAACCTGCCGGAACAGTTACCTCAGATATAATTGTTCCGGAGTTGAATCGCTTACATTATTGCGATATGCCAGGCTCTTTGATCCTTGAACAGTATTTTTAACAGTATTATTATAAAGTTTGAGTCCACTCCGAAAAGCCATTATTAACCACTCCCGATAGCTATCGGGAGGCACTGAGAACACTAATTTTCACTAAGTGTAACTTATTAATCATAAAACCTTTGTGGTTCTTGGAGTCTTGGTGTCTTAGTGGCATAATCTTATTTCTTTACTTTTCGGAGCAGGCTCAAGTTTTAAATTCTGAAAATCATTTAATACCATTCACCATGAAAACAACCCTGATTATCCTTATTTCATTGATTATTCTGATCCTGCTTATGCTGGCTTGGCTGGGCGCTTTCAAAAAAGTGCATGTTTATGCTGCCAGGCAGGGCGGAGAAACCCTGGTTTATGAAACCATTAAAGGGGATTACCGTCAATCGGCGGCGGCAATGAACCGCATCTATTACCGCCTGCTGAATGAAGACAAGATTGAAACCTTCAAAGGTTTTGGTATTTATTACGACAACCCCAAAAAGGTAAGCAAAGATCAGCTTCGGTCGGAGGCAGGTTGTATTCTTCCGCCCGCTGATGTGGCCAAAAGCGAAGCGCTTGCGGGGAAATATCAGCTTAAAGTTTTCACCGAAGCCGATTACCTGGTTGCTGAATTTCCTTACAAAAACAAACTGTCAATCTTTATGAGCATTGCCAAAGTGTATCCGGCACTGAACAAATATGCTGAACAGCACAACTACAATACAGAGGGTTTTGTCATGGAAGTTTATGACATTCCCAACAAGAAAATTTTTTATCGCAAGCAAATAAACTGATTGATCGAGTTCGGACAAAGAACGTACACATTTGCACAATCAAAACCGGATGCTTCGATGCAACATTTTAGCTACAACCTTATAATCAAATAAATGGAACTTTGGCATAGTTTTTTTACCTGTTAAAAACAATAATATAAGAAAAAACCATGAACGCACTATTCAGATCATTCGCCATCGCAATCTTACTAATTCTCTTTTCACCATCCCCTGCCAAAGCCTGTACTACATTTGTGCTAAGAAACAATGACGGCACAATTGTGTTTGGGCGAAACTTTGACTTTCCGGCTGGATTGGGACATGTCCACATCAACAAAAGGAACCTGCAGAAAACATCATTTATTTCGCCTCCAGAGAAACCAATGACCTGGGTCTCAAAATATGGTAGCATCACATTTAATCAGAACGGGAAAGAACTGCCTTATGGTGGCATGAATGAAGCCGGACTGGTCATAGAGCAGATGTGGCATCAGGAGGCAAAATATCCCGAAATGGACGAGCGATACGGATTAACCGAGTTGCAATGGATACAATACCAACTTGACAATTCAGCTACAGTGGAGGATGTGATCAATACCGACAAACATTTGCGGATATCAGCCACCTCGGTTGCAACCCTGCATTTCCTTGTTTCAGATACCAGCGGAAATGTGGCTGTCATAGAATACATTAACGGGAAAATGCATGTTCACAGTGGGAAAGAGCTGCCTTATACCGTGTTGGCCAACTGTACTTATGATGTTTCACTTGATTACAAAAAACATAAAGAAGCCGGCAGTGAAATAGCTTTTGCAGGCTGGACAGAAAATTCATCGGGCCGCTTTACAACCGCGGCAGTGATGACAGAGGAATTTGCTGTTAAGGAAGCGGAACCTGTTTCCTATGCTTTTGAAATCCTTGATAAGGTCTCGCAGGGGCCCGCCACCCAGTGGAGCATAATTTACGACCTGGCAGAAAGACGAATCCATTATAAAACCCACAAGAACCCTGAAATAAGAACACTTAACTTCCATGATTTTGACTATGACTGTGAAAGTGAAATGATTTTCATTGACATTGATCAAAAAGCCAACCAACCCGGTGATTTTAAGCCATATTCTCATGAGGCAAACTTCAATATTATCAATAATATTTGCAACAGTGTGGAATTTCTCAATCAGATGCCCATGGAATACAGAAAAGCTGCCGCCGCATATCCGGAAAATATCCATTGTATAACACAATAAATAAACACTGCAATGAAGACTAAAAAAGTTGTTGTGAGTAGCTATTTTGATGCTCCTGCAGAAAAGATATGGGAAAAGATTCAGGATGTGGCTACCCTGGTTGAAATCTGTAAACCGCTGGCAAGGTTCAAACCGGTTTCAGGGAAGATGCCATTACATTGGAAAGAGAAATCAACATTAAGCTTCAGGTTTTACGCTTATGGAATAATACCGTTTGGAAAGCATGATATCTTTTTGGAAAGGGTTGACCCTGTAGCCCTGGAAATACAATCGCGCGAAAAAAACAAGATCGTGAAAGTCTGGGATCATCTCATCCGGATCGAACCTGTTTCGGAAAACCGGGTAAAATACACCGATGAGATTGTTGTTTACGCCGGTGCTCTCACCTGGTTTGTAGCACGCTGGAGCGCTATGTTTTACCGGCACCGCCAGCGGAAGTGGCGTAAAATAGCCCGCAAGTTATAATCATCCTGTGCTACCACTTACCGGAAAAGGATAAAGGATTTTCTAAAATCAAAATAGCGTTAATGACTCCAGGTCTTGCGTTATACTGCGCCAAAGCGATGCTGAAAGGCTTCCCGGACTAGATCCCCAGTTCAACCTGCACCTGTGCGTTAAGATACTTTTTTTCTGCTCCGTCAATTCCAAAAGCCTGCCGTTGACCGTAGGTAATGTTTCCCTGAACCTTTACTTTGTGGTTGTATATATATCTGGTAAGGCCAAGGGTGTATTCGCTGCGTTGGGGTTCATAATGCGAGACTTTGGTATCGGGTTCAAGCCATGAAAACCTTGCAGCCACTTCCCAGGCATTGCTGAAATAATGGCTCAGCTGTGTGTTGAAACCCATGCCGGTGAGGATGTACACAGGAGGCAATTCTCCGGAAAAAGTCACCGGATTGCTGGCTGTTCTTTTAATCATCTCTGAAGACCACGCCCAACCCATGTATTTGAATAAAACATCTCCGTAAAGTGTTTGAATATCGCGGGCATCATGCAGGAATGCCCCTCTTTGTCCGGCATTCCTGATGGCGTTGTGATTAAAGCTGTACCCGGCAGCCAGCGACAGTTTGGGGGTAAGTTCACGTACGAGGTCGCCCTCGGAGAAATCCCCGTCGTTGGAAAAGCGTCCCAGGGGCATGATTTCAATTCGCCCGGTGTAAGCGAGGCCATTATCGGATTTCAGCTGGTTACGGCCTTCTCCGCTTGTAAGAGCGCTTTTCAGATTGTATGCAACTCCGCCAATGGCATCTGAAAAATACATGAACAAACCAAAATCACGATCAATGTTGAAGGCTGCATTCAGCAGCGAGCGATCGGCAAACTGAAGCTGACCGGAAGAAACAATGCGCTGGCGGTTTCCGGGTAATTTGCTTTGCCCGAACCCGATATAGAACTTCTCATTAAAATTATAATACACCATTGCGTCGCGGATGATGTTCGGAACTTTTGAACCGTCCCAGTCCTGGTCATCGCGCGAAAAAGAAAGCTGCAGGTAATAGGTAAGCCGCTGGTTTTTGGTGTAACCGTCAATACGCAACCGCAGGCGGCGAATTCGGGCTTCCACCTCATCAACATAACTACCGCTGTTTTGCATACCCATTACTCCCATGCGGTTCTGTATACGGAAGCGCAGGTTCAGTCCAAAGGTTGTATCGGGGGCATGAAAGCCAAGGCCTTTGTCGAAACGTATTACGGCTCTTTCGTCCACTTCGGTTTGAGAATAAGCAAGCAGACCGGTAAAAACGGCAAGAAGTAAAAGAGTTGTTTTCTGGATCATATCCGGGATTTTGGTTTGCAAAGATGCAAAATATGATTCTTACAAACACATCCGAAGACAATCATAAGGTCGTTGTTGTTTTTGATTTTCCTTAAGGATCAAACCAGAAACCGCTTATTTTTGTTGTTGAAAAAACAATCATTATGAAACAACGACGATTCATCAAGGCCTTCGCTGCAATTATATTTTCTGCTTTTCTTTCCTTGCACCTCCATGCTCAGATTTTTCTGCCCGACGGCCTCCGCATGCCAGGCGATTGGAATGGCTGGACCAATAATACCGGCATGGGCGGGGATTTTGATTTGCAACGAACCTCTTTGGGAACACTACGCTGGCAAACCACATTTCAATATAACGGGCAAACTGGCAACCAGCAGTTCAAATTTGTGAGCACCAGCCACGGCGATGCCTGGGGAAATCAATGGGCAGGCAACAGCAGCGTTGCCGTAAAAAGCCTGGTTCAGTTCACTTACGGAACTCCATCCAACCCAAACAACCAGGTGAGTCTGGTTCAGAACAGATGGTACACAGTGGTTTTTGAAGACAAAGGCTACCAGAATTCACGGGCAATCTTTATGGAAACTTCGTCAGCGCCGGTTGAAATCGCATCAGTCCAGCAAAACCCTTATCAGGCAGTAAGCAGCGGCCCGGTTCAGATCACAGCCGGCTTATCTGCTCCTCCTTCGGCTGAGGAACGCCTTTTTTTACGCTATACAACCAATAACTGGTCAAGCTCCACCGCAGTTGCCATGACGGTAAACAGCAACCAGGCCCAGGCCGAAATACCGGCATTTCCGGCAGGAAGCTTTATTGAATACTACGTTTTCAGTTCGGTTCTCAGCAATCCCGCTCCCGATTTTGACCTGGTAACGCTGAAGATGAACAATAACCAGGGCGACAATTATGCCTACCTCGTTGACCAGGCAGTGGATTGTAACATTCACACCCTGTTTACCAATCCGGCTTTTCCGCTTGAAAGCGCACAACTTACCCTCACCCTCAACACCGCTTCGGGTAACCTGGCGCTGCTGGATTATGCCGGCGACATCTATATGCACTCCGGTGTGATCACCAACCTGAGTGCCAACAACTCCGACTGGCGTTATGTGAAAACCAGCTGGGGCGAGAACACCGTGGAAACCAGGCTTACAAGAATGAGCGGCGAGGACAACCTTTATACACTTCAAATCAATGACATCAGGAGCTACTACAACGTGCCGTCGGGTGAAGACATCCTGCAGCTGGCCATGGTATTCAGAAGCGACGGAAGCACACCCCCCAACCCCGATTACCTGGTGCATAAAAATGCCGACGGTTCTGATTTCTTTCTAAAAATCTATGAAGAATCGCTGAATGTAAAAATCACAAACCCTGAGGCCAAAACACAGATGGCAGGTTCAAACCGGCTTGTTTCCGTTTGTGCTGAAACGCTTGAAAACACATCCCTTGCAATCTACCTGAACGATGCCCTTGTGGTTCAGGAAAATACAGAAAGCTTGCAAACTCTGGTCAGCCTGCACAGCCTCAGCCCCGGAATTCACTGGATCAAAGCGGTGGCTTCCGGAAATTCGAAATCGCAGGCAAGAGATTCGGTAGCGGTGTATATACGCGGTTCCATCACCGAAGCCCCTTTGCCGCAGGGAGCAATCAGCGGAATCAATTATATTGACAGCGAAACCCTTACGCTGGTACTCCACGATCCGCCGGCCTTTAAAAAACATGTTTTCGTGATCGGCGATTTCAACAACTGGACTGTCAGCGAAGATGGCTATATGAACCGCACTCCCGATGGCATGTATTACTGGAAAACCATCACAGGACTCACCCCCGGTATGGAATATGCCTACCAGTATCTGATTGACGGAGAACTCCGCCTGGCCGATCCTTACACACACAAGGTGCTCGATCCCTGGAATGACCACTGGATCAGCAATTTTAACTATCCTGATCTGAAGCCCTGGCCCGAAGGTAAAACCACAGGCATAGTAAGTGTGCTGCAAACCGATCAGCCCGGTTACGCCTGGCAGGTTACGGATTTTGTCAGACCCGATGTGCGCGACCTGGTGATCTACGAACTGCACATCCGCGATTTCACCGAAACCGATGCCATAAAAACAGTAATGGAAAAGCTGGATTACCTGCAGGATCTGGGTGTGAATGCCATAGAGCTGATGCCTGTCAACGAATTTGAAGGCAACGATTCATGGGGATACAATCCTTCTTTTTATTTTGCCACCGACAAGGCCTACGGCACACGCAACGATTACAAACGCTTTATTGACGAATGCCACAAGCGCGGCATCGCTGTAATCCTGGATGTGGTGCTTAACCACAGCTTCAGCCAGTCGCCGCTGGTACAAATGTATTTCGACCCGGATGCCGGCGATTACGGACAAGTTACCCCCGAAAACCCATGGTATAATGTGGAAAGCCCGAATCCGGCCTGGTCGTGGGGTTTTGATTTCGACCACGAAAGCCCTTACACACAGGATTTTGTTGATCGCTTCAACACATTCTGGCTTACGGAGTTCAAAGTTGACGGTTTCCGCTTCGATTTCACCAAAGGTTTTACCAACACACCCGACGAAGGATGGAATTACGATGCGGCGCGCATAGCCATCCTTAAGCGCATGGCAGATGTAATCTGGGATGCAAGCCCCGGAGCTTATGTGATTCTCGAACACCTTACCGATAACAACGAAGAAGTGGAACTGGCCAACTATGGTATGCTGATTTGGGGAAATATGGAGCCTCAATATGCCGAAGCTACGATGGGTTATCAAGACAATTCTGACCTGAGCTGGGGTTTGCATACTGTGAGAGGTTATGCGTTTCACAACCTGATATCCTATATGGAAAGCCATGACGAAGAAAGACTTATGTTTAAAAATCTCCAATATGGTAATTCATACAACCCAAACCACGATGTTAAAAACCCGGAAGTGGCCCTTGCACGCAACGAACTGGCAGCAGTATTTTACTTTACCGCTCCGGGTCCTAAAATGATCTGGCAGTTCGGAGAACTCGGTTACGATTATGGAATAAACCACTGCCCCGATGGTTCCTACAACCCCGACTGCCGGACTTCCAGAAAACCCATTCGCTGGGATTATTTCGATGAACCGGCCAGGAGAAAATTATATGATGTTTATGCTGCCATGATTCAGTTAAAAACCGGGCATCCCGTTTTCAGAACCGGAAACATTGTGCATTCGCTTGACACTTATCTGAAACGCATACACCTGAACGAAAACCCCGACGGCTCAGGAATGAAGGTCACCTTGCTGGGCAATTTTGATGTGGTGGAACGCAGCATTACACCCTATTTCCAGGAAACCGGAACATGGTATGAATTTTTTACCGGCAACGAGATGTTTGTCAGCAACACAACCGATCCCATCACCCTGCAGCCCGGAGAATACCGGCTCTACAGCAGGGATAAATTCTATCAGGTGTATTACTCAAAACCCACCGGCGATCTGAGTAATCCGGCCAACTGGGGAACAAACACCGATGGCAGCGGCGCCCCGCCCACTGATTTCTCTCAGAACTACAGCCATTATAATGTGGTCAACGGCAGTGAACAAAGCATTGACAACAACTGGACAGTCTCAGGAAACCACAGCAGGCTGTTTATCGGTAACAGCAGCAATGCGGTGAACCTCACGTTGAATGCAAGCCTGGAAACCGACATCCTGCACATTACTGATTTTTCATCACTTACCATTGCTCCCGGGGCACAGCTAACCGTAAACGAACGCATCATCAATCATGCCGGGCTATCGGGTCTGATCCTGCAAACGGATGAAGATGCCACCGCATCGCTGCTGCATTTTAACACCGGCATACGGGCAACTGCCGAACGCCTGATGAGCGGAGAACCCTACGAATGGCACATGGTTTCCTCTCCGGTTGGCAGCCAATCCATTGAAGACGGGTTTGACGATGGAAATGTTTACACCTGGCATGAACCGGCGCAAACCTGGGTGGGTTTTCAGAACACAACCTTATGGCCAACATGGGAGGATGCCAACCCGGGCAATTCTTTTTTAGCGGCAAAAGGCTACCTGGCCGCATATCCACACATCAGCAGCCTTGCACAAAGCAAATCCTTTACAGGTGCGCTGAATGAAGGCCCGCATCATTTCAGCATCACACGGCTGGCTCACCCTGACGATACTTATGTGGGGTACAACCTTGCAGGCAATCCCTATCCTTCCGCCCTTGACTGGAAAGCCAACGAAGGCTGGGAAAGAAGTGCCCTGCAACAAACCGGCGAAGGCGAAAGTGCAGGCTGGTCGTTCTGGATATGGAACCCTGATGCACAACAATACGGAACTTACCATTCGGCTCAGATCAGCAACGAAGGCACGCTGGGAACATCACGGCATATTGCCCCGATGCAGGGTTTCTGGGTGAAAGCCGCTGAAAACGGAACCATGGGCATGGATAACCGCGTGCGAACCCACAGCGGGCAAAACTGGCTCAAAGATCATCATAGCTCACCGGGAGTATTGCGCCTTGCGCTCAGCAGCCATGCAATGCCCTATCGCGATGAAGTAATCCTTGAGTTCGGACATGCGCATAGTGGCGGAGGATCGGGAAAAATGTTCAGCATGCACCAGGAAGCGCCGGGATTGTTTCTGAAAAATCAGGAACAAAAATCAAGCATCGGCTTTTACCGCGAACCGGATGGACAAGAACCCATCTCGCTGGGATTAATCGTTGGGCGGGGCGGGGAATATTCGCTTGCTGTTTCAGGACTGGAAAACTTTGAAGAAAACCTTTCGCTCGAAGACCTGCAAACAGGTATTATACAGTTGCTGAGCCACAACCCTGTATATCATTTTGCGGCAAATATTAGCGACAATCCCGACAGGTTCCTGCTTCATTTCAATGCGCTGGGAACGGAATTTTCATCGAATTCCCCCCAGGCAAGGGTGACATACAACCGTCAGCAGTTGATTGTGTTCGCACCATGGGAAGGAAACACAAGTCTGGTTATTTATGATGCAAACGGGCGCAGCATAGGTGAGTATAACCTTCGGGGCGTGCAACATCATATTATCGGCTTCAGACAGGCTCCCGGACTGTATATCGCTGCCCTGCTGAACGAAAGACAGAGCAAAAATTTCAAAATCATTGTTCCGGACTAAAAGGACTATCTATTCGCCGGGAAAGTTTTTCAGCCTGCGGGTCATGTTCTTTTGCAGGTTCAGCGCATAAAGCCACGAATCCATGAAGTGGAGGTTGCCGAAAGGGAAAAGTTCGCTCAACTCTTCATTGTAAACAGCAGCCGGATCAACACCGGTACAGATAAGATAATAATCGCGGATGTAAGCGCCGGTAAAGTGCGGTATGGTATCGTAGCGGCCTGTATTGCGGTTAAAACGCACTATACCCAGGTGTTCTTCCTTTGCGGCATATGTAGAATCGGTTTTCCAGTTCAGCGGATTGATGCACACCACCGAAAGGTCAATGCGCGGCGATTTTGCCTCAATATCGGTAAGCGAATTGAAAAGGATAATTACGCCGGTATCGTCCTCTCCCTGTGCAGGTTTCAGGCGTTCAGGAAATTGATCAAGCTCTTCCCTGGTAATCTGCCAGCCGATCAGGTATGCAGCCACCATTTGCTCAAAGTGCGCGGGTTTCATACCATGTTTCAGCAGTTCAAGCAATACGGCCGATCCCTGGCTGTGGCCCAGCAATATAAAAGGCCTTCCGTTATTGTGGCGCTCCATATAATGCTCAAAAGCGCTCTGAATATCGGAAACAGGGATGGTCATAAGCAGATTTAGCTGTCGCGGCCCGAACATGTATGCGTTCATGGTGAGTTGGCGGTAGAAGGGCGCGTAAAAGTTAAAATCTTCTGCGGCATACACCTCGTGGTTGAAGCGCTGATTGCCTAAGGCGTCATCACGTTCTTCCTGAAGACTAACATCGGCCAGCAGCGCCGGTTTCCCGTCATCGCCTTCACGACCTGAACCCAGGGTCGGATACACATAAAAAATATCCGCTTCACGGCTTGTCTGGGTTTCAGGATCAAGGAACCAGTAGATCGCATCGCTGTAATCGGGTGGTGGCGGGGTTGCCGTTTCCGGCATGGTGCAGGCTGCCTGCAGGAACAGAAGGACAAGAACAAAAATGGAATGCCTGATGCCGAAATTATGTTGTTTCATGAATGATGAATTTAGTTCTGAGCCGGCAAAATTACAGGAAATCAGGAAAAACAGGTCATGAAAATGCTGGCACTTCCTGGTGCCGGGAATATTCAGGCTATATTCTGGTACTGTTAATCAGGGCAAAGGGCACAGTTAGTGTAAGGTAGTCTGTATCATGCGCCCGTTCATCCAGGCGTTTCTTCACCTCTTTAAAAATCGTTTGAGCCTGATCCGGCGGCAAAAGCCCGGTCCAGGAAGGCAAAAAGGATGTTTTGATAAAGTGGTGTGAAAACATGGCTTCGGCACCGGTAAATTTGTAGGAAAACTCATCGTGCCTCACCTGGTTGACAATGAAAGCTTGTTCATGCAGCAAACGAACCATTTCCTGAACCGGGCGGCGTTTTTCACAGATATGCCGGCGCATGCCTTCGATGGCATCAAACAATTTCAATTCCGTAAGCACTTCTTCGAGTGGGGTATAAAACTCCATAAAAGTTGAATCGAGGTTCATGGTCAGCACAAACTGCCCGCCTGTTTTCATGATGCGCGCACAACCCGACAGCACCTTGCCGATATCGCTTACATTGTTTATTCCATTGTTGCTTACAATCAGATCAATGGTTTGATCGCCAAGCGGGATTTCCTCAGCAACCCCCTCGATAAGTTCAATGTTTTCGATCCCAAAAACAGCCGCCTTATGCTCCGCCAGCGAAAGCGCCTTGCGATCGGGGTCAATGCCATAAACCTTGCATGATTTTCCGAGCCGCATGGCCAGTTCGAGCAGGGGAAACCCGGAGCCGCAACCAATGTCAAGTGCAGTGATACCCGGTTTGTATTCCACATGTTCCAGCAGCTTCAGTCCGAAAGGCGCCGACCAGAGGGGGAGTTCATCAAAAAGTTCAGACATGTTTATCTCTTGGTTCAGATATTTGGTTTGATATATAGTATGTTGGTATTTTTACCGGAAGGTCTTTAAAAGCACCCAAAACAACTTTATACATTTAAAAGCTTTTGAACCTCAGCCTTCAATTTGGGAAGGTGTTTAATAACAATGCTCCAGATCAAATCATCAGATATTTTGTCGTAACCATGAATTATCCGATTACGGGTTCCAATAATCTTTCTGGTATTTTCGAGATGAAAGCACTCGTCTTTTTTTATTATTCTGCCAACGGCTTCACCTATAATTTCAAGGTTTCTTTCAATAGCTCTTTTTGTTTTAATATCAGCAACATAATCTTCATACTTTTTTGGCTTATCATCATAATAGCTATCAATCTCCCTGATAGATTGCAAGATGTCGAATAGCCAGGTCTTTATTTCATTGTCCATAAATCATTCTTTTTGATGAGTCAATGGATTGGCGTAAATATGGATTATTAATGGCTTTATCTTCCAAAAGATCAACAGGATGATCTAACAGATTCTCAAGAGACTCTTTTAGATCAAAATAGTTATCAGCATAGTCATAAAGGTCAACACCGGAAAAATCAACCAGCAAATCTATGTCGCTCGACTTGCCGAATGAATCTGTGAGAACGGAGCCGAACACAAAAAGTCTCGCCACTTTATGCTGATTGCACAAAGTTTTGATTTGATCAATATTTCTTTCAATGACATCCATTTCACAAAAATATAATTTTATCTGATCATGTGGTTGCTGGTTTTGAATTAATACTGCGAAGAAACAGAGGAATGAGCCAATTGCGATTAGAATCCGTTTAGTTGTGGCGCGAATTTATTTTCACCCAAACATCATCCCATATGGCCTGGCTATGCGGTTTTCAAGTTCCTGCATGGAAATCATACCGTTGGCACGAAAGATTTCCTGCCCATCCATAAACAATACAATGCCAGGTACGCTCAGCATGCGGAGTTGTCCGGCCAGCTCGCGGCTTTCGGTGGCGCTGACCCGCAAAAGCCGGATTTCCGGAAACTCATCATTAAGCAGCGTTTCCACCCGCGGCCAAAGTGTTTTGCACACCCCGCAGGTATCGTTATAGAAATAGAGCATGAAGGCAGGTTGGGAGTTGCGGAGGTTTTCAAATTCTGAGAGAGTCATAAGGCTGGATTGTTTTTATGGTTTTAATGAACCAATTCATGTATGAGGCCAAAATTACCCTGAAAATTGCAACTTAAGTTAAGAAATTAAGCTTAAAATTTTAACCTGACTAACAAAATCTGGCGTAATTTAACCACTCCCGATAGCTATCGGGAGGCACTAATTGTATTTGTTTTAGGGAAAGGTTGTTCAGGGGAAAAGTTGGCAATAGGCAGTTGGCAATACTGGTTGCTCCAACCTCGTGACCTCCTAAACACCTAAATACTTGAACAATGCATTACAAAAAAGCAATGGTTAGATAGTCTCAAAATCATATTACCTGAATCCTCTAAAGCTTGTGTCCAAGGAACCTCACTACCTCAGCGGGGCCTATGTGGTGGGTGCCTTCGTTGAGTACAATCTGCATTTCATGGTTTTCCAGGATGGCTAATCCGCTAAAATCACTTGCCAGCATTTCTGCCGTTACCAGCATATCCGGATCTTTGGGGCCACCGGAGCTGTTGCCCAGTTGCTTTTTATGGAAAGCCTCTGCCAGCAGCAAGCCGCCGGGTTGCAGGCAGTTTATTAGTTGGCGGTGAAAACGCTCACGCAATACCGGTTCAAAGTGTATGAATACGAGCGCCACCAGGTCGTATAGTTCGCCGCGGCAGGCAAAATGGGCGGCATCTGCAATCTCGTAGGTGATATGCACATTTTTCATTCCGGCCAGCAACAGGGCTTTGCGCCGGCCTTCGGTGCTTTGGTCAAAGGCGTGCACTTCCCAGCCCAGGGTAGCGGCATACATGGCATCGCGGCCTTCGCCGGCGCCCGGCAACAGCAGCCTGCCGGGCTTCAATCCATCAATTACCTGCTTGAAGTAAGCATTCGGCTCAGTGCCGTAAATATATTCCTCGGAGGCGAAGCGTTGGTTCCAGAAGGTGGGCATGGTTATTAATTTATTTCCGTTTGAAGTTAATACTGATAAGTCTGAACTCTGTTTTGAAGGCCATGGCGTAATGTTTTTCAGTTCACACAAGCCGTTTTGTGAGTTCTTCAACAGCCATGTTTCTTTCCCTGGCTTTGCCTATCCTTAGCGCATCGGTGAGGGATAACAGTTCATATAATCTTGAGTCGAGAAGGCAGGCACGGGGGATTCCTGCATACAATGGTTCCACGGCCTGCCCGCGCAGAGTTCCTTCCGCAAAAGGCCATACTACATTTTCTTCGCTTATAATATGCTCCGAAAGCGGTGGAGCAGCCCAGGCTGTAGGCATACCCCGAGCCAGTGCACCCGGTTGCTGCGGATAAACGTACTTTAATCCATATTGCAGAAACTCCAGTATTGCCATTTTCATGAGTTGCCTTTTGTTTGTGGATACCAGACCGGCATATGCCGAACGGCCAAGGCTTTCGCTCACTTCGCCAGGGCTAATATAAAGCGCACTTGCCAGGTCTTTCATCATCCATGGATTTTCGCCAAGAGATGCAATTTTAAGCAGCACTACGATATCGTGCGGTCTCATTCCTTTATGATTTTTCATGAGATCAGTATTTTGAGGCAAATATAGAAAACAATTTGCGATTTGCGAATCGCGAATAGCAAATCAGGTTAGAATTATTTCGAAAAGTTATGTTAAAGTTGTAGGAACCACACCCGGCACCAGCAGCCTGCCCGGCTTCAATCCATCAATTACCTGTTTGAAGTAAGCATTCGGCTCAGTGCCGTAAATATATTCTTCGGAGGCGAAGCGTTGGTTCCAGAAGGTGGGCATGGGAGAAAATCTTATGCTAATTGGTTAGATGAAATTCTTATTTTTGTTTTCAACAAATTTAAACATACAAACAAACATCAGCCATGACAGTTCATGAATTTAAGACAAGAATTATTTCTGCTGCTCCGGTTGGAGCAGTATTTAGTAACCCAGGCGGTGGCACATCAGAAGTTGTTAGTATAGATGGTGAAAAGCTTGTCTATTTACGCAGGAAATCAAGGATTAACATCCGATTTTCTGATTTGTTCTCAGCATATCAGAAGTTTAAAGGAATGAAAGTCACAACTAATGATCTAAAAGAATTTTCTCCCGATGTATTTGATACTATAGCCAGACCAGCAGGGCATGATTGCAATTGTACCATTATGTTCCTGCTATTAAACCAGGCTGGTTTAGCCGGGGATATTGAAGGAAAGGGTGTTAGGGGTAATCCGTTTGCCTGCAGATTCTTCTGATATATAGTAAACACACTTAAGGCTTGAAACCCAAACGCCGGACCTTTGTAAGATTTAGCTTTATAATATATTTATTCCTTTCTGTAAAAGGCTTTTTGCCCTCTGCAATTTCCGCCATAAACCTGTATTCAAAAGGCTTTAATCTTTTATTTTTATTGTCCCATAAAACTATTCTTTTAACTAAGTCAATTGTAACATCCTCATTTACAGGCTTGTTTTCAGATTCCTGATTGAAAAACTCGTCCATATCAAAGAATAACTCAGGTGCATTTTCTGAAATAAAATCTAGAATCTGAACGCCCTGGTTTCTTTCAATCTCAGAAAGTGTCCGTTTATTCTGAATCCTTTTACCAACTGTATATGCCATATCACGTTGATATTGTGATAGTTTTTCCGTCTCACGACCCCATTGTTCAATTTTATACCATGTTTTTGGATGGACCGAGCTTAAACGATCAGTGATGAGCTCAATCTCCGCGAGATGTGTTTCATCCTCGCTTAACTTCTTTCTTTTTGAAGAAGAGCTGGTGTTGAGATCACCAGATACTTCTTTTAGTGTGATATTGAAATTATAGTCCTTAACTGCCTGCCAGCATTCTTCTTTTTTCGCCCACTCACCATATAAGGAACCGGGAGCATTTTTTTTAATGAATTGCTCAATCTTTACCATTATTTCGTAGAGTTTATCCCTGAGGGCAGTACTCAATTCCTGTTTTCTCCAAACTTTGTAAAGATCAAGTTCATAATCTAACGCATAGCCGAGCCATGCAATTGAATAAGGAACTGTAATATATCTCATGTCACCAATTGCGTTAGGGCTAATTCCGTAAACCTTTTCTGCGGTTTTAAATAAAATTGCCAATGCAACTGCATCTTCAAAATAGATATTATCAGGTTTCTGGTCGAAATTATAGTTGAGAAACTGTGCATAATTCTTCTGACTCCCTCTTACCACAAAATGAGGTCCGACAACAAGTTTTCTCCTGCTATAAACCTCCCGGTAAGAGTTGACGTACTTAGCCAGCAGTTCCTTGGTAAACATCTGATCCCTCGGATTCTGCTTTTCAAATTGTCTGCGTTTAGAAGGAGTAATGCCAATCCTGGACTTTTCATTTCGGTATTGCCCCCTTGATCTTTCATAGAACCAGCGCGTCTGTATAGACTCACCTGTTTTTGGAGGAGCCCAGATCGTTCTGGAAAGCTTTTCAAGGATTACATGATTTTCCCGGTTAGAGCTCAGATCAGAAGCTGAAACTCTGTTTTGTGTATTCGCATATTCCGCAATACGGCCAATTATTTCACCAAAATTGTTTCTGTCCTTAATGATCGTTAGCTTCAACTGAACGAAAATCTGTGAGATTTCCGCTTTATTTTTATTCCAGGTATGGTATATTGAAGCCGTTGTTTGACCCCCATTAACAATCTGAAAATCTTTAACATAGCCGATCCCTTTGCCATTATTATCTTTTAAGTCAATCAATCTTACTTCCTCAGCCGTTGCAGCAATGCCATTGTTAAAAGCCAAAAACATATGAGGCTCTTCGAGGATTGTCTTTCTTATTCCTTTATTAATCTTACCTGTGAACTGAAGAAATGATCTTACATTTTGTTCCAGCAAACGAGGCCCGTATTGTTCATATATTGATGCAAGAGCAGCACCCGGAACAATCGCCAGATAAGATTGATAATCAGAATTGTCAATCTGACTATCAATGCATGGAATCTGAACTCCACTACTTTCAAAATCAATCTCTATCGGTACACCCGATTTTTCAGAAAGATTAAATAAATAATTGATATCAATTACGCGATAAAAAGCTAGATAACCAGCAACTTTATCTGAAGGCTTAAGCTCAGATTTAAATTCGTAGTTGGTAATCAGAAAAATATTAACCCGGGTTAAGAATTCCTTGATTTCAGGCACATTTGCCAAAGTTTGAGCAATGTCGAAAATCTCTGAGCTCTCTTCAATTTCCTTGACATAATCCTTGTATACAGAATTCCTGAAAAATTTTGTGAGTCTATCAATGGCTCTTTCAGCATCAGTTTTGCTTAACGGTTGTATTGAATCTGATGAACTGTATATGGTTATGAATAAATCAAGCGTTTCATAATTTTCGTAAAGAGAATAAGCATTTACTTTATGCTCAATGCCACGTTTACTAAGCTTTTCGTCATAGCAAATCCTGTAGTTTTCTGTTTCGCCAACATCTGCGAGAATAGATAGAGCAAATTCTGTAAAAATCTGTTCCGGATTTGTTCCCTCCTCCTCACTGAGCATTCCGGCACGCACATCTTCCTGAATATCTGCGTAGAACCTTGCTAATTCCTTATTTTCAAGCATAGCTAGTAGGTTTTAGGTAATGTTATAGAATAGATCGGTTTCACCAACTGTAAATTTCGAGTTGTCTGGCAGAATAATTGAATACCTTACATCGCACACACCTGCTGGTATTTGACTTTCTGTAAGGCGTGGAAAATCATCTTTAACATGAAATATGTTTTCCGTCCTGATACTATAGCCAGTGTTTTCATACAGATGAGCATGATAAGTAAAATAACCGGCTTCCATCAGTTTCATTTTAAATGAGTTCAAAGCCAAAGTATCTGAGGCGAGAAGATCATTTAATCCGGTTACAATAGCATTGAGGGATTCACCGAAATTATCACGGACTTCAATAGAAAGATGATAGAGAAAAATTACAGGGATAATTGCTGTATCCAGCTGACGCTCACTTGAAATGTGAATTTTCTGCTGATTTTTGGAATGACTGGTTTTGACCTCCACTGCCCAGTGTGAATATTGAAAATCCTGAACAGCCTTTTGCGGGCCTTTCCATGAATCAATGCAAAACAGCTTGTTTTCAGTGTTGTGAAGAAATTTTCTCAGGAAAAACAATTCACCGTAAAGCCCGATCTGTGCTTCATCAGATAGTCCCTGCTGACCAATTCTCTCGAATAACAACCGCCATTTTTCAAGCCGGTTGATCAGCTGCTTTATCAGTTCTTTTTCCTCTGTAATTAACGAAACACGATTAATCAGATCTTCCGTAAGTATTGAAAAAATGTCCCTGTGTTGATTATTGGCCAGTACGATTAAAAAGAAACACTTTCCCGGATTCTTATTGTCAATCATTTTTTCAATTCTGATATCCCTTAGATTACTCAGGTTATCAGAGATGATAACTGATCCTGAATCTAAATGGGCAGCAACGCAACGTAATTTTTCAGGATATTTCAGTGCAATATAAACAGGTGGTAATACTTCACCAGATAACCTCTTGTAAAGAATTCCGCTTTCAGGAGATATCTCTGATTCCAGTTCAGTCCAGATTTGATCAATCTTCTTCATCTTCAAAATCTTCTGTTTCATCATCAATATTAAACCTGTCAAGCAACTGTTCATGCACAGCATACGCAACCCAGGCATTATGATTACTGCCAGGAAAGCTAATTGCATAACCCACAAATGGCTCAGAATCTGATGGCATTTCAGCACCTGAAGGGTCAAGAAGGTAAATTAGCAATAATGGATTCTGAGGATTTCTCACTTCATTTCTTACAATTTCACCATTTGGATAATTTGGTATTCCGGTTCGTTGCCGCCTGATACGAAAATCCTGTGTTAATCGCATTGCCCATTCGTACTCATCTGAGGTTAAATCAATATATTCGTCCCTTGGGCTGATTATATGAGACTTTCTGAGATAATAGATATTCGTGTCAGAGTTGTTTGTGTCCTGTCTCCTTATAATACAACCAATATTGCAACTGCTGTTATCTACAAGAAATTCGGTTGTTACCTGTGCATTACTTTTTGACATCAGAGCAACTCTCCAACTTGTTAACTCATTATTTGTGAGTTGTAGATTGATAAATCTTACCAGGTTCTGTGGATCATAGGCCTTCATATTTTCAAGCGTTCTCAGTGAACTCAAAAATTCTATTACCTCATTTGCTTGTATATCAAACCATAGAAAGTTGTTATTAACTGGCAGGTAGTCTCCGGATAAACCGGCAATGAATCTTCTGGCAGATTGTAAATTATGCCTAATAATTTCAGGATCTTTTCTAAACTCATAAGATTCAACCAAACGACCTGCCCATGTGATTTGCACAGTAACGGCTGAGCGTAATTTATTGGTCGCAGATATCTGCAATACCCCGGGATGAGTTCTGACTTTAAGAGCATATTGTTCAGGAGTGGAGCCAGCAACGTCAGCCATATAGTCAAATTCCTCTCGTAGTTCTTCCGATGCATGAGCGATATGACAAAACCACTCATTAAGCTCACGGCTTGTAAACAACCTGCATAAGTCAACATAACCCGGACGGTAACCAAACCACCGGCCCATTTGCATCAATGTGTCATACATTTTTGCAGCGCGTAAATAATAACTGATGGAAAGGCCTTCCAGGGTGAGGCCGCGGGAAAGTTTGTTTCCTCCAACCGCAATTACTGATAGACCTGTATTCTGATGATCGTAATAATCCAGTGCATCGCGCGAACCGCCAAAAATTGACCTTACTTCTATCCTTGACGCTGCGTCATTTAAATTTTCATATACTTCCTTCCAGGAATGAACATGAATGTTCGGATCAATGGTGTTTAAGGGTGAATTCTGAATTAGCCGTGAAACTGTAACAAATGACTTATATCCATTACTATCGAGATCAAAATCATTTCTGAACTGCTTAAGAATATCAGAATCCCTCTGATCTATGCCCATCCTGTAAAAATCAAACTGATTTTGTACCAGTTCTGTAATATGTGCCTGCCATCTCTGAAACCGTGAGACATGTATGAGCATTGAATTGTGGACATTTTTCTGGCCCCTCAGTCTTCTTATCGCACAGGTTAATATAAAGCATCGAATGGCTCTTTTGAGTGATTCTGGAAGTGTTGTTGGGAACGGATCATTGATTTTATGCCTGTCCGGAACAAACACCGAATAATCGTCTGTTCTGTTCACAATGGGCAAGACATTATTAATCTCGTCATCTTCTTCAAGTAACTGAAACCCGAAAACTCTTTCAGGGCCAATATAATTTGAAGGTGGTGGAATATTTATGATAAAATCTCTCGGGAACAAATTATCCTCCTGAATAGGGATGAAGATGTTTGCAAAAGGAGTTGCAGTATAACCGACATATCCACTTTTACCGAAAAGACTTATTATCTGGGTAATCAAGCCGTTTATGGTGCTTCTTCGATCAGGATCATTTGAAACATTAATTGAAGCATGGTCGGCCTCGTCATCAATCAGCAATAGTGACTTGTTTCTGATCTTTCTTATTCCTTCAGCTTCTTCAACTGCTTGAGCAGAAAGCCATTGATAAATTCTTCTGAGTACGCTGGGATTTTTCTTTACAACTGCAATGATGGGTTCGTTGGTGTCAAAATTAAATCCTGCTGCATTGGCGGCACCCTGTGTAAAGTCACCCCTGTCAAGGCTGGATGTTAGTGAGTGTGCAATATTTTCTCTGTCTATCCGGCCAACACCAATCCTGATGTTATTCTGGTTAAAAGCACGGGTGTGTTGTGTGTCAAAGCCAAGGAATCCTTCATCAATTCTGAGTTGTGTCTGACTTCGGAGGTTGTTGTGTATCCCTGCAAGAATTATTATCAGTTTGTAACCGGCATCAGCAGCCTTACAAATTAGGCCGGTGTAATTTGCTGTTTTGCCACTCTGTACCTGACCAACAACCAGTCCTTTTTTATCAATCTGAATATTTTGAGACGGATCAAAGAGACCATCCAGTATTCTGTCTGTCAACCTGTCAAGCTTGCTGATTACATCGGGTGCGAAATTCTTTTCATCATTCAGATAGGTTTTATATCTGGTCCAGAACCCCCAGTCAACCAGACTTTTCTTTGCATTCAGCCAGGGATGCCTGCGTTCTTCATGCTCAATAATCCTGAATTCCTCAACCCTGACATTATACATGCTTTCAATCTCTCTGATTAACTGGTTACGGTCACACGATGTAAAACCCGGCATCAGAAGCACATGATCAACTCTTTCTTCAATTTGCTCCCGTGTTACGGAGGTTGTGCTTCCAAGCATTATTTTTATGATCCTGATTGCCTGTTCTGTCATATCAAAGGTGTTCTAAATATTCAAGGTAAAAGTTGAAAGGCTCAATGTTGGCAATTCTTGCTTTTGCATGATCCGGTGTATCACCGTTGCTAACCATGTTTTCATACATGGTTTTCATTACGCTAATGACAACATCAATGTTTTTGCCCTCAAATGGCTGTCCGTGTGGTTTTTCGTTTTCGTTTTCCTGCAACGTTATTAATGGAACAGGAACAGTCTCTTCAATAAACTGCAGGGCTTTTTCAATCTGATCAGATATTTCATTACCTGCAGAAAAAAGGTCTTTTAAAACCGGGTGCTTTCTGTTCAGGGTATAAAACCTTTTCCCATGCCTTATTTTTTCTTCCCAGAAAGGGAAGTACTCATCTGCCAGCAATTTTCTCTTAATAACCTTGCCTTTATGCCGGTAAACCTCAATGGCATGCGCCCTTACTTCCCGGGCAGTGGCATTAATTTCATTCCGGATTCTTGCCGGAGGCCTGGCAACAGATTTTTTAATATCAATCTGCCATTCATCGTCAAGGTTGTTTGGCAGGTCTATTTTTATCCGGCACAAATCATAATGAACTTCCCTCTTAAAATGCCCAAGCCAATCTCCCGCTACGAGCAACCGTCTGTTTCTGTAGATATAAAAACCCTGATGCGCAGACCAGCTATCTTTTGGTCCCTTTCCGTAATTGTATTCCTCCGGTGTTAGTTTTGATCTGTGGGGAAGAACAAATCCCTTTATTAGTACATTTCCGTTATCAAGTTCAACACCAGGTCTGGCCTGCAAACCTTCATAACCAATCATGAAAGGATCCCAGGGTTCGATCTTTCTCTCCCTGAGATAAATTTTAAACCCTTCTTCGATGAACCGGTGAAAAACCATTGACAGGTGCTTTTTGACCATTTCCATGGTGGCAAAAAAGTCAGCTTTTGAGGAATCTTTTTCAGCACTGGTGTCTTTAGTAAGCCTGTCAATATCCCACCATAAAACCATTGTTCCATTGCTGATGGCATCAAATTTACCTTTGAGTTCATGTATTTCAGGACAATACCTGATCAGCTTCCATGCCTTTACATGATTAACATAGTCTAAATCCCATGACCAGAAATTTTCATTATCGTGCTTTTTGGAAACAACACAGAATTTCCTGCATTGAGAAAAGGAAGCTGTTTTCAAACCAAGCCCGAATCTTCCAAGATCAGTTGCATCTCTTTCAGCAAGAGGGCTCACGCTCCCCGGTCTCATTGCCTGAATTAGTTCTTCATTGTCCATACCACAGCCATCGTCCATGATTGTGATAATGGTTTCAGGTCCTTTCCACAAATAATCAACCCAGACGTTTTTTGCACCTGCCGAAATCGAATTGTCAATAATATCAGCAATTGCCGTTTCAATAGAATAGCCGACCGCCCGGAAGGTTTCGATCATGGAAGCGGCTTCGGGTTCGGCTGGGGTTGATAATATGGTTGAGTATTTAATCATTACTATGATTAGACGACGTTGTTATTTTCTTAATGTCAGCTCTTCCCTATCCCAAAAAAGTCGTGTTGACGGCGGTGTTTGTCTAATCGAAGATCTTACTCGAAGTACATACTCTTTTCTATTTTTATCCATTGATGAGACTTCATCCAGAATGAAGAAATAATCGCTGGCTTTTACAATTCCGTGGAGGAATGGTTTTTGCCCTTCTTGAATCATAAGGAAGTCCTGAGGCATTCTCGATAAAGACGAGTGTTGATTTTCTTGAAATTCATCAATGCTAAATGTTGTAAAAGTTGTAACAACAGTAACCGAATATCTATAAAGTATACTATAGAGCAAAGGCCATATCATGTGAGCTTTTTGAAGGTTTTCAAATTGAAGAAAAACATTATGCAGTCCATCTAGCATTATTCCAGTGAAAGGTTCTCCCTCTAGCCTTGCTTCTTCTAAAAGACGAACTACTTTATTTACAAAATCTTCAGGAGTTAAAAAGCCGGGATAAAACGCCTTAACAATTATTTGGCTCTTTCTTGAATTATAATTGATAATAGAATCAGAGTATTGTTTATCTATTCGCTTCTTTAATACATCGTAATATTCTTGAGGATATAAAAATGAAATAATGAGAACTTTATTGAACTTCTCTTTCATATTATCAATTTTACCACTTTTAAACACCAACTTTCTTGATGATGATAAAGGTGTCAGAAGTATTTTCATTCCAAATCCAGCTTTCCCTGCACTGCCTTGTCCATGGATGAGAATTTGTGAATATGCTGCTATTGATAAAAAATCTTTAAAATGAATAATATTATTGTTTGAAAGTATGTTTACTGTATGAATAAACTCCTGTTTTGAAGGAAGCTTAATTTTAATTTTTTCACTTTTGTCCATTTGAGATGGAACTTGAGGGCTTATTCTAAAACCACCTTTACTGGAAAGATGAAATACATGTGAACCTTGCCTTGAGATTTGATATCTAGTCTTTAATAACTGTAATATTCTAACGGGTTTTTCATGTTTATTTTCTACACCATCTTGCTTCAATCTAATTGCAACATCAACAAGATAATCTAGTTTTTGATATTTAGGTATCTCATCAGCAGCAATAAGAATTACAAACGCTCCAATTGACTGACAGTATTTAATAAATTCCTCAGTTTCTTTGTAAGTTGTTTCTTTGTCGAATAATTCATTAATATTGTCAATTATTACAAGCAAAGGGCAGGTTCCGGGAATTCTTTTCTCTACGGTTAGGCCCTTCTTTCTCAATTCCATTACATTCTCATTAAAGGAGTTAGAGATTTTTTCATTCAAGGCTTGTAAAAAACCTATAGCTTTAGGAATTGTAACTTTCTCTTCATATTTAAAGACTTCAAACCATGGAATTGTTTTTTTCCCAGTTCGAAATGATTTGTAATAATCCAGATACATACTCGTTTTTCGCAGATATGCAGGGATTAAACTTCTCAATCTTGTAATGAGGTCTTCAGGGTTTTCATCAAGGGTGATATAAAATGTACTCGTTTGATATGGTGCAAAACAAGCAGAAAGTGAAAGTGCCGCAGAGGTCTTACCAGCTCCTGGCTCCCCATACAGACTCATAACTAAACCACCCGTAGATGATTTCTTCAGACCTCCAAAGAATAGCAAATCTGCACCTCTCCATGGTATAGGAATGCCGAAAATCCAATTATTAATCTCTGATATATCAGGCAAATCACTATAATAGCCTGATTGTCTGAAATGATACTTTTGCTCGATCTCAAAAAGATTTTGATAATTTATCTCAGGTCTAAAGGTTGTAACTTCATTAATCTCGCTTTTAGAATACCTATAGCCTAAGAAATTATACAATTGTTGCTCAGAATTAAACCATAAATATGTATATCTTTTAATCGCAAGTATATGTCCACATAGAAAATTGATTCTTGAGGCAATGTTTTTGGGATTTGAGCGCTTATCTGGCCATCTCAATTGTATTTTATTGTAGTTAATAAAGGACAAAATAGAGTTTAACACATCTTCTTCAATGAATGAATCTAATTCCGGCGCGACATCTTGAAGAATTGGTGTATTAGGATGCACTTTTAGAAAATCAAATAACATTCCTCGGCAAGTAACAAATGCATATGCCGAAGTTTGTGGCTCCTCAGGAATAGTAAGTGCTTGATAAAGTATAGATAGCGGAGAGGGGATTATTATGCCTTGATAGACTTTATCTGATTTCTTGCTTTCTTGAGCTCGCTCAAAAGCCTCAATTGTCAATTTTGATAGTCTTGGATGAACTCCTTTCTTTTTCCTTTGCTTCACATTTACGGTAAGCCCTTTAATCAGATGCTGATCAAGCCCTTTGTTTCTGTAAAACTCTAAATCCAAAGCATCTTCAAAAAACCGACTAAGTATAATATCCTCTTCAGAAACACTTAATCCTAGTTTATGAAGATGATAGCAATAAGTTAAAGCCTTGTGAATTGCCTTAAGTAGGGAGTAAAAAATTTCACTATAAGGCAGATGATTGTTGTTATTATGGGAGTACATGATAAGGTTTTGGTTTTGTTTTTATTTCACTAATTGCAATTCTTGCAGGATCAAGTTCCTTTGGTTTGGCAATAGGCTGCGCTTTTTCAATATCTTCCCATGGGGCGTAGCCTTTTAAGATGAACACCTCTCCAGCGTCATTTAACCATACGTCTTTGTCATAAGCCATTCGAATCGGTGTGAGCAATGATATAATTTGACCATTCATGGACATCCGATCTAATGCTTCTTTCTCAACAGGCCGTCGATAACTTCTCATAAAATAGATTTTTCCAGGTCGGTCGTGCAGGGAAGTGTAATAAGTCATTCGCTTTAAACCATCTTTAGGGGGTGTATCCCGAACGATGTAATGTAACAAAATATCTTTTGATTTAAGTTCTTCTACAGAAGGTTGTTTTGTGATTTCCATATTTTTATAGATTTAATATTATACACTCTTGGGAAATTTTCTGTATTGTTCATAATATTCCTGAACTGACTGAGATGCACGAATGAGGTTTAACTCCATATCCGTTTGATTCGAGCTTTCCCAATTTGCTTCATTTATTATGTCACCATAAGGACGATAAAAAACAATGTGTATTTCTCTCTGGAATGCTTTATTATATTCCCACTTAACTTTAGTTGCGAACTCCTGCAATTCATCAGGCATAACCTCTTTTTGAACAAATCCAGCTTCCCAAACGGGCCATAAAATTGCTGCTATATGTTTTGAGGGTATGGTTTCATAAAAACATAATTCAGCTGTATTTTTCCAATGCTCCTTTATATAAGATTCTTCTTCCCAGTATTTCATTGTGCCAAAATAACGCCAAAAGTTCTTCTCGAAAAATTGATCATTTTCAATTCGCCATGTAATTATTTTTTTTAAGTCATTATGTTTTAGAAAGTAGTACTCAATCTCATCTATATCTACTTTGTCATTATTGTTATAATCTCGATCCCAAGGATTTCCATGGGTATAAGCAAAGGTGCCAGCTTCAAGATAAAGCCCAAAAGGCATTGGTGGTGGTATATCGCCAAGCCTATGGTAGGGATCGTGTATTCCTAAATAGGAAAAAATAAGATTGTCTAGACCAAGTTCAGTAGCTGTTTTCATATGTTGTCCAACGATCCTTCGTTTGCGATTACTTAATAGGCCATTAAAATAATCAGGGTCATCAAGCTTATTAAATAAATCATATATTGGATATATATAATTATTTGAAACATTGTCATAAACTTTAAATGGGAAAGTATGATTGCCAAATATATTAGAGACCATCTCGAATGTTTTTGGATGATTTATTTCGGGATCTGAGTCTATGCTTAGTTTTTTTATCCAGAATAGATAATTATCATCTGCTTTTTGAGATGTGATTTTGGTTTTAGTTTTATGCCCAGGCTTGACAAATGTTATATAATCTATACCTTCAGCCATGTTTAATGAATATTAATGAGTTATAAGTTTTGGTTTATCAACTTACCTTTGATTATTATTTGGTCAAGATCAATGCTTTCTGTTAATCCTTGCACAATTCCTGCAATATTGTATGCTAGCATCGGCGGCACTGCATTTCCAACCTGTATAAACTGAGAAGTTCTCGGTCCGCAGAAATAATAGTTATCCGGAAACGTCTGTATTCGGGCGGCTTCTCTGACGGTTAAACTTCTGCACTGTAACGGGTCTGGGTGGATGTAGTAATGTCCATCTTTGGAAATATGACTGGTTATTGTTTTACAAGGATCATCCCACAACTGAACACGAAATCTGTCAGAGAACTTTTTTTCTCCAATTCCTGCTTCTATATTTTTATGGTAAGGCAGCAGATACTTTGGAAAATCTTCCAGTTTGGGTGAGCGGTTTTTTACTCTGGCAAAGCAGGAAGCAAAGAAATACCTTAGCAGATCGCTGCTCATGTGGCCTCTTGAAGTATGGTTGAGGACGCCGTCAAGCTTGTTGTCAAGATACCATTCAGGCTGGTAAAACACATTATTTTCCCTTTGTGGAATATACTCACCACCGAAATCCCTACTGAGATCGTCCAGTTTATAAAGCCTTTCAATCATCTCATGCTGAACATCTTTGTCAATGTGCTTCAAAATAGATTTGCGGGTTATTTTCCTGATTTGATTCTTCCAGGCTTTTTCGCTGTCTTTCGTTTTTGAAAGAGTGCTTCTCAATTCAGGCAATCCTTTAATTACTGATGATATCGGGACGTGTGCAGATGGTTTAAGTATACCTGGTTCAATGCTGATATCTTTTCGCACTCCAAGCAGGATAACCCTGTGGCGGGTTTGTGGTATTCCATAATCCTCAGCTTGAATTACAAAATCTTTGTGCCGGAAGACAGGATTTCCATTATTATCGTAATCTCCGGGCTCTTTTACCAGTGAATAAATCCTGTAGCCGGGACATTCAAGTTCTACACCATTACAATTGAATTCTGACAGGTAGGCGCTGACCGGATTGGAAAGGTCTTTTATAATCTTTGAAAACACAGGGCTTTCTTTTGTCCGGGCTGATAACAAACCTTTTACATTTTCCATGATAAAAACCGCAGGGTTGTGTACTGCAAGAATTCTAAGGTACTGCTTGTAAAGTCCAACCCTCTCATCCGTTTTCTCATCAAGGATTTTCTCTTGCCTTCTGGAGCGCCCAACAACCGAATATGCCTGACAAGGAGGACCACCCAACAACACCCAGTTTGTTGAGCTTCCTAAAGCCTTACTTATTCTATAATCTACATGTTTATCGTTTACTGACTTATAATCTTCACCAAGTTTTGCCCGCCAGGCCTCCATCTTTGCTTTCCTGGCCTCTGCCGGAAATTTCTTATTCAATTCTTTTACTGTTATTTCGCCCCTGATAAAATTGTAATATTCTTCAGGTACGTCTTTGTGCTTAAACTGCCTGTAGAAACTCCTTAACGTAAGTGTTTGATGGGCATAGTAATCCATTTCAATTGAAAGAGCGACCTTAAATACCGGTTCATTCGCTTCGTCAGTCAAGGCACAAAACCCCTCTCCAAGTCCTCCGGGCCCGGCAAATATGTCAACAATTGGAATGGGGTTCCTTTTATCAGAATTGCTTGCCATTACTGAACATTGGATGGTTAAAAAAATTCTGATAATCCGTTTCCAGTGCTTTGATAACTTTTTCCAAAGCAATCAGGGTGACGTTTCGCTTTCCGGTTTCCAGCCTTGTAACATAGGTTCTGTCAATATTGGCTCTGAAAGCAAACTCTTCCTGCGATATACCCATCTCATTCCTTAGTTGTCGGATTCTTTCTCCAATAGCAATTTTTATATTCATATGAATAAAATAGAATAGGCGTCAAATCTATCTTTTTGACGCCTATCAGGCAACCGCCTATGTGTCACACAGGGGAATAAAGAGATTGTATTATCTCTGCATTAACTTATTTAGCAGACTTTGCAGGCTTATTTCTCTGAGTGCCGGCTTTAACTCACATTCCCAAACAACTATAACCTTCCAACCTTGCTCTGCAAGCAATTCATAGTTCTTATTATTGCCAGCAATGTTTGAGTTAATCTTCTCAAGCCACCATTCAGTGCGCGTTTTGGGGACAACGAAATATTTGCAACCTGCATGCCCGTGCCAGAAGCAGCCGTTAATGAAAATTACGGTTTCGTATTTGGGAAGGACAATATCGGGTTTGCCGGGAAGCCTTTTATCATGCAGCCTGTAACGGAAACCATTGGCAAACAAAAACCTCCTCACCACCATCTCCGGCTTTGTATCCTTGCCTTTGATGCGGCTCATGTTGTAGCTGCGGGTTTTTTTATCGTGCACGTCGGCCATGGGTCAGGGCTTGAGAGGGTAAAGTTAGGTTATTTACCACAATAGACACAGTAGGGCACAGTAGGTTTTTTTAAAAAGATTTCTATTGTGATCTACTGTGCCTATTGTGGTTCATAATAGAAATTAAGGCAATTCAAATTCCTTCAGTAGCTTGATGAATTCCTGCTTAGCGGGAAGGATGGTTTTGTAGCGGCTGGCAAAAATGCTGTTGTTGTCTTCGGGCAGTGTGATTTCAACCAGTGCCTCGTTTTTATCCTTGCAAAGGATGATGCCAATGGTTTTGTTTTCGTCGGACAACCTTACGTGCCGGTCGTAATAATTTACATACATCTGCATCTGGCCAAGGTCCTGGTGTGCAAGTTCGCCTATTTTCAGATCAATCAGTACAAAACACCTGAGAAGGCGGTTGAAGAAAACCAAGTCAACCTTAAAATGCTTTTCATCAAAAGTAAATCTGACCTGCCTGCCAACAAAAGTGAATCCTTTTCCAAGCTCAAGCAGAAAATGCTCAAGCGCATCTATAATGGCGATTTCAAGGTCACTTTCAGAATATCTTGCATAATCAGGCAGATCAAGAAATTCGAGGATGTAGGGGTCTTTGAGCAAGTCGGCAGGCTTTTCCAGCACCTGGCCTTTTTCGGCAAGTTGTTTTACACCATCCTTGTCGCGGCTCAGCGCCAGCCGTTCATACAGGGCGCTATCAAACTGACGTTGCAATGTCTTCAGGCTCCAATTTTTTGCTGCACATTCAATTTCGTAAAACCTTCGCTCCTCAGGATTTTCGATCCGCATGAGTTTCAGGTAATGAGACCAGGAAAGGGTAAACAAAGGGATATGTTTAGCATCTGCTTTTAAAATTGGCTGATCAAAGTGCTCCTGAACAGTAATTGCATCAGGTTGGTTATCTTCACTTTGTAATTGCGCAGACGATTTCTGCGCAATTGAATAAGTAAGATATAACTGCCGCATTTGCTCAAGATTACGTTTTGAAAAGCCTTTTCCAAATTCTAGCGTAAGCCTTAAGGACAACTCGTTTAAAACTTGTTTTCCATACTCCGCCCGCTCTTTACCCTTCTGCTCGTTCTCTACAATCATACGTCCGATTTCATAGTAAGTGTAAACCATGGTTTGGTTTACAGTGCGGATAATATTCTGCCTTGCCGCATGTAAAATACCGGCGATCTTTTCATAAAGCTGTTTGTCTTTCAAGGATGATTCCATGTGTAAGAATTTTGTTTCAAGTTTTGCAGCCTTTGTAATTTCATGTCCGTTTTTGTATCCTTGCCTTTGATGCGGCTCATATTGTAGCTGTGGGTTTTATTGTCGTGCACGTCGGCCATGGCTCAGGGCTTGAGAGGGTAAAGTTAGGGTTTTTACCACAATAGGCACAGTAGTTTAAACATAAATACAGAGGGTTACCACAATAGACACAGTAGGGCACAGTAGATATTTTAATTGCATTTCTATCCGCCACGGCGGACAAGTTGTGTTCTACTGTGGCTACTGTGGTTCAGAAAGTTTACCACAATAGGCACAGTAGGGCACATTAGTTTTGATTTAGAGTATTTCTATTGTGCTCTAATGTGGCTACTGTGGTTCAGAAAAGGGATTTCTATTGTGAGCTATTGTGGCTACTGTGGTTCAGAAAGTTTACCACAATGGGCACAAAAGGGCACAGTAGTTTGGTTCACCACAATAGACACAATAGGTCACAGTAGTTATTTTTTGTTGCATTTCTATCCGCCA
>ERZ869909.130-NODE-130-length-113091-cov-5.199816_pt1 | contig 113091 bp, 108 predicted proteins | sample MGYA00520892_ERZ869909 | MGnify/ENA primary metagenome ERZ869909 (study PRJEB32215, sample SAMEA104723947) | bioreactor metagenome | biome: bioreactor; feature: anaerobic bioreactor; material: water | place: China | collected 2015-03-12 ... | reverse complement strand
GCGGTGGTGGTGCTGGATGAAGCCGCTGCCAGTAAGCTTACCGATCTTGCCTTTTACCGCCATATCGAGCGGGAAAATCAGTTGCTGCTGGAGCGGTTAAGCAAGCTTTGAATCAGCCATAAAAAACGGCCACAGGAGTGGCCGTTTTGGTGAAGGCAGTAATGCAGTTTAGCTCCAGTTCAGGATCACTTTACCGGACTGGCCTGAACACATAATGTCAAAGCCTTCCTGGTAGTTATCGACCGGCATTTCGTGGGTGATCATCGGGCTTAAATCCAGGCCGGATTGGATCAGGCTGGCCATTTTGTACCAGGTTTCGAACATCTCACGGCCATAGATCCCTTTGATGATCAAGCCTTTAAAAATCACCTGATTCCAATCCACCGCCATATCGGACGGTGGAATACCCAGCATGGCAATCTTGCCGCCATGGTTCATGGTGCTGAGCATGCTGTTAAAGGCGGATGGTACGCCAGACATTTCCAGGCCAACATCGAAGCCTTCTGTCATGCCCAGCTCTTTCATCACATCGGTCAGCTTTTCTTTGCTGACATCCACTGCCCGGGTCGCGCCCATATCAAGCGCCAGCTGCAAGCGGTACGGGTTCACATCAGTGATCACCACATGGCGGGCACCAACATGGCGTGCTACCGCTGCTGCCATAATGCCAATCGGGCCAGCACCGGTGATCAGCACATCCTCGCCGACCAAATCGAACGACAGCGCAGTATGGACGGCATTGCCGAAGGGATCAAAAATCGAGGCGATGTTGTCCGGGATATTGTCCGGAATTTTAAAGGCATTAAAAGCCGGGATCACCAGGTACTCGGCAAAGGCACCAGGGCGGTTGACCCCTACCCCGGTGGTATTGCGGCATAAATGCACCCGGCCGGCACGGCAGTTGCGGCAGTGGCCACAGGTAATATGGCCTTCGCCGGAGACCCTATCACCGACCTGAAAGCCGCGGACTTCCGAGCCCATGCCTTCTACCACCCCGACGTATTCATGACCCACCACCATGCCATGTGGGATGGTGTTCTGCGCCCATTCATCCCATTTGTAAATGTGCACATCGGTGCCGCAGATGGCGGTTTTTTTGATGCGGATCAGTACATCGTTCGGGCCTACTTCCGGCTTGTCGGTTTCGGTTAACCAGATGCCAGGTTCGGCTTTGAGTTTGGCTAAAGCTTTCATTGGATCACCCCCATGTCTTTACCAATGCGGATAAAGGCATCAATGGCCTGGTCCAGCTGCTCGCGGCTGTGAGCCGCTGAGATCTGGGTGCGGATACGGGCCTGGCCTTTTGGCACCACCGGGAAAGAGAAGCCAACCACATAGATGCCTTCGGCCAGCATTCGCTGCGCCATCTCGGCCGCCACTTTAGCATCACCCAGCATCACCGGGATAATGGCGTGATCTTTGCCCGCCAGGGTAAAGCCCGCTGCCTGCATCCGCTCGCGGAAGTAACCGGCGTTTTGCCACAGCTTGGCCCGCAGTGCATCGCCTTCGGCCAGTAAGTCCAGCACCCGGATCGATGCTGTGACAATAGCCGGTGCCACTGAGTTGGAGAACAAATACGGCCGTGAGCGCTGGCGCAGCCATTCGACAATTTCCTTGCGGGCCGAGGTGTAACCACCGGAAGCACCGCCCAGGGCTTTGCCCAGCGTGCCGGTAATAATATCCACCCGGTCCATCACATCGCAGTATTCATGAGTGCCGCGGCCCTTGGCACCAACAAAGCCAACCGCATGGCTGTCGTCCACCATCACCATGGCATCGTATTTATCGGCCAGATCGCAGATGGATTTCAGATCGGCAATCACGCCATCCATCGAGAAGACCCCATCGGTGGCAATCAGTTTGAAACGGGCGCCATCGGCCACCGCCTGCTGCAGTTGCTGTTCCAGTTCGGCCATGTTGTTGTTGGCGTAGCGGTAACGTTTGGCTTTGCACAGCCGCACCCCATCGATGATGGAAGCATGGTTCAGTGCATCGGAAATAATGGCATCCTCCGGGCCAAGCAGGGTTTCAAACAAACCGGCATTGGCATCAAAACACGAGGAGTACAAAATGGTATCTTCCATGCCAAGGAAGCTGCTGATTTTCTGCTCCAGCTGCTTGTGAATATCCTGCGTACCGCAGATAAAGCGCACCGAGGCCACCCCAAAACCATGGCTGTTCAGCCCCTGCTGGGCTGCTTTGATCAGTTCCGGGTGATTGGCCAGCCCCAGGTAATTGTTGGCGCAAAAGTTCAGCACCTCGCGCTCACCCACCTGAATGGCAGCACTTTGCTGCGAGCTGATCAGGCGCTCAGCCTTGTACAGGCCTTCGCTTTTAACGTCATCGATTTGCTGTTGTAAGTGCTGCAAAAATGCAGTGGCTGGCATAGAGGTCTCCTGAGAAAAACGGCATGACTAGTCATCAATACTGCATATTGTACTGACTCGGCCGAACTTCTGCAGTGTTTTTCACAGCAGACCTGTTGGCAAAACGAGAAGATGTAAAGCTGGCTATACGATGGTGCTGGCGGACTGGCCGGCCAGTCGCTGGTAATGCTGCTGCAGTTGCAGAATACGTGGCATCGCTGCCGGGCTGGCGTAAGGCTTGAACAGCAACAGCACTTTCAACACGCCCTGATAGACACTGGCCTGATCTATGGTCTGCTCCGGTGCCTGGGTCTTCAGATAACTGATCCAAAAGGTCACGACCAATTTGATGGTATGGGCAAATTCGCTGGTTTCCTGCTCCGGCATCTCGACCACTCCGGCCTGACGCAGGGCATTCAACACTCGTACCACCCGGGCCAGTACCTGCTCCTGCACCGCCTGGTATTCTTGATGCAGCGCCGGATCGCGCGCCAGAATATCCGGCAGGTTGGCGTAGAAAAAATGAAAACGCCACATCAATTCAAACACCACATCCAGGTAATTGGCCAGTGCATCCAGGGCCTCGGCATTATCGCCCGGCGGCTGAATGCGACTTTCCAGCAAGCGGGTATATTCTTTAAAAATATGCCGCAGAATGTCTTCTTTATTGCGGAAATGGTAGTACAGATTGCCCGGGCTGATGCCGAGGTGAGCAGCAATGTGATTGGTGGTAACCTGACGCTCACCCTGTGCATTAAACAGCTCGATGCTGGCCTGCACGATTTTGTCTTTGGTGCGAAGTTTCTTTTCCATCCCGGCCTGTCTTTGTTGTTTTTGTTTAGACTGTTTTTTTGGTGCTTCTTTTCCAGCTATAGTAACGCTAAACTGACTAAAAACTCTAGTCGCTATTTTTCCAGCTCAGGATACCCGTTCACTGATGAATATTACCGCCATTTACCCCGGAACTTTCGACCCGCTGACCAATGGCCATGCCGATCTGGTACTGCGCGCTGCCCGTTTGTTCAGCACTGTACTGGTGGCAGTGGCTGCCAACCCCAGTAAGAAGCCACTGTTTACTCTGGGTGAGCGGGTAGAGCTGGCCCGTGAGCTCTTTGCCGGCCACAGCAATGTCAAGGTGATAGGTTTTTCCGGTTTACTGGCCGACCTGGCCCGCGAGCAGGATGCTCAGGTGCTGATCCGGGGTGTGCGGGCAGTGGCCGATTTCGAATACGAGTTTCAGCTGGCCAGCATGAACCGCACCCTGAACCCGAAACTCGACAGCATCTTTATGACACCTTCAGAGAAAAATACCTTTATTTCCTCCACCCTGGTGAAAGAAGTGTGTCGCCACGGCGGCGATGTCAGCGGCTTTGTCTCGCCCGAGGTTGAAAAAGCCTTAAAAACCAAGTTTGGTAAGTAGTTGCTTGCCATCCAGCAAGCGTGTTGCCAGATGGGCACAGATTGGCGGTGAAAGCGGCTAACGGACTTCGTCAGTGCTATCGTTTGGCCGCAACTGGCGCTGCAGGCCCATTAAGAAATTGCGCAGGATTTGATTTTGGCACTCGCGGTAATTTTTATGCTCTGGCTTGCGGAAAAAGGCACTGAGCTCGTGCTTGCTAAGCCTAAAGTCAGCCAGCTGCATAATCGCCAGAATGTCTTCCGCCTGCAGGTTTAACGCAATGCGCAGCTTTTGAAACACCATATTGTTGGTGAGTTTGGCTTCTGCTTTCGGTTGCTCGCCCTCGCGTTTGCCGCGCTTTAACGCAATAAAGCCATTCAAAAAAGCAGCCAGCTCGCTATCGGCCAGGGGCACAAACCCCTCATCCTCTTCTTTTTTAAGCCAGGCGGTGACTTGCGCCTGGCTGACCGTCAGGTCCGCTAACGCGAACACCTCAATCAGGGCGCTGTTTTTTAAGTCAAATACATAGCGGATACGGCGCAAAATATCATTCGTAGTCAAAATAGATCCTAGTCTTAGGTAAACCAGCAGCATCACCGCGATGGCTGGCAAACCGAGATTTTAGCAGACATGGCGCAGAAGCCCTATCATTGGCTTGCGATGGAGGCCGGATTTCAACCGCTTAAAGCTTAATAAAAATCCGCCGCTGATACAGCCAGTAGGACAGCCCCCAGAACAGCAGCACATGCAGCAGGGCAAAGGTAAGCGAAGCCAGCTTGGCCGGCAGCAGTGCATTCAGGCTATCAAAACCAAACTGATAGAGGCTGATGCTCTGGCCGCCATAGCTAAAGCGGATCAGTTGGCTGGCAGCCGAAGCCCAAAGCCAGGACAACATATAGATAAAGAGTGGATTGCTGCCGTACACCACCAAGGGTTGCAACCAGCTTTTATGCCGGATATCCATCAACCAGACCATGGCGGCCAGCAACAGCAAAATTAAGCCACTGGAAAATGCGACGTAACTGCCCGACCAGAGCGGCTTATTGATGGGCCACAGCATGTGCCACAAGAGCCCAAGCAGACCTAGTGCCAGCCCCCACCGCAGCAACCAGAGCACACTGCTGGCTTTGTCCATTTGCCGCAGTGCCGTTGCCACCAGATACCCTACCAAGACCGAGCTCACGGCGGGCAAGGTACTGAGCAGCCCTTCCGGGTCAAAAGCAGCGCCAAAGCCTTGATACAGATGAGCGCTGCCAAGCAGCCAGAGATCCAAACGTTGCACCGCATTGCCGGCAAGCTCATAGGGGTGCTGCAGCGAAAACTGCCACAGCAGCGCCCAATACAACAGTGGCAGCAAAACCGTCACCAGCAGCAAAGACCGGGGTTTCAGGTAAAGCAGCAACAAAGCGGCCAGGCCATAGCAAAGCGCGATGCGCTGAAGCACGCCGGGAATACGCAGCTCCGTCAGGCTTTGGGAAAAAGGAAACCAGTGCAGCAATAAGCCGCAGCCAAACAAGAGTAAGGTGCGTTTGCCAATTTTCCATAAAGCGGCAGGGGTGGGTGTGGTCTTAGCCATCGAAAAAGCCATGGCCGCACCTACCGCAAATAAGAACATTGGAAACACCAGGTCAGCGAAGGTAAAACCGTGCCATGCGGCGTGCAGCAAAGGAGCATACACATGGCTCCAGGAGCCAGGTGTATTGACCAGAATCATCAGCGCTATGGCCAGGCCCCTGAGTGCATCCAGCGCCATAAAACGTTCAGGCTGACGCTGGGCAGTGGCAACCGTCATGGTTACTTCCAGCTTTTTAGCTTATGGCCTTTGACGGCATAGAACAAAATAAAGGCGTAGCATGGCAGCATCACAAAGTAAGCCCCTTGCTGGCCTAAACCGGTGTCACTGAACAAGCCCCACAGAAGAGGACCAAAAGCACCACCGGCGATACCCATAATCAATAATGCCGAACCAATGCTGGTCAGGTGGCCAAGACCAGACAGCGCCAACGGCCAGACCGCTGGCCAGACAATGGCATTGGCCAGCCCCAGCAGGGCAATAAACATCAGGGTATCCGGCAGTGCCACACCACCAAAAGGCACCAGCACCGTATTGGCGATGGCGTACGACTCGTTATTGCCAAAAACAACCGCCAAAGTCAGTACCACACCCAGTACGGCAGAGATCGCCAGCGCTGCTTGTTGCGACAACACCCGCGGGATCAAGGCTATGCCCAGGCAGTAACCGACCACCATACACACCATAGTGTAGGAGGTCATCACGCTGTAGCGCTCGACACCAAGCGACAAGGCATACATCCCAATGGTGTCACCGGCAATAACCTCCACTGCTACATAGACAAAGAGTGCTACCACCCCCAGCACCAAGGCAGGCTTAGCCAACACCGCTTTTAGCTGGCTTTGATCGGCTGCAGCAGCATCAGGCTGCGCTTCTTCTACCAGTTCCGGCAAAGGCGAAAAGCGCACCGCCAGCGCCAGTAAGCCTAGAAATACAGCCAGCCCCAGATATGGCAACACCATGCGATCGGCCATGGTATCGATTTGGCCCTGGGTCAACTCCGAGCCGGCTGGTGCACTCAGGCTGCCTATCACCAGCGCAGTAAACACCAAAGGTGCCACCACACCAGCGCCTTTGTTCAAAATGCCCATAATGCTGACCCGCACTGCAGCGGTTTCTTCCGGCCCAAGCCGCACTACATAAGGATTGACCGCCGTTTGTAGCAAAGTTTGACCGGCACCAATCACCAGTTGAGCAAATAAAAACACTGCAAATATCTGCGTTTTAGCTGCCGGAATGTACAGCAAACCGGCCAGCATCATCACCCCAATACCCAGTGCCATGCCATTTTTATAACCGACTTTACGGATCAGCCAGGCCGATGGCAGCGCGGTGAAGGTCACCGCTATGTAAAAAGAGAACAGAATGAGCGCGGCCTGCGTGGTATTCAGTTGCAGCATCTGGGTCAGATACGGCATTAAAGAACCATTCAGCCAGGTGGCAAAACCCAGCACAAAAAATAAGATGGCGACAATCACCATCGGCATCAGTTGCGTGCGCCTGATGTTTTGCGTTGCTGCAGCTTCCATAATTACCCCTTGTAGATGTATGTCCGGTTGCAACCGGATCTGATTAAAGCTGCAATAAGCAGCCTGAATTTTTTAAATAGGCTTTCAAAACTGCTGGCCTTGCCACCAGGCTTGCTGGCACTGCCAATCATCCGCCAGCAGCACCATATCGGCCAGGTAACCCGGCTGTAACTTGCCGCGCTCACCGGCACAACCCAGCGCCTCGGCCGGATACAAAGCCGCCATCCGCAAGGCCTCAGCAGGCTCCACGCCAAGTACCTGCACCGCATACTGCACAGCGGCTGCCATATCCAGTACCGAGCCAGCCAGTGAGCCGGCTTCATTGGTCAGTTTATTGCCCTGCCGTATCACCTTGCCATCAAAAAAAGCAAACTCAGTATCGCTGGTACCCACCGGCGACATCGCATCGGTCACCAACAGCAGTTTGCCACTTGGCTTGGCCGCTAACGCCACCTTGGCCGCAATAGGGTCCATATGGTAGCCATCCAAAATAATGCCACACCAGCTGTCACGGTCTGCCAGAGCCACCCCGACCATGCCCGGCTCACGCGACGTGAGTGGCGACATCGCATTGTATAAATGGGTAAAGCCAACCGCTCCGGCTTCCAGTGCCGCCTGCACCGTAGCGGCATCGGCATTGGAATGCCCTAAAAAAACAATCACGCCGGCAGCCACCAATTGACGAATTTGTGCTGGTGACGTGGTTTCCGGCGCCACAGTGAGCAGCTTGATGCCAAGATCGCTACGCTGATAGAGTGCCAGCTCGTCTGCCGAGAGCGGCCGGATATGGTTGGCTGGGTGGACGCCTTTCTTGGGCACCGACAAATGTGGCCCTTCAAAGTGAATACCAATAATACCGGGTTGGCCGGCAGCAATGGCAGCAGCAACCGCATCGGCAGCCTGCTGCATGGTAGCCAGGCTATCTGTAATGACAGTCGGCAACATAGCCGTGGTACCAAAGCGGGCATGTGCCTGCAGCATGGTGTGTAGAGTGGCCGTGGTAGGCTCGGTATTAAACAAAGCGCCACCGCCCCCATTGACCTGAATATCAATAAAACCAGGTACCAAAGTGCCCATCATGACAGCGCTGGCATCGCACGGCTCCATGGTCGTGATCCGCCCCTGTGCAATCGAGATGGCCACATTGCTGTGCCAGTGCTCACCATCAAAAAGGCGGGCTACCCTGAGTTCAAAGCTGTTCATAATGCGGTTTGCTCCTGCTGCTGTGCCAGTTGTTGAGCATACCATACAGCACCCCATTCGGGGCTGGCATCAGCCACGACCAGCCGGGCGCGGACGGCCGCATCCAGATAAGGTTCTACCTTGTAGGCCAAACCGCCTATCAGTGCCAGCTTTGGTGGAGCAATACTCAACAAACGATGCGCAATGGCATTAATATGGGCCGCGCCCCGCTGTACAATGGCCAGCGCAGCCGCATCGCCCTGCTCGGCGCAAGCAAAGATCAGAGGCGCATAGCTGGCATACAAGGTTGGACTGGCGTGCATAAAGTGCTGCACCAGCCCCAGCTGATCATGGCAATGAGTTGCTTTGAGCAGGGCTGCTGTCATGGCTGAAGGCTCCACCAGCCCATCCAGGCTAAGCAATACCTGATGCACCATTTGCAGTCCAAACCAGGCACCGCTGCCATTATCCCCGTAAGGGAAACCATGGCCTCCAACCTCCAGCATCTGCTGTCCGACTTGTGCCAGGCCGCAGGAGCCGGTACCAATAATAATCACTGCCCCATCCTGGCCATGATGCGCCCCCATGCAGGCAATGTGCAAATCACTGGTCAGATGAAAAGCGGCAAAAGGATGCTGCCAGTCGCGGAACAGGGCATGGTATTGAGGCACATTGACCCCGGCCAGGCCGGCACCAACGGTGAGAGCCGCCATGGCCCGCTCCGGCAAGCCGGCACAAAGCAGCGCCTGCCTGGTCGCATCCATAATAGAAGCGGTAGCAATTTCCATCCCCCGCAGCGGATTGCCTGGCCCTGAGATCCCTTCTCCGAGGATCTCAGAGTTCTGCGATACCAGGATAGCGCGGCATTTGCTGCCGCCACCATCAATGCCCAGGTACAGCTGCTGTGGCTCTGCTGTTGTGCTCATTCCCCTACCTCGATACCAGCGATTACTAAGCGCTGTCGATAAATTGTGCAAAAAACCCGATTGACAGCGTTGTCATTTTTATCAAACAGCATATAATAAATCTGAAAAATGACAAGAGCCATGACGATTATTTGAGCTTATTATTTTCAGCGGTATGGTATAAGCTTATGAAAATACGGGGAATAGCAGATGATAAAAAACGTACTTTTACTCAGTCTCGGCTGGCTGAGCTGGCTGGCACTGGCTGGACCTTTTCATAATCAGCAGCAATTGGATGAATTTACTGCCGGCACTGAGTGGTTTTTTGCTGTCGAAAGCAATCTGCTGCCTGAAGCCGGGCGCTTTCGCGGCCGAATTGAACTGCACAACAACTCCGGTATCGCCCTGCCAGCAGGAAAATCAGATTGGGGCTGGTACTTTCACTCCATCCGCAAAATCGACACCACGGTAAGTCAGGGTTTACAACTGGAGCACATTCAAGGCGATCTGCACCGGATTGTTCCTACAGAGAACTTTGCAGGTTTGCCAATGGGTCAGTCAATTCAGCTCATCTTTACCTCAGCGCCCTGGGTTATCAGCTACTCCGATTGGATGCCAAGAAGCTTTATGGTAGCCGGCTCGCTGCAACCTGCCATTTTTGGCAATACCGATACCGAGGATTTCAGCCGCTTCGTACGACCCATGACCCGGCCAGAGCAACGGCTACGCAACATCGGTGATGGCGATAAATTTGCGACGGTCACCGCCGAAAGGCGTTTTGCCAACAATGCCCAAGCCGTCCATGCCAGTTTAAGCTCAGCCCAGCTGCAACAACGCATTATTCCGCAACCAGTCCAGTTGCACCATCGCAGAGGCCAGACGGTACTTACCTCGAACTGGCAGTTGCAAGCACAAGGTGCCTTGGCCAATGAAGCGGCTTACCTGGCAGAGCAATTAAGCCGCCACTTTGGCCAGCCGTTGAGTGGTCAGACGAACAGCCCCACCATTGAGCTGCAGTTGGATGCAAGCCTGCCCAATTTAAAGCCTGAAGGCTATCAGCTGAGTATTGAGCGCCAGCGTATTCGCATTACCGGTTTTGATGAAGCGGGTGTTTTTTATGGTATTCAAAGCTTACTGGCGTTACTACCGGTGCAAGGGAGCACCGAAGTTCAGCTGCCGCAACTGACCATGCTGGATTACCCCCGCTTTGCCTGGCGCGGTATGCACTACGACATGGCGCGTAACTTTCATGGCCTGGATGTTACCCTCCGTTTAATTGAGCAGATGGGCCGCTACAAACTGAATAAACTGCATGTGCACCTGACCGAAGATGAAGGCTGGCGGCTGGAAATTCCCGGCTTGCCGGAGCTGACCGACATCGGTGCCAATCGCTGCTTTGATCTGACCGAACAACAGTGCTTACTCACCCAGCTTGGCACTGGCCCGCACAGCTCAGGTTCTGGCAATGGCTATTACAGCCGGGATGATTTTATCCAGCTCCTGCGTCATGCCAAAGCACATCATATTGAAGTGATCCCGGAAATTGATATGCCGGGCCATGCCCGTGCAGCTATTAAAGCGATGGAAGCGCGCTACCAGCGCTTGCAGGCAGCAGGCCAGGCGGAAGAAGCCCGCCGCTATCTGTTATCAGAAGCGGACGACGCCTCCGAGTACCTGACGGTGCAAAACTACAACGACAACTCCATCAATGTCTGTCTCGACTCCACCTACGCTTTTGTTGATAAAGTGATGTACGAGCTGCAGCAGATGTACCGCGAAGCAGGTCTGCGGCTTAAAGTCTTTCATATGGGCGGCGATGAAGTCGGGGCCGGTTCCTGGCAGGGTGCCCCGGCCTGTCAGCAACTGTTTGCCGAGCCACTGAATGGCGTGGCTGGTGTGGCGGATTTAAAGCCCTACTTTATTAACCGGGTAGCTCAGCTCGCCAATCAACGCGGCCTGGCGATGGCCGCCTGGGAAGATGGCCTGATGGCCGACAGCACGCGGCCATTTCGTCGTGAGCAATTCGACAACAATGACGTCATTGTCAACGCCTGGGACAATATCTGGGAATGGGGCTACGGCGACAGGGCCTATCGCTTTGCCAATGCCGGTTATCAGGTGGTGCAATCGGCTGGGACGAACCTGTATTTCGATCACCCGCAGGAGGCCCACCCCAAAGAGCGCGGCTATTACTGGGCAGCGCGCTATACCGACACCGAAAAAGTATTTTTCTACCGGCCGGATCATCTGTACAGCAATGCGGAGTTCACCCGCGATGGCACACCAATCACCGATCTGGAGGCCCTGCTTGGCCGGGCTCTACCGCAACTTGAACAGCCTGACAATATGCTGGGTATCCAGGGACAGGTGTGGGGAGAAACCATTCGCACGGCTGATCAGTTGGAACAAATGATCTATCCACGGTTAATTGCCCTGGCAGAACGCGCCTGGCACAAAGGCGATTGGGAGCCCAATAAAAACTCCCCCAAAGCCCGGCAAAGCTGGCAGCAATTTATCCAACGGCTCACCACGGTTGAGTTCCCGCGCCTGACACAGGCCGGCGTAGGGCATTATGTGCCACCGCCGGGAGCCATCCGCGAACAGGGCCAGATCAAGGCCAATCATGCCTGGCCTTCTATCAGTATTGAATACAGCCTGGATCATGGACAAAGCTGGCAGCGCTATCAGCAGCCCCTGCAACAGGATGGCGACATCTGGCTGCGCAGCCGCAGTCGCTCTGATCAACTGAGTCGCATTATCCGGCTATAAAGCAAAATCTCAATCCAGCCCCGCAGCAGCGGGGCTTTTTTTGTCCGTAAAAAAGCCAGCAAAGCTAGCTTTGCTGGCAAGGTACCCTTGGATAAAGGATAGATAATCCACTCAACATCCATGTCTGCCGTTGATGTCCATCACCAACTACCAATAACGAACATCTGGGTCTTCCCCCTGATCCGGCACCATCAGGGCCCTGGGAGCGGGTGCGGTGAGACACCCCAGCGCCGCCAACCAGGTTATGACAGCGCTGTCAAAATATATTATGCTGTTTTTTCAACCAATGCAAGCACCCAGCAACAAAAAAGGGCCTAATGGCCCTTTGAACATGCGTCAAACTGTGGCTTAAGCTTGTGCGGTTTCTTTCTCGCTCTGCCAGCGGGTCAGGCGCTGCACCTGTTGTACCGACAACATTTGGGCATAAATCGGTGCCAGATAACCTTGCTTACGCAGTTCCATAAACTGTTCATCGCTCAGCTCATTCAGCTTTTTCTCGTCGACCAAAAACAGGCCGTTGATTTCCCGCTTCTGGCCATTGACCTGCACCGTTAAGGTTTTGGCTTCCAGCAGGTTCAGCTCGGTCAGCTTCTCTACGAAAGTACGGGTCACCCGGCTGGTATCAAAGAAATCGGCCAGTTGCTGCTTGGCACGCTGCAACATTTCCGTTTCCTCGCCCTGCTCGGTGTACAAGGCTTCACCGTCGTCTTTGCTTACACGCGGGCTGTTCTCGTCGATGCCGATGGTCAGCTGCTTATCATTTTCCGGATCCGGCGTCAGGAAAAACGGGTAGTTGCGGGCAGAAACCGGAACATAGCTAGCCTGCATTTGATCATCCTGCAGATACAGGTTCTTACCTGGCTCAAGGCCTAACAGCACGACTGGTTGAAAACCACCTGAGTCATTATTTTTCACAAATACAATCGGGTATACGGCCGCTGCCGGACCAAACTCATGCACGACCACCGGCAATAAATGCTCTTCGGCAATATGGGCAAAAGGTTGTTTGAAATGCACACGCAGCGCCTGATGCTGCTCTTTGGAAAGTGGAACTATCTTAGCTGTCATAGTAAATCCATACGTCATGTTATGTACAAAAAAATCGCCCGCCTACCTTACTGCAGTTTGGCGCAGGGTGCCAGAGCTGGCCTGAAGAAATTTTTCCTTGCTCCCAGGTTACATTCTTTGCAGGCCATATTGCTTAATTTTGGCCAGCAGATTCGTGTGCGGATTCAGCTCTGCGGTTAAAGCCATTGCCTGCTGCTGCACCTGCTTTGCAGCAAGTTCTGCTTGTGCCTGGTAGTCTGATCTGAGTACCCGTTTTTTCGTTGGGTACTTCATGCCGTACAGCACATACAGATAGTTCTCCAAATCGAAGACTTCAAACTTGCTGAAAAAGTCTTCTCTGGTGGGGACATGGTTTCGCCAAAGTGCTAGCTTTTGCTGGAGTGATTCTGGTATTGAAGCTGGCTCCCTGTTATCGTACCAAAAATCAGAATCGGTGCGATCGGAGATGCAATAATGCAGCTTAATAAAGTCCAGCACCCGATCCCAGGCATGCACCATACGCTGGTTGAAGCGCTCGGCGACCAAGTTCATTTCATCACGATTCGCAGGAAAGCACTGACTTAGCAACTCTGCAGAGAAATCAGCAAGTAAGATTGCTGTGGCTTCCAATGGCTCAACAAAGCCCTGAGACAAACCAATCGCGACACAGTTTTTATGCCAAAACTTGGCTCTACGCCCTACCCGCATCGGAATTTTGCGTACGCTAAGCCCCGCTAACTGCGACTTACCGACATAGTGCTCCAGCTTCTGATAAGCAATATCTTCATCCATATGTGCCGAAGAGTAGACAAAACCAATACCTCGCCGACTGGTCAGAGCGATATCCCAGATCCACCCGGCCTTATGTGCAGAAGCAAGGGTGTAAGGAGGGAGTTCTGGCTCCTGACTGTAGGGGACCTGCACTGCCAAGGCTGTATCGGTAAACAGCTGGTCGGCGCAGCTTTGAAATGGGATCTGCAATTTCTCTCCAAGCAGAGTCGCTTGAAAACCGGTACAGTCGACCACAAAGTCAAAGGCTAATGCGCCTTGTTGGGCAGTTACCAGATGGGTGATAAAACCGGCTTCATCCAGGCGAATATCAGTCACATCAGCCTGCAGATACTCTACCTGAAAAGATCGGGTCGCATTGGCATGCAACAAACCAGCAAATTTGCGAGCATCAAAATGATACGCATAGGGCACGGTGCACTGATACTCGGCCGTGGTAATTGACTTTGGCGCCAGATTAGCTGCAACGACAAAGGCTTGAGGGGACACAAAGCTGGCGTAATCGCCCCCCTGCTGCAACCACAAGCTGGTCAGATCCAACCCGCGCACCAACGGATTGCTAAACAGGTGGTGGTAGGCATTATCACCGTGTTGGCTCCTGTCGAGCCAGTTGATAAACTTGATCGAGTGCTTGAAGGTAGCATCACATTGATTGAATAAGTCGGCCTCTGAAACACCAAACTTTTTCAGGGAGTAACGAATCGCAGGCACAGTCCCCTCACCTACACCTATGGTCGCAATGCTCGGAGACTCAATCAACGTAATACGAAAATCAGGCTGATGCCGAAACTGTTGCCCTAAGTGATTAGCAACCAGCCAGCCAGCAGTGCCACCACCTACGACCGCTATATTTCTTATCATTCTGTACCTCTTTACGGGTTTGGCCGTATCACGTAAAAAACCCGGCAAGTGTCACCTTCCGGGTTTTTGTTCAGATGCGCCTGTGCTTAAAACCGGTAACTCAAGCCAAATTTAATCCGACGCTCGCCTTCAAAGAACCAGGCCGGATAGCCATTTCTCAGTTCTTCTTTCACTTCAGCACCAGCAGGCGCCACACCCAACTGGACACTGTCCTCTTCAAGCAGGTTCACCACCTCAAAGGTCAGGTTCAGATTGTCCGTTACCTTGTAACCAGCACTCAAGTCCAGACTACCATAGCTTTGATGTTCCCGGTTGCCATAAAAACCAGGCAATTCCCGCATCATAAAGGCAGAGCGCCAGTTGTAAGCCAGTCGAATACTGTAGTCGTCCGCTTCATAATAACCAACCAGATTAAGTGTATGGCGCGATGAGTCGCTGAATTTACCAACCTGATCCGGGTAGTTACCAGCAGGCGAGCTGGCATCAACAAAAGTGTAGTTGGCTACATAACCAAAGCCATTGTCAAAAGCATCCTGCAATTGCAATTCGACCCCAAATATATCGCCACCCTTGCCATTCAGAATGGTCGCCACCGTCCAGTTATCAACACCTGAGTCCGGGTCTACCACCCCGATTTGCTGATTCAACAGCTGACCGGAAGTGACAAAGGTATCGACATTCTTGAAGAAGAAAGTCGCACTGGTCATGCCATGACTACCGAAGTAGTACTCGACCCCCAAGTCACCCTGGGTTGCTTTAAATGGTGACAGGCCGACGTTTCCTCTGGTGACCACCTCATTTCCAGGCGTCCCATCCGCATAGCCGGAGAAAGACGAGCGGGAGAACATATCGTAGTAATTTGGCCGCGCCATAACTTTTGCCAGTGAAGCACGCACAATCACATCATCGGTCAGGTTGTAAGCGATATTAAAGCTTGGCAGAATCTCACTGTAGCTGGCTTTATCGGTCGTTAGGAAATCATCGTACACACCGCCAGTGAAATTGAAAAAATCTGATTCAGCATTGGTACGAATGTAACGCACACCGAAATTACCCCGAACACGATCGGTGAAATAATCAGCCATCAGATACAGCGCCACATTCCGTTCTTTGATAGTGCCATAACCAGAACGATAGTCGATAGAGGTATCCACAAAGTTGGCGATAGCTGCATTGGCATCGGCAATCATGTTGCTCAGATTAGCTCTGGGTAAGGTAAAGCCCGCCGCTGAAGATACAGTGCCAGAGTAATAACGGCTGGCCGGGTTATTTGGGACTGTGCTGGCCATATCAACCGTATAGGTTTCGGTCTTCACTTCATGATTGGTCCAGCTCGCCCCAGTATGAAGCTCAGAAACAATACCAAGCGTCACAGGGATGGACAAGTCAAGCCTGGCATAGGTTTCTTTGTCACTGTTCGGTTGTTTCTTTAATGACCAGCCTTCTGGCCCAAGATTTCCCTGAAAATCATCGGCAGTGAAATACTTGTTGGCAATGTTGATATCAATCACTTTTCCGGTCGCATCATAAGTGCCGGCAAAATCAGCGGGCTGCCCCAACCAGAAACCATAGTTTGCGGTTAAATCGGTTCCGCCATCGGCTTTCGTATGACCAGTACGACCTTTTAAGGTGTAGTTGTCTGCTTCATAAGTAAAATTTAAATCAACCGTATCCGAACTCATGCTGGCAATCCGGGCCCAGGTTTGTCCCCAGCCAGGGTTCTCGTCATCAGCACCGCGGCGGTAAAAAGTACAGGTACCAGATACGTTTTGAGCCTCACAGGCCGCATCTTTGTCATCAGGGAAGATCAGGAACAATGAGGTATTCGCATTATTCGCTTTCATATCCAGGCTAAGCAGATTCAGTCCCAGCTCAAAATTCTGGGTTGGCCGGTACTGGAAAGTTGCATTAAGTGCAGTGCGCTCACGCTCTTGCTCAAAAGTAGTCGGGACGATATCTCCCCAACCAAGTAAGGACTCCACACCGTTACGCTGGTAACTGGTCTCTGCATAGGCAGCAGCAAACAGAAAACCAAAGGTTTCCTCGTCATTTTTCCAACTGTACAGGCCTGAAAGCTCGGGATCCGTCTTCTTGGAAATACTGCCATAATCGCCTTTCACACTGAGAAAGGCTGTATTGGCATCCAGACTCAGCGGTTTGCGGGTGTTCACAATGACAGTACCGCCGACACCACCTTCAGGCAAGTTGGCTTGTGAAGACTTATACACTTCCACTTCGCCAACTAGCTCAGGCGGTAATAGCGAGTAGTTGAAACTCCGATCAATCGACTGCTGATCATACCAGCCGGTCGATGCAATCGAATGCCCATTCAGTAAGGTAGATGTTAATTGACTGGAGGCACCGCGGATAGAAACCTGCTGCCCTTGTCCAAACTGGCGACTTACTGCTACACCCGAGATACGGCCAAGTGTTTCACCCACATCACTATCCGGAAACTTGCCAATATCTTCTGCTGTAACCACATCTACAGTAGCATCACTAAAACGCTTCGCATTCATACTGGCGACTTGCGAGGCACGAATGCCCCGCACCTGAATCACTTCAACATTATCTTCTGTGGCACCCTCATTGGCCATCACCGGCATGCTGAGGCCAAAGGCCCCAACCATCAATCCCAGTTTTACTGCCAGGGCGCATTTATTTAATTTATTGCTGGACATAAGCCTCTCCCGTTCCTCTTATTGGTCTTGTGCTGTCTTTTTTTTCTGATCCTGAATGACAACGCTGTCATTGAAATTAAACTTACACAAAAAAATTGGCTATTGCAAACCAAAATCGATGAAAATTTCAACTATTTTGCCGACAAGCCCGCCATGCATAGCGCTGAAGCATGGTAGCAAAGACCGTCACTCGAGCTTTTAGCTGGCCCTGGCGACTTTTTAAAGCCCAGTTTTCAACATAAAATAACGGCTGGATGGCCAGATTGCTTGCGATTTTGCCAGAAAAAGCGTATCACTATCACATGAATGCTAATATTTTGACCAGCGCTGTCATCTCATCATGCCCGCAGCAGTTCAAACTGCCCGGCACCGATACTGCGAGCCGTCAACGCAACCAAATCAAGGAAGCTGCATGAAAGTCACTATCAATGATGTGGCCAAGCACGCTGGGGTGTCGATCAAGACCGTGTCCCGGGTGATGAACAATGAACCCTCAGTACGCAAAGACACCTTTGATAAGGTCATGGCCGCCATCAATGAGCTGCATTACCAGCCCAACGCCGCCGCCCGCAACCTGGCCAGCACCCGCTCGTACAGCATTGGTTACATCTACGATAACCCCAATGCTTATTACATCATTGATATGCAAAAAGGCTTGCTGGACAGCTGTAAAAAACATGGCTACGAGCTGCTGATCCATCCAACCAATGCCAAATCTCCCGGTATTGTTGAGGAGGTCAAGGAGCTGGTCAGCAAATCGCGGCTAGCCGGTTTGATTTTAACACCGCCGTTTTCAGAAATGCCGCATATCGCTAAGGCACTGGAAGAAATGAAGGTAGATTTTGTGCGGATTGTTTCAGGCTCCACTCCTTCACCAGGCGTACACAACTGCGTACTGATTGATGATTTTACTGCCGCTTTTAAAATCACCAATCATTTGCTGGAGCTCGGCCATACCGACATTGCCTTTTTGTGTGGGGATGAAGAGCACAGCTCCAGTGGCGAGCGTTTGGCCGGCTTTAAAGCCGCTTTAACCAAACGCGGTTTATCGGTGAACCCCAAGTACATTGTACCTGGCCATTACTCCTTTGAGTCCGGTGTGGAAGGAGCCAAAAAACTGATGGCATTGCCGAAGAAACCAAGTGCTATCTTTGCCTGTAACGATGAAATTGCTGCCGGCGCCTTGTTCAGTGCCAGGCTGATGAATATCAGCATCCCGGAACAGTTATCCATTGCCGGCTTTGAGAACAGTCCGTTTTCCCGCCAGACCTGGCCGCCGCTGACCACAGCCCATCAGCCGAACAGTACCATTGCGGCTCAGGCTGCGGAGTTGCTGTTTAAACACACCAGGCCCAATGCCAACAAAGCGCAGATCAACGCTCAACCGGTGTTTATTCCGGAGTTACTGGTGCGGGAGTCCACCTGCCCGGCCAGCGGCGAGCAGGGATAAACCAGCCGTCATAACAAAAGGGCAGCCTAAGCTGCCCCTGCTGTTAGCCTTCAAAGCTGTAATAGGTTGGTGAGCCTGGCCCTACCGGTAAGCCCAGCACAAAGACCCAGATACAGAACAGCGTGACCCAGCCGACAAAAAACACCATGGTGTAAGGCAGCATGGTCGCAATCAAGGTGCCAATGCCCATGTCTTTTTTATAGCGTGCCGCCACCGCCAGGATCAAACCAAAATAACTCATCATCGGTGTGATCAGGTTGGTGACCGAATCTCCTATCCGATAAGCCGCCTGCACCACCTCGGGCGAATAGCCAATAATCATCAGCATCGGCACAAAAATAGGCGCGGTAATGGCCCACTGCGCCGAGGCCGAGCCCAGCATTAAATTGACGAAACCGCACATAGCAATAAACAGAATAAACAGCAAAGGCCCGGTCAGGCCCATCTCCTGCAGGAAAGTCGCCCCTTTCACCGCAAAAATAGTACCCAGGTTGGTCCAGCCAAAAAATGCCACAAACTGGGCGGCAAAGAACACCAGCACGATGTAAAGGCCCATTGAGCCGATGCTTTTCGACATGGCATTGATGACGTCTTTGTCGTTTTTCATGGTGCCGGCAATCTTGCCGTAAACAAAGCCAGGAATGGCAAAGGTAATAAAGATATAGACCACAATACCGCGCAGGAACGGCGAGCCCAGCACACCACCGGTGTCCGGATTACGCAGCACGCCATTTTCCGGCACCACGGTCAGCGCCAGCAAGCCCAGCAAGGCTGCCAGCATCAGACCGGCCCCAATCAGGCCGCGTTTTTCTTCCGGGCGAAGTGGCTCAAGCCCCTGGTTTTCCAAATCAATCGATGCTTCCGAGCGATCGTATTTACCAAGTTTCGGCTCGACAATTTTTTCGGTGACAATGGCGCCTAAAATGGCAATCACAAAGGTGCTGACCACCATAAAGAAGTAATTGGCTTCCGGGCCCACGGTGTACTCAGGGTCAATCAAATGAGCAGCGGCTTCGGTGAAGCCCGCCAACAGCGGGTCAATGGTGCCTATCAGCAAGTTGGCACTGTAGCCACCGGATACACCGGCAAAGGCTGCAGCAAGACCAGCCAATGGATGACGCCCTAAGGAGTAAAAAATGGCAGCCGCCATCGGGATCAGCACCACATAGCCAAGTTCAGACGCGGTATTGGAGACAATACCGGCGAAGACGATAGTCACCGTCACCATGCGCGGTGACGCATTCATCACCATGCCGCGCATGGCGGCTGAAATCAAACCGGAGTGCTCTGCCACACTGACACCCAGCAGCGCCACCAGCACCACACCAAGCGGTGGGAAGTTGGTAAAATTAGTCACCAGGTTGGAAACAATGCGCTGCAGACCATCGACACTGAGCAAACTAACCACGGTGATCACGCCATCCGGTGCACGACCGGCCGCGCCTTCAGGCCGTGGGTCTAGCGCACTTAATTCAAAAAATGATGCCACGCCACTGCCCAAAATGACCGCCAGGGCAAACAGCGCGAACAAAGTTACCGGATGTGGTAACAGATTACCCAACCACTCAACGGTATCCAGAAAGCGGGTAAACCAGCCGCGCTTTTCAGTTGGAGTATAAGATTGCTGTGAACCAGCCATAAAAGCCTCTTCTTTTATTTTTGGGTCATTCTGCTGCAGCCTGGTGTAAGCCCAAACCGATGAAAATGATACTTTTAATACTTTATCGCCAAAAACAGGTAAAACAGCGCAAATTCAGCATTAAAATCAGCAAGAAGCCAGCAGAAACGACACTTTAATCGTGATAAACCGCAAGACTGTACCATAAATTACCTGAGCCAGAAAAGCCAACCAGCTGAATTCGACCCAAGCGGAGCTCCAGACGGCTACTAGGGCCTGAATGATGCATCCAACTAGCACTAAAGTACCGTTGTCGAACCTGACTATTCTGCCTAGCATGGGTGGTGATAAACGATAAAAGGAGCCGCCGCTATGCGCGTTGTGATTACCGGAGCGACCGGAGGGATTGGTTTTGCCGTTGCCGAGCACTTTGCCCGTCAGTCCCATCAAGTGATACTGGCCGATTTGTTACCAGAACGTATTGAGCAATGCGTCGCTCAGCTTCGCCAACAAGGTCTGGCTGCTGAAGGTTTTGTGCTGGATGTGACCGATGCCGATGCCATCGCCCGCTGCGCCGCCGACTTTCCCGCCGATGTGCTGGTGAACAATGCCGGCATTCAGCATGTCGCCCGCTTAGAGGATTTCCCAGCCGATAAATGGCGCCTGCTACTGGAGGTGATGCTGACCGGCCCGGCGATGCTGAGCAAAGCCATGCTTCCCGGCATGCAGCAGCGTAATTTTGGCCGCATTATCAATATTGGCTCTATTCATGCGTTGGTCGCCTCGCCGTTTAAGTCGGCTTATGTCGCTGCTAAACATGGTTTGATTGGCTTTAGCAAAGTGGTCGCGCTGGAAAACGCCAGCCACAACATCACCATCAACACCATCTGCCCGGCTTACGTCAAAACGCCTTTGGTGGAACAACAAATTGCCGCCCAGGCCAAAGAGCATGGCATCAGCGAGCAGCAGGTGATCGATACCATTATGCTAGCACCGATGCCACAAAAAGCCTTTATTGATGTGGCTGAAATCGCCGCCAGTGCCGCCTTTTTGTGCTCGGATGCGGCCCGCCATATCACCGCCCAAACCCTGGTACTGGACGGTGGCTGGACCGCGCGGTAAGCTCGATAGCATCAGAAACTGGCGCCCCACTGTGCTGCCACCGGAGCCTGCATGAAAGAACCTGCCGAATTGATTGCGGAGCAAGGCCATATTGGCCTTGGTACCATTGCCGTCATTTCGGTACTTTATTTGGTAGTGCTTTTCAGCGTCGGCTACTTTGGCCGGCGCATTGATGGCAAACACCCGCTGGCGCCCTGGGTATTCAGCTTTGCCTTATCCATTTACTGCACTTCCTGGGCTTTTTATGGCGTCACGGCTCAGGCAGCGGTCAATGGCTGGTGGATCCCGCCCACTTACATCGGCTCCTTTATCCTGTTCTGGTTTGGTTTTCAGCTGATGGCGCGCATCGCCATTGCCTGCCGACGATACCGCATTACCTCCATTGCCGACTTTATTGCTACCCGCTTTGGCCATTCCCGTTTATTGGCCGTTAGTATCACCTTAATTTTATTTATGGCGGTCATTCCCTACATCGCACTGCAGCTCCATGCAGTCTCCACCAGCATCAATGTACTGGTGGCCTCGGAACAGGCCAGTGACTGGTTTCGTGATACCGGCCTCTATGTAAGCCTGTGGATGGCAGTGTTTGCGTTGCTGTTTGTCAGCAAAAGTGCCAAGGCGCACCAACCCAACCCGGGCCTGATGACGGCCATTGCCTTTGAGTCGCTGGTAAAACTGTTGGCCTTATTAGCCATTGGCGCCTTTGTTTGTTTTGGTATTTACGATGGCGTCCAGTCCATTTTCACCGCTGCCCGCGAGCATCCGGGCTTGATCGAGCTGCAACGTCAGGCGCTACCGACCCATACCTACTGGGTGCATGTGCTGCTGGGCTTTACCGCGACGCTTTGTTTGCCACGGATGTTTCATGTGTCTTTTGTCGAGAACCAGCGGCTGGGGCATTTGCGCAGCGCCCGTTGGATTTTTCCACTTTACTTGCTGCTGATGAGCATCTTTACGCTGCCTCTGGCTTTGGCTGGCGTGATGCTGCTGGGGCATGAGGTCAATATTGATCTGGTGGTGTTGCAACTGCCGCTGGCGGCGAATCGCACCGATATTGCCTTGCTGGCCTATTTGGGCGGCTTCTCCGCCGCGACCAGTATGGTGGTGGTCGCCACAGTGGTTTTGGGCATTATGATCACCAACGAGCTGCTGACCCCACTGCTGTTTCGCGCCCGCCAGACCGAGCTAAGCCCGCCCAGTTTGCTGAAGATTGCCAATTTGCGCCGCGGTTCCATGCTGTTGGTGCTGATGCTGGGGTTTGTCTATTACCGCTGGATTGGCACCGATACCGGCCTGGCTCAGCTTGGGTTGATGGCCTTTACCCTGGTGGCTCAGTTAGCACCAGCGCTCATCCTCGGCCTGTTGTCTCGCCGGGTCAACCAGCAAGGTGCGCTGGCTGGTTTACTGAGCGGCGCTTTGGTCTGGGCCTACATTCTGTTGTTGCCAGAGCTGAGCCGGGCCGGCTGGCTCGGAACCCAATGGCTGACGGAGGGTCCCTTGGGCATTGGCTGGCTGGCACCACACCAGCTGTTTGGCTGGCAAGTCGATGCGATTACCCTGGGCGTATTGCTCAGCCTAAGCTGTAACCTGCTGATGGTGCTGCTGGTCAGCCAGTTGACCCAAACCCGGGTGGGCGAATGGTTGGAAAGTGGCCGCTTCTTGCAAAAACAACAAAACAACCCTGCCCCCAATCGTCAGGCGCGCTTGTCGGTACAGGATTGTTATCTGCTGCTACGCCGCTTTGCCGGTGAGTCTGAAGCCAACCGGGTGCTGCAACGCACTGTGCGCAGCACGCAGCTGGAGCAATATGCGCCGGCGCCGGCCAATCTGGTGCAGGCTTCCGAGCGGGCCTTATCGGCAGTGATTGGCGGTGCTTCGATGCGACTGGTGATGGATGCAGCCAGCCGGCACAGTCAGTTGCCGCTGGAAACCGTGGCCCGTTTTGTTGATGAAGCCAGCCAGGTGTTTCAGTTCAATCAGGCACTGCTGCAGGCCACCATCGATAACATCAGCCAGGGCATCAGTGTGGTGGATGCTGATTTGCGGCTGATTGCCTGGAACCAGCGCTATCTGGATATGTTTGCCTACCCGCCTGGTTTAGTCGAGGTGGGCCGGCCGGTGGCCGATTTAATTCGCTTTAATGCCGAGCGCGGTCTGATTCACAGTGCCGATGTTGATACTGAAGTCGAGAAACGGCTGAGTTACCTGCGCCAGGGCAGCAGTTACAAGTTTCAGCGGCCACAAAAAGACGGCCGGGTGTTTGAGATGCAGGGCAATCCGCTGCCCGGTGGCGGCTTTGTTACCACCTTTACCGATGTCAGCTCCTTTATTGAAGTGCAGCAAGCACTGGAGCAAAGCAATCTGACGCTGGAGCAACGGGTGGCGGATCGGACCCGCAAACTAGAGGCTTTGAACCAGCAACTGCAGCAGGCGCAGCAAAAAATTGAAGCCAGTACCCAGGCCAAAACCCGTTTTTTTGCCGCGGCTGGCCATGATCTGATGCAGCCCTTCAATGCCGCCGCCCTCTTTGCCGGCCTGCTGCGGGAGAAAGCCGATTCGGTCGAGCAAAAGCAGCTGAGCGAACATTTGATCAGCTCACTGGACTCGGCCGAAGAGCTACTCACCTCCATTCTGGAGCTGACCAAGCTGGACGCAGGCGTGATCAAAGCCCATCACCAACCGGTTGCACTTGGTGAGTTGCTGGATGACTGTGCCCGCGATGCCGCAGTACTGGCTGCCGAAAAGGGCCTGGATTTTCATTACCTGCCGAGCAAGCTGGCCGTCTACACCGATCGTAAATTGCTTAAGCGGGTGATACAAAACCTGCTGGCCAATGCCATTCGCTACACCGATCATGGCCGCATCGTGCTCGGCTGCAAACGCTACGGAAAAACCTTGGAAATCCGTGTGATCGACACCGGCATTGGCATCGCTGCTGAGGATCAACAACGGATTTTTGAAGAATTCCAGCAAGGTGACAGCCAGCATCACAAAGGTCTGGGCCTTGGGCTGGCAATAGCGCATCGCATCACCGGCATGTTGCAGCATCCACTGACCGTGCGCTCCGCCCCTGAGCGTGGCAGTTGCTTTAGTATTCGTTTAGCAAAGTGCGCGCTGCCTGTCACCCCTGGCAAACCGGCCAGCAACCCGGATATCAAAGCCAGCTTTGCCGGCAAAACAGTCTTGCTGCTGGATAACGATGAGCAACTGCTGCAGGCGGTGACCGAGCTGCTGCGCAGCTGGGACTGCCAGGTGCATCCGATTAGCCGGCCTGATCAAGCGCTGCAGGCCATTCGCGAGGGCCTAAAGCCGGATGTGTTGCTGTTTGATTACCATCTGGACAATGGCGCTACCGGAGTGATGGTGGCGGAGCAGCTCAGCAACCACTTCTCGCTGCAACTGCCGGTGATTATTCACTCGGCCGATCACAACGAGCAGATCCGCGAACATGCGCTGAATGCTGGCTTCCACTTTCTGCTGAAACCATTAAAGCCCCTGGCGCTAAAGCGTTTGTTCCAGCGGTTACTGCGCTAGGGTGCTTTTAAATACTCATTCTCGTAAAAAGTGCGCAGCCAGTGCGGCCGGTACAGCGCCATCAGGGTCACGGCCATGCCGTTCAGCAACGCTTCCGGGAAGCTGATCAGCAGCGATAGCACTAAGTAGTTGTCCAGAATGATGTGCCAGGGGTAGCGGCCATCAAGGTAAAACCAGGCGGACGTCAGCCCCATATGCAGCAGCATGGTCAGGGCACTGGCCAGGAAGGCAGCGACAAAGATGTAAATAAACAAATGGCGTGGCAAAAAGTAGTAACTAAACCAGAAGATGCCGGCACTAAACAGCGCTGGCAGCACAAAAGTAACCAACCCATACCAGCCACCATCGGCTAGAGGTTGCAGTCCCAGCGCCAGCATCAGCAACAGCGGCAACAAACAGATCCAAACCGCTATGCGCCAGCCATGGCACAAAGTTAGCAGGGTAATGCCAAGGAAATGCACCGCCAGGCCGTCAAAAATACTGGCCCGTAGCAGCCAAAGCAGCAGCAACACCGCGGCCGAGCCAAACACCAGATGCTGATACTCCGGCTCAGCTTTTAGCTTGGGCCAGAACTCGCGCGGAAAGCTCAACCACAGTGCGACCAAGAGCACCGCCCACCCCAACAAATTCAGCATCACCTAAGCCCCCTGACAGCTCACCGCATAGGGTGAGTATGGTAGCATTTTTAACCACAACATTCGGATAACTCTGATTTTTTTCCAGCTCACTTTATTGGCATCTGAGCCCCCTTATCCGTAGCTTTATTGCTACGCACCCACCACGGTTTGATTGCATGTCACATCTGGAGTTTGGCTAAAAGCTGGCTTATGCTGGATGCTTTGCATAAAACGAGACCGGCCATGAACGCTTTGATCCCCCTGTTACTTTGTGCTGCCCTGCCGCTGCAAGCGGCCATCGACCCGGCCTGGCTGGATGCCAAAAGCGCCCAACAAGCGTTAAAGGATGGCAGCCTGAGCAGTGAGCAACTTGTACAGCATTACCTGAACCAGATTGAGCAGCACAACCAGCAGGGTCATCAGTTGGCCGCCATTATCGATATCAACCCGGATGCTCTGGCCATGGCCCGAGCGCGCGACCAGGAGCGTGCCGCTGGTGCAGTGTTATCGCCGCTACACGGCTTGCCCGTAGTGCTAAAAGCCAATATCGCCACTGCCGATAGTATGCCCACCACAGCCGGAGCCCTGACATTGCAAGGCTTTATCACCGAACAAGATGCCGAGCTGGTCACCCAACTACGGGCGGCCGGGGCGGTGATCCTGGCCAAAACCAACTTATCGGAGTGGGCCAATTTTCGTGGTACCGGTTCGGCCAGCGGCTGGTCGGCCTTAGGTGGTCAAACCCGTAATCCGCATGTACTCAGCCATACCCCCTGTGGCTCCAGCTCTGGCTCCGGGGTAGCGGTAGCTGCCGACTTCGCGCTATTGGCAGTGGGCACTGAAACCGATGGTTCCATCATTTGCCCGGCGGCCATTAATGGCGTAGTTGGCATCAAGCCTACTCGTGGCAGCGTATCCGGCCATGGCATTATTCCGATTGCCAGTGCGCAGGACATTGCCGGGCCCATGGCCAGAAAGGTCTACGATGCCGCTTTGCTGCTGGATGCGATGCTAACCGCTGAAGCCAGGCAGCAATTTGCTATGCCGTTAAGCGAGGCCAGCCAGCAAGCAGTAACAACCCGGCAGGTGGTGGTGGTCCGGGCTTATGACGAGTACGACGATGCCATTGGCACTATGCTGGATCAGTTGGTCGAGCAACTGTTAGCCGCTGGTATCGCTGTGCAGCAAGTGGATAGCTGGCAGGTGCCGGCAGAGCTCTATCAAAGTGAGCTGGAAGTGCTGGTGTATGAATACAAACGCGATTTGGAGCAGTGGCTGCGCGATTTTAAGGTGCCGGCGCCGGTCAACAGCCTGCAAGGCATTGTCGATTTTAATCATGCCAAAGGGGAAGAAGCACTGGCTTTTTTCGGTCAGGAATACTTGCAGCAAGCTGCAGCCGTCAATCTAACAGAGCAGGCGCCTTATTATCAAAAAGCCCTGGCACAAAGTCGTGAGCTGGCTGAAGCGCTGCTCGATGAGCATCTGCTAAACGCCAGTGCCATTATTCTGCCATCTTATGGCCCAGCCTGGCCCATTGATCATGCGCAAGGCGATCAATTCAACTTTGGTACCTCAACGCCAGCCGCTGTGGCAGGTTACCCCTCCATTAACCTGCCGGCTGGCTTTAGTGGTCCTTTCCCGCTGGGAGTGAGTATCGTCGGCAGCCCTTGGAGTGAGCCTGAGTTACTGGCGCTGGCGCAATTGCTGGAGCAGCAACTGGCTGCCTATCGCCAACCTGCTTTTTTAGCGGCGCCGCCAGCAAACAGCAGTGAGAACCAGCCAACCAGCAAATAACACCCCATAAAAAAGGGCAGCCCGAAAGCTGCCCAATCAAAGCCCCAACCAAGGCCAAAACTAGAACTGGTTCATGGTATTGTCTTTACCGGATGCTTTTAACGCCGCATCACCGGAGAAGTACTCTTTGTGATCGTCGCCCATGTCCGAACCGGCCATATTCTGGTGCTTGACGCAGGCAATGCCCTGGCGGATTTCTTTGCGCTGCACCCCGGCGACGTAACCCAGCATACCGGCCTCGCCAAAGTATTCTTTCGCCAGGTTGTCGGTCGAAAGGGCTGCCGTGTGGTAAGTTGGCAAAGTGATCAGGTGATGGAAAATTCCGGCTTCACGGGCAGCATCGGCCTGGAAGGTCTGAATACGGCGGTCGGCTTCAATCGCCAGCTCGCTGCTGTCGTACTCGGCGCTCATCAGCTTGGCGCGGTCAAAGGCAGACACATCTTTGCCTTCCTGCTGCCAGGCATCGAATACCTGCTGACGGAAGTTCAGCGTCCAGTTGAAGGATGGGCTGTTGTTGTACACCAGCTTGGCATTGGGCACTACTTCGCGGATCCGGTTCACCATGGCAGCGATCTGGCCCACATGCGGCTTCTCGGTTTCAATCCACAGCAAGTCAGCACCGTGCTGCAACGAAGTGATGCAATCCAGTACCACCCGATCTTCGCCGCTGCCTGGGCGGAACTGGAACAGGCCGCTGGCCAGACGCTTTGGCTTTAACAGCTTGCCATTGGCTTTCACCACCACATCACCATTGGCAATGTCATCGGCGCTTTGCACATAGTCCCCGTCCAGGAAGCTGTTGTACAAATCGCCCAGATCGCCCGGCGCTTTGGTGACAGCAATTTGCTTGGTGAGGCCAGCGCCCAGCGAGTCGGTGCGGGCGACAATGACGCCATCCGGTACACCCAGCTCTAAGAAGGCGTAACGTACCGCGCGAATTTTCGCCAGAAAGTCAGCGTGCGGCACCGTCACCTTGCCATCCTGGTGACCGCATTGTTTTTCGTCCGACACCTGGTTTTCAATCTGGATACAGCAGGCACCGGCTTCGATCATTTTCTTCGCCAGCAAATAAGTGGCTTCCTCGTTGCCAAAACCGGCATCGATATCGGCAATGATCGGCACAATATGGGTTTGATGGTTGTCGATTTGCTGTTGCAGCTCTGCGGCTTTAGCGCTATCGCCAGCGGCTTTGGCGGCATCCAGCTGACGGAATAAACCGCCGAGCTCACGGGCATCGGCCTGGCGTAAAAAGGTGTACAACTCTGCGATCAGTGCTGGTACCGAGGTCTTTTCATGCATCGACTGGTCCGGCAAAGGGCCGAACTCGGAGCGCAGCGCTGCAATCATCCAGCCCGACAAGTACAGGTATTTTTTGTCGGTGCTGCCAAAATGCTTTTTGATGGCAATCAGCTTTTGCTGACCGATAAAGCCATGCCAGCAGCCTAGTGACTGGGTGTACTTGCTGCTGTCGGCATCGTAGTCGGCCATATCGCGGCGCATAATTCCAGCCGTGTAACGGGCAATATCCAGCCCGGTCTGAAAACGGTTTTGCAGCGCCATACGGGCGGCGTATTCAGCGCTGATTTCCTGCCAGCTGCTGTCTTTGCTGCTGATTAAAGTGGCGAATTGGTCCAGGGTGCTTTGGTACGTCATGGGATCTTCCTCAGGGCTTTTGGCTGTTGTGATTTTAATCTAGCCCTGTTCAAACTATAAATGAAATCAATAAATACCATCTCTGACATTCACTGAGAATATGACGCTAACAGCTAGCTGGCACCCTTGGCCTCAGACCAAAGAATCAACATAACACATTGATATTAATGGCATATAGCCATTTCAAGCACCATAAATGCAGATCAGCTTACTCAGCTCAACGGCAACCGATCGAGCTGAGTGGTCGTGAAAACGGAGATTTCAGCGTGAAATGCAGCAATGACCATAACAATTATGAATGCATGGAATCACTGGCATTGATTGAGGGAATATCAGGAATGGCTGTCAGGCAGCTTGAGCTTTTCGAACAAAATACCGGCCTGAGTACGGTTATTGACATTAAGCTTGCGCAAAATCGCCGACACATGCTGTTTGATGGTGGTTTCCTGCACCGTCATCTCATAGGCGATTTGCTTGTTTAATAAACCATCGGCGATCATCTTCAGTACCCTGAACTGCTGTGGCGTAAGTTGCTCCAGCCGGTTGGCAAAATCATCGTCGATCAGACTGGTGGCATCAGCGACTTCCTGGCTTAATTCAGCAGGTAACCAGCTATCGCCTTGCTGCACAGCGTCGATGGCAGCCGACATAAGTTCCAGCGGAGCTGACTTGGGCACATAGGCAGCCGCGCCCAGTTGCAGTGCTTGCTTGATCACCGAGGGCTCTTCCACCGCCGACACCATCAATACCGTCACATCCGGGTACTCGGTGCGCAAAGCCGTTAAACCGGCAAAACCATCGGCACCGGGCATTTTTAAATCGAGGAAAATCAGGCTGGTGTCCGGGTGCTGGCGTAATAGCGCCCACACCTTATCCATGTTTTCAGCCTGCAATAGCAAGGCCTTATCGCCTAAAATGGTCTGGGCGGCCTGCGACAGGGCAACTCGAAATAGTGGGTGGTCATCGGCAATGATGGCAATCATGGCAGCTCTTGGTTCAGGCTTATCGGAAGGTACAGCTATCATAGCCGGAACTGCCCTTAGCAGTACAGTTCCGGCCATCAATCCAGCCTTAGAAGCGGTAACCCACTGTCAGACTGATGGTACGAGGCGCATCGTAATAACCAATCAGGGTGTTGTCACCACCCAGGCCCGGTACAAAGCTGCCATCATCCGCTACCGAAATAAAGGCATAGTTGCCAACCAGGTACTGCTTGTCGGTCAGGTTTTTGCCGTGCAGACCAACGGTCCAGTGCCCATCGGCACTTAACCAGTTGACCGACAGATTCAACAAGCCATAGCTGCTTTGCTCCAGCAGGTTGTTGAGCTCGGTCAGCGCATACTTGCTGCGGTAATGGTAGTTGCCGTTAAAAATCAGATCGCCACCGGATGCCAGCTGCATTTCATAACTAAAACCAAGGTTGGCCGTGGTTTTCGGTGTATTGGTGATCACAAAGCTATCGGTAATGTCTACCTGACCGCCCGTAACAGGATCAAAACTAAAGACATTTTTAAACTTGGCGTCGATCAAACCCAAACTGCCATAGACTTGCAGATTGCGGTTGGCCATCCAGGTAAACTCAAATTCAGCACCGGTCGCATCGGACTGACCGACGTTGCCCAGCCGCTGATTGAGCACCGACGCATCGTTCGGATCCGGGATCACCGAGATGTACTGCCGATCTTTGTGGTCCAGCATAAACAAAGTGGCGTTCAGACGGAAGGTATTGGTTATATCGCTTTTCATACCAATTTCGTAGGACAACACATCTTCAGGGTTGGCCGCTGGCTCGGCGGTTTCCGCCCGAGGATTGAAAGTACCGGATTTAAAACCCTGGCTAAAACTGGCAAAGAACATGGTGTCCTGGCTGTATTGGAATTCGACACCCAACTTCGGCGTCCACTTGCTCCAGCTGGCACTGTCATCCAGCACGATCGGGGTTTGCAGACCATCCGGGCGGACATAGCCTGGGATCCAGCCAGACTCAGGATACACCGTATCAAAAATCAGACCGTTGCGGACCAAGGCATCTTTCTTGTCTTTGGTATAACGCAGGCCAGCCGTCAGTGACCATTGATCATTCAGGCGGTAAGAGCCTTGGGCATAAGCAGCCGAGCTATCGCTGTCGCTGCAACCAGCCACTTCGCGGGTTAACCCTGGCGTACCAAAAGCTCCCTGCCCCAGCACTTCCAGAATGGCATCAAACACACCACAGGACTCGGAGGTGTAGTAATACAAACCAGACACCAGATTCAGGTTATCGGTGCGGTAGTTCAGCTGCAGTTCCTGGGTAAGCCACTTATCTTCATAGATGGCAGGCACATCAAAGATCCGCAGTGGTGTATTATCAAAGTCGATATTGACTGGCGAGTAGTTTTCACGGCGCGAGGTAATGGATTTCAGGCTCAAGCTGTCGTTGACGGTCCAGTCCATCAGTAAGCTGACACCTTCTGTTTCTACCCGGGTCCAGGTTGGCAAGCTGGTGTACGAATCATAGACACTGTCCGGTACCGGCGCATCGGTCAGCAAGCTGGGCAGCAAGCGATAGCCGCCTTTGGAGTTCGACTTATCGTCGGTTTTATCGTAGCTCAGCCGCATAAAGAAGTTATCGACCGGACGGTATTCCAGCGTGGCACGGAAAGCCTGAATATCTTTGTTGTAGTTTTCTTTATCCTGATTGGCTAAGTCCGAAATCAAAAACTCACCGTAGCCATCACGCTGCAGGTTGGCATAGCCAATGCCCAGATACAGCTGATCCTGGATCAGTGGCAGCTGACCGGTCACTTTCACATCGCGTTGGTTAAAGCTGCCGACCGTACCACTGATGGCAAACTCGGTATCACCGGTCATTTGCTTGGTGACGTATTTCACGGCGCCACCTATGGTGTTCTTACCGTACAGAGTACCTTGCGGGCCACGCAGTACCTCAACACGCTCAATATTCAGAATATCCAGCACAGCGCCTTGCGGCCTTGCGACATAAACATCATCAATATAAATACCCACCCCAGGCTCATACCCCCAGAGTGGATCTTCCTGGCCTACACCACGGATAAAGGCAGTTAAGGTAGAGTTGGTACCCCGGCTTTGCTGCAAGGTGGTATTGGGCGAAAACTGTTGCACTTCAATGATGGTGGATAAACCACGCTGCAAAATATCGTCTTCACCAATCGAGGTTACCGCGACCGGTACCCGCTGCAAATTCTCTACCGTACGACGTGCTGTGACTTCAATGCGCTCTAACCGTAATTCGGTCTCTGCGGTATTTTCGTCATCACCAGCCACAGCAGCTGTGGCGATAAGGCCAGTACTCACCGCCAAAGCCAAAGCGCTCAATGTAAATCCCCGTCTTGCGGCAGTGCTGTTTTTTTGTTTTTCGTTCGTTGCCATCATGGCTCTCCTGCTGAGTCGTTAACAATACGCTTCTACTGTAGGCTTAAATGAAGAATTTTTAACCTGTACCTTAGTACTATGGCTTGCCGGGGGTTGTTGTATCACACTGAATCAAAATACAACGAGGAATTTTGCATGCTGGGGTTATTCGGCTTGATCCTTGGGTTGCTGCTGCTGATCGTGTTAACCATGCGCGGCTTCAACCTCTTTATTACCGCACCGCTGTGCGCCTTGCTGGTCGCCGCCACCAACGGCATTCCTTTTTGGGATATCGCCGACAAAGTGGATTTTGTTCATGGCTACATGACCGGCTTTTCCGGCTTCGTTGCCGCCTGGTTTTTGATGTTTTTACTGGGCTCTTTGTTTGGCAAACTGATGGAGCACACCGGCGCTGCCGATGCCGTAGCGCTGGCGATTGTCAAACGGATTGGTCATACCCGGGCGGTACTGGCTGTGGTAATGGCCTGTGCCGTGCTCACCTATGGTGGTGTCAGTGTCTTTGTGGTGGCCTTTTCGGCCTACCCAATGGCGGTGAGTTTATTTAAGGGTGCCAACCTGCCCCGGCGTTTTATTCCGGCGGCCCTTGCGCTTGGCTCGGTGACCTTTACCATGACCTCGGCCGGCTCACCGGAAATTCAGAACTGGATCCCTATCCCTTATCTTGGCACCACCCCTTATGCTGGCTGGGAAGTGAGCCTGGTGGTGGCGGTGATTATGGCCATCAGCGGCTACATGAGCCTGATGTGGATGATCCGCAAGGCTGTGGCCAAAGGCGAGCACTTTATTCAGCGCGCCAGCGATCCGGTGGTGGAAGATCGCAATCTGCCCAATCCTATTTTTGGCATTATCCCGCTGTTAGTGGTGCTCACACTGTCGTTTTTCTTGCACGAGTCCCTGCAACAAGCGGCGCTGATAGTTGCGCTGGCTGGCGGTGTGACCAGCTTGTACCTGCTGAATAGGACGTTTTTGCGCAACCCGGCCGCTGCCACCAATGAAGGGGTGCTGGGTGCCTTGCTGGCGATTGGCAATACCGCTGCTGTGGTGGGCTTTGGTAGTGTGGCCCGGCTAACACCCGCTTTTGCCGGCGTGGTCGACTACATGACGCATCTGCCAGGCCCTGAACTGCTTGGCGCAGCAGTCGCAGTCAGTGCTATTGCAGGCCTGACCGGCTCGGCCTCTGGTGGCCAGGCCATAGCCCTGCCGGAAATCGCCCCAACCTATCTGGATCGCGGCGTTGATCCGGAGCAGTTGCATCGGGTGGTGGCCATTTCATCCGGCGCGCTCGATTCTTTGCCGCATAATGGCTATGTGGTCACCACCATCCGTGCTATCTGTGGCGAAACGCACCAGAATGCGTACTGGCCGGTCGCGGTGGTCAGCGTGCTGGTACCTTTGGCCGGTGTTTTTATTGCCATTGGCCTGTTTCAGTTATTTTAAGGAGAAACCCCATGCTGTTACGGATTTTATTCCTCAGCGCTTTATTGTGCAGTGGCTTGGCGCAAGCCATGTTGGTGGAAAAGCAGCGCTTTGAGATGGCGGAGTTCACCACCGAAAATGGCCAGCGGATAGCGCCGGTTCAGGTCGGCTGGGAAGCTTACGGCACTCTGAATGAAGCCAAAGACAATGTGATTTTAATCACGCATTTTTTCTCTGGCAGCTCACATGCCGCCGGTAAGTACAGCGAAGCGGATGCCTTGCCTGGCTACTGGGACAACATCATTGGGCCAGGTAAAGCCATTGATACCGACCAATTTTATGTCATTAGTGTCGATACTCTGGTCAATGCTAATGTGTTTGATCCCAATGTGATTACGACTGGGCCAGCGACCATCAACCCGGCGACCGGCAAGCCCTGGGGGCTGGATTTTCCGGTGGTCACCATCGGGGATTTTGTGGAAGTACAAAAAGCTCTGCTTGAGAGTCTCGGCATTGAACGTCTGTATGCGGTGATTGGCGCGTCGATGGGCTCCTTTCAGGCCATAGAATGGGCTACCCGCTATCCGGAGCGGGTCGAACGTTTGGTACCAGTGATCGGCAGTGCTTTTATCGATGCCTGGGCTGCAGTGCGGCTGGAACGCTGGGCTTACCCAATCAAAGCCGACCCGGCCTGGAACAACGGCGACTATTATGCCAAAGGCCAGCCAACCGAAGGCCTGATCACTGCTCTCTCCTACATTATTCAGGATGCAGTCTACCCGACCGGCTTTAACCTGCGCTACCCGGCACCTTACACCGACGCGGCCCCCCATCAGGATATTCGGGCCAGCTTCTCGGCCTGGCAGCAACTACGTGAGCATGCTGCGGTCCGGGCGGCCTATCAGGATGCCAATCATATTCTGTATCTGGTGCGCGCTTCCCAGCTGTTTCGTGCTGGCATGGGCGATAACTGGCAGGATGCCCTGAAGGGGGTCCAAGCCCGCACCTTGCTGCTACCAGCTACCGGTGATCAACTGCTGCTGCCACAGATGAGTCGTACCACTCAGCAGGCGCTGGAAGCGGCCGGCAAAGAGGTGCACTACCACGAAATTCCTGGCATTTGGGGGCATCTGGATGGTGTGGTTGGAATGCCAGCCGTAGCGGAGGTACTCAGCGAGTTCCTGCAACAATAATTGCTCCTTGTATTTCTCACTGCTTTGCCCACTTTGACGCCTTTCGGGGCGTCTTTCTTTATCTACCCTCAAAAACACCTTGGCAAACTTCTGCCATACTTACTGCATGTTCAGTTTTGAGTGTTGTTGATGAAATCAATCTGTGCAGGCATATGGTTACTTTTCTCAAGTGGGTTGGCCTGGGCTGAGCCCATTCTGCTGGCGAGCTCGGATTACACTCCCCATACCGGTGAACACTTGCCTGAGGGAGGAGCCCTGACTGCCATTGTACAAGCTGCGTTTGACCTGATGGGGCAAGAAGTTGAAATTCACTACATGCCTTTTGCCCGAGCGATGCAAGCCAGCCGGCTTGGCCAATACGCTGGCGTGATTGGGGTGAAATATACCCCTGAGCGTGAGCTGGATTTTTATTTCCCGGAGCCTGTGTACGATACATCCATTGTATTTTTCAAACGCATTGATGAGCAGTATCAATTTGACACGTATCTGGATCTGGTACATCAGGGGGTACGTTATGGCTCTGTTCTGGGCTATTCGCACCCGGAGGGCTTGCTGGAAACCCGCATTCGGCATTATCAGGTTGCCAGTGAGGAGCAGTTATTTCGCTTACTGAGTGCCGGCAGGGTCGACCTGATGGCAGGGGATAAGTTAAATGGTGTTTACCTGCTACTGCATGACTTTCCCGAGTACAGCGCTCAAATCGACTGGCTGGAACCGCCCATCGAAACACAAGCCTTGTACTTATTATTCTCCCGTCAACACCCGCAGGCAGCTGAACTTAACCACGGCTTTAGTAAAGCAATTACACAGCTAAAGCACTCCGGCGAGTTGGATCGCATCAAAGAACGCTTATTACCAAGTCTGCAGCAGTTACAGCAAGGTGAACCTAAAGTACAACCTGCTCAATCGTACTGAGTTAAGCGTTTGCACTCAGACGCTGCATACCTTACTCTTGGTTGTATGCTTTTGCTTTGCCCGGAGTAGCAGTATCTGATGAGTTCAGACTGGCAAGCCAATCCCATGAACCCCCCTGCTGCAGAACCGCACAGTGTGCAATCGCTGCGCATCCGGCGTTTACTGCAAATTTCCGGGGCCACCTTATGCGGCTTGCTCCTGGCAATGGCAGTCGCCTCCGGCATGACGCAATGGATGCTGCTGTTTGGCAGCAGTTGTCTTGCCATTGCCTTTCTGGCGGCCTGGTGGCAACGTCCCTTACTCGCTGCTTATATCCTGCTGTGGTCGATGGCGTTGATGCTCACCGGTCTGGCGTTGGTATCCGGAGGCATCCGTGATTTGGCGGTAGTAGGTTACCCCGGAGTGCTGGTATTTGCCGCTATCTTGGGCAGCCGCAATCTGTTTCTATCATTATTGGGTTTTATCCTGCTGGCTGCTGTCAGTATGGGGTATGCCAGTATGCAAGGCTGGTTCACGCCATTTTTACCGGATGACAGCTGGCGTCAGATGATCTACGTGAGCCTGATTCTCAGCATCACCGGCTTTAGTGTGCTATTGATGGCGCAGGACCTGCACCGTTCACTCAGAGCGCTGCAAACAGAAAACAAACGGGTACGCGATACCCAGCAACAACTGCAGCGCCTGGCGATGCACGACAAACTGACCGACTTACCCAACCGCACACTCTGCGAAGAGTTATTCCGCACCCTGCAAGCACAATGCCTGCAGCAAGAACAACGCCTTGTGTTGTTGTTTTTGGATTTGGATAACTTTAAGCCGGTCAACGATGCACTTGGCCATGCTGCTGGCGATTTGTTGTTGCAACAGCTGGCTGAGCGTTTGCAATCAGAACTCAGTGAACAAGCGGTATTGTGCCGCTTTGGCGGCGATGAGTTCATGGTGCTGTGCCCGGCAGCAGCGGATGATACTGCGGTGGCCGATTTGGCCGCCCGTCTGCTGAAACAAACCACCGAACCCTTTACGCTGATGCAAACCAAAGTGGAAGTTTCTGGCTCCATCGGCATTGTCAGCGCACCAGCCGACGGCATCGAATTTCATGTGTTGTGCCGCAAAGTCGATCTGGCCATGTACAGCGCGAAAGAGCAAGGCCGCAATACCTGGCGTTTTTACAGTGATGCGATGGATCAGGCCAATACCGACAAATTCAACTTGTTACAGCGGATCCGTGATGCACTGAAAAACAACGAATTTCAGCTGCACTACCAACCCAAAATCGATTTGCAACACCAAGGTGTGCAAGGGGCTGAAGCCTTACTGCGTTGGCCGCAGGCCGATGGCAGCTTTATTAACCCGGCCGAGGTGATTGAGCTGGCAGAGCGCAGCGGCTTAATTCTGGAGCTTGGTGCCTGGGTCTTGCAACAAGCCTGCACCGACTGCCAGCAATGGCGACAACGTGGATTTCCCGAGGTGAAAGTAGCGGTCAACTTATCACCGATTCAGTTTCGCGACGGCAGGTTAGAGCACACTGTGCTTGATGCACTGCGACACAGTGGTTTACCGCCAACAGCGTTGGAGCTGGAGCTGACCGAATCGCTGCTGATTGATAACAGTGACTTTGTGCAGCAACAACTGGCCAGCCTTGGTGCTTTGGGCATTAGTTTTGCCATCGATGATTTTGGTACCGGTTACTCCAATCTGGGCTACTTGCGTCAGTTCAATGCTTCCAGTTTAAAAGTGGATAAATCCTTTATCAGTTCCCTATCGATCTCCCTTCGGGATGAACCGCTGGTGCGCGCTATTATCCAACTGGCTAAAAGCCTGGAGCTCAGTACCGTGGCTGAAGGGGTGGAAGATGATGCTACTTTTCAACTGTTAAAACAACTGGGCTGCGATGCCGCTCAAGGGTATTTGTGGTCGGCAGCTTTGCCAGCGGAACAATTTAACCGCTATCTGCAACAACAACATTAAAATCTGTTGTCGGTTGGAGCCGGATCTTTTAAGGTAAGGCAAAATCCAATGTTCGAGAAAACCATGCGCTTAGTTGCTGTGCTTTTTACCGGCCTGTTGTTGTCTGGCTGCGCCACCTTAAGCAAAGATGAATGCCTGCAAGCCGACTGGCAGACACTGGGCTATGCCGATGGCGTGCAAGGGCGCTCACCAGCACGCATTGACACCTACCGCCAGGACTGCGCCAAACACCAGGTTGCGCCGGATCTGGCTTTGTACCAGCGCGGCCATCGACAGGGGTTGCAGCTGTTTTGCCGAACCAGCAATGGCTATGAATATGGCCGCAAAGGCCAGAGCTACCAGGGTGTTTGTCAGGGCGAGGCCGAAGCCGACTTTTTACTGGGGTTTGATGCCGGCAGACGGATTTATCTGCTGGAACAACAAGCGCAGCAAACCGAGCGCAGCCTGGCACAAAATGAGCGTGACCATCAGCAGCTTGCCAACAGTATTACAGAAAAAGAAGCGCTGATGTTTGGCGATGAGCAAACCCCGGAAGGGCGCCAGCAACTGTATCGCGAAATCAGTCAGCACCGTCAGCAACAGGCCGAGCTGCTGCGAGCCCGCACTCAACTGGAGTACCAACTGGCTGGCCTGCACCACCAAATTGCAGAACTGGAGCAGGCCTTTAGCTTTTACTGAGCCAACGCCTGGCTGGCGGATGCCAGCCGTGGGTACACCACCATGTGATCCAGATCGAGCCGGATGCCAATCATCTCGCCGACCGCGTGGTTGTGATGGCTCAGTGCCAGACAGTACACCTGATCGCCACTTTGTAGCTCCAGGCTGTACAGGATATGTGAGCCCCGGAAGGATTTTTCCAGCACCTTGGCAGTGACGCCGCTGTCATCATCGTGCACGATATCATCCGGCCGGATCAGCACATCGACCAGATCCCCCTGTTGCAAACCCGGCTGATAGCTTTGGCGAAAGATACCAAAGGAAGTTTTTACCTGTTGCGCATCCAGCATCTGGCCAGCCAATAGCACGCCTCTGCCAATGAAATCAGCGACAAAACGATTCACCGGCTTATGGTACAGCTCGTAAGGCGTGGCCCACTGCTGCATACGGCCATGCTCCATCACACCAATCAAATCCGCCATGGTAAAGGCTTCAAATTGATCGTGCGTCACCATCACAGCGGTCATTTGCTCGTGCTTTAGGATCTGACGAATATCCCGTGCCAGCGACTCACGCAGCTCTGCATCCAGACTGGAGAAAGGCTCATCCAGCAACAAAACTTCCGGCTTAGGAGCAATGGCGCGAGCCAGCGCAATCCGCTGTTGCTGGCCACCAGAGAGCTGGTGAATATAACGATCGGCCAAATCAGGTAAGCCAACCAGTTGCAGTAACTCGCGAATGCGGGCCTGGCAGGCCGCGCGGCTTAAATGCTTTAAACCAAAACCAATATTCTGCGCCACCGTTAAGTGTGGAAATAACGCAAAATCCTGAAACACCATCCCCAGCTTGCGCTGCTCCGGCGGGCATTGCACACTCGGTGCACTGACCACGCCCTGTGACAGGCTAATTTTGCCACTGGCGACCGGCTCAAAACCGGCAATGGCCCGCAACAACGTGGTTTTACCACAGCCGGATGGGCCAACCAGACAGCCTATTTGGCCTTTTGATAGCGATAAATTGATGTCTTTCACGACAGTATGGGGGCCATAGGCCACCGCAAGTTGTTCCAGTACCAGCATCTTTGGTCCGCTTTAGTGCACCCGTTCCATCGAACGGGCCAGAATAATCACAGGCAATAACCCCACCAACACGATGGCCAGAGCCGATAAGGAAGCATCGGCCAGCCGCTCATCCGAGGCCAGCTCAAACGTCCGTACCGCCAGGGTATTGAAATTAAAAGGCCGCAGGATCAAGGTGGCGGGCAGCTCTTTTAATACATCAACAAATACCAGCAGCAAAGCCGTTAATACACTACCACGCAGCAAAGGGACATGCACCCGCCACAACACCTGACGCGGCGAACACCCCAAGGAGCGGGCGGCCTGATCCATATTGGGTCGGATGCGCTGCAAACCGGCTTCGACGCTGTGCAGCGACACCGCTAAAAACCGGACGCTGTAGGCCAGCAACAATGCAAACAAGGTCCCGGAAAACAACAAGCCAGTTCGTACGCCAAACCACTGCTCTGCCAGCAAATCAATATGACGATCCAGAAAAGCCAGTGGCAGCATCACACCTATGGCGATGACCGTACCAGGAATGGCATAACCCAAGGCAGCTAATCGCACTGGGATCAGCACCAACCAATCGCGACGCAAGCGTCTGGCATAGGCAAAGATCACCGCCAGCAGCACAGCCAACAGCGCAGCCAAAGCGGCCAGCGAAAAGCTGTTCCACACCAACTGCACAAAGCGTTCATCCAAGGTGTCTTTCCAGGTGGCCCAGGCCCACCAGCTTAACTGCACCGCAGGTACCACAAAACCAAACAGCAGTGGCAGCAAACAAAGCCCCAGCACCAGCAATCCCCGCCCACCGGTCAGCACTTTACGCGGTGTCCGGCTGTCTTTTTGCCCTTGGTGATAATAGCGGATTTTGCGGCGGGACCATTGCTCCAGCACCAGCAAAAACAGCACAAAACTGGTCAGCATGGCCGCCAACTGGGCCGCTGCCAGGCTGTTATTGAGGCCAAACCAGGTACGAAAAATGCCGGTGGTAAAGGTATCGACACCAAAGTACTGCACCGTGCCGTAATCAGCGAAGGCTTCCATCATCGCCAGTGCCGTGCCGGTTAAAATGGCTGGCCGGGCCAAGGGCAAAGCCACCTGCCAGAAGTGCTGGCGGGTGGTCAGGCCCAAGGTGCGGCTAGCTTCCTGCAAAGAAGCCGCCTGCTCACGAAATCCATTACGTGCCAACATATACACATAGGGGTACAACACCAATGACAGCATCAGGATAGCGCCACCCAGCGAGCGGATTTCCGGAAACCAGTAATCGCCATAGCGCCAGCCAAACCAGTCACGCAACTGCGTCTGCACCGGGCCGGCAAAGTCCAGCAAGCCGGTGTAGGTATAGGCAATGATGTAAGCAGGAATGGCCAGCGGCAGCAGCAGCATCCACTCCAGCAAGCGGCGGCCGGGAAACTCGTACTGCGACACCAGCCAGGCACTGCCTGTGCCTAACAAAAGAGCGCCAAAGCCGACGCCAAAAGCCAGTAGCAAGGAGTTGCTGATATAAAGCCAGAGCACGGTCTGGCGTAAATGGGTCCAAACCTCCCACTGCGGTTGCAGCAGGCTGAACAAAATCACCAGTACCGGGATCGCTAACACGCTGGCAGGTAATAGTACCAGCCAGCGCCAGGGATCAGGTCGCCACGTCAGCTTTTTCAGCACGGCGCGCCCTTAAGTAAAGCAGCTAATGGCAGTATCAACGCCAACGGGCACGGTCCATTAAACGCAATGCTTCCGCGTTCAGCGCACCCAAACGTTCCAGTGGAAGCGTATCGGCTTTAAAATCGCCATAAGACTGCAAGGTCTCACTATAGGCTACGCCGGGACGCACCGGGTATTCATGGTTGGCTTCGGCGTACCACTGCTGTGAGCTCTCGCTCAGCATAAACTCCAGCAGTTGCAGTGCAGCTGCAGGATTGGGAGCATGCACAGCGACTCCTGCGCCTGAAATATTGATGTGTGCACCTTTACTGTCTTGCTCTGGCCAGTACACTGCAATGCCAGCGGCCGCTTGGTGATCACGCGGATCATTCATCATGCCGGCCAGATAGTAGGTATTGGCAATGGCCAGATCGCAGACGCCAGCAGCCAGGGCTCGAATTTGGTCGCGATCACCACCACGCGGAGGCCGGGCCAGGTTCTGCACCAAACCACGCACCCATTGCTCAGTCGCAGCGGTGCCCTCATGCGCCAGTTTGGCGGCTACCATCGACTGGTTGTAAATATGGCCAGAGCTGCGCACGCATATGCGACCACGCCAACGCTCAGCCGTGAGGTCCCCAAGCTCCGCTTTATCGGCTTCACTTAAACGATCGGCAGCATACATCACCGGCCGGGCCCGCACGGTTAAACCAAACCAATAGCCGGCTTCATCGCGCAAGTGGGCCGGGATCGCTTGCTGCAACAATTCTGAGCTTTGCGGCTGCAGCAATTGCTGTTGCTTGGCACGGTACAAACGGCCAACATCGGTGGTGATGAGGATATCGGCCGGGCTGTTACGCCCTTCGCTGGCGATACGGGTGATCAACTCATCGGCATTGCCGGTAATTAAATTGACCCGGATGCCAGTGCTGGCACTGAATTCATCCAGTACCGGCTTAATCAGTTCCTCCTGGCGCGCAGAATAGACATTGACTTCAGCACTGAACACTGCCGCACTATGGCTGGCAAGCGACAACAAGGCACTGCAACACAACACCATCGAAACAAGACGCATAGAAAGCTCCGTTCTGAACACACTGACAGCACAAACAATGGCAGCAAGTATAAACCTAATGAGAACTATTCTCAATACTGTTTTGATACTATCTTGGTGTCACTCAGCGATGTTTTTATTGCATTAATCGCGCTACCTTACGCTTAGTCCGGTAGCTGTGGTAGGCTGCTGTTTGTTGATGATTACCGTGAGTGTGCATGAAGATTGTTCATTTGATCCTGACCACCCGTTTTGCTGGCAGTGAGCGCTATGCCGTTGAACTGGCCAATGCCCAGGCAGAGCAGCACGAGGTCTATCTGATTCTGCGTAAGGCAGCCGCTGAGCAAAGGCCGGATGCCATCGCGTACCGGGTCAGCCCGAAAGTAAAGATCTTACTGGTGCATGATTTTGCCCTGTTCTCACACTTTCAAATCCGCGCTTTACTCAAAAGCATCCAACCCGATGTCGCCCATGCCCATTTAAGCCGTGGTTGCCGGGCTCTGGCTAGTCTGCCAGCCAGCCCTATGCTTCGCACGGCTACCTTGCATATTCATTACAAACCACAGCAACATGCCAAACTGGATGCACTGATTGCGATAGCCCCAGCACAACTGGATACATTGCCAGCATCACTGCGCCAGCACAGTTGCCACCTTGATAACTGGACGCAAGCTTTGCCGGTAGACCGACAGCAAGGCCTGCTTCTGCGTCAGCAATACCAGATCCCGGATCAGCAGCTGGTATTAGGTAGTTTAGGCCGGGTCGAGGCCAGCAAAGGTACAGAAACCCTGATTAAAGCCTTTCTCCATGCCAGATTGGACAATGCCACCCTGGTGATCGTTGGTCAGGGCAAGGACTGGCCGGTTTTGCAACAAAAATATGGCCAGCAGCCTAATTTGCGCTTGGTTGGTTTTAGTGAACAGCCGCAAGCCTGGCTGGCGGGCTTTGATTGCTTTGTCAGCGCCGCCCGCTCTGAGCCTTTTGGCCTGGTGTTTCTGGAGGCCATGGTCGCTGGTCTACCAATCATCGCGACCAAAACCCAGGGAGCCTGCCATCTGGCGGATTACTTTCCCTACCCATTACTGGAAGTAGATGATGAAGCAGGCCTTGGCGCAGCATTGCAGCACTTTGTGGCGAAGCCATTGCCTCGCCAGCAGTACGATATGCTGGCATTTAATTATGCGGCTCAGGTTGCCAAGGTTGAGCAATTTTATCAACAGCAACTGGCTCGCCTTGCCAAGGTCCACGGCGGTAAAGCGTTGCCGGGCTGAGTTCGTCATAGCTAGCAAGCCTATAGAAATTAAGCCATAATACAATTCGTTATACACTGTGTGAGTGTTTTAAGGAGCGACACATGATGCTGATAGCCGTGCTGTCATGCTTTATTTTAGCCTGTTTTGCCCCTTGGCTGCATCGGCTGGGTGGCCGTCATAGCGGCTGGTTACTGGCACTTTTGCCAGCCTCATTGTTTGCCTATTTTGCCAGCATGTTGCCGCTGGTAAGTCAGGGTCAAAGCCTGCAATTTGCTTATGCCTGGTTTCCTGGCATGGGGATTCAACTGAGTTTTCTGGTCGATGGCCTGTCTTTACTCTTTGCCTTACTGATCACCGGCATTGGCTTTTTTATTCTGGCCTACGGCGGCCGCTATCTGGAAAAACACAAGGATCTGGGTCGATTTTTCGTGTTTTTGCTCGGCTTTATGGGCTCCATGCTGGGCGTGGTGCTGTCGGATAACCTGATCAGCCTGTTTGTGTTCTGGGAGCTGACCACGGTGACCTCCTTTATGCTGATTGGCTTTAACCATGAACAGGAAGATGCCCGTAAAAAAGCGCATCAGGGGTTAATGATCACGGTGATGGGTGGCCTGGCACTGATGACCGGCTTTATTATGCTGGGCATGGCGGCGGGCAGTTATGAGCTCAGCACCATTTTGAACAGCAATGGCTTGACTGAGCACGCGCTCTATCTGCCCATGTTGTTGCTTATTCTGCTCGGTGCCTTTACCAAATCAGCGCAGGCTCCCTTTCATTTCTGGCTGCCTAATGCCATGGCAGCACCAACACCAGTCTCGGCTTACCTGCACTCAGCCACCATGGTAAAAGCCGGGGTGTATCTGCTGGCCCGGCTTAACCCGGGTCTTGGTGGCACCGAGACCTGGTTGTTGCTGCTCACGTTGTTCGGTGCTGTAACCATGCTGACCGGTATTTTCCTGGCCAGCCGCGCCACTGGTGTTAAAAAGGTGCTGGCCTACTCGACGGTGATGGCGCTGGGTACCCTGACCATGCTGCTCGGCCTCGGCACCGAAACGGCCGCACTGGCTGCGGTCACCTTTTTGCTGGCCCATGCGCTCTACAAAGGCGCGCTCTTTATGGTGGCCGGTATTTTGGACCACTCAGCCGGTGTGAAAGATTTCCAACAAGCGGGCGGCTTGCGCCATAGCATGCCCAAAACCACGGTGGTGGCAGTACTGGCGTCTTTATCACTGGCCGGTATTATTCCGCTGTTTGGTTTTGTCGGCAAAGAGTTGCTGCTGGAAGCCGTGCTGAGCGCCTCCAAATGGCATATTGGACTAACCGTTGCCACGGTGATTGCCAATATCCTGGTGGTGCTGGTAGCCGCCATTGTTGCGCTCAAACCCTGGTTTGGTGAGGTGCAGGAGACTCCAAAACAACCGCACGATCCGGATATTGCCTTACTAATTGGCCCAGCAGTGCTGGCCAGCCTGGGTCTGCTCTTTGGTCTGATGCCCTTTATTGCCGATAAAGGCTTACTGGCAGCCGCTGCCGGCGCTGTCTATGGTCAGCCGATTGAGCTTTACCTGGCGCTCTGGCATGGCATTAACCTGCCGCTGATGCTGAGTCTGAGCAGCCTGGTACTGGGATTACTGCTGTTTAAAGTTTGGGGCGGCTGGCGCCAGCTAACCAACTTTATGCACAACGCCGAAAAAATTGGTCCGGAAGTGGTGTATGAGCGCTTAATGCTTGGCATGACCCAGTTTGCCGCCTGGCAGACTAATACGCTGCAAAACGGCTACCTGCGTAACTACCTGATCACCACTTTGGGTACTGTGATTATTGTAGTGGGCTGGGCCTTATTGCGGGTTAACCAACTCGAATTGAACATCAGCTTCCAGGACATGCGGGTGCATGAGGTGGCCGTGGCTGTGTTGCTGATTTTCTCGGCGCTGATTGCGGTGCTGGTGCGCTCTTTCCTGGCAGCAGTAGCCATGTTGGGGGCTCTGGGCTTTGGTGTCGCCCTGCTCTATGTGTTCTTCAGTGCCGTTGATGTCGGTATCACTCAGGTGCTGGTGGAAACCATCACCGTGCTGTTGTTGGTGCTGGTGCTGTACCGGCTGCCAGAGTTCCGCAGTTTATCATCTACGGCCAATCGGATCCGTGATGCCATCATTGCTGGTATGACCGGCCTGCTAATGACCATCTTAATCCTGGTAATCACCAGTGCCCGCCAGTTGGAAGGCATTTCTGAGTACTTCCTGCAGAACAGCGGACCGCTCGGCCATGGCCGCAATGTGGTCAATGTGATCCTGGTGGACTTCCGGGCACTGGATACCTTGGGTGAGATTTTCGTATTGGCTCTGGTGGCCATTGGTGTCTACGCCATGATCCACTTACGCACCGGCGCCTTGCCAGTCACCAACTCGGATCGCCGGGCGGCGTTTAATCTGCGCCGCCAGCAAAAGGACAAAGCCAAAGCCGAGGCGAAAGCACAAGCTGACACTCAGGCAAATGCAGTTGCCAGTAAAGGAGAGGAATGATGAAACCACGTCGCTTTAATATGCGCTCCTTAATTCTGAATACAGGTAGCTCATTGTTGCTGCCACTGCTGGTCTTGTTCTCACTGTTCTTGCTGCTGCGTGGCCATGATGAGCCCGGTGGCGGCTTTATCGGCGGCTTGGTGGCCGCAGCGGCGGTTGCTCTTAAGTTGTTCGCAGAGGATTACAAAGCCGCCCGTGAGATGCTCCGGGTTCACCCTTTGCAACTGGTAGGCATTGGCCTGGTGCTGGCGGCTGTAGCGTCCTTACCACCGCTGTTTGTTGGGGAGTCTTTCTTTACCGCACAGTGGTGGAGCCTGGACTTGCCGATTTTTGGTGAATTAAAGCTAAGTACGCCCTTACTGTTCGATATTGGTGTCTTTTTAGGCGTGATAGGCACCGTGCTGACGGTCGTTTTCACTCTGGCGGAGGCAGAACACTCATGACAACCTTAATGGCCATTTTAATTGGCACCTTCTATGCGGCCGCCATCTACATGATGCTGCGACGCTCTGTGGTGAAGCTGGTGATTGGACTCATCTTACTTTCCAATGCCGCCAACCTGTTGATCTTTACCGTAGCAGGTATGGACAGAGGCATACCGCCATTGATCCCGAAAGGCGAGTTGCTGATTGAAGGCCCGGCAGCGGATCCTTTAGCGCAAGCGGTCATTCTAACCTCCATTGTGATTGGCTTTGGGGTACTGGCTTTTGCCGTGGTGTTGATCCACCGTGCGTGCGAAGTGGTGCAGACCGATGACATGAACGAAATGAAAGGAACCGATTGATGGATCTGGAAGTATTGGTTGCACTCCCGATTATAATTCCGCTACTGCTCGGTGCCATTTCACTGACGGTGCTCAGTAACCACAGTGCCCAGCGCTGGCTCGGTGCTATAGGTACCGCCGTGTTACTGATTTGCTCGGTATGGCTGTTGCTGCATACCCGTGAAGTCGGCATTCAGGTATTGGAGGTCGGCTCCTGGCCTGCGCCTTTTGGTATTGTGCTGGTGTCCGATATGTTGGGCGCCATCATGGTGGTGCTGGCCTCCATTACCGGCTTTGCCACCGCGCTGTACAGCTTAAAGACGGTGCGTAAGCGCTTTGAACGTTTCGGCTATTACCCACTGTTGCACTTGCTGCTGGCCGGGGTGAACGGCGCCTTTTTAACCGGTGATATTTTTAACCTCTATGTTTGGTTTGAGGTGCTGCTGGTTGCTTCTTTTGCCTTGCTGATTTTAGGGGGTGAGCGGGCGCAGATGGAAGGAGCCATCAAGTACGTCACACTGAACCTGCTCTCCTCGGCTTTATTCCTCACCGCCATCGGCTTAACCTATGGCTTGGTGGGCACGCTGAATATGGCCGATATCGCCGTGAAAATGGCCAGCCTGGACGATCAGAAGATGGTCACGGTAATAGCCAGCCTGTTCCTGATCGCTTTTGCCATCAAAGCCGCTGCCTTCCCGCTGTTTTTCTGGTTGCCTGCTTCTTACCACACCCCTCAGGTGGCGGTGTCGGCTATTTTTGCCGGCTTGCTGACCAAGGTCGGTGTCTATGCGCTGTACCGGGTATTCACGCTGATTTTCACTGCCGATACTGGCTTTACCCATGAGATTTTGTTGTGGATTGCTATTTTCACCATGTTAACCGGTGTGCTTGGGGCGGCCGCTCAATTTGAAGTGCGGCGCATTTTAAGCTTTCACATCATCAGTCAGATTGGCTACATGATTTTAGGCCTGGCGCTATTCACCCCGCTGGCACTGATTGGCGGAGTGTTCTACATCATGCACCACATCATTGTGAAGGCCAACCTGTTCCTGGTAGCCGGCTTGATGTACCGCCTGGGCGGTAGTTTCGAGTTGAAAAAGCTCGGTGGCCTGTACCGTAACCATCCCGGCTTGGCGGTGTTATTTCTGATCCCAGCCCTTTCACTGGCTGGTGTGCCGCCATTATCAGGTTTCTTTGCTAAGTTTATTCTGATCAAAGCCGGTGTCGAGGCCAGTGCCTGGTGGGCAGTGGGCATAGCTTTGCTGGTTGGCTTACTGACGCTGTTTTCGATGATTAAAATCTGGAATGAAGCTTTCTGGAAAGCCTCGCCAGAACCTAACCCGGCCGTGCCAGCACCGACCCGTAATGGACTGCTGTACTGGACCATTGGCCTGCTGGCTGCCATGACAGTCGCTATTGGCCTGTTTGGCCAACCCATTTATCTGATGGCTGAGATGGCGGCAGAGCAGCTGCTCAACCCGGCTGGCTACATTGACGCGGTATTGGGAGGCACCACACCATGAATGTATTGCTTTCGAACCTGGTATTGGCGCTGATCTGGGCTGCCCTGACCGACACCATGAATGCCGGTGGCCTGGTCATTGGTTTCTTTATCGGTTATCTGGTGCTGGTGCTGGTCTTTCGGCAACATCCGGATGTGCGCCAGTATCGGCTACGAGTACCACGCATGTTCAGCTTCGTGGTGTTCTTCACCAAAGAGTTGATTATGGCGAATCTGAAAGTCGCCTACGATGTACTCACCCCGATCCATCTGATGAAGCCTGGCGTGATTGCCATGCCGCTTCGGGCCGAGTCTGATCTGGAAATAACCATGCTGGCCAATGCGATTTCGCTCACTCCCGGCTCATTGAGCCTGGATGTATCTTCGGACCGCAAGGTACTCTATGTCCATATTATGTACCTGCACAATGAAGAAGAAGTGATGAATGAGCTAAAACGAATGGAAACTAAAATTTTGCGGGTGATGCGATGAATCCAATCCTCGATTACACACTCTTGCTTTGTTTTGCTGTCCTTAGCGTGGCCATGTTTCTGGCACTGTGGCGCTTATTTAAAGGGCCTACCCTACCGGACCGGGTGGTGGCCCTTGAATTGATAGCCTCGATGACCGTTGGCTTGATTGGTCTTTATGCGATTCGCACCGGTAGGGATGCCTTTATCGATGTCGCCATGGTACTGGCATTGACCGCTTTTCTTGCCGCCATCGGTTTTGCCCGTTACTTAGAAAAAGGGAGTCACCGCGATGATCATTGATATTCTGGCTGCCCTATTCATGGTAGCAGGCAGCTTCTTTATGCTGGTGGCCTCTTTAGGTGTGTTCCGCATGCCTGATTTGCTGACCCGCATGCACGCTACCACCAAGTCGGGAGTCCTGGGAGCCGGCCTTATTATGTGCGCTGTGATGCTGTTTTTTGTTGATAGCGGCGTTACCTTAAAAGCACTGGCTGTAATGGCTTTTACTACCTTAACATCACCGATTGCCGCCCACGCCATTGGCCGGGCAGGGTACTTTATCGGTGTGCCGCTGTGGGATAAAACCGTCAAAGATGAGCTGCATGGCCGCTACGACGAAGAAACCCATGTGCTACGCAGCCCGGAGCAGATGCAAGATACACAGGAAAAACCTTAGGCTTTTGGCTGCAGCCGGTTCTGATGCGCCCTGAAATCCGGCACCTCGCGTTGGTATTCCTGCTGCAACAAGCCAGAGTGCACAATAAAATCCGCGGTGGCTCTGTTGCAGGCCACCGGGATATTCCACACCACCGCCAGACGGATCAAGGCTTTGACATCCGGATCATGCGGTTGCGAGCTGAGTGGATCCCAGAAAAAAACCAGCCAATCGACTTTTTGCTCAGCAATTAATGCCCCTATCTGCTGATCTCCCCCCAACGGACCACTGGCAAAGCAATGGACGCTTTTGCCAAGCGCCTCGGCCAATAAGGAGCCGGTGGTGCCCGTAGCATACAACGCTTTATCGGCAAAAAAGTCGGCATGGATTTTTACCCAATCCAACAAGTCCTGTTTCTTACCGTCGTGTGCTACCAAGGCTATTGATTTCATGAAATTGCTCCACTTCGTTGTTAGCAACCAGCTTAACCGAATCTGTCATAAAAAAAAGCCCTGCAAAGCAGGGCAAACAACCAAGGTCCACGTATAACATCGTTATTGGTCCGGTAGTTGCTGCGCTTCTGGCGCTGTGCAACTCACCGTTGACCACTTCATTCGTTGGCAGCTGAGCTTATTGCTCGGCTGCGACAATTTTCTTCATCGCCGTCATATAACCACGAAGTGTTTTGCCAACCACTTCTACCGGGTGATTGCGGATCGCTTCATTGATAGCAATCAGCTCCAGGTTATCCACACCAGCCTGTGGTGCCGCCAGTCCCTTACCTACCAACTCAGCCGGCAGGCTGTTGACAGTATCACGCAGCAGTGGAATAGCCGCATTGGCGAATAAGTAGTTGCCATATTCAGCCGTATCCGAAATGACCACATTCATTTCGTACAAGCGCTTACGGGCTATGGTATTGGCAATCAGTGGTGTTTCATGCAGCGACTCATAGTAGGCTGACTCGGCAATAATACCGGCATCCACCATGGTCTCGAACGCCAGTTCTACCCCGGCTTTTACCATGGCAACCAGCAGAATACCCCGGTCAAAGTAACTCTGCTCAGCAATGTGTTCATCCGACACCGGTGCCTGCTCAAAACCTGACTGGCGGGTTTCTTCGCGCCAGCGCAGTAAGTTGGCATCGTCATTGGCCCAATCCGCCATCATGGTGTTGGAAAATTCACCGCTGATGATGTCATCCATATGCTGCTCAAACAGCGGGCGTAATTGTTGTTTTAACTGCTCAGCCAAACGATAGGCTTTCACTTTGGCCGGATTAGACAACCGATCCATCATATGGCTGATGCCGCCATGCTTCAGTGCTTCAGTAATCACTTCCCAGCCCTGCTGGATTAGTTTACCGGCGTAGCCTGGCTCCATGCCATCCGATACCATGCGATCAAATGCCAGAATCGAACCGGTTTGCAGCATGCCACACAGAATGGTTTGCTCACCCATCAAATCCGACTTTACTTCGGCAATAAAGGATGAATGCAACACGCCGGCACGATCACCGCCTGTGGCCGCAGCATAAGCTTTGGCAATGGTCAGGCCCTGGCCTTTCGGATCATTCTCCGGATGCACCGCAATCAAGGTGGGCACACCAAAACCACGCTTGTATTCTTCACGGACTTCAGTACCAGGGCACTTGGGTGCGACCATGATGACCGTTAAGTCCGGCCGAATCTGTTTGCCTTCTTCCACGATATTAAAGCCGTGGGAGTAGGCCAAAGTAGCGCCCTCTTTCATCAGTGGCATCACAGCATCCACCACCGCACTGTGCTGTTTATCCGGCGTCAGGTTTAATACCAGATCGGCCGTTGGGATCAGCTGCTGATAGGTGCCCACTTGAAAACCATTGCTGGTTGCTTTTTGATAGGAAGCACGTTGCTCACGTATCGCTTCTTCACGCAAGGCGTAGCTGATGTTTAAGCCAGAATCGCGCATGTTCAAGCCCTGGTTCAGGCCCTGAGCACCACAACCAACAATCACTATGTTCCAATCTTTAATGGCATTGCAGCCATCGGCAAATTCGCTGCGATCCATAAAGCGGCACTGCTTCAGCTGTTTCAGCTGTTGCCGCAAATTCAGGCTGTTAAAATAATTACTCATAGCATGTCTCTAAATTCTGGGACGCTGGCCAGCCACTCTGGCTCTGGCAGACAAAGCTGCTGCGTTAATGGTGTCATTCTAGGCTGGCATAACAGTTGCGTGAAGTGATATATTTACAATTCTGTATTGCGGAAAATGAAATAGCATGGACATCAAACAAGCCCAACTCTTTATGCACCTGGCTGCCAGTCTGAACTTTGCACGGACCAGTGAGCAGATGTTTGTCAGCCCATCCACCTTAAGCCGGGCCATTCAGCGACTGGAGCAGGAGCTGGATGTTCAGTTGTTTGTTCGAGACACCCGCACGGTGGAACTAACGAACGAAGGCAAAACAGTGCTTACTTTTGTACGCCAGTACCTGGATGCCTGGCATCAACTGCAAGCCGACTTATCAAGCGGCCAGGGCGAGCTACACGGCAGCATCCGGTTATTTTGCACCGTGACCGCCAGTTACAGTCATCTGCCAGCGATTTTAGATAAATTCCGGGTGCTTTGCCCAAAAGCCGATATTCAGCTCACCACCGGCGATGCTGCCTCTGCTCTGGAGCGTTTGAAACAAGATGAAGTGGATATTGCCCTGGCAGCAAAGCCGGCTCATCTTCCTGCTAACATGCTATTTCACAGCATCGCCAAGCTGCCGGTCTCACTGGCAGCACCGACCATTGCCTGCAAAGTGAATGATCTTCTAAGCAAAGATCCTATTCCCTGGCAGGATATCCCGCTGATTGCGCCGGCACATGGCCCGGCTGCTGAGCGCTTCGAAAAATGGCTGCAGGCGGAAGGCTTTCAACCACATATTGTCGCGATGGTGGATGGTCACGAGGCGATGGCAAGCATGGTTGCTCTTGGCTCCGGTATTGCGGTGTTGGCCGATGTGGTGGTGCAGCACAGTCCGGTCGCTGATCGGGTGCGTCTGCTGGACAGCCACTACCGGTTTGAACCCTTCGATCTGGGGATTTGCTATTTGGCAAAGCGTAGCAAGGATCCACTGTTACAGGCGTTCTGTCAGTTGGCCAGCCCGCCGTCTGGCCGATAAAAAATGCAGCCTTGCTGCACTTTTTGAGAGATTACTTAATCACCTTAAGGTGACTGCCTTTGGCCGGCTTTTTGGCTGGAGCTGGTGAAGCCTCTGGTGTTGGCTCAGTATCGTGTTCATCCGGAAAATCTTCATCTTCATCCAGAGTGAACACGGTTCCAGCACCATTTTCTTTGGCATAAATCGCCAGCACCGCTTTGACCGGGATATAGAGTGCAAATGGATGGCCCCCAAAGCGGGCACTGCAGCTAATCACCTCATTGCCCATCTGCATTTGCGCAACCGCGGAAGGAGCCAGATTTAATACAATCTGGCCATTTTGTACAAACTGCTGCGGTACTTTGGTTTGGGGAAAGGTCGCATCCACTACCAGATAGGGCGTGCAATCGTTATCGACTATCCACTCGTAAAAAGCACGCAGCAGGTAGGGACGATTCGGCGTCATCTCAGGCTCCTTTGACACGCCGGTATTCACGCTCTGCATCCGTTAATGATGCCAGGAACGAGTCGCGGTCAAACAAGCGCCCCATATAGTTCATCAACGTCTTGCTACCCGGGCCGGACAGCTCAATACCCAGTTTCGGTAAACGCCACAGCAAGGCAGCCATGTAACAATCGACCAGGCCAAACTCTTCACTCATAAAGAAAGGCGCTTCATCAAACAAAGGGGCAACGGCCAGCAAGCCCTCGGTCAAATCCTGCCGTGCCTGCTCTGCGTCCTCGTCATGCCGAAGGATTTTCTCGGCCAGGGCGTACCAGTCTTTTTCAATCCGGTACATCATCAACCGGGCTTGGCCACGGGCCACCGGATACACCGGCATTAAAGGTGGATGCGGAAAGCGCTCGTCCAGATACTCGATGATGATTTGCGCCTGATACAACGACAGTTCCCGATCCAACAAGGTCGGCAAACTGCCATAAGGGTTCACTTCATACAGCTCCTCAGGCAAGTTATCCTGAGTGACCTGGAGAATATCAACACTGACGCCTTTTTCTGCCAGTACAATACGTACCTGATGACTGTACATGTCATCGGCCGCAGAAAACAATGTCATCACAGGGCGTTTATTGGCTGAAATCGCCATGCATTCCTCCGGTTTACAATAAACAGCAAAGGGGCCATCAGGCCCCTGTAATCAAATGCTTTTCAGAATCAGATGCTTAATCAACATCTTTCCAGTATTCTTTCTTCAGCAAATAAGCTAGCACAAAGAAGATAGCGAGGAAGATCAGCACTTTGATCCCCAACCGCTCCGACTCCAGCCGATATGGCTCGCCAGTATACACCAGATAGTTGACTAAGTCCGCAACAGCACGGTCGTATTCTTCTTCGCTCATTTCACCAGAGCCGTCGGTACGAATACCGACATAAACCTGTGTTTCCTGACCATCGACCAGACGGGTTTCATAGGCTTTGTAGGGCACACCCTGCAGTTCTTGCAAAACATGCGGCATACCGACCATGGGGAAGACATCGTTGTCGACACCAAAAGGACGGCTTTCGTCTTTGTAGAACGATTTCAGGTAGGTGTAGATCCAGTTTGGACCACGCACCCGCGCCACGTTGGTCAAATCCGGGATGGCATCACCAAACCACTCAGCAGCATCCGCCGGATCCATGGTGTTGGTGATGTGATCACCCACCCTCACACCGGTAAACATCAGGTTTTCCATACCCAGCTCTTCCGGGATATTCAGATCGCGGAAACTACGGGCATAGCGCTGGTATTGCATCTGGTGGCAAGCCAGACAGTAGTTCTGATACAGCATAAAACCACGCTGTAACGACTCGGTGTCACGGATATCCACTGGCGCTTTTTCCAGTGGAATATTCGGGCCGGCAGCCAAGGCAATGGATGATACCAGCAAGGCCGCTGCAGAAATAATATGCTTCAACATCAGGTCAACCTCTCTGGCAATGGCTTGGTGTTTTCATTCTTACTGTAGAACCACAACAGAATAAAGAAACCGAAGTAGGTAAACGAGAACAGCTGCGACAAAAGAGTGTACAACGGCGTCGCAGGCAGCACACCCAGGATACCCAATGCCACAAAGCTGATGCAGAAGTTCACCAGGTTCAGCTTGTGCAGGCCACAACGGTAGCGCACTGAGCGAACTTTGCCGCGGTCAATCCATGGCAACAATGCCAGTGCCAGGATGGCAGCAAACATGGCGACAGCACCAAATAGCGGGTTAGGAACAGCACGCAAAATGGCGTAGAACGGCGTGAAGTACCAGACCGGAGCAATATGCTCTGGGGTCTTCATCGGGTTCGCCAGTTCAAAGTTAGGCGCTTCCAGGAAGTAACCACCGCCTTCCGGCATAAAGAAAATCACATAGGCAAACAGGAACAGGAAGCCGGCCAAACCAACCAGATCTTTCACTGTATAGTACGGATGGAATGGGATCGAATCAATAATGACTTTCTTGCCACCCTTGGTGAAATTGTCATGGAACTCGAACTTGCTCACCGCTTCTGCTGGCACAGTGCCATCGTTATCGCGTTTAGTTTCAATACCATCCGGGTTGTTCGAACCGACTTCATGCAGCGCCATAATGTGCAGGAATACCAGAATCACCAGCACCAACGGCAGCGCAATGACATGCAGCGCAAAGAAGCGGTTTAGCGTAGCACCGGAGATAACGTAGTCACCGCGGATCCACAGCGTTAAGTCATCACCAATAAACGGAATAACCCCGAAAATCGAGATAATGACCTGGGCACCCCAGAACGACATCTGGCCCCAAGGCAGCATGTAGCCCATAAAGGCTTCAGCCATCAGCACCAGGTAAATCAGCATGCCGAAAATCCACAGCAGCTCCCGTGGTTTTTGGTAAGAGCCATACATCATGCCACGCAGCATGTGCAGATACACCACCACGAAGAATGCAGAAGCTCCGGTAGAGTGCATGTAACGCAGCAACCAGCCGTATTCGACATCCCGCATGATGTATTCAATGGAGCGGAAAGCACCTTCAGCAGAAGGCTCATAATTCATGGTCAGCCAAATACCAGTCAGGATTTGGTTCACCAGCACCACGATGGCCAAAGAGCCAAAGAAGTACCAGAAGTTAAAGTTTTTTGGTGCCGGATACTGCGTCATGTGGATTTTCATTTTTTCCACAACAGGCAGACGGTACTCAATCCAGTTCATCAGATTTTTCATCAGGCCGTCTCCTCGTCTTCACCGATCATCATGGTGAACTCACTGGTATACATGTACGGAGGAACTTCCAGATTGGTTGGCGCAGGAACGTTCTGGAACACCCGGCCTGCAATATCAAAACGCGAACCATGGCAAGGGCAGAAGAAACCAGAGCGAACCCCTTCGGCCTGTGCTGCGAACTCATTCGGCATGTAAGTTGGCGAGCAACCGAAGTGGGTACAGATCCCTACGGCCACAAAGAACTCAGGACGCACCGAGCGGTGACGGTTTTGGGCGTAATGCGGCTGTTGTGGCTCTTTCGACTCTGGATCACGCAGGCGATTTTCATGATCCGGCAGTGAATCAATCATTTCCTGGGTACGTTTTACGATCCAAACCGGCTTTCCACGCCACTCTACCCGTATCAGCTGTCCTTCTTCCATTTTGCTGACATCTACACTTACTGCAGCGCCAGCCTGGCGAGCCCGCTCACTGGGGCTCCAGGACGCAATAAAGGGAACAGCGGCTCCAATGGCCCCTACTCCGCCCACGACCGATGTTGCAATGGTCAGGAAGCGGCGTCGGCCATGATCTACAGGCGCGTTGCTCATCCACTCATCTCCACATTAACGCTTAAGCACAACTTGGTTTAAGCGGCTGTTTACCAGCAAATTATTATAAATGAATAAATATCGACGATCATAATGAAAAGCCACGCTTTACACAAGGATTAACCGCCGCTGAATCGCAATAAAAAACCCGACACTAGGTCGGGTTTGGAGGTGTAAATACAGCTTAACGCTTGGAGTACTGTGGACGCTTACGTGCTTTACGCAGACCCACTTTCTTCCGTTCAACCTGACGAGCGTCACGGGTCACGAAGCCTGCTTTACGCAGCTCTGGACGCAATGTCTCATCAAATTCCATCAGGGCACGGGTAATGCCGTGACGGATAGCGCCGGCCTGACCGCTGATACCACCGCCTTTCACGGTGATGTGCATGTCAAATTTGCCAACCATATCAACCAGCTCAAGTGGCTGCATCACCACCATGCGGGCAGTTTCACGACCAAAGTACTCAGTGATAGAGCGCTTGTTGATCACGATGTTGCCTGAGCCGGCTTTTAAAAATACACGGGCCGTTGAGCTTTTACGACGACCAGTTCCATAGTATTGATTCTGTGCCATGTGATGCTCCGATTAGATGTCTAAAACTTGCGGTTGCTGAGCAGCATGCTGATGCTCGGCGCCGGCATACACTTTTAACTTACGGAACATAGCACGACCCAATGGGCCTTTTGGCAACATGCCTTTGATGGCTTTTTCCAGCACCATCTCAGGTTTTTTCGCCAGTAGCTTTTCAAAGTTAATTTCTTTGATGCCACCTGGGAAACCACTGTGCGAGTAGTACATTTTGTCTTTGGCTTTGTTGCCAGTGACAACCACTTTGTCCGCATTCACCACGATGATGTAATCACCGGTATCTACGTGTGGAGTAAACTCAGGCTTGTGTTTACCACGCAAGCGCGCAGCGATTTCAGTTGAGATACGTCCCAGAGTCTTACCAGCCGCATCAACAACGTACCAGTCACGTTGAACGCTTTCTGGTTTAGCAGTAAAAGTTTTCATTTAAATAGTCCAAAACTTACATAGTTACACCTGATACCCGCAGGGCTATTGCGTGTATCGTGACCGTACCCCTTCGAGTACAATTACTGCCTGGCTAAAGGGCAGTAGAGGCTGTAACGTAGGCCGGGCGCGGATTATAATGTATCTACAAGAAAAGATCAGCCCTTCTGGTTAAAAAATATCAATTTTTTTCTGGGCAGCCGTTTGTTTAAGGCAAATGAGCCCGCGCCAGGTACTCGTGCGACTGCATTTCCTGCAAACGGCTGATACAGCGCTTAAACTCAAAACTCAGTAAACCGCCCTGATACAAGGCTTCCAATTCGGTTTCTGCCGACAGAATCAGGGTAACATTGCGCTCATAAAACTCATCGACCAGCGCAATAAAACGCCGTGCCACATCGTCGTTGTGCTGGCCCATCACCTTCACCCCGGATACCAGTACGGTGTGGTAACAACGGCTCAGCTCCATGTAGTCGTATTGGCTACGGGCACTTTCGCACAGTTCACGAAAACCAAACCAGACCACGCCATCGGCTTCATGCCTGGCCTGGATCTGCCGGTTGGCGACTTCAATCGCCACATCCTGCTGCCTGGGCTCATCCGATAAGGCGTGGAAGTACTGCGTCAGATTCAGCTCCGCCTGTTGGTCGAGCGGCGCATGGTAAATTTCGGCTTGCTCTAGGGTACGTAACCGATAGTCGATGCCACTGTCGACATTCACCACCACGGTATGCTGTTTAATTAACTCGATAGCCGGCAAAAAACGCGCCCGCTGTAAACCATTACGATAAAGCCCATCCGGTTCTATGTTCGAGGTAGCGACCAGGGTAATGCCACGGCTGAATAAGGCCTGCATCAAGGTACCCAGCAACATAGCATCGGTGATATCGGAGACAAAAAATTCATCAAAACAAATGATATCTGCCTGCTTTTTGAAGCGATCAGCCACGATTTCCAGCGGGTTGGCCTGGTTATGCAGGCTTTTTAGTTCTTCATGCACCCGATGCATAAAGCGATGAAAGTGGACCCGCATTTTTCGTTCAAGCGGCAGGCATTCAAAAAAAGTATCCACCAGATAGGTTTTGCCACGACCAACCCCACCCCAGAAATACAAGCCAATCACCGGCGGCGCTGGCTTTTTTCCAAGCAGACGCTGCCATAAACCGGATGGACGGCGCTGCTGTTGCAGTAAATCATCGTACAAACGCTGTAAATGACGGACGGCTTCGGCCTGAGCGGCATCCGGTTGGAAATCTGGCCGTTGTAAATCCTGCTGATACTTTTCCTGTGGTGAAGGCATAATGGCTCTACTTGAAATAAGGCTGTTCAGCCACAATTAAACCAAAGCTGATATCTTAACATGCCTTACCACTCTGATTGAAAATATCGGTTACACTTAAGAAGCAACCATTTGATGTTATTGCAGGAGCAGATATGACACTACCTATGACTTTAGTATGGCTGGCAGTTGGCTTTGTGTGTGGAGGTTTGGTGGCATGGTTTCTTGCCCTGCGGCAACACAACCAAAGTCAATTGCAACAAGAGCTGACCGATACCCGTGAGCAATTGAAAAAATACCGGGCTGATGTTTCAAGCCATCTGGAAACCACCAATCAGTTGATTACTCAGTTGCATCAGAACTATGGCAAAATTGCCAGCCACCTGCAGCAAAGTAAAATGGAGCTGGTGGAAAAGCCGTTGCTGGAGAAAAAGGCGGAGCCAATATCCTATTTGTCGTCTGATACCGCCAACCAAATCCGCGAGTCGTTCCATCAACTTGATGAGCGCAAACCAACATTTTCTGAGTCGTTTGAACAACCCAAAGATTATGCCGGTGGAGCCAGTGGCCTGTTAAAAGAAAGCACCAAAAAACCGGCTCCGGCACAAAGCTAGTTTCTTAGCATCCGGAAGCAAACGCTTCCGGATGGTTGCTCGTCTGATCATGATGAACTTTTTTTAACGCTGAGCGTCTTTAGCAACATTCTGAACCATAAATTTTATGCTCAGCGTGTTTGATGGAGATCTGCGTGTATGAAAAAAAACATCCTTACTGTTAGTGGCCTGCTTGCCAGCCTGTTTTTAACTGTTGGGCTGGCACAGGCAAACCTTCCTTTAGCTCAACTTAGTCAGGGCGAAACGCCTACCCTGGCCCCCATGCTGGAGCAAGCTACTCCAGCGGTGGTAAATATCTCGGTACAAGGTAGCCGTGAAGTGCGTCAACGCATGCCGGATGCTTTTCGTCATTTTTTCGGGCCAAGAGCTCCTGGTGAGTTCCGTGAAGAACGACCTTTTCGTGGTTTAGGTTCCGGCGTCATTATTGATGCTGATCAGGGCTACATTGTCACCAATGCCCATGTCATTCGCGATGCTTCCGACATCATTATCAACCTGCAAGACGGCCGGACTTTTGCTGCAAAAAAAATTGGCGAAGATCCTGAGAGCGATATTGCCTTGTTGCAAATCGAGGCCGACAACCTGGTCGCATTAGCCATTGCCGACTCGGATCGCTTGAGAGTCGGTGATTTTGCCATCGCCATTGGCAACCCATTCGGGCTTGGTCAAACGGTTACCTCCGGCATTGTCAGTGCCCTTGGCCGCGGGAATTTGGGCATGGAAGGTTACGAAGACTTTATTCAAACCGACGCAGCCATCAACAGCGGGAACTCAGGCGGCGCCCTGGTGAATCTTCGGGGCGAGCTGATTGGCATTAACACCGCCATTTTGGGGCCTCATGGCGGCAACGTTGGTATTGGGTTTGCTATTCCGTCCAATATGATGAAGAACCTGGTCGATCAAATGATCGAGTTTGGTGAAATTCGCCGGGGCAGTCTCGGCATCCGTGGCATCGATGTCACCTCTGAACTGACCGAAGCCATGAACTTATCCGTCACCCAGGGTGCTTTCGTCAATGAAGTCTTGCCTGAGTCTGCTGCAGCCGAAGCAGGATTACGCTCCGGTGATGTGATTGTAGGTATGAATGGCAACCGGATTATTAATTTCCGCGAGCTCAGAGCGAAAATCGCGACCTTAGGTGCCGGCCGTGAAGTTCGTTTATCCGTTTTGCGCGATGGCCGAACCATGGATATCGCAGTCACCCTGCGCCGGGCAGAGCAAGCTCAGGTGGCTGCCAATGTCATTCATCCAATGCTCGAAGGCGCCACCTTGCTCAACGATCAAACCCAGGATGGTAAAGCCGGCGTCTTGATCAGTGAGCTGGAGCGAAGCGCCCCGGCTGCACGGCTTGGGCTGGAAAAAGGCGATGTGATTATTGGCGTCAACCGTCAGCGTATTCATAACCTGGCCGAGCTTCGCAAAGCTTTGCAAGAGCAGCGCGGCGTAGTTGCGCTAAATATTCAACGCGGCAATCAAACCCTGTATGTATTGATCCGCTAACACCGTTACCTTTTATCGGTAATATGCCAAGCAGTAGCGTTAGCCCGCTACTGCTTTTCTATAAATAATGGTATCCTTAATGGATTCTATTGTTGGCTAAACCGATGTCAGTGCTTAAGATTCTGTTATTTCTGCTGCGAAGTATTGCTTACGGCCTGGCGCTGGCGCTTATTCTATTGTTGCTGTTCCCGGACCAGCTACGCTTTTTCTGGCCTAGCCATACCACCACCGATGCGGTGCAAAAGGCAGCACCGGTCTCTTATGCCCGGGCCGTTCGTCTGGCCGCCCCATCGGTCGTCAATGTCTATACCCGAACGACCATTAGTCATCCCCGCTCATTGCGTGCCCGAACCATTGAGCGGCAGGAGCTTGGCTCTGGCGTGATCATGAGCTCTCAAGGCTACATCTTAACCAACCATCATGTGGTGTATGGCGCGGATCACATCGAAGTTGCCTTGCAAGATGGCCGCTGGCTGGAAGCCTTACTGATTGGTCATGATGAAATTACTGATTTAGCCCTGTTGTATGTCGAAGCCGATAACCTGCCAGCCATTCCACAAGATCCCGAATTACAACCTCAGGTCGGCGATGTGGTGTTGGCTATTGGCAACCCACTGAATCTTGGGCAGACCGTTACCCAGGGCATTATCAGCGCCAATGGCAACGATGGCTTGAGTTCACGCGGTTACATTGATTTTATGCGGATGGATGCGGCCATTAATGCCGGCAACTCCGGTGGTGCTCTGGTCAACAGCAATGGCACTCTGGTCGGCATCAATGCCGGTACTTTCCAGCGCCAAAGCCAGGATGTGCAAGGAATTTTCTTTGCCGTACCCTATCAATTGGCTTACCGGGTCATGGAAAAGCTCATCCAACATGGCCGGGTGATCCGCGGTCATCTGGGTGTCAATGGTGAGCCGGTGATCAATGCGGCTGGCGATCGGTTAATATCCACCGGTCAAACCTTGTATGGCGTGCAACTGACCTCGATCAGCCCGCACAGCCCGGCAGCTGAAGCCGGGCTTCAGGTCAACGACATTTTACTGGAAATTGATGGGAAGCCATTGCGCAGTACCCAGCATGCGCTCAATGTGATTGCCGAAACCCCACCCGATACGGTGGTGCAGCTGACGATCAAGCGCAACAACGAGCGGATGGTGGTGCCCACACTGATCCGGGAGTTTCGTTAACTCCCGGTCACAGCACCACGACTCACGGATCAGTTAGCTGACTTAGCCAACCCGCTCGATACGGGCTCCCAAACCAGCTAGTTTATGCTCTATCTGCTCATAACCACGATCAATGTGATAAATCCGGTCCACCACGGTTGTGCCTTTCGCGACCAAGCCGGCAATCACCAAACTGGCAGACGCCCGCAGATCGGTCGCCATCACCTGGGCGGCTGTCAACTGCTCCGTATGCTGACAAACCGCGGTATTGCCTTCCAGCTGAATGCGGGCGCCCATCCGTTGCAACTCAGGCACGTGCATAAAGCGGTTTTCAAAAATGGTTTCAGTGACCGTCCCTACGCCCTGGGCGACTACATTGAGCACGGTGAACTGGGCCTGCATATCCGTTGGAAAACCAGGGTGGGGCACGGTCTTCACCTGAACGGCTTTTAAGGTACGGCTGGCCATATTGAGCCGGATCCAATCGTCACCTGTGCTGATATCAGCCCCAGCTTCGCGCAACTTATCCAGCACCACTTCCAACTCACCTGGCTGAGTATTGCGGCAGGTCACATCACCGCCGGTAACCGCAGCGGCAACCAGAAAGGTTCCGGTTTCAATCCGATCCGGCAGCACCCGGTACTGACCACCACCAAGCCGTTCGATACCGTCAATACGGATGGTATCCGTCCCTGCCCCTTCAATGCGCGCACCCAGTGCAATTAAAAAGTGGGCTAAATCGGTGACTTCTGGCTCCCGGGCTGCGTTCTCAATAATGGTGGTACCACTGGCAAGCACGGCGGCAGCCATCAGGTTCTCAGTACCGGTAACACTGACCATATCCATCACAATGTGGGCACCCTTCAACCGGCTGGAGCGAGCTTTGATGTAGCCATTCTCCACCGTGATCTCGGCTCCCATTTTGCGCAGACCGTCAATGTGCAAGTTCACCGGCCGCGCACCAATGGCACAACCACCAGGCAAAGAGACTTCGGCTTCACCAAAGCGGCTGAGCAAAGGCCCCAGTGCCAGAATGGAAGCTCGCATGGTTTTTACCAGTTCATAAGAGGCCTTGAAGCTGTTAATGGCACCGGCATGGATACGCACCTGATGACCATCACGTTCGACTGTGGCGCCAAACTGCCGGAGTAACTTGAAGGTAGTATCTATGTCTTTCAGCACTGGCACATTATCAATAACGACCTGTTCATCGGACAAGATACTGGCAAAGAGTATAGGCAGCGCTGCGTTCTTGGCACCGGAAATGGTTACCTCGCCACGCAGTTCAGCACCACCGGTCACAAAAAATTGCTGCATAAGTGATTACATCGATGAGTTAAGTAATTTTTCTCTACGCCATTGTGCTGGAGTAAAGGTACGAATGGACACCGCATGAATACTGCCATCCTGGATGGCTGCCATCAGTGGGCCATAAATCATTTGCTGTTGACGCACTCTGCTGATATCGGCAAAACAGTCACCAACCGCCAGCACTGAGTAGTGTGAACCATCAGCGCTGACTTTGACTTCAGTCAGCTGCAATTGTTCCTGCAGAATTTGCTCTATTTGTTGAATATCCATGACATCCTAGCTTTGATCACTGATAGGCAAGAGTTCCAGCACATCGCTGACTTTCGCCAGCGAACGCATTTGCTCCGGGACATGCTGCAATTGAACCACCAAGCCAGCCTGCCTGGCAAGCGCTAATTGCTTTAATAGCCAGGCAAGCCCTGCCGTATCGATCGTCTGCAACTGGCTTAAATCGAACACCACCTCACCGGACAAACGGTTCAGCTGGCGAAAGGGCCAAAATGCCAGCAGCGTATTTCGGTCCAACACGCCGCTAAATAGCAAACGTTGTTGCTGCTGCTCAATATTCAGCACGCTTTACTCCTCAGGTTCAGCCAGTTCAATGGGCTGCTTTGCGCGCTCTTGCAGCAGCTCGGTGACCCGGGCCAGGCCTTGCTGGCGAATCATGCCACCGAGCTCTGCCCGCTTGCTGTCCAGCAAAGAGATGCCTTCAGCCACCATGTCGAATACTTGCCAGTACTCGCTATCACGATGACGGATCAATTTAAATTCGATGGTAATATCCGGTTTACCCGGATCAATCACCCGGGTACGAACCGTCGCGACCCGGCGATTGCCAACATCCTGCCCAGGCTCGACGATAACCCGCTGATCCCGGTACAAGGTAAAAGTACCGGCATAGGTTGAAATCATGTATTCCTGAAAAGCGGCCACAAAGGCATCGCGCTCTTCATCGGTGGTGTTGCGAATATGGTTGCCAATCACCCGAAAAGCGGCATAACGCACATCGATGTAAGGCAACAATTCTTCATGCACCATGGTGCGCAGAATCTCGGGGTTCTGTTTGATGTTGTCTTTTTCTTGCGCCAGTCGGCTAAAGGCATGATCTGCCACCACTGAAATCATTTGATAGGGATCGGTGAAGCGCTCAACCTCTGCCTTAACAGCGGCACTCATCACCAAGCTCGCAGCCAAAACCAGTTGACCCATTGTTTTCACTATATTCATGATTAATTCCGGTTAAAAAGAAACTGACCAATTAACTCTTCCAGCACCATGGCTGAACGCGTATCTTCAATCACATCCCCATCCTGCAAGATGTGCACGGTTTCATCGATAAACCCTGGTTGAATACCTAAATATTGCTCGCCCAACAGCCCTGAGGTCAGGATCACCACCGAACTGGTTTCCGGAAAATTATCGTACTGCTTTGAAATTTCCAGCCGTACCCGGGGAGTATAATAGGTTTTGTCGAGCTCAATAGACGCTACCCTGCCTACGACCACTCCACCCACCTTGATCGGTGAGCGGGCTTTTAAACCGCCAATGTTTTCAAAGTCGGCATACAGGGTATAAGTATCGCCTGAGCCGGCAAAACCTGTGTTGGCCACTTTCAGCGCCAGGATCAGGAAGGCGCCTATGGCGATAGCAACAAAACAGCCAACAGCAATTTCAATTTTCCGTGTGTTCATCTTATCCACCAAACCTTATCCACCAAACATTAACGCGGTTAATACAAAATCGAATGCCAGCACAGCCAGCGATGCAGTGACCACGGTTTCCGTCGTCGCTTTGGCAATGCCTTCGGAGGTTGGCACTGCATCAAAACCTTTGTGCAAGGCGATAGCCATCACCACAAAAGCAAACACAATGCTTTTGATGATGCCATTAAAAACATCCTGATGCAGATCCACATTGGCCTGCATCGCAGACCAATAGCTACCTGCATCTACACCCAACCAATCGACACCGACAAGATGCCCACCCAAAATACCAACAGCAGTAAACACAATCGCCAATAAAGGCATACTGATCACCCCGGCCCAGAAGCGGGGGGCAATAATACGCCGCAAGGGATCCACCGCCATCATTTCCATGCTGGAAATTTGCTCAGTGGCTTTCATCAGCCCGATTTCAGCCGTCAAAGCACTGCCCGCCCGGCCCGCAAACAGCAAGGCGGTCACCACAGGCCCAAGCTCACGCAACAAGCTAAGCGCCACCAAAGGGCCCAGCATGCCTTCGGCGCCAAACTTGACCAGCACGGTATAGCCTTGCAAGCCAAGCACCATCCCAATAAAGAGGCCTGACACCAGAATAATCAGCAGCGACAACACCCCCACCACATAAAGCTGCTTAATCAGTAGCGGAAAGCCCTTGCGCACATCCGGCTTGCCAAAAACAGCACCGAATAACATCAGGGCAGCACGGCCCAGGCCCGCCACAGTTTGGATAGTATCGGCGCCAAGGCGTTGTAATCGGCTTACGAACATTACAACAGCTCCATTAATTCATCGGCATACGGCGCCGCTTTGTAGTGAAATGGCACAGCGCCATCGGCCTCGCCTTTTAAAAATTGCTGCACCAAAGGGGAAGCGTGCTGTCTTAATTGCTCCGGCGTTCCTTCACCAATGACATGCTTTTCCGCCACCACATAGACATAATCAGCGATGCTCATCACTTCAGGGACATCGTGTGATACCACAATAGAAGTCAGGCCCAGGGCATTATTCAGCTCACGGATCAATTTTACTACGATGCCCATCGAAATCGGATCCTGACCGGCAAAGGGTTCGTCGTACATAATCAATTGCGGATCAAGCGCAATGGCTCTGGCCAAAGCCGCACGACGCGCCATGCCGCCGGATAACTCGGAAGGCATCAGATCCCTGGCACCACGCAAACCGACAGCTTCCAGCTTCATCAACACCATGGTTCGGATCAGGGTTTCCGGTAACTTGGTATGCTCACGAATGGGGAAAGCGACATTGTCAAACACCGTCATTTCACTGAACAGAGCCCCACTTTGAAACAGCATGCTCATCGACTTGCGCGTTTGGTACAACTCGGCCCGGCTCATTTTCGGAATGGATTTGCCCTGGTACAGGATATCGCCCTGCTCGGGTTTTAGCTGGCCACCAATCAACTTCAATAAGGTGGTTTTGCCGATACCGCTCGGCCCCATGATCGCCGTAACCTGACCACGCTTGACCTGCATGCTCATGTTGTCGTATATCAACCGTTCTCCACGGCTGAATGTCAGATTTTGTATATCCACCATCAAGTCGGACAAAATTCTCTCCATCCATTGCTCACATGCCTGCACTGATGCAGCCGCGCACTATACCGGTGCTGATACGCCATTTCAATCCGTGAACTTTTCATTCAGGATGCTGCTCATCCATCTCTGCCCGTAATGGTAACAAAATTACCACAACAACACCTTCCTATTATTCGTAACAAGTCATTGCAAAAAGTCGAACATCGGCTGGCCGCAGTAAGTTTTGCTTTTCCTGTCAATAAACGGGAAAATGCATCAACCGGATCCATTGCTTACAAGGAATCACAGGTGTCTCCTTTGCTCGTTGCCGCTATTTTTGTCTTAGTTGGCCTGGTGCTGCTGATCTGGAGTGCCGATCGTTTTGTCTATGGTGCCTCTTCAATTGCACGCAATTTGAACGTATCTCCGATGATCATTGGCCTCACCATCGTGGCCATGGGCTCCTCAGCCCCAGAAATCATGGTATCAGCAACAGCCGCCTGGCAAGGCCGGCTTGATACAGCGGTCGGCAATGCTCTGGGATCCAACATCACCAATATTTTACTGGTGATTGGTGCCACCGCCTTACTCAAACCGATCGCGGTGGCCTCCATGACCATCAAGCGCGAATTTCCATTGCTGATTCTGGTCACCCTGTTAGGCTACCTGTTTCTAGCCGATCAAAGCTTAACCCGGGCTGAAGGGGCCTTGTTTTTAGGTGGTTTTGCGCTGTTTTTACTGCTGATGGTGTACTGGGGCAAACACGCACCACCGGATGATCCACTTTTATCCGAGTACCAGGCTGAGCTGCCCCCACCCACGCCTACCTGGCAAGCTATCGTCTGGCTCGTACTTGGCCTGGCGTTGCTGTTGGCAAGCTCACAATTGTTGGTGCATGGGGCCGTGACCATTGCCAGCCACTTTGGTATGAGTGATTTGCTGATTGGTTTAACCATTATTGCTATTGGTACCAGCTTACCTGAGCTGGCTGCCAGCCTGATCGGTATTTTAAAAGGCGAGGATGATTTAGCGCTGGGTAACATCATCGGGTCGAATATTTTCAACATCCTGGCTGTTCTGGGGGTTGGCACCATCATTGCCCCCGGCATGATCGATGCGGCGGCAGCTGGTCGTGACAGCTATGTGATGATGGCCGCAACCTTAGGTTTATTGCTGATGAGTTTACGATTGGGCAAACTTCGGCGCATAAATCGGGTCGAAGGCTGCATACTGTTGATGGCTTTTATCGGTTATCAGTACTTGTTATTTTCCAGCATGAGTTAATGGATACCGCATGACCACAGATTTTACCCAACAGGCGCTGCACGTGCTGCAAATAGAAGCAACCGCAATTTCGCAACTGGCGCGTTTTGTGAATGATGATTTTAATAAAGCCTGCCAATTGATTATGGATAGCCCGGGCCGGGTGATTGTATCGGGCATGGGCAAGTCTGGCCATATTGCCAATAAAATAGCAGCCACCTTTGCCTCCACAGGAACCCCGGCATTCTTTGTTCACCCGGGGGAAGCCAGTCATGGTGATTTGGGCATGATCACCAAAGACGATGTAGTGATTGCCATTTCCAACTCAGGAGAAACCGGCGAAGTACTCACCATTATCCCGGTACTAAAGCGCATTGGTGCCCATTTAATTGGTATGAGCGGCAATCCGGCCTCGACCCTGGCCCGATTATCGGACGTGCATGTCTGTGTGCAGGTGGAACAAGAGGCCTGCCCGCTCGGTTTGGCCCCGACCGCCAGTACCACGGCCACCTTAGCGATGGGCGATGCCATGGCTGTAGCCTTGCTTAACGCCAGAGGATTTTCCGCCGATGACTTTGCCTTGTCGCATCCGGGCGGAAGCCTGGGCCGGCGGTTGCTGCTTCGCCTGGAAGATGTGATGCATACCGGCACCACCATTCCAAAGGTTCTCACCACGGCCACCATCAAAACAGCATTACTGGAAATGTCCGCCAAAGGGTTGGGCATGACCACCATTGTTGATCAGAGCGGTATTTTGCAAGGTATTTTTACCGATGGTGATTTGCGGCGGATTCTCGATCAGCGCTTCGATATTCATGAAACCGCCATTACTGAAGTGATGGTGACTAACTGCATTACGGCTCAGCCACAGATGCTGGCAGCAGAGGCACTGAAACTGATGGAGCAACGCAAAATTAATGGTCTGGTGATTGTAGACCAACAGCACCGTCCGATTGGAGCAATGAATATGCACGATTTACTCAAAGCCGGAGTGCTATGATATGCAGCCGTTATTTCAGCAATGCTACCAGGAAGTCTCTGCTACAGTGTGGCAGCGTGCACAACAGATCCGACTGCTTATTTGCGATGTCGATGGCGTGTTTTCAGATGGCCGTATCTACCTGGGCAACCATGGTGAAGAGTTGAAAGCTTTCCATACCCGGGATGGCTATGGAATAAAAGCATTGCGTAAAGCCGGTATAGAAGTGGCGGTGATTACCGGCCGTCATTCCGAGATTGTCAAATACCGCATGCAATCTCTGACGGTGCCTTATATATACCAGGGACAAGAGCACAAACAGCCTGCCTTTGCTGAGATACTGCAAAAAGAGCAGCTCGAGCCCGAGCAAGTGGCTTATATCGGCGATGATCTCAGTGATTGGGACGTGATGCAACAGATTGGACTGAGCATCGCTGTGCGCGATGCACACCCCTACCTGCGCTTGCACAGTCACTATGTCACCACCTGCCCTGGCGGCTTTGGTGCTGTGCGCGAAGCGGCCGATCTGTTGCTGATGAGTCGGAATGCGTTTCATCAATTCAAGGGCAGCAGCACATGAACGCCTGGCGCAGCTTGTTACTTGTACTCGGCTTAGTGGCTGTAGTCTGGTATTGGTATGATCGTAGTGAGGACACCAGTACTTCATTGACTGATCGCGAGTTGATCCCGGACTTTGTGGCTGAGCAATTAACACGCATTGTCTACAATGAGCAGGGGCAACTCAGTGAGCTGATGCAAGCCAAGCGCATGGAGCACTACGACTTGCTTGGCTTCACCCAGCTGGAAAAGCCGGTGTTTACTTTGCAAGATCGAACTCACAACCTCAGCTGGCAGGCATCCAGCAATACCGCTGTGCTCTATCCGGACGACAAGCTGATTTTGGATGGCGCCGTATTGCTGCAAAACCTAATCAAGAATGATTTAATTGATCGAGTGCAAACCAGCTACCTTGAAATGCTGTTACCTTCTGAGCAATTCGTGACCGACGAGGAGGTGCAGATTATCGGCGATGGTTTTATCATTTCAGGCCGCGGCTTGCGTGCCAGCATTGTGCAGCAGACCATTGAAATTGAACATCATATACGAACGGACTACCACCATGAACCTTAAAATTGGCCTCGCCACTCTGCTGTTGCTGTCTCCCGCGCTGGCTTCCACCTTGCCGGATTTTCAGCAGCCGCTGAGTATTGACTCGGAGGCTTTTTTCACCGACTTGCAAAGCTCGAACGTGGTGTATGAACGCAATGTTCTGGTGCAACAAGGCAGCCTCACCATCCGAGCAGACCGACTGGAAGTGGACGGCTCGGCTGGCAAGGGGCAGGAAGTCTTTATTGCCAACGGCTCACCGGCCACTTACAGTCAGCGCATGGAAGACAACTCTCTGGTGGAAGCAGAAGCCATGGAAATCCGCTACGACCGGGCCAATCGGATTTTGGTGATGGCCGGTAACGCTGAATTGAAGCAAAGTGGGAGTCTGGTGCAGGCAGCCAGAATTGAGTACAACATCGAAAATCAGCAGCTGCAGGCAGAGCGTGGTGAGAATGGCCGGGTCCGCACCATTTTTGCGCCGGAAGCGTTGCCCCAGTCAGAGAAGAAGCAAGAGAACCAGCAACCATGAAACTAACCGCAGCGCATCTGGCTAAAAGCTACAAAGGCCGTCAGGTAGTCAAAGATGTCAGCCTGGAAGTCAATGCAGGCCAGATCGTCGGCTTGCTGGGCCCAAATGGCGCCGGTAAAACCACCACTTTCTACATGATTGTTGGCCTGGTGCCAAGCGATCGCGGCAAAATTCAGCTGGGTGAGCAGGATTTAACAGACCAGCCTATCCACCAGCGTGCCCGCCTTGGTATTGGCTATCTGCCGCAGGAAAGTTCGATTTTCCGTAAATTGACCGTACGGGATAATCTGATGGCCATCTTGCAAACCCGCAAGGATCTGACTGCAGCGCAGCAAGAAGAAACTGCCGATGACTTGCTGGAAGAGTTTCACATCGGCCATATCAGCCAAAGTCTCGGTATGAGTTTGTCGGGTGGTGAACGTCGCCGGGTTGAAATTGCCCGGGCGCTGGCAGCAGATCCGCGCTTTATCTTACTGGATGAGCCCTTTGCCGGCGTTGATCCCATCTCCGTGCTGGATATCAAAAAAATTATTCAGCACTTAAGTCAGCGGGGGATTGGCGTGCTGATTACTGATCACAATGTGCGCGAAACCCTTGATGTCTGTGAAACGGCTTACATTGTCAGTCATGGTGAGCTGATTGCCAAAGGAGCACCAGCCGATGTTCTTGCCAATCAGCAGGTCAGGGATGTATACCTTGGGGAACAATTCAGGCTATAGTTATAGCGACAGGCTTTCACTTTCTATGCAGGAGCACAGTACACACCGATGAAGCCATCTTTGCAACTTCGTCTTGGCCAACAACTTACGATGACCCCACAGCTGCAGCAGGCTATCCGTCTGCTTCAACTGTCGACCATTGAGTTGCAACAGGAAATCCAGGAAGCCCTGGATGCCAACCCATTGCTGGAAGCCGAAGAGGATTACGAGCAATTGAACGGCAGTGATGAACATGGCTTAGGCGAGTTAAGCTCAGAACGAAGCAATGGTGCATCCGACGAGGGCGCTGATGACAGTGGCTCGGAGGAGCCCTACGAACCGGATACCGGTGAAGCCATGACCAGCCAGGACATCAGCGATGATTTACCACTGGATAACCATTGGGATGATCTGGTAAGCGCCGCCCCGGTCACCTCCGGCAACTACAATGGGGATGAAGACACCATCTACCAGGGTGAAACCAGTGAAACATTGCAAAGTTATCTGCGCTGGCAGATGGAGCTCACGCCGTTTTCCGATACCGACCGCGCTATTGCTGAAATCATCATCGAAGCCATTGATGAAAGCGGCTTCTTAACCATTGGTTGTGAGGATATCCTTGAGTCGCTTGGCATGGATGAGGTCGAGGCAGATGAAGTTGAAGCTGTGCTTAAACGCATTCAGCTGTTTGATCCCATTGGTGTTGGGGCTCGCAGCGTACAGGAGTCTCTGCTGGTGCAACTGCGCCAGTTCGACCCTGCCACGCCGATGCTGGCAGAAGCCAGACAGTTAATTAGTCAGCATGCCGATCTGTTGGCCAACCGTGACTTTCGCACTCTGATGAAGCTGACCCGGCTAAAAGAAGATGAACTGCGCGATGCCATGAAGCTTATTCATAGCCTGAACCCACGGCCAGGCACCACGGTGATCCGGGAAGAGCAAAGCTACGTGATCCCGGATGTAACGGTCAAAAAAGTAAAAGGCCGCTGGTTGGTGGAACTTAATCCGGATTCCATGCCCAAAATACGTATCAATCAACACTATGCGGCCATGAGCAGAACCGCCAAAAACAGTGCCGACAGCCAGTTTATTCGCTCACATCTGCAAGAAGCCAAGTGGTTTTTAAAAAGTATTGAGAGTAGAAATGACACCTTGCTGAAAGTAGCCAATTGCATTGTGCAACAGCAGCAAGGCTTTTTTGAACACGGGGAAGAAGCGATGAAACCCATGGTGCTGAATGATGTTGCCGAAATGGTCGGCATGCATGAGTCCACCATTTCCAGGGTGACCACGCAGAAATTCATGCACACACCCAGGGGCATTTTTGAACTGAAGTTCTTCTTCTCCAGCCATGTCAGCACCGAGAATGGTGGCGAGTGTTCGTCCACTGCGATTCGTGCGCTGATTAAGAAGTTAGTGGCGGCGGAAAACCCGGCAAAACCACTGAGTGACAGTAAGATGGTGGAAATTTTGTCGGATCAGGGCATCAATGTTGCCCGCAGAACCATTGCCAAGTACCGAGAGGCCTTGCTGATCCCGCCGTCAAATCAACGCAAGACCTTGCTTTGAGTACTTAACCAGAAGGAAACAGGCTATGCAAATCAATCTTACCGGTCGTCATGTTGAAATCACCGAAGCCTTAAAAGACTACGTGGACAACAAATTTGCCAAACTCGAGCGCCACTTCGAGCACATTAACAATGTACATGTGGTGCTAAACGTGGAAAAATTACAGCAGATTGCAGAAGCCAAGCTCAACCTGAACGGTGGGGAAGTTTTTGCCGTTTCAGAAAGTGAAAATATGTATGCCGCTATTGACCAGTTGATCGATAAATTGGATCGGCAAGTCATTAAGCACAAAGAGAAATTAGCCCGACACTAAACAGCATGACTACATTGAGCACTATGTTATCGCAGGACTGCACCAAAAGTGCAGTCCTTTTTAACAGCAAAAAACGCATTCTTGAATACATTGCCGAGCTGGCACACCAGCAATTGCCGGATACGTCCGAGTACGTGATCCTGGAGTCTTTAATGACCCGGGAGCGGCTTGGTTCTACCGGCATTGGTGGTGGCATTGCGATACCGCATGGCAAACTGAAGGATGTGGAGCAGCCGGTCTTGATCTTCGTCGTCAGTAAGGATCCGATCCAGTTTGATGCTATTGATAATCAGGCGGTGGATATTTTTTGTGCCATCCTGATCCCCGAAAACCAGTGCCAGATGCACCTGAATACCCTGGCATCCATTGCCAGATTGTTGTCGAAAAAAGAGCTGACCCGCAAAATCCGCCATGCTACATCCGACGGCGATTTATACCAGATTTTACTGACAGCCCAGCAAGAGGCGGAAAATTAGATGAAACTTCTGGTCGTCAGTGGTCGTTCAGGCTCCGGCAAATCGGTCGCCCTGCGGGTACTGGAAGACCTGGGGTATTATTGCGTCGACAATATTCCCGTTAATTTGCTGCCGACCCTCGCCAATGCCGTCATGGGCAAGTACGAGCGGGTGGCCATCAGCATCGATGTGCGTAACCTGCCGGAAGAGCCGGATGAGCTGGCAGAAATCCTGACTTACCTGCCACGCAAGCTGGAGCTGACCATCCTGTATCTGGATGCGGATCACAACAGCTTGATCAAACGCTTCAGCGAAACCCGCCGCATGCATCCCTTATCGCACCAGGCCATGTCGCTGGACGATGCCATTTTGCGCGAACAACAGCTGCTGGATCCGATTGCCAGCCGGGCCGATCTGTACATCGATACCACGGAGCTCAATGTGTATCAGCTGGCCGATCAAATTCGTGAGCGTTTACTGGGGCAACAGTCCGGCAGGCTGGTGATTCTGTTCGAGTCTTTTGGCTTTAAATACGGCATTCCTAAAGATGCAGACTTTGTGTTTGATGCCCGCTTTTTACCGAATCCGCATTGGGAACCAGAACTTAAGCCACAAACCGGACTGGATCAGCCGGTGCAGCAGTACCTGGCGGCCAAACCTGTGGTGCAGGATTACATTCAACAAATTCACCAGTTCGTTGTCCATTGGTTGCCGCAACTGGAGAAAAACAACCGCAGCTACCTGACCATTGCCATTGGCTGCACCGGAGGCCAACACCGCTCGGTGTTTATCGCCGAGCAATTGGCTGCTCTATTGCGGGAACAACGCAGCGACATTCAGATCCGCCATCGCGAATTGGTACGACACCATGGCCACAAAGTGTAGCGCCGAAGTCACCATCGTCAATCCCCTTGGCCTGCATGCCCGCCCGGCCGCCAAGCTGGCACAGCTGTGCCAACAATTTCAAAGCAAGATCGCTTTAATTCAGGATGGCAAATCTGCCGATGCCAGCAGTGTGCTGGCTTTGTTAATGCTGGCAAGTAGCAAAGGAAAATTGCTGGAGATTGTCGCCGAAGGTGAGGATGCCGAGCGGGCGTTGCAGGCTGTGGTACAGCTTATTCGTAGTGGTTTCGAGGAAGCCTGATCAGAACTGAAAGCCTTGCCGGGGCTTGCTGCCAGCCCCGGCAAGTCACTGAGTTAATTGCGGGCCGACTGCGCCTGCTGCACTAAGTCCAGTACAAAACCATACTCTTCAGCCACCTGGCCCAGGCGGGCAAAACGACCTGAGCGACCACCATGCCCGGCCTCCATCGTAGTGCGAAACAAGATTGGCTTATCCGAGGTATTGACGGTGCGTAACCTCGCTACCCACTTGGCAGGCTCAAAGTACTGCACCTGTGAGTCGTGAAAGCCGGTGGTGACAAACAAAGCCGGATAGGCCTGTTGACGCACCTGATCATAGGGCGAATAGGACAGCATGTAGTCGTAATAGGCTTTATCATTCGGGTTGCCCCACTCATCGTACTCATTGGTCGTCAGAGGCAGGCTTTCATCCAGCATGGTAGTGACCACGTCGACGAAAGGCACATGCGCCACCAAACCCAGATACTTCTCCGGTGCCATATTGGCGATGGCGCCCATCAACAAACCACCAGCGCTGCCTCCCATGCCAATCACGGTATCCGGCGCTGCGTACTTATGCTCAACCAGGTAATCCGTCACGGCGATGAAGTCCGTAAAGGTATTCATTTTGTTAAGCAACTTGCCGTCTTCGTACCAATGGCGGCCCATCTCCTGCCCACCACGGATATGGGCAATGGCGTAGACAAAGCCGCGGTCGACCAAGGATAAAATGCCGGAGCGAAAGAACGGATCCATCGAAATACCATAAGAGCCGTAGGCAAACTGGTACAAAGGTGCGGTACCATCCCGCTCAAACCCTTTGCGATACAGCAAACTGACCGGCACTTTCACCCCATCGGCCACCGGTACCCATACCCGCTCAGTGACGTAATTGGCCTGTTCGAACCCCCCCAGCACTTCATCCTGCTTCAGCAGTCGACGTTCACCGGTTTGCATATGCACTTCATAGACACTGGCTGGCGTGGTCAGCGAGGTATAGGTGTAACGCAGCCACTGCTGATTTTGCTCCGGGTTCACCGAAAAGCCCATCACATAACTGGGCTCATCCGATGCCAGAAACTGTTGCTGCTTCATATCTTGCCAATTGATCAAGCGAATACGGCGCAGGCCATCACTGCGCTCATTGATGGCTAAATACTTTTCAAAGGCAATAAAGCTTTCAATAAACACCTGCTCGTCATGCGCAATCAGCTCTTGCCAGTGGTCACGATTGCCAATCTTGTCGTGCGCCACCGTCATCAGGCGATAATTAGGCGCATCCCAGTCAGTATTGATGATCCAGCGACCATTCAGGTGGTCAACCGAGTATTTAAAATCGCGCTGACGCGGAGCAATCAACTGAAAATCGCCATCCGGCTTGCTGGCATCCAGTACCCGTACTTCATTCGAAACCGTGCTGCTGACACCAATGACCACAAAGTGACGATCCCGGGTGTTACCAACCCCCATAAAAAAGCTGTTGTCATGTTCCTGATACACCAAGGCACGCTCACTGACCGGGCTGCCCAGTTTATGACGATACACCTTGGTGCTTAGCAGCGTCACTGGATCATTTTCCACCACAAACAGCTGCTGGCTATCGGCACTCCAGGCCAGGGATGACGAAAGCCCGGTTAGGGTGTCATCCAGCAGAGCGCCAGTGGTCAAGTCTTTTACCCGTAGCTGATACTGACGGCGTCCGGTAGTGTCCTCGAGGTAAGCCAGCTTCTGCTGATCAGGACTAACCGACCAGTTGGCGACCTGAAAATAATCCTGCCCCTCGGCCAACACATTGACATCCAACAAAATTTGCTCTTCACCGCCAGCAACAGGGGTTCGCACATAAATTGGATATTCTTTGCCGGTTTCAAAACGGGTGCTGTACTGATAATCACCCATCACAAAAGGCACTGAGCTGTCATCCTGCTGCAGACGGCCAATTAATTCTTCAGTCAACTGCTCCACCAGGCCAGCATAGGACGCCTGGTGTGCCAAAGCATAAGCATTTTCAGCTTCCAGGTAGGCAATGACCTCCGGGCTGCTGCGCGAGTCATCCCGCAGCCAGTAGTAAGGGTCGACCCGATCACCATGAGGGGAACTGACGGTAAAAGGTCGCTGCTCCGCGACCGGTGCCGGCTTGCTCTCGGCCATCACGGCCATACTTAGACCCAGTGGAACACAAAGTAAGGTGGTTAGTAATTTCATTGATGTAGTCCTTATGCTGTACCAGCAAAAAATTATCATGCCTGCTGCCATTACGCCATCCTTCTGCCCGTTTCAGGTGTAAGTAGTTGTTACAGCCGTTAGTGAAAAATTTAATTCACAAATAGGTCGTTTTAGGCTTTACTAAGCACAAACGACAATAAAGAAAGCAAGGATAACAGCATGAGCCTGATGAGTGTGGATGAAGTCGCCGAATTTCTTGGAGTGCAAAGCATCCGGGTGGAGCGGCTGGCACGGGAAAATCTACTGGTCACCAGCGAGAAAGATCAGCAAGGAAAACCCCTGTTCAAAAAAGAAGATGTTGAGCGCTATAAAGTGCTGGCCGAGCGCTTAGGTGGCCTTTAGCTCAGTCGGGGTTGATGGCTGTATGCCCCTGGTGAAGTAACCACTGCAAGCGCTGTTGGTGCTGTATCGCCTGAGGGGCCCCTTGCGGTAAGGCAAGATACCAAAGCCAGCAAAACCCCTGATACAGTACTCTGGCCGCCGCTACTTTTTCCTGCCAGCAGGCAGCTGTTAAACCTGCATTCCGTTGCTGATAGTACAGCTGCATCAGCTGATCGCTTTGCCCGCCATCCAGCGAGAAACTTTCCAGCACCGACGCCAAATCCAAACTACTGTCCGCCAGCTGAGCATATTCAAAGTCCAGCAACCAGATCCGCTGTTGTTGCCACAGCAGGTTGCCAGCATGCAGGTCCAGATGGCACAACACAATATCCTGCGGCATCTTTTCAAATGCTGCGACCACCTGCCTGCAAGCACGAAACAGCGCGTCATCAGCCGCTGTCCAACAGGCTTTGACATGAGTTCTCAGTTCGAGCAGGTAGCGACCAGGTTGCAACACCGGAGTTTGTACTTGCAACCGATGCAGCTGCACCAGCTGCTGCGCCATCGCCGGCAATAACGATGCCGATAACACCAGCGGCTGGCCTTTGGGCAAGTATTCCGAAATCAACACCTGTTGATGGTTGTTCAGGCATAGCGGTGGAGGCGCCAAATCTGCAACCGCAGCAGCGTGCTGGCATCGTAACTCTTGCTGACGACAGACGCCGGTGACATCCGGCGCATAATGACGCACCACGTATTCACCACGCTTGGTTTTTACCCAATAACTTAAGTTGGTACTGCCCTGCGACAGGGGTTTCATTGCAATCGGTGGGTGGCTGGCAAAAAACTCCAGATGCAAACAAAGCTGACGAATGCGCTGCGCTGCCTCATCATCGGTCAGGCCAGCTGCAGCACCTGCCCGCTGGTATGTTGTTGTTGCCGGTAATGGCTGCGCCATGCCAGATATCCTATCACTGCCAAGAAGGTGTAGAGTACAAAGAGGCCAGTGGTGAAGTACAGACCTTTCTGGAAATAAACATAGATGCAAACCGCATCGATCACCACCCAATACAGCCAATTCGACAACACTTTGCGCACCACCAGCAGGGTGGTCATGATGCTAAAGGTGGTGGTTTGCGCATCCAGCCAGGCAAAATCCGCCTGGGTATAGTTGGCCATGTAATAGCCCAGCACCAAACCACTACTGGCAGCGATGCTGATCCAGCCCAGATGCTGGCGCAGGCTCCATTCAATCACAGGTTTGATTGCTTTGGGCTGCTTCAGTTGTTGCTGCAGCTGCTGCCAGTGCACCAGCCCGTAGACCGCCATAGCAGCATAATAGAGCTGCAACAGCGTTTCGGAGTACAGCTGATGCTGCCACATCACGTAGGTGTAGATCAGCGTACTGACCAGCGCCGCCGGCCAGCACCACAAACTATGCCGCATGGCGAGCAACAGGTAAGCCAGAGCCAACAGCATGGCGACCAGCTCCAGGCTGGTCAGCAGCTGCCACTCTTGCCAAAACTGCTGCAAAGCCACCATCATGGCCGCAGATCACCTGGGATAAACTTGCAGACAAACACCAGCTTACCATAGCGCTCAAACGACCATTTCATACAGCGCTGCAATGCTGACATCACCGCATCGTAGTCACCAAACAGCTGGGTGCTCATGGTGTTGGTAATAATGTGCAACTCCGGCTCCTGCTGCAGTTGCTCGATAAAGGCCTTGATTGGGCCAATGTACTCATCGGCCAGTGGGTATTTGCTGATTTCAACCGAAATTTTCATCATCGCCTCCTGAGTGTGCTGTTTAAAATTGATAACTGGCGGTCACACCAAAGCGGCGTGGCTCACCCCATTGCTCATAGGTATGGGGCGCGTATTCATCGCGAGGATCATTGCCAAAGTAAAAGCCACGCACTGCCCGGTCTTTATCCAATGCATTGCGCGACCAAAGCGCAAATTGCCACTGCTCCAGCTGATAGCTCAAACGCAGATTGACCAGCTCGGAGCTGGCCGAGCGGGCATTGTGGCCATCGGAGTAATAAAAACCGCTTTTACCCTGTACACTGGCCTGCAGCGTCAGTTGCTCGGTCAGGAACCAGTCGGCCGCCAGCTGATAGCTAAAGCGCGGCGCATGCGCCTGATCCCGCCCGGTCATATCCAGGCCGCTTTGAGTGACGTAAGGGCCTAGCTTGGATTTCAGCACGCCAGCATTGACATGCAGCGTAAAGCTTGGGTGCAGCACCACACGGTTTTCCATCTCAATACCGTAATTGCGACCCCGACCGGCATTGTCGATAAAGCCGGCAAACTCCGGCCCCAGATCCGGGTTCAACCAGCCTTTGACCTGCATGTCGTCCCGCCACATGTGAAATACCGCCACCCGGGTTACCAAGCTGCCATCAGGAGCCGCCCCTTTGACACCAAACTCAGCATTGACCAGCGTTTCCGGCTTAAATGTTGCTTGTTGCAATAAAGCGGCAAAGCCATCGTCACCAGCACGGGATAAGGCCTCGCCGTTTATGCCGCCCACTTTATAGCCTCGCGACAGCAAGCTATAAATCATTGCCTGTTCACTGGCCTGGAAATTCAGGCTGAGCTTGCCGCCCCACATGGTATGCTGCTGGTGAATACCCAGATTACCGCTATCGCGGTAATCGTCTTTGTACCGTTCCAGCCGGCCACCAGCAACCAGGGTAGTCTGCTCCGAGAGAGTGGTGCTGGTTTCAGCGTACACCGCCAGATTGTCACGCTGCAGGCTGCTGTCAAACTGACGGAAATTCGAGCCAGCCCGACGCAGTCGTTGTAAATCCAGCTCTCGGCCACTGACATAAAACCCAAGCACCCAGTCGGTGTGGTTGGCAATGCGGCCATCTTCATCCGACACCAGGCGATAATCCAGCGTCCACTGCTCGCGGGCGCGCAGATAGCGGTCAAAGTAGGAGTACTCCCAACCCGGACGAATACCCACATACGACCAGTCTTCATCAAAACTGTAGTCCGAGTCGGCCGACAACCAGCTCAACTGCCACATCAGATCAGCACCGACCATGCCACTGTAATCCGAACGCAGCGCCAGCGCCTTGCTGCTCAGTTTATCTTTGCCGGGTTCATCCGATAAGGTGGTGCGGTTTCGATCGAGTGAAAAGGCATCGTAACCATTGTTCTGCTCAATGGCGTGTGCGATCAGTTGCCACTGCAGCTGATCGCTGTGACGATACAGCAGACGGCCACGAACAGTGAGCTCATCAATGTCGTTGGTATCTTTGCGGTTTAAGTAGGTATTTTCGATAAAACCATCGGAGACTTGTTTGTCTGCCGTTAGGCTAAAAGCCAGTTGCTCATTGATGGCATCGCTTAACAGACCACTCAGCTGCCAGCTGTTGTAGTTGGCCAAAGTAGCACTAAAAGCGCCATCACGGCGAAAATCCGGTTGTTTCGAGCTCAGGTTCAGCATGCCGGCCATGGCATTGGTGCCAAAACGGGTGGCCTCCGGACCACGAAACACTTCCAACTGTTCAGCATGGGCAATGCTGCTGATACCCAAGCCAGAGTAATCAATGCCATCGATCAACACGCCAACCGAAGGATTGATCACATCGATAAACTCGCTGCGCTCACCAATACCACGCATTTGCACAAAACGGCCGCGCGAAGCACCGGCAGCAAAGTTGACATTGGCCAGCTGGCTTAGCACATCGTCCAGGTGCTGTGCAGAGCTGCGCTGCATATCCTGCTCGGAAACCACTGCTATGCTGCCAGCAATGTTCTGTACCGACAATCGCCGGAAGTCGCCCTGTACTTCAAGGCGTTCAATCGATTCTTGCTCCGCAGTAGCGGCAAAGGAGGCGATAAGACAAGCGGCAACAACGGAATAACGACAGCGCATGGTAGTCTCCGGTAAAGGGATCACCCGCGCAAAAGGAGTCAGTAACACCATCCCTCCGCCGGCATGATCCGGATCAGGTTCTTGGGGTTCGCCAAACAGCATCTCAGCACTCTTACGAGCACACCCCCTGGTAGGCGCGCAGTGTAACGATTTTCGCGCCAGCTGGCAATGCAGAAGACGGTGCCACGACCATCACTCTCCTTAGCTGACTTGAAATCAACATTACTTAAACGATAGTATACAAAGTTCAAACATCGTATGTACCACCCGTCAAGCCATGACTACTCTTTGGCAGCACAACGGAAGGACCTTCCTCTGAACACAGGCAGTAAAATTACGGCAGCAGTAATCGTGTTGGTTCTGCTTACTTTGCTAGTGGTGTATAGCCGATTTCATAGTGATGCATCTGATTTTAAACACGCAGATCTAACCACTCAAACCACACTGGAGCCTGCTCCACCGCCCATTACAGACCAACCAAAGCATGTCTTCGAGGCCCTGGATCAGTTGCCTTTGCCAAAAGACAGGCTGCAACAAGCCGATACAGACTCAGAACCTACTACGCACTTGCATCCTACTAGAATGGCTTACGAGGACGACTGGTGCATCTCATTTACTGATCTGCACCCGCAGGATTTTGATTATTATCAACGCGAGTTGGAAGCATGGAATCTAACCAGAGGGCGTATCGTTCCACCAATTCGTGATGGGGTTGGGAATGTATATTTAGCTGATAGTAGTCAGTTTATTGCCCCATACATGGAGTCTTCATACGATGCTATTTGGGAGCAGATTCAGGTCGACAATATATATGCCATGATTGCAGCATTAAACCGCCATGATGTTGATACCGAAAATCAGCGTAAGATAGCACATAGACTTGTTACCAAAGGCCACACAGCAGCATTGTCACACTTAGTTATAGTTGAGTTAGTTAATGCTAAGATGATGTACGAGCGTACTGGCCAAATCAATACGAAAGCTGAAGATCATCTGTACCGGGCACTAGCTTACACCTCATACGGTATCAAGCATTTTGATTTAGATGCTCTTTTGACTTATGTAAGAATGGTCACTTCAGCGGATTTCCCACCTGAACTGAAACCTCTTTATTCATTAGGTAAAGACAATCGCATCAATGATTATACCCATGGGCTGGAGGAATCTATCAATAAAGCGCGAGTCCATGAAAATATGATACTTACTGCACCAGAAGATGTCCCCAAAGCGGCAAGGCATAATTTTGAGAGCATGCTTGCTTACTTATATCGTGAGTACGATTATGAACTGAATAACCTGAAAGGTGTGTTACCCGATACAGCCAGCACCCTATTGGAAGGTTCCGAGTGTGTACACAGACAAGTGGAATTTATTGGTAATTTGGGGCGCAGAGCGCGCTCCAGAGTAAGGTAACATGGACTTTTGCTCCGCAGTAGCGGCAAAGGAGGGGAAAAGGCAAGCAGCAACAACAGAATAACGGCAGCGCATGGTGGTTTCGGGTAAAGGGATCACCCGCGCAAAAGAAGTCAGTAACACCATCCCTCCGCCGGCATGATCCGGATCAGATTCTTGGGGTTCGCTTAGCAGCATCTCAGCACTCTTACGAGCCCCCCCTGGTAGGCGCGCAGTGTAACGATTGTCGTGCCAGCTGGCAATGCAGAAGACGGTGCCACGACCATCACCTCCCTTAGCCCACTTGAAATCAACAATACTTAAACGATATTATACAAAGTTAAAACATCACAGGTACCACCCGTCAAGCCATGACTACTCTTTGGCAGAACAACGGAAGGACGTTCCTCTGAACACAGGCAGTAAAATTACGACAGCAGCAATTGTGTTGGTTCTGCTTACTTTGCTAGTGGTGTATAGCCGATTTCATAGTGATGCATCTGATCTTAAACACGCAGATCTAACCACTAAAACCACGCAGGTGCCTGCTCCACCGTCCGGTACAGACCAACCAAAGCATGTCTTCGAGGCCCTGGACCAGTTGCCTTTGCAAAAAGACAGGCTGCAACAAGCCGTTACAGACTCAGAACCTACTACGCACTTACATCCTACCAGAATGGCTTACGAAGACGACTGGTGCATCGCATTTACTGATCTGCACCCGCAGGATTTTGCTTATTATCAACGCGAGCGTGAAGACTGGGATATTTCCAGAGGCCGCATCTGGCCAGCGATACTTGAAGGTAGAGTTATTGGCAATCATGAAAGTAGCCAATACATTGCTCCTTATATGGAAGCTTCTTACGATACGATTCGCCAGCAAATTCAAAATGATAATGAATTTGCCATGGTAGCGGCTTTGTATCGCCCTGATTTAAATTTAGATTTAGATACCCAACGCGCAATTGCATTCAGGTTGGTCGTCAAAGGGCATACGTCAAAAGCGCTATCGCATTTGGTCATCATTGAGCTGGTCCAGGCACAGACAAGGTATAGGCGTACCAACCAAGTTAACAAGGAGGCTGAGCATCACCTTTATAGAGCTTTAGCCTTTACCGTCTATGGTATCAAGCATTTTGATCTAGACCCAGCTTTAACTTATCTAGGCGCAGTAAGTACAGCCGACTTTCCCCTCGAGCTCAAACCTCGTTACGCCTTAGGCGAAGATAATCGGATTCAGGAGTACCTCGCCATGCTAACGCAATGGATAGATGAAGAACGGGCCAATGAAAACCTGCAGCTGCCAACCACCGATGAACTCCCCAAAGCGGCAAAACATGACTTCGAAAGCAGGCTTGCGCGCCTGTATCTTGACTTTGGTAGTGAACTGAATGACCTGAAAGGTGTGCTACCCGATACAGTTAGCACCATGCTGGAAGGTTCCGAGTGTGTACACAGACAAGTGGAATTTTTTGGTAATTTTGAGCGCAGAGCACGCAACAGAGCAAGGTAATCTCAGCTGTACGGCACTGCTGGCCACGGAATATAGGCCAGCAGTAGATCCTTTTCAACGTGTGGACAATCTGCCACTTCTGACAACTCACCGCTTTTGTCTTACAACTTTCATACAAGCTGACTAAAATCAAAGCATCTGTCTTTTTTACCAGGGTGAAACCTGGCGCATCCATTGGATATTGTTTTGAAAAACTACTTGTTATCACTGCTCGTACTGCTCTTTGTAAGTGCTTGTAGCAGCATCCCGGCCACCACCACGGCGAATGCGCTACCGCCCACCATCATTTTGATCTCCATCGATGGTGCTCACCCCAGCTATCTGGAACGTTACCCAAGCCCACATCTAAATGCGCTGGCTCAGGCCGGCCTGATGGCGGATGCGCTGCAACCGGTGTTTCCCAGCAAGACGTTTCCAAATCATTACTCGCTGGTCACCGGGCTGCACCCGCAGAACCATGGCGTGATTGACAATGGCATGTACGATCCAGAGTTTGATGCCCGCTTTACCATGAGCAACAGCGAAGAAGTGGGCAATGCCCGCTGGTGGGGCGGTGAGCCGATTTGGGTCACGGCAGAAACCCAGGGCCAGGTCGCCGCCACTTATTTTTTTCCCGGCTCTGAGGCCGCTATTAAAGGTGTGCGCCCCAGCTACTGGTTTCCGTACGATGGCGATACCCCCAACCGCCAGCGGGTAGAGACGGTACTGAACTGGCTGCAATTGCCAGCCGCCGAGCGCCCGCGCATCATTACGCTGTATTTTAGCGATGTCGACTCTGCCGGTCATGCCCACGGCCCCAACTCGCGGCAAGTACGCCAGGCTGTGCAAGACATTGATGCGGAGATTGGCCATCTGGTAGCGGGACTGACCGAGTTAGGTTTGCTCAATCAAGTGGATTTGGTGATCACCTCGGATCACGGCATGGCGGAGGTGAATCAGGCGCAGCATATAGTGATTGATCAGGCCTTTGACCCGGATCTAGCGGTGTATGTGCGCTATTCCCGCGAGTTGGTGAGCATTTTTCCCAAAGAAGGGCAAAAAGAAGTGATTTACCAGCAATTGAAAGAAAACCTGCCACCGCAGGCCCGCTTGCTGCGTAAATCCGAGATGCCGGAGCGTTTTCACTTCCAAAACCATCGACGCATCGCCCCTTTGCATGTACTGGCTGAAATTGACTGGATTTTGGTGCGGCGTAGCTGGCTACCCGGCATGATCAATGCCCCGACTTATCGTGAGCCGCGTGGCAGCCATGGTTACGACAACGAAGAGCCAGCCATGCAGGGGTTATTGATTGCTCATGGCCCGAGCTTTAAACCCCAGACCCGGGTAGAGCGGGTTCGGATGGTGGATTTGTACCAGGTGATGACGGAGATTTTAGGGCTTGAGCCGGCACCGCATGATGGCGATCCGGCTGTAATCCCTTTGCTGCTGCGAAACACACAGGCTCGCTAAAGCCCCAAATACCAGGTGGCGATGGAAAAATAAATCATCACCCCGGCCACATCGGCAATCGAGGTAATCAATGGGCCGCTGGCTGTGGCCGGGTCCATGTGAAAACGACTGAGCAAAAACGGCAGCGACATGCCAATCAGGCTACCCGCGATCACCACCAGCGTCATAGTAGCTGCTACTACCAGCGCAATGTCGTAGCCACCGCGCCACCAACCGATGGATGCCACCGCCAGCGCCATGGTTACCCCCAGTAAGGTAGAAATCACCACTTCACGTCCGAGCATCCGGCCCCAGTCTTTCAAAGCCACATCACCGGTCGCCAGCGCCCGCACCATCAGGGTACCGGCCTGAGCGCCGGCATTACCGCTACTGGCAATCAGCAGCGGTAAGAAAAACAGCAACACCAGATAGCTGGCAATGGTGTCTTCGTAATAGGCAATGCCTGCTCCTGAAAACAGATTGCCAAACACCAGCAGCACCAGCCAGCCGACTCTTTTCCGGTACAGTAAGTTAATGGCCGCATCTTTGACACTGCTGTCCAGCTTACCGATGGTGGCGGTTTTGTGGAAATCTTCGGTGGCTTCTTCGGCCGCTACGTCCATCGCATCATCGTAGGTGACAATCCCCACCAGCTGCATGTCCTGATTCACAATGGGCAGCGCCAGCAAGTCGTACTTTGAAATCAGCACCGAGACTTCTTCCTGCGGCATATCGACCTGGCCAAAAATTGGCTCATAAGTCATCAGTTCGTGGATCTGCATACTGACCGGTGCCAGGATCAGCTCTTTTAACGATATCACGCCTATCAAGCGACGCTCTTTATCCACCACATAGGATTGATAAATGGTTTCTTTGTCCGGCGCCTCTTTGCGTAATACTTCGATAGCCTCTTTGACGGTCAGATCAGGCGCTAACGAAGCATAGTCAGAGGTCATCACAGCACCGGCCGTGCCTTCTTCGTACGACGACAGCAAGCGCAGATCCTCACGCTCGGCCTGCGCCAGCGCGGGCAGCAAGGTTTCCTGCTGTTCGTCGGTTAAACGATTGAATAAATCGGCCCGTTCATCCGACGACATTTGCCGGATAATGGGCGAGAGTTTGCGCCGGCTGATGGAAATCGCCAGCGTGACCTGGGTTTCCGGTGGCAGATATCCGAAGACTTCCGCCTGCTCTGCCCGCGGCAAGGTAGACAGCAGCTCCCAGACCGACTGCGGCTCAAATTCACTGAAAGCAGCGGCTAAATCGGCCGGGTGAATGTCTTCAAACTGCTCGCGCAGCTCGTACAAAGAGTCTGACTCCAGCGCCAGACGAATGGTGTTGATTAGAACCGGCAGTTCCATAATGCCCCCTTACAGCGTCATTGGTATGATCTGGTAAGGGGTTGCCAGTGGGCAGGATCAGCTTACCAGAAAGGTGCGATGAAAATTTGGATATGTCATCAGGCTACGCCTGCAACTGGGTACGTCCATAGCTGGAATGTGCTCCGCACAAGGTTTATTCACACCCGTGTATTTTAGTGCCTATCCGGCACCAGCACAACCACTTGAGCGCTGAAGTTGTTGAGCTCCCTATTCTTTTTCTGGCAGCAGCTTGCTAAGATAGTGTGAATCACTCAGGAGAATTCATATGGCACTCAGCGAGCTTCAAGCATCCGATGCCCTGCCGCTGGCAGACTGGTGGCAACCAAGGCGGCTGAGCGAGCAAGGCTGCTGGCACATCGCCATAGGCCCTTTTTCACTGTATCTGGAACGCACCGCTGGTGAATGGCTGGTGGGTCATCAACGTCATAATGATGAAGAACTGCTGCATCGTGTGCTGCAGGAGCAACTTGATGAACGCCCTGATAGCCTGACCTTCCAGCGCTATGTGTTTCGTAAAGCCCCGTTGGATTTTCGCCTTCAGCCCTGCCTGATGGACAGACCTGTGGTGGTAAAAACCCGCCAGCCAGTCTTGATCCCGCCAGGGGAAAGCATCAATTTTTACATCAGTACCCCACTTTGTGTGCGCTTGATGCTCGGCAACGACACCCCGTTGCAAGAATGGCCTATTTTGCGTTTATCGGACACCTGGTTTGGTCCTTCGACCCGGGTTGGTGAGCTTTGCTATGCTGCCAAAACTCATGCCCGCCATAGTTTGGATGAAGTACCGCTGCGGCCGCACCGAGCTGTGACTCCGCTCACCATTAGCAATCAGTGCAAAACGATTCTGAGTATCGATAAAGTCAGTTTACCAGTGCCCTTGCTGTCGGTGTTTGAGCGCAGCGATCATACCCTCTGGACTGAAGCGGTTACCCTGGTGCATGAAGCTACGCAGCCGCTGGCTAAACTTAAAATTGAGCGAAAGTTACCGACAGGTATTAAAGCAGCTCAGCGCATTACCGAACCACGGCAGCAAGCTGAAAAAAATGCCTTTGTACGAGCCTTTACCGGTATCTTCAGCGATTAAGCGGAGCTTTTCATGGACACTATGTTGCAATTGCTGGAACACCATCATGTCGTTACCTTCCTGCGCGCGGCCCTGCTATTCTTCACTGGCTTACTGGCAGCGCACCTGCTGGCCAGGGTCACTGTACGCTTAAGCAAGGGCATGACTCCCCATCACCAGGTACTGTTAAAGCGCCTGGTCTACTGGCTGGTGTTGTCACTGTTTCTGGCCTCGGTACTTAAAGAGCTGGGCTTTAGCTTAGGGGTCTTGCTAGGTGCTGCTGGTGTGCTGACTGTGGCCATTGGTTTTGCCTCGCAAACCTCGGCATCGAACCTGATTAGTGGCTTATTCTTGATCGGCGAAAAACCGTTTCAATTAGGCGACGTGATTAAGGTGGGAGAAACCACGGGTGAGGTGCTGTCCATCGACTTGCTCTCGGTCAAGCTGCGCACCTTCGATAATCTGTTTGTCCGCATTCCGAACGAGAGCCTGATCAAAACCCAGATGACCAACTTAACCCGCTTTCCCATCCGGCGCTTTGATTTACAGCTTGGTGTCGCCTATAAAGAAAGTATCAAGCAGGTTCGGGAGTTGCTGATAGCCGTAGCAGATGCCAATCCGCTTTGCCTGGACGAACCCTCACCCTTGTTTGTGTTTAATGGCTTTGGCGACTCCAGCCTGAACATTCAGTTTTCGGTCTGGACCAAACGGGAAAACTTCCGTGATTTACGCAACAGCCTGCAAGAAGAGGTAAAAAATGCATTTGACGCTGCCGGTATTGAAATTCCGTTCCCACACCGCTCCTTGTATGCCGGTAGCGAAAGCGCGCCTTTTCCCATCACCATTGTTGCGCCAAAAGCAGACAAAGCAGGTGATGATGCCGATATCAGCCCCTGAGCAGGTAGTGGAGACAGCATGCGTGGCGTGATGCTACTCAGTAGTATTTACCTGCTCAGCAGCACGGTGCTGGCTTCTGACTGCCAGGTACTGGAAAATACCGATGCTCTGCCCGATCGGGGTGATATTCGTATCCGCTCCATTGATTTTGATGCCAGCAATGTGTTCGATCTGGATGAGCCAGGCACCTTCTGGCTGCATCGTTTCGCCAACTACAGCCACATCATTACCCGGGACGACACGCTGCAGCAAGACTTGTTGTTTGCTGAGGGCGACCGGCTCAGCCTGGCTGAGCTTGAAGAAACCGAACGCTTGCTAAGGAGTCGTCGCTATCTGCGCGAAGCCAAAGTCAGTATCAGCCACTACTGCAGCGAAACGCATCAGGTGGATGTATTGGTAGAAAGCTGGGACAACTGGTCTTTGTTGCCAAAAATTGATTTCAAACACGAGGGCGGTGTCTCTCAATACTCCATCGGAATCGCCGAAGACAACCTGCTGGGTACTGGTAATCAGTTGCAGCTGGATTACGCCAAAGACAGTGAACGAACCGGTTATTTGCTGAGCTTTGCCTCCCCCAATATGTTTGGCAGTCACTGGAGCAGCGCGCTGCAGTACGCGGATAACTCCGATGGGGAAAGTTATCTGTTCGCAGTTGAGCGCCCTTTTTATCGCATTAGCTCGCCCTGGGCTATGGGCTTTGAGGTGCAGAAAAATAAAGAGGAGCTCAGAGAGTATCAGCGCGGCGAAGAAAGCAATCGTTACGACAGCAAACGACACTGGCTGCAAAGTTATCTTGGTTTTAGCTTGTATGCCAGTACCTACAGCGCGCAACGGCTGCTGCTGGGCTTTCGGCTGCATGACCAGCAATTTGCCAACAATGCGGATACCCAAAATGGCTTACCGCCTGATCGGGATTTATCCGCACTCTGGCTGGAGTATCAATGGCTGCAGTCCGATTACCAGAAGCTGTATCAAATCAATCAGTTCAACCGGACCGAAGACATTAATTTTGGCTGGCAATGGACGCTGCAACTGGCCCGCCTGACCGATTGGCTGGGTGCTGATGCCAATGGCTGGCAACTAAGCAGCCGACTGGAGAAAAACTGGACCATCAAACCAGGCAGCTGGCTGCTGACAGAGCATCACATAAAACAGCAATGGCAGAGCGATGAGCCTTCCCGCAGCGAGCTCAGCAGTCACTGGTTATTGGTGCACCACCTGACTGAGCAAAGCAGCCTTGCGGCCCGCTTTCACCTGGAGCTTGGCCGGGACATGTATCGGGATCAGCTGCGCCAATTGGGCGGTGATAATGGCATGCGGGCCTATCCACTGTATTTTCAACGGGGCCAAAAGCTGTGGGTCGCCAGCGGCGAATACCGTTACTACACGCCCTGGTCCATATTACGGTTGTTTGATGTTGGTTTTGCCGGCTTTGTCGATGCAGGCCGGGCTTGGGATGATCCCTGGCAAAGCAGTGAGGCCAGCGATAACGTGCTGTTTGGTGTAGGGGGTGGGGTACGGCTACTGTCGAAATACTCCAGCCGCGGTACCATGGTGCACCTGGACTTGGCCAAACCGCTGCGCAGCGAGCCAGGGCTGGATAGCTGGCAGTTCCGCGCTATGGCCAAACGGCGTTTTTAAGTTAGCTTTGGCAACCAGGACAAAATACGGTACTGCGTTGCCCCAACCGAATTTCCTCTAACTGCGCACCACAACGCAAACACGGCAGGCCGCCCCGGCCATACACCAACAATTCCTGTTTAAAGTAGCCTGGCTTGCCATCGGACTGGCTAAAATCACGCAGCGTAGTGCCCCCCTGAGCAATGGCCTGTGCCAGGGTTTGCTTGACCTCCTCTACCAGGCGCTCGCATTCGGCAACAGACAAAGACTTGGCCGGACGGCTTGGCAAAATGCCCGCTTTGAACAAGGCTTCATTGGCGTAGATATTCCCCACTCCAACCACTACTTTGTTGTCCATCAGTACCAGCTTTATGGCACTGCTGCGCTTTTGTGCCTGCTGCCACAGCAGCTCTGCACCAAAGAGCTCGGTCAGCGGTTCCGGGCCAAGTGCCTGCAACATCGGATGTGGTTCCTCCTTTGTTTGCCAGAGCACAGCACCAAAACGCCGGGTATCATTGAGCCGCAGCAGCTGGCCACTGCCGAGCACAAAGTCGACATGATCATGCTTACCGGCCGGTGTGCTTTGCGGTAGGACTTTCAAGTGCCCGGACATGCCAAGATGCAGCAGGACGCTGCCTTGTGGCAGTTCAATCAGCAGGTACTTGGCGCGGCGTGTGACGCCCAGGATGGGTTCATCCTTTAGTGCCAATACATCATCCGGTATCGGCCAGCGCAGCTGGCGCTGCCGTACCACCACACGCTGCAGCAGCTGCCCTGTCAGATGGGGGCGAATGCCAAGACAGGAAACTTCTACTTCAGGCAATTCAGGCATCAACGAAACTCCGCAGGAAACAACAACTCGGCTTCAGCCGCGCTGATGGGATAATATAGACGACGATGGGAAGGGCTCAAATAAAACTGCTGTTCGGACAAAGACAGTTCCCAGATTATCGGCTCCCCCTGTCCAGCCAACACCAGTTGCGCCTGGGTTAACGGCTCCGGTAAGGGTGACACGCTTCGCTCACCATCGGCCAGCAATTGCTGCTGCCAGATGGCCAGGGTGCGGTCCACCAAAGGCTGCAGATCCGGCCGGGCCGGCGCCAGCTGCCAACCTTGCGGTGAACGGCTGATACGCACACTGGCAAACTCAATGCTCAGCAGTTGTTGCTCGCCCAGTAAGCTGGTATTGCGGTGCTTTAAATCCGCCAACCGCTGTGGTGTGCCATAGAGCAAAAACATCAGCAACAGCACAGCAAAAATCAGTACATTGTTCCAGGCGCGACGGGAGAGTTTTGGCAGCATGAGAAAAACCTGCGTCATGGTGAATGACGAAAAGTCTACCACAGCAGTCCATACTTCAGCCAACAGCACCAAATTACAGACAGAAAAAAACCCGGCCAGGCCGGGTTCTTTCAGAACGTTTGATTACTTGATTTTCGCTTCTTTGAAAATCACGTGCTTACGCACTTTAGGATCAAACTTTTTGATTTCCATCTTCTCAGGCATGGTACGCTTGTTCTTCGTGGTGGTGTAGAAGAAACCAGTGCCAGCAGATGATACTAAACGAATTTTATCGCGCATCGTCGTAATCCTTAAACTTTCAGACCTTTGGCACGCAGATCAGCCAAAACTGAATCGATGCCATTCTTATCAATAATACGCATGCCTTTGGTAGACAGGCGCAGTTTGACGAAACGATTTTCACTTTCAACCCAGAAACGGTGCGTTTGCAGGTTAGGCAGGAAACGGCGCTTGGTTGCGTTGTTGGCATGAGACCTGTTATTACCAGTAATAGGTCGTTTGCCGGTCACTTGGCATACTTTAGACATGTCGTATCTCTCCAAAAAATAACTGCTTGCTCGAGCGTTTTATCTGCCTTCTGGCCAAGGAAGGCGGCTCTGAAAACGTAAGAGGGCGCAATTTATACACGAAAGGTGGTCCGAATTCAAGCAAATTCATCCGCAAACCGCTCGTTTGCAGCAATTTAATACGATCGCAGATCCTGGTGAGGATCCGGCTAGATCCAACCCCGCTCGGCAAAGGACACCACCTCGCCATCGCCGACCACCAGATGATCGAGCACCCGGATATCCACCAGCTGCAGCGCCTGCTGGATCCGGCTGGTAATGCTGCGATCCGCCCGGCTCGGTTCTGCCACACCGGATGGGTGATTGTGCGCCAGGATCAGCGCGGCGGCATTGTACTTCAATGCCTGCTGCACCACCACCCGCGGATAGACCGGTGACGCATCAATAGTGCCGTAAAATAGCGGCTCGGATTTAAGCAAACGGTGCTGGTTATCCAGGTACAGCACCTGAAAGACTTCTCTGCTCTCGCGCTGCAGCTGCTGGCTTAAATAGCGTTTCACCAACGAAGGCTCGGTAAAGACGGCTTCGTGCTGCAGGCTTTGCTGCAAACAGCGCTGGCTTAGCTCCATCACGGCCTGCAGCTGCACATACTTGGCCATCCCCAGCCCCTTACCTTCACAGAAGCGCGGCAGCGGTGCCTGCATCAGGGCTTTCAGCGAGCCAAAATCGGCCAGCAAGCTGCGCGCCAGCTCCACCGCCGACATCCCCGGCAAGCCGGTGCGTAAAAAGATCGCCAGTAATTCGGCATCCGATAAGGCGGTAGCGCCGCGTTGCAACAACTTTTCTCTGGGCCGCTCTTCAGCTGGCCAGTCCCTGATTGCCATGCTTCCTCCATGTATGAAATGCATCTTTAGCAGCTGAAGTAAGTAACCATTTCATGCTATCTTTAGCCCAGTTTCAGCCAACGGACTTCACAGCATGCAAACTACTCTCAGCGGCCAGCGGATCTTACTGGGCATCAGCGGCGGCATCGCCGCCTACAAAAGTGCCGATCTGATCCGGCGTTTAAAAGAGCGCGGTGCCGAAGTACGGGTGATCCTGACCGAAGGCGGCAGCCACTTTATTACCCCGCTTACTTTGCAGGCTCTGTCTGGCAACCCGGTCAGCTCCAGCCTGCTGGACCCAGCGGCAGAAGCAGCCATGGGCCATATTGAGCTGGCGAAATGGGCCAGCTGCATTCTGATAGCGCCGGCCAGCGCCGATCTGATTGCCAGGCTGGCCCATGGCCTCGCCAATGACTTACTGACCACCTGTGTACTGGCTAGCAGTGCTCCAGTCATGGTTGCGCCAGCCATGAACCAGCAGATGTATAAAAATAGCGCAACACAGCACAACATAGCAACACTGAAAGAACGAAAATTTCACATCACAGGACCGGCGGCAGGTGAACAAGCCTGTGGTGATGTCGGCCCGGGCCGGATGTTGGAGCCATTAGAGCTGGTCGCAGCTTTAGAGCAGCTGCAAGCGCCAGTGCTACCCGCCTTGCATGGAAAGACGATTTTGATCACTGCAGGCCCCACCCGCGAGGCCATCGATCCGGTGCGTTTTCTCAGCAACCACAGCTCCGGCAAGATGGGCTTTGCACTAGCCGAAGCCGCCGCCAAAGCCGGCGCCAAAGTGCAGCTGGTCACCGGGCCGGTTAATCTGGCAACCCCTGCCGGGGTCGAGCGCATTGACGTACAATCGGCGCAGCAGATGCACACAGCGGTGATGCAGCGCGCCAGTGCGGCTGACATCTTTATTGGCTGCGCCGCCGTTGCCGATTACCGGGTGGCCGAAGTCGCCGGGCAGAAAATGAAAAAGACCAGCAGCAACGATGAGCTGACCCTGACGCTGGTGAAAAACCCGGATATTATCGCCGATGTAGCGGCCCTGACCTATCAGCGCCCTTTCACCGTTGGCTTTGCCGCAGAAACCGAAAATCTGGCCAGTTATGCCAAGGACAAACTGCAGCGCAAAAAGCTGGATCTGATTTGTGCCAACGATGTGTCTTCAAAAGAGCAAGGGTTTCACAGCGAACACAATGCCATCACCGCCTACTGGCAAGGTGGCGAACTCGCGCTGGAGCGCCAGCCTAAAACCGCACTGGCGGCAGCCATTTTGCAGCTGATTGCTCAACGTATTCAGCAACAGCAGCCTTTACCTTAACGGAACTACACATGAAAAAAGCCATTGATTTGAAAATTCTCGACCCGCGCATTGGCAGCGAGTTTCCACTACCCGCTTACGCCACCCCGGGCTCTGCCGGCCTGGATCTGCGTGCTTTGCTTGATAGCGCCCTCACCCTGGAACCAGGCCAGACCGAGCTTATCCCAACCGGCCTTGCCATCCATATTGGCGACCCTAACCTCTGTGCCACCATTTTGCCACGCTCTGGCCTTGGCCATAAGCACGGCATTGTGCTGGGTAATCTGGTGGGCTTGATTGACTCGGATTATCAGGGTCAGTTGATGGTGTCGGTATGGAACCGCGGCCACAGCAGCTTCACCATTGAGCCAGGCGAGCGCATGGCGCAACTGGTTTTTGTACCTGTGGTGCAGGCCGAGTTTAATCTGGTAGAAAGTTTTGACGAAAGCGCACGTGGCGAAGGTGGTTTTGGCCACTCAGGGCGCAGCTAATCACTTGACCAATCCACCTTGGGTAGCCTACAGCCAACACCATACCAGGCTACCCAACCAGACCTATCCCTTTTACCGCTAGCACTGCCCCATAGGGACTGCAAACACATACAATAAACGCCCGCTTTGGTAAAAATAAATGGTACAGGTTTCCAAACTACCCCCGCCACCATCTGGCACCGGGGCACCGCCTCCCAATCCAAAGCCAGATGGGCTACCATCCGGCCGACGGAACTCTCCGCCGGGAACATGTCTTAGCTGCGCCAGCCGCTCCTGCACACAAGGGTTAGTAATTGTTAAACCGCCGTAATCGCCCCGAAATGATGGCAAATTGTGCCCAGCTACACGTGAAGAATCATCAACTTTGAAACGAATGGTCGGAACATTGCCACTAAAGCCGGTCAGTTCCATCTCAAAAACCAGAACATCCCTGAAAACCCCATCAAATGGCACCTCACTTTCTGTATACTGCTGAATAAAATAAGGCCGTCTGGTCCTTTCGTTCCAGGCAATAGTGCCGCCCGTACCCGCAATCGTTATGCCGACACTATTCAGTCTCGCCCCGGTTTCAAAGTAAGTGTGCACATTCCCCTGGAAGTTTTGCATGATGGCGTAAGTAATCCAGTCTTGTGTAGCAGACATTTTTTCAGGACTAGCCAGTGTATTTAACGCTGTGTTTACTGGGCACTGCTCTGCCGACATTGGCACAACCATGGTGGAGGGATGCCTAAAAGAGTTTTGATTAAGCTGCTGCTGCGCCGCCTCAACCGCCTGTTTGAAATCATTGTAAAAATCAATGGTTTTTAGGTAGTTATCTCGCTGCTCCGTACTCAGCTGAGCAGGGGTCACCGTCACCGACCAGGGGAAGCTGGTTTCATGACCGACAAGAAAAGTGTACAACTGACGGGAATTCGGATTGGCCAGTACCAGTTTTTTAGCCGCAGAAGTACAGACTTGATTCTCTGGCGTCATAAACTCATCAGGGTTGGGGGAATAACAGTGCAAGGGCGGGGCATGGCGCCGAGCCTCCTCTCGCGCTGTCGCTGCCGAAGTACAGCCTTCACAGAAAAGGGCACTTGTTGCCTGAAGAGGCATGGCAACCATAAAACCTGCCAAAGCAGCTGAAAAAGCTAAAAATTTCATCATAGTCGCTTCCTTTGCGTTTAAGTTGAAAATAAATAGTAAACCAAAAAAACAATCCATGCAACATTAAACACTAGTTGTAAGTAATGTAGGCTAGCGTATTATAGGCTTTCGTTAAAATAAACGGCCATAAAGCGCACTGCCCCACACCAAAGCAACCAATACCAGGCTTAAAAACACCGCCGCCGAGCCCATATCCTTGGCCCGGCCCGATAGCTCGTGCCGCTCCAGGCTGACCCGATCGGTCAGGGTTTCAATCGCCGAGTTTAGTAGTTCGACAATCAGCACCAGACACCAGACGCCAATCAAGAGCACAAACTGCAGAAAACTCTGCGCCAGCCAGGCTGCCAGAGGCACCGACAGGATCGCCAGCACGGCTTCCTGGCGAAACGCCGCCTCATGGCGCCAGGTGGCGGCAAAGCCCTGCATCGAGCATTTGGCCGCTTTAAGCACCCGGCCCAGTCCCTGACCATTTGGTTTTTCCATGGCTTTCCCTTGAAAAAGTCTGCTCTGACGCAGTGCTGTAAGCTTTAATCGGACTCAGCTTACAGCGCCCAGATGAACACCGAATGACAGTGCAAACAACCGCTTACACCACACCGTATTCAGCGCGATAGGCCTGCACCGCTGCCAGATGCTCTGCCATTTGCGGTTGATCGGCGAGATAACTGATTAAGTCCGTCAGGTTAATGATGGAAATCACCTTAGTAGTAAAGTCGCGCTCTACTTCCTGAATCGCCGACAGCTCAGCCTTGCCCCGCTCTTGACGGTCCAGCGCAATCAGCACGCCCGTTAAGGTCGCACCAGCCGAGGCGATGATCTGCATCGACTCGCGAATGGCGGTGCCAGCCGTGATCACATCGTCTACCAGCATCACCCGGCCTTGCAAGGGTGCGCCAACCAGACTGCCGCCTTCGCCATGGGTTTTGGCTTCTTTGCGGTTAAAGCAGTACGGCAGGTCGCGCTGATAATGATCGGCCAGCGCCACCGCCGTGGTGGTGGCAATCGGAATGCCTTTGTAGGCCGGGCCAAACAGCAGATCGAATTCGATGCCACTGTGCTGCAGCGCCGCAGCATAAAAGCGGCCCAGCTTGGCCAGATCGCCGCCGGTATTAAACAAACCGGCATTGAAGAAGTACGGGCTGATGCGGCCGGACTTTAAGGTAAACTGGCCAAACTTCAGCACCTGACGCGACAGGGCAAATTCAATAAACTCACGCTGAAAGTCTTTCATCCCAAACTCCTTACGCCAGCACCCGCTTTTGCTCATCAACGATATCGCGAATGGCGTGACGCGCCAGCTCCATCATTTCCTGCATTTCATCAAAACTAAATGGCTCGGTTTCAGCCGTGCCCTGCACTTCAATAATTTTGCCGGTTTCCGTCATCACCACGTTCATATCGGTTTCGGCGTTGGAGTCTTCGTCGTAATCCAGGTCGGCTACAGCAGTGCCTTTAAAAACCCCCACCGAGACCGCAGCCACCATGTACTTCAGTGGGTTGGTTTTAATGATGCCTTTAGCCCGCATAAAGTTCAGCGCATCCACTAGAGCGACACAAGCACCGGTAATTGAAGCCGTGCGGGTACCGCCATCGGCCTGGATCACATCGCAGTCGATGGTAATGGTATTCTCACCCAGCAGCTTTAAATCGACCGCTGTGCGCAGGGCCCGGCCAATCAGCCGCTGAATTTCCATAGTGCGGCCGCCTTGCTTACCCCGTGCTGCCTCGCGATCATTACGGGTATGGGTTGCACGTGGCAACATGCCATACTCAGCCGTCACCCACCCTTTGCCCTGGCCTTTCATAAAGCGCGGCACTCCTTCCACCACACTGGCGGTGCAAATCACTTTGGTGTGGCCAAACTCCACCAGCACCGAGCCTTCGGCATGGGCGGTAAACTGGCGGGTAAAGGTTAAAGGGCGGATCTGACTGGCGGTTCGGCCGCTGGGACGCATGGCATCTCTCCTGCTGGATGTAATCGTCGATAAGTTGTGGTGCCATTATACCGAATGCCAGTCAAGTTGCACCTAAGGCAGCACCTTTGGCAGCAAATGCCCGGCAATTGTTCAGCTGCGCTGCATTCGGGTATACTGGGTTTTTCACCGTATTTGGGAAGCCGCCCGATGATCCACAGCATGACCGCCTTTGCCCGTCACGACATTCAGGCCGACTGGGGCAATGCCCAGTGGGAGATCCGCTCCGTTAATCAGCGCTATCTGGAAACCTTTTTCCGCTTACCAGAGCAGTTCCGCAGCCTGGAAACCAAATTGCGCGAAACCCTGCGCCAGCAGCTGCAGCGCGGCAAAATTGAAGTCAGTTTGCGCTACAGCATCAACGAAGCCGTCACCGAGCTGCAAATCAACCAGCAACTGGCCAGCCAGTTGATTAACCATGCCAATACGCTGCAATGCCAGGCCAACGGTGCCCAGCTCAATATTATGGACGTACTGCGCTGGCCGGGCGTGATGGATACCCCTCAGGCGGATCTGGATGCGGTGCAAAGCGACTTGCTCGAAGGCTTCCAACTGGCATTGAATGACTTCATCGCCAGCCGGGCGCGTGAAGGCAAAGCCATGGCCGATTTAATCGAAAGCCGCCTGAGCCAAATCACCGAACACGTCGCCACCGTGCGTGCCCATTTACCCGTTGCCATGCAGTGGCAGCGCGATCGCATCACCAACCGGTTAAAAGAAATTCAAAGCGAACTGGATCAAAGCAGGCTGGAGCAGGAAATGGCTTTTCTGGCACAAAAATCCGATGTAGCCGAAGAGCTGGATAGGCTGGATGCCCATATCAAAGAAAGCCGCCATACCTTAAAAAAAGGCGGCGCCTGCGGCCGGCGTTTGGATTTTATGATGCAGGAGTTCAACCGCGAGGCCAACACTCTGTCGTCCAAATCCATCAGCACCGAGATCACCAATGCAGCGGTGGAGCTTAAGGTATTGATTGAGCAGATGCGGGAACAGATCCAGAATATTGAATAGTACCTTTAATTAGCAGCTTGTACTTCAATGAGGTGTATCCCCCTCTATTCTGCTCACACCATGAGGCGAATATCCTTACTATTCGCCTCATAACACAAAATCAAGCTGCTCTCGGGCTGACTTTTGCGCTCAGCCCACCATCAAGGATAAAGCCTTGCGGCCTGGTCACCCGCAACACCCTTGCCTTCATGGTCTGACCAGTATAAGCTGGCCCGATACATTTTATGGAGTTGCAAGATGGCCATTTCCCTTCGTAAAGCCAACTGGGGCTTGAAATTCTTTGCCTGGCGATACATTCCGCTGATTGGTTTTTGCTCGCCGAAAATTGTGCGGATGAACAGCAAAACGCTGGAAGTCACCATGCCGCACACCTGGCGCACCAAAAACCATTTGGGCAGCATTTACTTCGGGGCCCTGGCCATTGGCGCGGATTTGGCGGGGGCTTTTTTGGTCTTTAGCAAAGCTAAAGCCCGCGGCGTGAATGCCAATTTTGCTTTTAAAGATGTGCAGGGCAGCTTTTTAAAGCGCCCTGAAGCCAAAGTGCATTTTACCAGCCACGATGGCGATGTGATTGACCAGATGATTGATGAATCCCTGGCCAGCGGTGAGCGCATCAACCGCCCTGTGTCGGTGATCGTGACTTGCCCCAGCCTGCATGGGGATGAGCCGATGGCCACTTTTACCCTGACGCTATCGGTCAAAGCCAAACCAGCCAAAAAGTAGCGGCTCTTATTCGCGGTATTTGTCGCGGTATTTGCAGCCAGCGCTTTGGCAACGTAAAATTACGCTTTTATGGCCTCAGGACAACATGATGGCACAAGTTTCCGGAAACTTATTCATTGTATCGGCCCCGAGCGGGGCTGGTAAATCCAGCCTGATCCAGGCGCTGTTGGCGCAGCATGCCGATATGCAGGTCAGCGTTTCGCACACCACCCGTGCACCACGCCCTGGTGAGCAAAACGGGGTGCATTATCACTTCGTCAAAGTAGATGATTTTAAAGCCCGTATTGAAGCTGGTGAGTTTCTGGAGTGGGCCGAGGTATTTGGCAATTACTACGGTACCTCCCGCACCACGCTGGAACACACCCTGCAGCAGGGTATCGATGTATTTCTGGATATTGACTGGCAGGGGGCCCGCCAAATTCGTCAGCAACTGCCTGATGCCATTGGCATCTTTATTTTGCCCCCCAGCCTGGATGTGCTCCAGCAGCGACTGCAAAGTCGTGGCCAGGACAGTGCCGACATTATTGTCGGACGGATGAGCAAGGCGCAGGATGAAATGAGCCATGCCGATGAATACGACTATCTGATTGTGAATGATGATTTTCAGCAAGCTTTGCTGGAGCTGCGCTCCATCGTGCTGTGTCAGCGCAACCGCCTCATCCGCCAACAACAGCGGCAACAGGATCTGCTGGATCAACTGTTGGCGAAGTCAGCGGATTAGCGTATACTAGCGGGTCTTGCACAACTTGTTGACTTGGAGTAGCGAATGGCTCGCGTAACCGTTGAAGATGCAGTGGATAAAATTGGCAACCGCTTTGACCTGATCCTGGTCGCAGCCCGCCGTGCCCGTCAAATCTCTGTCGAAGGCAAAGATCCACTGGTAGAGTGGGAAAATGACAAAGCCACCGTCATTGCCCTGCGTGAAATTGAACAAGGCCTGATCACTGAGTCCATCCTGGACCAGCAACAGCGCCAGGACCAAATGCAGCAAGAAGCGACTGAAATGGCCGCTGTTGCAGCCATCATCGGCGGCGACGAATAAAACCCTCTTTTCTTGCCCGCCAGCGGCGTTTTTGCTGCTGGCAACCTACTCAACACCGCCCGATTCTGATATAAATACGAAGACAAGCATCATTTTAGTCTGTTGCTGATGCCGTTTGGGAGGTCAGGTGTATCTGTTTGAAGGTTTAAAGCAGCAAATTCAAGCGTACTTGCCCGCCGACCAGGTGGCGCAGATCCAGCAAGCTTACTTGCTGGCCAGAGAGGCGCATGCCCCGCAAATGCGCTCAAGCGGCGAACCTTACATTACGCATCCGGTAGCCGTTACCAGTATCCTCGCTGATATGCGGATGGATCATGAAACCCTGATGGCCTCTCTGCTGCATGATGTGATTGAAGACACCCCCTTTAGCAAAGAGGATCTGGCCGAGCGCTTTGGTAATACCGTGGCCGAGCTGGTGCAGGGTGTCAGTAAGCTGGATAAGGTGAAGTTCAAAGACTATCAGGAATTTGAAGTTACCAACCTGCAAAAAATGTTTATGGCCATGACGCAGGATATCCGGGTGATCCTGATCAAGCTGGCCGACCGTACCCACAATATGCGTACCATTGGTGCCCTGCGCCCGGAAAAGCGTCGTCGCATCGCCCGTGAAACGCTGGAACTCTATGCCCCCATTGCCAACCGTTTGGGCATTCACAACATCAAAAATGAACTGGAAGACTCCGGGTTCAAGGCCTTATACCCGATGCGCTACCGCGCACTGCAATCGGCAGTGCAGCAGGCCCGAGGCCACCGCCGTGAATTGCTGGAAAAGGTCAAAGGCGAAATCAGCAGCCGCATTGCCGATGCCGGCATTGAAGCCGAAGTCTCAGGCCGTGAAAAGCATCTGTACAGCATCTACCAAAAGATGAAAAACAAAGAGCGGATGTTCAACGATGTAATGGACATTTATGCCTTTAGGGTGATCGTACAGAGCATCGACAACTGCTACCGCACCTTGGGCGTGGTGCACAATCTGTATAAGCCGATTGAAATTCGTTTTAAAGACTACATCGCCATTCCAAAGCAAAATGGCTATCAATCACTGCATACCTCGTTAATTGGCCCGCACGGCATTCCGGTCGAAATCCAGATCCGCACCTCCGAGATGGATGAAATGGCCGATAAGGGCATAGCAGCCCACTGGATGTACAAAGCCGGCAGTGAGCACAGCGGCACCACCGCACAAATCCGGGCCCGGCGCTGGATGCAAAGCCTGTTGGAGCTGCAGCAAAGTGCGGGCTCCACCCATGAATTTGTTGAAAACGTCAAATCCGAGCTGTACCCGGACGAACTCTATGTGTTTACCCCCAAAGGACGTATTATCGAGCTGCCGATTGATGCCACTGCGGTCGACTTTGCCTATGCCGTGCATACCGATGTCGGCAATCGCTGTGTCGGTGCCCGGATCGATCGCAAGCCTTACCCCTTAAGCCGGCCGCTGGAAACCGGCCAGACGGTGGAAATCATCACCAGCCCGGGCGGTAAACCAAACGCCAACTGGCTAAACTATGTAGTGACCAGCCGAGCCATTTTGGGTATCCGAAACTACCTGAAGAAACAACAGCTTAGCGAAGCGACCAGTCTGGGCTATCGCTTACTGAACTCAGCACTGGGTGATGTCAAGCTGGCAGATATTGCCCCCGATCGCGTGGAGCAAGTGTTGCAAAGTGCCCGGCAAAAATCGATGGATGAGCTGGCGGTAGAGATTGGCTTGGGCAACCAGTTACCCATTGCCATTGCCCGGCGTTTGCTGGGTGACTTCGATACGCCAGATGATGCAGTTCCAACGCAGGAGCAAAGCCACAGTAAAGCTGTGATTGTCGGCTCAGAAGGCATGCTGCTAACCTTTGCCAAATGCTGCCGCCCCATTCCAGGCGATCCCATCGTTGCCAATGCTTCACCCGGTAAAGGCCTGAATGTGCATCGCAGCGATTGCCGGAATATCAAAGGGTGGGAAAAAGATCCGGCCAAGTACTTCCCGGTGCGCTGGGATCAAACCCAGGATAAGCACTTCCTTTGCGATATCCGGGTTTACATTATCAATCGTCAGGGCGTCCTGGCGAAACTGACCGCCCTGATCGCCTCGCAGGACTCCAATATTCAGGACTTGGCGACCGATGATCGGGATACCGGTGAGTACATCATTAACATTACCCTGTCGGTACGCGACCGGGTGCATCTGGCCAATGTAATGCGGAAAATCCGCGTGATGCCAGATGTGCAGAAAATTTACAGAAGGAAGTAAGATGTCCAAAGTGATCATCCGTACCGATGCCGCTCCGGCAGCCATTGGTACTTACAGCCAGGCCGTGAAAATTGGTACCACCGTCTATTTATCAGGTCAGATCCCATTGGTTCCAACCAGCATGGAGATGGTCTCTGAAGATTTCAGCGAGCAAACCCATCAGGTATTTAAAAACCTGCAAGCTGTCTGCGATGCCGCCGGAGGCTGCCTGAATGATATGGTGAAGGTGAATATATTTCTGATCGATTTAAGTCAATTTGCGACCGTGAACACCATTATGAGCCAGTATTTTAATGAGCCCTACCCGGCCAGAGCCGCCGTTCAGGTCAGTGCCCTGCCGCGTGGTGCCCAAATTGAAATTGATGGCGTGATGGAAGTACCTTCCACCTACTAAGCAGCAAACAGCTCTGATGCTAAAGTCAGCAAAGGTACGCCCAGGATGCCTCTAACTCGCACCACTTTCGCTTTATTGCTCGGCTGTTTGCTGCCAATGCAGCCACAGGCAGCAGAACCCATAGAGCTGGAGTGGTGCCTGGATGACTTCCCCAATCGTCACCACTACCCTGAGCAAGGGGCTCCCTATGGTCCAACTGTTGACTTTATGCAGGAATTAGCCAGGCGCGCCGGTGTGCAGCTGCGCTTTAGTCCCAATACACCCTTCGCCCGTTGTCTGCGTATGATGGAGCAGGGCAAAACTGATGTCATGACCAGCCTGAACGCCAGCCCGGAGCGCGAGCAGTACATGCATCTGCTCCCTTATGATCATGCCCGGCCTGAAGTGGTGCTCCTGCGTCAGGACAGCACAGATATCTGGTCAGTCGCCGAATTAAGTCATCTGAATCTGATGGTGATCCGCGGCTACACCTATAATGCCGATGTCCTGAATAGCGTGGCTCGTCACCAACCAACCATTGAAGTGGACTCACTGGAAGCCGGACTTAATATGCTGCTGCTCAACCGGGCTGATGCCTTATTAGCTCCGGTGCAAAGTTCACGCAATCGTATTCAGAGTAATCCGCGGTACCATGGGCAATTCAAAACAGCCAGCTTCTCCTTCCAGTTGAGTGAGCCGCGCTTTGTGCATCTGGGGTTATCCAAGGCCAGCCCCAATGCTGATGCCAAAGCATGTCTGACTGAAGCAATAGAGTCCATGGTGGCCGATGATCTGGTGCATCGCTATTTCCATGCATTACCAGCGAGCCCATCCACACCATAAATAGGCCGCACTGCTGGCCTTTTCCTGGCTAGCCAAGGTACACTGATTACAATTGAGCAACAACAAGGGCTTCCTGCGTGGCAGCAACACAACTTGATAACCTGGCCATCACTCAGCTCAAAGGCGTCGGCAGCAAAATGGCCGAACGCCTGCACAAGCTGGGGATCCATAGTGTGCAGGATATCCTGTTTCATTTGCCACTGCGCTATGAAGACCGTACCCGCGTCTGCGCCATTGCCGACTTATTGCCGGGCATGTATACCACAATTCTTGGCACGGTACAGAGCAGTGAAGTTCAGTTTGGCAAGCGTCGCTCCTGGCTGGTCAAACTGCGGGATCACAGCGGCAGTATCACGTTACGCTTTTTCCATTTTAGTGCAGCACAAAAAGAGGCCGTGGCCCCCGGGGTGCAACTACGCTGCTTTGGTGAGGCAAGGCGCGGTTTGCGGGGCCTGGAAATGATGCATCCTGAATACAAAATCGTTCAGGAAACAGACAACATCATGGTGGCAGAAAGTCTGACGCCGATTTATCCCAGCACGGAAGGTCTGAAACAAGCCAGTTGGCGAAACCTGACCGAGCTGGCGCTTGGTTACCTGCAACGCTTCAGCCCACAGGAATACCTGCCCGCCAATGGCCAGCAAGGCTGGACACTGACCGATGCACTCTGTTACTTACACCGCCCACCACCTGATGCCAGCCTCGAGCAGTTAGAGCAAGGTCAACATCCGGCACAACAACGGCTGATCTTAGAAGAGCTTACCACCCAGCAAATCAGCATGTTCCAACTACGGCAACAATGTCAGGCGCAGCAAGGCATTGCCGTGACAGAACCTGATGCCAGACTGATTAGCCACTTTTTACAACAACTGCCCTTTGCACCTACGAACGCCCAGCAGCGGGTAGTCACAGAGATCCATACCGATCTTGCCAAAGCGATACCGATGCTACGACTGGTACAAGGCGATGTCGGCTCGGGCAAAACCCTGGTGGCAGCTTTGGCTGCCCTGCAGGTGATCGCTGCTGGCTATCAGGTGGCTTTAATGGCGCCAACTGAACTGCTTGCAGAGCAACATGCAGAGAACTTCCGTCAATGGTTCGAGCCGCTGGGGCTGACCGTGGCCTGGCTGGGAGGCAAGAGCAAGGGAAAAGTCAGGCAGCACCAGTTGCATTTGATCCAAAGTGGCGAAGCCGCCATGGTGATAGGTACCCATGCGCTGTTTCAACAGGATGTGCACTTCCATCAACTGGCACTGGTGATTATTGATGAGCAGCACCGCTTTGGGGTGCATCAACGTCTGGCCTTGCGTGAAAAAGGGGGTATCGACAGCCGCGCACCGCACCAGTTGATTATGACAGCCACCCCAATCCCCCGCACACTGGCTATGACAGCCTATGCCGATCTGGATACCTCGATTATTGATGAGCTGCCGCCGGGAAGAACACCAGTCACTACGGTGGCTATACCGGACACACGGCGACAACAGGTGATTGACCGTGTGCAGGCATCGGTAACAGAAGAACAGCGACAGGTGTATTGGGTCTGCACCCTGATTGAAGAGTCGGATGTGCTGCAATGCCAGGCCGCAGAGCAGAGCTGTGCCGCCTTGCAGGAGGCCTTACCGGATGTGCGTGTTGGCCTGGTGCATGGCCGCTTAAAACCAGCGGAAAAGCAGCTGGTGATGCAAGCTTTTAGTCAGGGTGAGCTGGATGTACTGGTCGCCACCACAGTGATTGAGGTTGGCGTCAATGTCCCCAATGCCAGCCTGATGATTATTGAAAACCCCGAGCGGCTTGGCCTGGCGCAACTGCATCAATTGCGTGGCAGGGTTGGTCGTGGCAGTACTGCTTCACATTGTGTACTGCTGTATCACGCTCCGCTGTCGCAAACCGCTCAGGCCAGACTGGCCGTGCTTCGGGACAGCAACGATGGCTTTGTGATTGCGCAGCGGGATCTGGAAATCCGCGGCCCAGGTGAGTTGCTGGGTACCCGCCAGACCGGACTGGCACAGCTTAAAATCGCCGATTTAGAGCGGGATGAGTACCTGTTGCCGGTAGCCCGTGAGCTGGCGACTGAGCTGTGGCAGCACCATCAACCAGCCTGCCAGCAATTACTAAGGCGCTGGCTGCCCAATCGCGAACAATTTGCTAACGCTTAAACTAAGCGTTTGGGGCGAGCTTTTCGGTTGGCATACAAGGCATCCAGGCTGTAGATCAGCAAGGCAGTCCAGATCACTGCAAAAGTGATCAAGCGCTCCTGGGCCAAAGGCTCTTGATACAGCCAGACGCCAAACACAAACATCAGACTGGGCCCGATGTACTGAAAAAAGCCCATGGTCGATAGCTGCAAACGCCGGGCGCCGGCTATAAAACACAGTAACGGCACCGTTGTTACCAAGGCGGCGGCCATTAGCCACAGGTTCAGCGTCCAGCTGTTATGCAGCAGGTTGACGGCATAACTGTCTGCCACAAACCACCAATACCAGACGGCCAGTGGCAGCAACAGTAAGGACTCGAGCAACAAACCAATGATGGCATTTACCGCCAGTTTTTTTCGAAGCAAACCATAGACGGCAAAAGAGCCTGCCAGCGCCAGAGCTATCCAGGGGAAGGCACCATAACTGAGTACCTGATAGAGCACAGCACAAGCGGCCAGCCCCAGGGCAAACCACTGCATGCGCCGCAAGCGCTCTCCCAGAAACACCATGCCCAATAACACATTCAGCAATGGGTTGATGTAATAGCCAAGGCTGGCGTCCAGCATATGATTCTGATTCACAGCCCAGATAAACAACCACCAATTAAAGCCCAAGAGCACTGAGGTAAGCAGCAATAAGCTCATCAATTTAGGTTGCTTTAGCACCGCCTGTACCTGGGTCCACTGCCTGATGGCTACTACCACAACCAACAGCAGCAGGCAGGACCAAACAATGCGATGCACCAGAATTTCCAGCGATGGGATCTCAGCAATCTGTTTAAAATAAAGTGGGGCTATTCCCCAAAGGGTGTAGGCGCTGATGGCTGCCAGACCACCCAGCTTTTGTTCGCGCGTCAGTGACATGACTAAGCCTGTTAGAAATCAGGCCTGCATTCTAACCAAAAGGATCTGCAAGTACGACTGTATTTAGCCAACTAAATAGGTCCCCGTTCCAAGCGCAATATGCACCCCACTGTCATTGTGCAACTCCATCCTGCACACAGCCACTTTATTGCCACTACGAATAACTCGTGCCGTAGCAGTAAAGTGCTGGCCCCGGCCGGGGCGCAGGTAGTCAGTACGGATGTCAATGGTACTCATTTTGCCAAGACGATTCAGGAGTTCATCCTGTTGAATAGCCTGCATCCGGCTAAGCGCACTGGATACCGCCATAATGCCGCCTACCACATCCAGCACCGATGCAATCACCCCTCCATGCATAATTTTTTGCAACGGGTTACCGATCAATTGATCAGACCAATCAAAACAAACCTCTGCCTGCTCCAAATCAAAGCGGGTGACTTTCAACCCAAGCAACTGATTGAAAGGCATTTGCTCAAAGGTTGTGGCAATTAATGGCAATAAATCCGCATGCTTCATGGTCTGAACTCTTCTGGTTGGACCTGCTAAGACTAACTGGCTTTGCCTTGCCAGGCAAGGGCGCGGATGCAGACAGCGGCAGCTGATTTGATTACAATGCCGCTTTATCCGGAAAATTGCGAAACCCTGTGCACGATACCCTACTCCAGCATCTGAAAACTTACTTTGGCTACAGCAGCTTTCGCCCTGGGCAGTTGGAAGTAATAGATGCTGCCCTGGCTGGTAGGGATAGCTTTGTCCTGATGCCAACCGGAGGTGGTAAGTCCCTGTGTTACCAGCTACCGGCCTTGCTGCTATCGCATGTTACTGTCGTGGTATCCCCTTTAATGTCACTGATGAAAGATCAGGTGGATGCACTGAAAGCCAACGGCGTTGCCGCCGAGTTTATCAACAGTAGTCTGAGCCGGGAAGAGGTGCTCACCATATACGGTAAGCTGCGTCAGCAGCAACTGAAACTGCTGTATGTTGCCCCGGAGCGCTTATTACAGCCGCAATTTCTGGAGCGGCTAAGCGAGCTTGGTGTGAGTTTGTTTGCCATTGATGAAGCTCATTGCATCTCACAATGGGGCCATGATTTTCGGCCGGATTACATGGCACTGGCGCTGCTCAAAGAGCGATTTCCTTCAGTACCGCTGATGGCGCTGACCGCTACTGCCGATGCCGCTACCCGCCAGGATATCGTGCAACAACTTGGTTTGCAGCAACACCAGGAGTACGTTGGCAGCTTTGATCGGCCCAACATCCGTTATACCATCCAGGAAAAGTTTCGTCCGTTGGAGCAACTGGTCAGCTATTTGAAGCAACAAGATGGCCAAAGTGGTGTCGTGTACTGCAATTCCCGACGCAAAGTGGATGAGCTGGCCAGCCAATTGCTGGAGCGAGGCTTTGTCAGCGCGGCCTATCACGCCGGCATGGACTCTGAGAGCCGCGGCCGGGTGCAAGATGCCTTTCAACGTGATGATATTCAGGTAATCGTTGCCACAGTCGCCTTTGGCATGGGCATCAATAAATCCAATATCCGTTTTGTAGTCCACTATGAGCTATCCCGTACCATCGAGTCCTATTATCAGGAAACCGGCCGCGCAGGGCGTGACGGCGTAGCGGCAGAGGCATTAACGCTGTTTGATCCCGCTGATGTTGCCCGCATCTATCATTGGATCGATCAAGAAGAGAACGAACAACGCGCCCGAGTTGCCCGTCAGCGTTTCTCTGCGATGGCCTCCTTTGCCGAAGCTCAGACCTGCCGCCGTTTGGTGCTGCTGAACTACTTTGGCGAAGCGCGTCAAACGCCTTGTGGCAACTGCGATATTTGTCTGTCTCCCCCCAAGCAATTTGATGGTACCGAACTGGCGCAAAAAGCTTTGTCGTGCGTGTACCGGGTGGGTCAGCGGTTTGGGATGGGCCATGTCATCGAGGTATTACGCGGTAGCAGCAGCCAAAAAGTACAGCAATACGGCCATCATCAACTATCTACCTGGGGTTTAGGCCAGGATTACAGCCATGATTTCTGGCTCAGTATTTTACGCCAACTCGTGCATTTCGGCTTCTTGCAGCAAGACATCACACAACATGCTGCTTTAAAGTTACAACCTGCTGCCAGGCCGGTACTTCGGGGAGAACAACCTTTGCAGTTGGCAGTACCTCGTCTGCATGCCAGCAGTAGTAAAGACAAGCGTAAACCACAAAACTACGATAAAGCACTGTTCGCACGCTTAAAACGACTGCGCAAGCAATTGGCGGAGCAGGAAGATATTGCTCCCTTTATGGTGTTCAGCGACGCCACCTTAATTGATATGTGCCAACGCTTACCTGAGAATGAACACGCCATGCTGCAAGTCAGCGGTGTTGGTCTCACCAAACTTAGCCGCTACGGTGCCACTTTCCTAACAGAAATCACGGATTATCTGCTGAGCGAACCAAGCCCAGGCAAACTCTTGTCATGATAAAAACGTGATAACAAAGCGCAAAGATAGACCTGAAGCTCAGATAACTTTAATATACGCTTGCTCAGGATTTACTCAGAGAGGGATGCTTTGATCGCACGAATTGCAGTGATTCTTTTTTGCATACTATTTTCTTGCATCACTCAGGCCCATTATGCCAAAAGCCGTGTCATCGATCAGCAGCTTGAACAGCTGTCCTTGCGTGATACCTTGTACTTTCAAATCACCGATGACACCATTGAAGTAGAAGATTTTCTGTTAAATCCAGCCCTGCATCATGCTTTTCAATTGGTTGGAGAGCAAAAAAAAGCTCAAGTTGAGCCGGGGCAAGTGGTTTGGTTATTTGTTCGATTGCAGTACTCAGGCAATACCCCACTGAATAGTATCATCCATTATGATTTTCCATTAGCCGACCAAGTCACCAAAGTCCTGTTTGACCGTCAGCAACAGCGGTTATTACAGCATTACCATACGGGCAGTGACTACCCCTTTGCGGAGCGATTGTTACCTAGCCCCAGTTTTGCTTTTCCACTGACACTGGAACCCTCTCAGGAAGTAGATATATTCCTTAAGATCCAGGATGCGGGGCTGGTACCACTGCAACTCAACGTGTGGCAGCAAGAACATTTCAATGCAGCTCAAACTCAGCTCAGCCTGATTGAAGGTATCATTCAGGGTTTGTTGCTCGCGCTGGTGCTGTACAATTGCTATTTGCTGCTTCGACGACAACGCTTGTTGTATCTGTACCAAGCTGGTTGTTATCTGAGCCTGTCGCTGGTCATTGCCACCTTAAGTGGCCAGGCTTTTGCTCACATTTGGCCTAATCAGCCAGAGATCAACTCGGCCATTCTTTATGTGTTGTCCGGCCTCACCTTGCTGTGCCTGAATCAATTTACCTACCTGGCGCTGTCGTCATTCCAGCGACTACCATGGCGTTGGTTATTTCTGCTGAATCAGTTCCTGAGCCTAAGCCTGCTATTCAGTCCATTGTTTGCCGATGGCCAGCTCCGCGTCCTGCTTTTGCTGGTTTGCTCTCTCACAGTACTTATCAGCAACTCTTTTGTTTCATTTACACACTTTTTGCAGGGCCATGTCACTGCGCGTTTTTTTGCACTTGCCTGGTTGTGTTTATTGTTGTGTGGCGGGCTGCTCATGGTATCCGAGTTTGGCTTATTACAACTTCCATTATTGTGGAACCAAGGATTGCTCGCTGTACTGATCATTAGCATGACATTAATCAGCTATCATTACGCGCACCATCAGGATACCAGCGATACCAGCAGCCATGCAGGAGCTCCATCGCTCAGCCAGCAGAGCTTTGGGCAATTATTCTTTCAACAATCAAACGATGCTATTTTTGTCACATCAGAAACCGGCCAGCTGTTGCAAGCCAACAGCCGGTTTTATGATCTTACCGGGCTTACAGCTGCAACATCAGAGCAAGCAGCGCGTTCGACTACGACGCTGCTGGATAAAATATTACCAGATTGGGCCTTATTGTTTCCTCAAGTAATACAAGAAGATGCCCCAGTTATTATGCAGCTGCACCCAGACCAAGCTGCCGATAATTTTGTTGCTGTTACTGCTGAGTTTCTATCAATGCCAGGCAAAGAAGCAGAGAAGGTTGTTTGTGCCAAACTTGTTCCTCTTAGCGAAGAAGCATACTCCAAGCTACGCCAACAACAGTTGAATGAGACTGACAACCTGACAGGGTTATTAAATCAATCGTCATTCATGGCATTGCTGCAACAAGCTTTATCAGCTAATAAGGCTGGTGCCCTGCTACAAATAGACCTGATTGACTTCAGGCGCATCAATGATCAATGCGAACAAGCAGCCGGCGATGCCTTGTTGCGTCAAGTAGCCGCGAAACTGCAACAAGAGCTCACCAATCAACCTTTGGCACGCCTCTCAGCGGATACTTTTGTTGCCTATTTACCAGATAAAGGATCGCAGGAAGCCTTTATTCAATCCTATCGGCTACTTGATGAATTACGGGGATTCCGTTTTATCTGGCAAGAGCATATCTTCCGCTTTCATATCAGTATTGGTGTTCTCAACCTTACACCATCAGACAGTGATGCCAACCTGGCTTTAGAAAAGGTTGCTCAAGCCTGTCAGCAAGCTAAGAGGAAGGGATACAATCGCATCCACATGCATCAGCAGGACGACGATGAGCAGCCTATCAAGCTGTCAGAACAAGTGGAGTGGGAAACCAAGGTTCGTGATGCAGTCAATAACAATAAATTTGTGCTCAACTTGCAGTATTTAAAACCACTCAAGCCGGAAGAAAAATCACGCTATGAGGTTTTATTACGCTACAGAGCTGATGCTGGTCACCTGATTTCTGCTGCTAACTTTATGCCCGCAGCACGTAAAGCCCATTTAACCCAACGCATCGATCGCTGGGTAATTGAGCATTACTTCGCCTGGCTGTATCAGCATCAAGTACAGTTAAACCAGACCGCTTGCAGCCACCTTAATATTTCAGCAGCTTCCATTATAGATCCCGACTTTATTCACTTTGTGGCGGATAGGCTGCACCATTACCAGCTCGATGCAAACACCATTTGTTTTGAAGTCGACGAATACATTGCTGTAGAATTTCTATCCAGCACAGTGACTTTTATTCAACAAGCCCGTGATCTGGGCTGCCTTATTTGCCTGGACAACTTTGGTAGCGGGCTATCTACCTTTAATTTGTTAAAACAATTACCGCTAGATTACCTCAAAATAGACGCCAATATTATGCGTAAGCTGACCAACGAGCCGTTAAATATGGCAGTGATCCGCTGCATCATTGATATGGCTAAAAGCATGGGCATTGAGCCAATAGCGCCTTTTATCGAAACAGAAGAAACCTATCAGCTTATGAAGGACTATGGTGTTACCCTTTTTCAGGGTTACCACTTAAGTAAGCCATGCCTATTAACTGAGGCATTTGAGCCATAAACTTTATTTGATTGCCTAACACTCTAGAGCGGTTTTGGCTCCATGCTGCTGCCTCTTTAAGGGACACCACAACAATTACTTCAAGCATCCTGCCCCACGATCCTCGGGCTAATTTAAGCTGTTCAAATGTACTCCTGCTAAATAAAGTCTGCTGGAGCTCCAGGCTGAAACCTCCTTCAGGCTCGCCACAACAACTACTCCGGGTATCCTGCCCTACGCCCTTCGGGCCAGCTAAAGCTGTTCAAATGTGCTCCCGGCACATTTGTCGCTATCGCTCAAACATGTTGATGTCGATCTGAACGAGGCCTCAGCCTTCGCGGATAGTTGGGATGTGGGCGACAAATTCGTCAGGAACGAATTTGGACTGCCGTAGGCAGGTCGCGCAGCGATGCAGGCCAAGGAAGGCCTGCACAATGCCACCACGGTGGCTGCCGTGGGTGTGTGGTACTTCCGCGCAGCGGATAAACAAAAACCCCCAGCATTTCTGCTGGGGGTTCTTTGTTTATTGGGTGCCTGGCGGTGTACTACTCTCGCATGGCGAATGCCACACTACCATCGTCGCAGCTGCGTTTCACTTCTGAGTTC